>Ga0182747_1000799_pt1 | contig 26873 bp, 18 predicted proteins | sample eDN3rd30CBELigBY_FD_128526 | JGI IMG/M metagenome (GOLD analysis project Ga0182747, IMG submission 128526) | Enriched backyard soil microbial communities from Emeryville, California, USA - eDNA 3rd pass 30_C BE-Lig BY (version 2) (version 2) | ecosystem: Environmental > Terrestrial > Soil >... | reverse complement strand
CTCGACCCGTAGAACGTTGCGGTCGTGCAGATCGCCACCTCGGTGGCGTTCGCGGGCAGCGAGGCGCCGAAACGGATCCCGGTCCCGAGCGCGGCCAGCGGCTCGCCCAGCGCCGGTGCGTGCATCCAGGCGGCGAACGGGCCGACGATGCCGTTGGCCTGCACCTCCGGCCGGTTCGCCAGGTCGCTCGCGAGCCGCCCTTGCGCCTCGGTGAACTGCAGCGGATCGAGATCGGGAAGCCGGCTCATCTCGCCACCGTCGCACACCGGGCCGCCCCACGCCCGAACGCTCCCGCGTCCACGCACGGAGGCGATGGCGGACGGCGCGCCGGTGTCCCCCGCCGAGAGAGCCGGGCTCCTCGATCTGCTGCCGTCGGGGCGGTGGATGGGCATGCGGCCACGATCGGCCCCCACATGATCGTGACCACCCTCGAACGGGCGCCGTCCAAGCCCCGAACGGCGGGCCCGGCGGACGGTCGCTGGTGCCCCGTCCCAGCTGAGCGGTGACCGCTGCCGCGAGGCGACGAGCTACCTGGCGGCGACCACGGCGGCCAGGTGCTCGAGCGAGTTGGCGAGGTGGTCCGGACCGAACGGCGGAAAGGAGAGGTACTCGTGCACCTCGGGGCCGACCGCCGACCAGTCGTAGGTCAAGGTGACCTCGGTGCGGTCAGGGCCGACCGGTGCGAGGTCGTAGCGCCAGAACCAGCCGCCGAAGCTGAGCTCGCCGGTGTCGGCGTCCTCGGTGCCGGTCCGCCAGGAGATGGCGGTGGGCGGGTCGAACGCCTCGACGAGGTTGGCCGTCTCGTAGTTCCCGTCGGGGTGGTTCGGGTGGAACATCCCCATCCGGAACACCTGCCCGGCGCCGGCGATCGGCTGGGTGTCGTGCGCCCCCTGCACCCACCCGGTCCCGTCGACCGCCGCGTGGGTCGTCGGATCGGCGATCGCCGAGAACACCGTCTCGACCGGGGCGTCGACGACCAGCGACGCCGCAACGTGCTCTGCATCCATGCGAGGAAGACGCTCCGGCGCCGCCGGACTCATCGGTCATCAGGGCCAGCGGTGGGCGACGTCGACGACGAGCTTGGTGCCGTTCTTGTCGGAGAGGGCGAAGACCCGGAAGGGGAGGCGGGTTCGGACGCCGAGGCCGAACGTGGTCTCGCCCTCGAAGCTGCCGGCGTAGGCGACCTGGCGGAAGGTCTGGTAGCCAGCGACGTCGGCCACCTCCCAGCGGTTCGCCGGGCGGAAGACGGACATGCCGTTCGGTCCGTACGCCGGCGCCTGGGCCACGACCTCGAGGTCGGCGTTGCCCCGGAGCGGGATGGGGATGGCGCCGACGCCGACCTTCGTGACCTCGTGGTAGCGGACGGACCACCCGGCCGCCGGAGCCGACTTCAGGTCGACGACCATGCGGTCGAAGCAGGGGTGCTGGGCGGTCCGCACCCGTACGACCTCCGAGGCGACCATGCGGGTGGCGCGCTTGGCCCCCGAGCCCCAGCCCATGTCGTTGCAGGCGGCCGAGGTGCCTCCGGGCGGGGCAGGCGGGAGGGGCGGGAGCGGGTCGCAGGCGGTGGCGCCGATGGCGGCGAGGATCGTGAGGCTGACGGCGACCAGCAGCGTGCGGGGCCGGCCGACGGGAGACAGGGAGCGAGACGTGGGCATGCGGGAAACCTCCGCGGTGGGAACGGGCGACGACCGCGGGAGCGGCCGTCTGTGGAGCGGGTGCGCGGCACCGAGGGAGGACCGGCAGGGCGAGCCGTGGGCTGGCCATCCGGATCAGGAGGTCGATCGTGCCCTGGAGTCGGAGCGGCGGCCACAGACCGATGAGTCGCACGCGGCGCTCCACCCCGGAGGTGAACCGAAAGTAGAACGTGTTCTAGTCTGACGGCATGTCAGACGTCATCGCAGAAGAGCCGCACTTCATCGCCGAGCGCGACGGCCACATCCTCACCGTCACGCTCAACCGGCCGGCGGCCAAGAACGCCTTCAGTCCCACCATGCTCGTCGGCGTCGCCGATGCGTGGAAGACCCTGAACGACGACCCCGAACTGCGCGTCGGCATCCTCACCGGCGCCGGCGGCGACTTCTGCTCGGGTATGGACCTCAAGGCGCTCGCCGCCGGGTTCTCCGACGAGGAGATGGCCCGCATGGCGGAGGACCCCGACCTCCACTGGAAGGCCTTGCTCCGCCACGGCCGGCCCAACAAGCCGATCATCGCCGCCGTCGAGGGCTACTGCGTGGCCGGTGGCACCGAGATCCTCCAGGCCACCGAGATCCGCGTGGCCGGCGAGTCGGCCCAGCTCGGCATCGCCGAGGTGCGCCGGGGCCTGTTCCCGCTCGGCGGCTCCACGGTCCGCCTCCAGCGCCAGATCGCCTTCACCAACGCCGCCGACCTGCTGCTCACCGGCCGGCTCATCTCCGCCCGGGAGGCCAAGGAGATCGGCCTCATCGGCCACGTCGTCCCCGACGGCCAGGCGATGGCGAAGGCCCGTGAGCTGGCCGAGATGATCGCCGAGAACGGCCCGCTCGCCGTGGCGGCCGTCCTCAAGTCGATGCGGGAGACCGCCGCGATGTCCGAGGCCGACGGCCTGGCCCACGAGCTCACCATCGGCGAGCCGATCATCTTCAACACGAACGACGCCAAGGAAGGGCCCCGCGCCTTCAAGGAGAAGCGCAAGCCCAACTTCACCGGCACCTGATCAGGTTCCGGGCTCGGAGAACCGGACGGTGGCGGCGGCACCGCCCGGCCGGGCAGCGGGCACCGCCGCCGACGCGCGCTCAGGCGTCGGCGGTGACGGCGTCTTTGGCGAGGGCGGTGGCCCACGGGTAGTCCGGCTTGCCGCTGGGGGAGCGGTGGATCTCGTCGACGAGCACGAGGTGGCGCGGCACCTTGTAGCGGGCGAGGGCGGTGCGGCAGTGCTCGGCCAGGTCCTCGAGCGTGGGTGGCTCGTGGCCCTCGCGGGGCTGGACGACGGCGCACACGGCCTGGCCCCAGCGGTCGTCGGGGACGCCGACGACGAGGGTGTCGTACACCTCGGGATGGGCCTTGAGCACGCCTTCGACCTCTTCGGGGTAGATCTTCTCGCCGCCCGAGTTGATGCAGACCGAGCCGCGTCCGAGCAGCGTGATCGTGCCGTCCTCTTCGAGGAGGGCGAAGTCGCCGGCCACCACGTAGCGGTTGCCGTCGGGAGCGGTCACGAAGTTGGCGGCCGTCTTCTCCGGGTCCTTGTAGTACCCGATCGGGATGTTGCCGCCCCGGGCCAGCTTGCCGACGGTGCCGGTGCCGGGCGGGAGGGGGTTGAGGTCGTCGTCGAGGACGACGGCGTCGCGCCCGGCCTTCACCGTGGGGCCGCCGCCGCCGTGGTTGAGGGTCTCGCCCTTGGTCTGGATGACCATGCCGTTCATGCCGCTCTCGGAGGATCCGATGGCATCCACGATGATGATGTTCGGCAGCAGGTCGAGCAGCTGGTCCTTGAGCGTCGGCGAGAAGATGGCGGCGCTGGAGGAGACCACGAACAGGGACGAGAGGTCCCAGCGGTCGGGGTGCTCGTGGAGGCACTCGACGAGCGGTCGGGCCATGGCGTCGCCGGTGATGACGATGGTGGTGACCCTGTCGCGCTCGATGGTGGCCCACACCTCCTCGGGCGAGAACTTGGGCACGAACACCACGGTGTTGCCCTCGAAGAAGAAGCGCAGCGCGCCCCACTGGGCGGCGCCGTGCATGAGCGGCGGGGCGTTGAGCGTGACCATCGGAGCCTCGGACGCCGCCGCCTTCTCGGCGAGCTGCATGCCGTGGGTGACCCGCTCGTTGGTGTAGGCGTCGACGCCCCCGCCGAGGGCGTAGAAGACGTCCTCGTGGCGCCACACGACGCCCTTCGGCATGCCGGTGGTGCCACCGGTGTAGAGCACGTAGTGGTCGTCATCGGTGCGGGGGAGCTGCGGGCGCTCGGGGCTGGCGCCGGCGATGGCGTCGGCCCACGAGACGGCGCCGATGCGGGCCGGATCGAGGTCCGAGCCGTCGTCGATCATGACGAAGTGGCGCAGCCCGGGGACCTTGGCGGTGACGGCCTCGATGCGGTCGATGTACTCGCGGGAGTGGACCAGCGCCACGAGGTCGGCGTTGTCGAACAGGTAGGCCAGCTCGTCTTCGACGTAGCGGAAGTTGATGTTGATCGGCACGGCGCGGATCTTGAAGGCCGCCACCATGGCGATCATCCACTCGGCGGAGTTCTGGCCGTAGATGCCGATGTGGTCGCCGTGCCCGAAGCCCTCGGCGAGCAGGTGGTTCGCCAGCTGGTTCGCCTCGGCGTCGAACTCGGCGAAGGTGAGCGTGCGGTCGCCGCACACCAGGGCGCGGCGGTCGGGAACGGCGTCGACGGCGCGCTCGAACAGATCAGCGATGTTGAACCCCATGGGGTGGTTTCTACCACCCGAACGAGAACAGGTTTCAGTTTTCCTGACGACCCGTCAGGTCCACCTCGCGTCGAACTTTTCGTGACTTTGGTGGCTGAGCCACCACCATCACGAAAAGTTGCGGGGTTGGGTCAGGTGAGGTCGGCGCGCATGGGGGCGGGGTTGGCGGGCGGGATGCCGTCGGCGTCGACCGGTGACCCGGGATCCACGGTGGGCTCGGCGCCCTCCGCGAGGAGCTTGGCGGCAGCCTGGAGCTCCTCGAGCGCCGGCTTCACCCGATCGGCCATGTCCCACACGTCCGACACCAGCTCGCGGTCGACCATGAAGCCGAAGTCCACCGAGCCGCGGTAGCTCATGACCGTGATGTTGAGGCCCACGCCCTCCATGACCGGGCCCATCGGGTAGGCCGCCACCATCTCGGCACCGGCGTAGTAGAGCGGGAAGCCCGGGCCGGGGACGTTCGAGATGATCACGTTGTGGATCGGGCGGTGGCTGTCGGCCAGACCCCAGCTGGAGTAGAGCCGCGAGGCCAGGTTGAACGTGTTGGGCGCGGCGTACTCGGCCCAGTTCTGGAGCATGTCGGCGCCGACCGCCTTGTGCTCCTCCTTGGCGCCGACCGTGCAGGCCTGGATGGCGCGGATGCGCTCGACGGGGTCGTCGAGCTGGGTGTCGAGCGTGGCGAACATGGCCGAGACCTTGTTGCCCGGCGCCGCGTCCTCCGCGGCGCGCACCGACACGGGGCAGGCCGCGACCAGCGGGGTGTCGGGCACGTCCTCGTTGGCTTGCATGTAGGACCGGAGCGTGCCGGCGCACAGGCCGAGCACGACGTCGTTGACGGTGCACCCGAACGCGTCCTTGAGCGCCTTCACGTCGTCGAGCGTCACGCGGGCGAAGCCGACCGAGCGCAGCGGCGACAGGCTGCCGTTCCACGAGGTGCGGGGCGCGGTGAGCGGTGCGGCACCGGTCTTGCCCTCCTCGCTGCTGCGCCGGCCCTGGGCGACGCGGTTGACCGACACCACCGTGTCGCCGATGAGCTTGGGCAGGGCGATGAGCTTCCGCACCCGGCTGGCCGCGGCGTGGCCGAGCAGCTCGAAGTCGTTGGGGATGTGCTCGGGCTCGTGGTCCGCGGGAGGCGGGGGCTCGGCCGCCTCCGGCTCCAGGTCGAACAGGTGGACCATCAGCTCGGCGCCGGAGCTGCCGTCGATGGCGGCGTGGTGGACCTTGGTGACGACGCCGATGCGGTCCTGCTTCAGGCCCTCGATCACCCACAGCTCCCAGAGGGGACGGGAGCGGTCGAGCGGGGTGCTGGCGATCTGACCGGCCATCTCGCCGAGCTCCCGGCGCCCGCCGGGAGCCGGGCAGCCGATCCGCCGGATGTGGAAGTCGAGGTCGAAGTTGGGGTCCTCCACCCACAGCGGATGGGCCAGGTTGAGGGGCACCTCGCACAACCGCCGGGTGAAGGGCGGCACCAGGTGCAGCCGGCCGCGGATGAACTCCTTCAGGTTCTCGAACGAGTAGCCGCCGGGCACGGTGCTCGGATCCAGCACCATCGTCATGGCGACGTGCATGTGGTTGGTCGGGTTCTCGAGGTACAAGAAGGCTGCGTCAAGCCCGGTCAAGCGTTCCAACTGCTGCTCCCACTCGTTTTCGGTCCGGGTGCAGTCTGCCAGCAACCGGCCGCCCGGGACATCGAACGGGGTCGCGGCCGGACCTGAGGAATTCGGAGCCGCCCGTTCTTGTTGAAGCTTCTATGACCGATCTCGCCGAATCCCCTGCCCGCGCCATCGCCGACCTCCCCGGCGGTCCCTACGACATCGAGTTCTTCTTCGACCCGGGCTGCCCCTTCGCCTGGCAGACGTCGGTGTGGGTCCGGCGGGTGGTGGAGCTCCGTGGCATCAAGGTGGGATGGCGGTTCATCTCGCTGAAGTTCATCAACGAGGACAAGGACGAGTACATGCCGGGCATGCGCGACGCCCAGCACCAGGGCCTGCGCTACCACCGGATCTGCGCCGCCGCCCGCGAGCAGTTCGGCAACGGTGCCGTCGCCGGTCTCTACAAGGCGTGGGGCGAGGCCTACTGGAACACCGAAGCCGAAGGCGAGTTCCCCGAGCGGATCAAGGCCGGTTTCGCCAACGCCGTGCCTGCGGACCTCGTGGCCTCGGTCGGGCTCCCCGAGTCGATCCTCGACGCGGCTGACGACGAGTCCTGGGATGCGCAGATCCGAGCCGAGAGCGACGAGGCCTTCCGCCGCACGGGCGACGACGTCGGCACCCCCATCATCACCTACCTCCCGTCGGGCAACTCGCTGTTCGGCCCGGTGATCAGCAGCGTCCCCGACGACGAGACCGCCCTCAAGTTCTACGACGCCCTGCGGGTCTTCGCCGACTTCCCGCAGTTCTCGGAGCTCAAGCGCACCAAGCGGGCCCCGCTGGACCTCCCGCTCTTCAACTGAGCGGCCGGCCCGGAGGGGGTACCGGGACTAGAACGTGTTCTAGTCTGGGGCGGTGGACTTCGATGACACGCCTGAAGAGGCCGCCTTCCGGACCGAGGTCCGGGACTGGCTGGTGGCGCATGCCCCGGCCAAGGGCGGGCCCGACGACTTCTCGACCGGGTTCCTCGAGAACACGATGAGCGAGGAGGAGTTCCACCGCCGGGTCAAGGCCTGGCAGGAGCTCCTGGTCGACCACGGCTGGGCCGGCATCACCTGGCCCACCGAGTTCGGCGGCCGGGGCGGCACGGCCATGCAGAACACGATCTGGGGCCAAGAGGCCAGCCAGTTCGGCGTGACCGTCAACAACTACGCGGTGGGCATCGGCATGGCCGGGCCCACGATCCTGCGGCACGGGACCGACGAGCAGAAGAAGCGCTACCTCCTCCCGATGCTGCGGGGCGACGAGGTCTGGTGCCAGCTCTTCAGCGAGCCCGACGCCGGGTCGGACCTGGCCAACATCTCCACCCGGGCCGTGCGCGACGGCGACGAGTTCGTGGTCACCGGCCAGAAGGTGTGGACGTCCGGTGCCGCGGACAGCGACTGGGGCATCCTCCTCGCCCGCACCGATCCCGACGTCCCGAAGCACAAGGGCATCACGTACTTCCTGGTCGACATGACGACGCCGGGCTTCGACATCCGCCCGCTCAAGCAGATGACCGGCTCCGAGCACTTCTCCGAGGTGTTCATGGACGAGGTCCGCATCCCGGTCGCCAACGTCCTGGGCGAGATCAACGGCGGCTGGGGCTGTGCGATCACGACCCTGTCGAACGAGCGCGGCCTTATCGCCGGTGCCAACAAGAGCAGCGACACCATGGCGCTCATCGAGCTGGCCCGGAAGCGGGGGGTGTCCGACGACCCGGTCCTGCGCCAGCACCTCGTCGACTGCTGGATCCGCCAGCAGATCCAGCGCTACCACGGGTTCCGGCTCCAGACCGCCCTCTCGAAGGGCGTGCCACCGGGACCGGAGACCTCGGTGATGAAGCTGTTCGCCGCCGAGTACCTGCGGCGCCTGGGCAACACCTCGCTCGAGGTCCTCGGGCCCGAGGGGCAGCTGCTCGACGACGGTGCCCCCGCCGGCACCGAGTGGCAGGCCCGGTTCCTCTTCGCCCCCGCCATCCGCATCGCCGGGGGCTCCAACGAGGTGCAGCGCAACATCATGGCGGAGCGCGTCCTCGGCCTCCCCGGGGAGCCCCGGACCGACCGCGACACGCCGTTCCGCGATCTGGGCAAGGCCAACTCGTAGGGTGGCGGGCCAGATGGACGCCGACACGACGACGCTGACCAAGAGCCAGGCCGCCCGTCGGGAGCGGGTCATCCGCGCTGCCCTCGACCTCGGCGCCTCCGGCGGCTACGACGCCGTGCAGATGCGCGACGTCGCCACGTCGGCCGGCGTCGCCCTCGGCACGATCTACCGGTACTTCTCCTCGAAGGACCACCTGCTCGCCGCGGCGATGGTCGAGTGGACCCACGACCTCGAGCGCCGCGTCGGCCAGCGGCCGCCCAAGGGCGACACCATCACGGAGCGCGTGTCCGACGTGCTGCGCCGGGCCACGCGGGCGATGGAGAAGGAGCCCAAGCTCTCCGAGGCCGTCGTCACCGCCCTGCTCTCGCCTGACCGCGGCGCGGCGGCGTGCCAGGAGGAGGTGTCGGCCACCATGACCCGCATCCTCTCCATGGCGCTCGGCAACGACTTCGACCCGGCGTTCCAGGTGCAGGCCACCCGCACGCTCGGCCACGTGTGGTTCTCGGCGCTGATCGGGTGGGTGAACGGCTGGTCGGGGATGGAGAAGGTCGGTGACGAGCTCGACATCGCCACCCACCTGGTCCTCGACCAGTACGGCTCCTGACCGCCGTCGCCCGCCCGCACCGGGTCGGCCGTTGCCGGCTCGGGCGTCCTGTGGGAGCGTGGCGTGCGTCGACCACCCAGGGGAGCAGCACGTGGTGGAACCCATGATGGCCGGACCGGCTCGCCGGCACGCGCTGGCGGCGGTCGTCGCCGCGGTGCTGCTGGGACTGGTCCCGTTCGCCGACGACCAGGCCCAGGGCGCGCCGGGACGAGCCGCGGCCAACGCCATCGAGCAGGTGGCGGTGGCGCCCGCGGCCGCCGGGGTGGCGACCCCGGTCACGCTCCGGCTCGGAGCCGGCACCGCTGATCCCGCGGTGCTCGACGTGATCGTCGGGTTCGATCCGGCCGTCGTCGTGGCCTTCCACGACGACGGCGCTGCCGGCGACCCGGTCGCGGGTGACGGCAGCCACACGGCGCTGATCCCCGCCCAGCCGGCGGGCACCCTGGTGCGCTACCGGGTCCGCGTGGGGAGCGGGGCCACGGAGGTGGTGGCGCCCGTGAAGGACGGCAAGCGGCGCTACGACGGCTTCGTCGTGGAGCGGCCGGCGGTGAGCACCCAGCTCCCCGTCCTCGACTGGTACCTGAGCGACGCCGATGCGCAGTGGCTGGCCGAGAACCGGGGCAGCAAGGAGTACGTCCCCGCCGTCCTCGTGGTCGACGGCCGCGTCATCGACGGCGTGGAGGTCCGCAACCAGGGCGGTGCCACGTCGGCGTTCTCGATCAAGCCGAACTTCAAGTTCAAGCTGCCGGGCCAGCAGACCATCGCCGAGCCGTTCTTCGATGCACCCGTCGACGAGCTCGTCATCGACGCCGACTTCGAGGATCCGACTTCGGCGATCGGCCGGACCGCCTGGTCGCTGATGGCCGAGGCGGGGGTTCCGCGGCGCCGGGCCGCGACGGGCCGCGTCGAGCGCAACGGCGCGTTCTTCGGCGTGTTCCAGCTCTACCAGGAGTACGACGGGACGTGGTTCGACCAGCTCCCGTACGAGATGGCCTCCTTCTACGAGGGGGAATCCGGCCGCGCCGACCTCCTGGACGAGGGCGACCCGGCGGCGCTCGCTGAGCGCTGGGAGCAGACCGAAGGCGACGGCACCGCAGCGGAGCTGACCGAGCTGGTGGCCGCGGTGGACCGCAGTGCGGGCCCCCAGCGCGTGGATGCCGTGGTGGACCGCTTCGACGTGCCCCGTCTCGTCGACCTGATCGCGATGTCCAAGCTGGTGCAGCACCTCGACACGGGCCGCACGAACATGGATCTGGTGTGGGGCGCCGATGGCCGCTGGCGGATCATCCCCAACGACCTCGACCTGACGCTCGGGCTGCGCGGGAGGACCCGGTACCAGGGGTTCGTCCCGACCCCGCTCACCAGCGTGACGAGCCTGCTGAGCACCGAGGGCGAGCTGGCGGACCAGGTGGCGAGACGGACCCGCACCCTCGCCGACGAGTGGTTCGAGGACGACCGGATCCTCGATGACGTCCGGGCCCGCGTCGACGCCATGCGCCCGGACCTGGAACTGGACCGACAGCGCTGGGTGTACGACCGGATCAGCCCCGACGAGGGCCTCGCCGACCTGGCCGACTTCCTCGAGACCCAGCGAGCGGTGCTCGACGGGTGGACCGCCACCGGGGTGATCCCGGGACCGGGGACCGAGGGCACCGAGGTCCGCGTCTCCGAGTTGGCCGCGCACGGGAGCGCCGACGACTTCGTGGAGCTCGCCAACCCCGATCGCGCTCGATCGATCGACGTCTCCGGCTGGACGCTCGGCGGCGCGGCGACGGCGACGCTGCCTGGTGGCTCGGTGCTGGCGCCGGGCGCCCGTCTCGTCGTGCCCGCCTCCGCGGCCGCGGTCGCGGCGCGGCGGCGAGGCACCGTGGTCAGCGGCGAGCTCGACGCCGCCCTCCCACCGGCAGGGGGCACCCTCGTGGTCCGCGACGCCGAGGGCGGCGTGGTGGACCAGGTGACCTGGAGAACCACGGGCGGCTGGCCTGACCCGGGCTCATCGGGGCGCTCGATCGAGGCGCGCTCGCTCGATGCCGGACGAGCCCTCCCGTCGGGGTGGGCCCTGTCGCCGGATGCCGGCGGCACGCCCGGAGCGGCCGGGGCGAGCGAGCGGGGGCTGAGCGTCCGGGTCGATGCTGGGGTCGAGGCCGGCCCCATCGGCGCACCGCTGCCGATCGCGGTCGTCATCGCCAACGCCGGGCCGGGAGCCCGGACGGGGGTCGAGGTCGACGGACCCGGCACGTGCGACCGTTCCGTCGACGCGATCCCGCCCGGCGGTGTCGTGGTCCTCCACTGCGAGGGTGCTTCGACGCAGGCGCTGGGGTTCGAGCCGCTCCGGACCGTCGTGCGGGCGGCTGAGGAGCCTGACGGCGTGGTCGACGCACCGGTGGTGCGTCACGTTCCAGAGTCGATTCTGCCCGGCGTGCCGGAGCTCCTCCAGGTCCGGCTGGAGGCGAACCGCATCCGTGTGGGCTACCGGGCGACCGGTGCCGCGTCGGAGCCCGGGGAGGCGCCGTGGCGGGTCGAGGCCGTCGCCGTTCCCAGCGGCGCAGGGGAGGGGCGCGGCGCGGTCGTGGGTGCGGGGACGGCCGATGCCGTCGACGCCGGCACGGACCGGCCCGTCCGGGTCGAGATCCGGAGCCGGACCACCGATGCGTGGCAGCGGCGCTCCGCCCCGTCGCCCGAGGTCACGCAACGGGCGACCGAGGCGTGGCCGTTCTCGTCGTCGGGCGCGCTGGTGGACCGGTGGTACCGCGATCTCCTGGGCCGGGCGCCGACCGCCGACGAGCGTCGCTCGTGGATCGCCACGCTTGACGGAGCCGGCGGGCCGGCAGACCTGGCCCTCTTCGCGCTGTCGTCGAGTCGGTGGAAGAACCAGGCGGACCCGATCGTGCGCGCCTACCTCGCGCACTTCGGGCGGCTTCCCGACCCGAGCGGGCTCGTGTACTGGGTCGGTCGGCGCCAGAGCGGGGTGAGCCTGGCCCGGATCAACGTCCAGTTCGCGGCGAGCACCGAGTTCGCGCGCCGCTACCGCGGGCTCACGGTCGCCGAGGTCGTCACCGCCGTCTACCAGAACGTGTTCGGGCGGGCGCCCGATCCGAGCGGCCAGGCCTACTGGACCCGCAAGGTCGAGGGCGGGTACCCGGTCGGCTCGGTCGTCTTGATGTTCTCCGAGTCGTCCGAGGGTGTGCGGCGCAAGGCCGCCACCGTCGACGCCCTGGTGACGTGGTTCGCGCTCCACCGGACCGTGCCGCCGGCGGCCTGGCTCGACGAGGCGAAGGCCTGGCTCGACGCCGGCGGCGACCGCGGGACGATCGTGGAGTCGGCTCGCTCGACGGGCGCGTACGCCAGCCGCGCCGGCTGATCGGCCCGGTCCGCCGCGCCACCGGGCCGGGCGGGCTGTCAGGCGGGGTCACCCGGTCGGGCCAGGCGGACCTGGGCGGCGCTGTACTTGTAGCTCGGCTGGCGGGAGTGCGGGTCGAACGCGGGGAACGTGAGGGTGTTCACCTGCGGGTGGTGCATGGGGAGGTAGATCGAGCCCTCGCCCACGTTGGTCGTCACCTGGGCTCGGGCCGCCACGGCGCCGCGGCGGGTCGTGACGGTGACGGCGTCGCCGGCTCCGATGCCACGAGCGCGGGCGTCGGTCGGGTGGATGTCCACCCAGAGCCCCTCGGGGGCGAGGGCGCGCAGCGTCGCCGACTTCCCGGTCCGGGTCTCGGTGTGCCACTGGCTGGCCGAGCCGCGGCCGGTCAGGAGGACCAGCGGGTGAGATCGGTCGGGCCGCTCCGCGGGTGCGATGGGGGCCTCGAACACGAAGCGGGCCCGCTGGTCCGGGGTGAAGAAGCGGCCGTCGGCGAACAGCCGCCGCTCGGGGTCGGTGGCGCCGGCCGGTGCGCCGGGCTGGTCGCTTCCCGCGGGGTAGGGCCACTGCACGCCGCCGCGCTCCACGTGCGCGTAGCCGCGGACGCCGGCGATGTCGCACGGGCGTCCGGCGGAGAGCTCCTGGAGGATCTCGAAGACCGCCTCGGGGTCCGACCAGCGCCGGAAGAGGTGGCCGCACCCCCAGGCATCGGCGACCGCCTTGAAGACGGCGAAGTCGGCCAGGGCCTGGCCGGGAGCAGGCGACACCTTCTGGATGAGCCCGAGCCGCCGCTCCGAGTTGATGAAGGTGCCGTCCTTCTCTCCCCATCCCGCGGCCGGCAGCACGAGGTCGGCCAGCTCTGCCGTCTCGGTCGAGGCGTACATGTCCTGCACGACCAGGAAGTCGAGACGGCCCAGGAGCTCCCGCAGGTCGGCGTGGTTGATCCAGCTGTGAGCGCCGTTGGTGGCGACGATCCACAGGCTGCGGATCTCGCCGGTGCTGATGCCCTCGACGATCCGGTCGTAGGCGAGGCTCGGGCGGTCGGGGATGAGGGCCTCGTCGATGTCGAGGATCGCGGCCACCTCGGCCCGGTGGGACGGATCGGCGAAGTCGCGGCCGCCGAGCAGGGAGGTGGTGTTGGAGAACAGGCGGCTGCCCATGGCGTTGCACTGGCCGGTGATGGAGTTGGCGCCGGTGCCGGGCCGGCCGATGTTGCCGGTCATCAGGGCCAGGTCGATGATCGCCTGCGCCGTCCGGACGCCCTGGTGGCTCTGGTTCACGCCCATCGTCCACCAGAACGACACGGCCCGGCCCTCGGCGACGGTGCGGGCGACCCGGTCGAGCTGGCCGATGGAGACGCCGGTCTCGGTGGCGACCCGCTCGGGGGTGAAGGCGGCGACGAACTCGGCGAAGGCGGCGAACCCCGAGGTGTGCTCGTGCACGAAGCCGACGTCGACGGCGCCGCGCTCGATCAGGTTGCGAGCGAGGCCGTAGAGCAAGGTGAGGTCGGACTTGGGCCGGAGGGCGACGTGCTGCGTGGCGGCGGAGGCCGTCTCGGTGCGCCGCGGGTCGATCACGATGATCTCGGGGTCGTTCGGGTTCCGGGTGATGCGCTCCCACATGATCGGGTGGGCGACGCAGAGGTTGGAGCCGACGAGCACGATCACGTCGGACCGCTCGAAGTCGACGTAGGTGTAGGGCGGGGCGTCGAACCCGAACGCCTCCTTGTAGGCGACGACCGCGCTCGCCATGCACTGGCGGGTGTTGCCGTCGCCGTGGCGCATCCCCATGCCGAACTTGGCCAGCGCGCCCAGCAGCGCCATCTCCTCCGTGGGGATCTGCCCGGTGGAGAGGAAGGCGGCCGACTCGGCGCCGTGGGCGGCCTGGCTGGTGCGGAACCCGGTCACGAAGGCATCGAGGGCCTCGGCCCAGCGCACCGCGACGAGCTTCCCCCGGGCGTTGCGGAGCAGGGGAGCGGTGGCCCGATCGGGCGCCGAGAGCGGGGCGAGGGCCTCCCACCCCTTGGGGCAGGCGCCGCCTCCGTTGACCGGGTGCGAGGCGCTCGGGGTCAGCCCGACGGCGCGGCCGTCTTTGAGGTGGACGTCGAGGCCGCAGCCGGTGGAGCAGAAGCCGCAGACGAGCCGGGTGGTGGCGGTGGGCACGCGGGCGGCGGGGACCTGGCCGATGCCGAAGCCTGCGGGTTCACGGGCGAGGAGGTCGGAGAGGCGCTTCACCGGGGCGACCCCGGCATGCGGGGCGCCACCGACGCCAGGAAGAAGAGCCGCCGTTCGTGGTACTCGCCGACGGCGAGCACGACCGCGGCGGCGGCGAAGGCGATCCCGGCATCTCGGGAACCCGCATCGAGCGAGGGGAGGGCCGCCCCCGCGGCGCCGATCAGGCCGAGGCCGGCAGCTGCTGCGACCAGGCGGCCGACGAGCCGGAGCTGGAGCTGGTGGCCGAGCAGCCGCCGGGTCGCCGCCAGTTCCCGGTCGAGGGGCCGACGGCTCCCGATGCGGACGAGCGGGAGGAGCGGGGCCAGGACCGCCACCGCCAGGCCGACCAGAGCCAGGGGGACCAGCGGCCGGATGATCGGGCGCGCCTGGGTGGGGTCGGCGACCGCCAGGACGGCCGCCGTCGCCACCGACCCGCAGACCGCGGTGGTCCCGGCGAAGCGCGCCGCGGTGATCGACGTCCGCCACCACCGGCGGCCCGTCACGGCGTAGAGCCGGACCGAGCACGTGACGCCCACCACGCCGCCGGCGACCATCGTCGCCTCGGCCGCCGAGACGAGGGCCGGCGGTCCGCCGATCGCCCGGAGGCCGGCTTGGGCGACGCCCGCGCCGGCGAACGCGCCGAACGCCAGGATCTCGCGGCTGAGCCACGAGCGGCGGATGCCGAGCACCGCCCGCCACGCCAGCAGCGGACGACCGAGGTGGAGCACCGACGCGGCGAGGGCGACGAGGCCGGTGACGAGCCCGATCGTGGCGAGGGCTCCGGTCGCGGCGTCGTCGAGGGCGCTGGAAGCCCGCAGCCAGGCCGCGGCCGCGGTCATGCCCACGGCAGCCTGGGTCATCACGAGCATGACGGCGAGCGGGGTGTGGCCGTGGGACGGATGGATCGAGGACTCGTCCGACGCCACCCACGTGGCCGGAACGGGTGCGGACGACACGTAGGTGGTCGACGGCACGGTGAGCGACGAGCGCGGCGCCGTCGGGACCAGCGCGGCCGCCGGGTCGGCGCCGCGCCCCCGGACCTGGGCGACGAGGCCGGCGACGGTGGCGATCGAGATGGTGATGGCACCCTGCGGGCACCCCTGGACGCAGGCCGGAGCCTCGCCCTCGGCGAGGCGGTCGCTGCACAGGTCGCACTTGCGGACGATGCCGAGCGAGGGGTTGTACACCGGCACCTCGTAGGGGCAGGTGAGCGTGCAGTAGCTGCACCCCATGCACGCGTCGTCGAGGTGGCGGACGATGCCGGTCACCGGGTCCTTCTCGTAGGCCCGGGCCGGACACCCCTTCAGGCACGCCGGATCGACGCAGTGGTGGCAGGCGCTGGTGACGGTGGCGGCGCCCGGGCGACCGCTGGCGTCGTGGAGCGATCCGACCCGCCGCCAGGCTTCGCCCTCGTCGAGCCCGTTGAGGTTGTGGCAGGCGGCGACGCACGCCTTGCACCCGGTGCACGCATCGAGGTCGACCTCGAACGCGTACTGCTCGCCGGGACCGGGCCCCGTCGCCGGGAGGCGGTCCCGCCAGCGGTCCTCCGCCACGTCGCCGGCGTCGTGGCGGGCCGCGAACCGCTCGACCGCGGTGAGGTCCTGCTGGCGCAGGAGCCACACGTCGATGGGCGTGGGCTCGTCGGGCCGGCCGACCGCACCCGGAGCGAGCAGTGCGGTCATGCGCTCGCCGGAGCCAGTGGCCCGGTCGCCGAAGTCGCAGCGGTGCCACCAGCGACCGGCGCGTGCGGGTGGAGCCGGGCGGGCTCGGTCAGCCGACGGGCGGCGAGACAGGCCAGCAGGCTGGCCCCGCCCATCACCGCGAACACCGTCTGCACCGGCACGAACAGCAGCGTGGTGAGGAAGACGATGCCGCCGACGTTCCCGTACGCACCCGCCATGCCGGCGATCTGGCCGCTGACCTGCTTGTTGACCAGCGGCACGATGGCGTACACCGCACCGTTGCCCGCCTGGGCGAACAGCGAGGTGCCGAGGACCAGGGCGATCGCGACGCCGAGCGGCCACGCCCCGGTCAGCCGCGACAAGACGAGGTAACCGGCCCCCAGGCACCCGAGCAAGGTGGCGAGCCAGCGTCGCCGGCTGGCGACGAGGTCGGAGATGAGCCCGCCTGCTGGCCGACTGACCAGGTTCATCACCGCGAACGCCGACGCCGCCGCGCCGGCGACCGCGGCGGACAGGCCCCACGTGGTCTCGAAGAAGGTCGGCAGGAACGACACCGCCGCCAGCTCCGAGCCGAAGGTGCAGGCGTAGGCGAACGAGAGCACGGCGACCGACCGGAACGGGTACTGCTCCTCGGGCGGGTAGCCGTCGGCTCGGGCTCGGCCGTTGGCCCGGTGCACGGTCAGGAGCTGGACGGCGAGCAGGAGGGCCGACGCGGCGATCGCGACCGCCAGCCCGGCCGTGGTGATCACGCCCACCTTCCAGATCCGCCAGCCGATCACGCCGAGGGCGACGGCGAGCGGGACCGACAGGGCCATGAGGCCCCAGACGGCGCTCGGGCTCGTCACCTCGAGCGCGCTCGCCTTCGTCGTCCGCTGGTAGGCGACGCCACCGGGGGTGTCGGTGACCGATCGGGCGTAGACGAGCCCGAACGCGGCGGCGGCGACGCCGGTCCCGGCGATGGCCCAGCGCCAGCCGTCGGGGCCGCCCACGACATCGGCGGCCACGGGCAGCGCCAGGGTCGCGGCCGCGGCACCGAAGTTGCCCCAACCGCCGTAGATGCCCTCCGCGGTGCCGACCGCGCCGGGCGGGAACCACTCCGACACCATCCGGATGCCGACCACGAAACCGGCGCCGACGACGCCGACCAGCAGCCGCCCGATGACGAGGCCCGTGAAGTCCTGCGCCGTGGCGAACACCAGGCACGGGACCAGCGCGTAGACGAGGATCGCCGAGAACGTCCGGCGGGGCCCGAAGCGATCGAGCAGGCTCCCCACCACCAGCCGGGCCGGGACGGTGAGCGCCAGGTTGCCGAGGCCGAGGGTCACGAGCTGGCCCTTGCTCAGGTCGAACTGGTCGCCGATGGTCGTGGCGAACGGCGCGAAGTTGAACCAGACGACAAAGGTCGTGAAGAAGGCGAACCAGGTGAGGTGCAGGGTGCGGGAGGCCGGTCCGGCCCGGAACACCCCGCGCAGGAGGCTGCGAGGAGACGGCGCCGGTGCGGTGCCAGCGGTCGGGAGGGTCATGGCGCCATCCTCCGGGACGGGGTTTTCCCGGCTGTGTGCCCGGGATTACGCCATCCGAACGCCGGGCGCACGGGGGTCGGGCGCGGCTGTGCGGGGCCGTTCAGCTTCCTGACTCGGAGCGCTGGCCGCCGAGGTCAACCTGCGGCGAGGCGGTACCCGCGCCGCATGACCGTCTCGATCGACCCGCCTGCCGGCCCGAGGCGTCGGCGCAGGCGGCCGACCGTGACCTCGACGGCGTGCTCGTCGCTGTCGTCGTGCCAGACCCGCTGGAGCAGCGCCTGCTTGGAGATCACCGCGCCCTGGCGCTCCGACAGCACCTCCAGCACCGAGCGCTCCCGCTCCGTCAGCGACACCGGGGCCCGGTCGCCGACGCGGACCAGGTTCCCCTGGAGCCGGACGGGGACGTCGTCGAGCGACAGGTCCAGGGCGCGACCCTCGAAGGCGGCGGCCAGGCGAGCGACCATCGCTCCGAGCCGGGGCTGCTCGGGCTCGACGCGGCCGTCGAGCCCGAGCTGCTGGGCGCGGGCGGCGGTGACCGGGCCGACGCACACGACGGCGACCCGCCCCGGACCGCAGGCGGCTCGCACCCGGTCGAGCACGCCGAGCGAGGCGGCGATCACGGCGAAGTTGGCGACCGCGTGGGCGGAGGTGAAGCTCACCGCATCGACCCGGCCGTCGGCGACGGCCAGCACGACGCGCTCGGCCGGGGCCAGGTCGTCGGGCAGGAGCCAGCGGTAGACCGGCACCGGCACCACGTCGAGCCCGAGCTCGGCCAGGCGCTCGGCGAGCCCGTCGGAACCGTCGCCGTCGAGCTGGACGGCGACGCGGGTCGGGGTCCCGTCGGCGCGAGACGCCGCTCGGTCCGTGAACAGGTCGACGATGGCGGCGTAGGTCGGTCGGGAGACGGGAACCTCCTCGACGAGGCCGCTCGAGACGACGGCGCCGACCGCCTTGCGCCCGCGGGCGATCACCTCGGCGCCCGAGAGGGCTGCGAACAGGTCCTCTTCGAGACCCATCCCGGCGGCGGCCGAGAACCAGCCGCGGACACCGAGGGCGGTCGAGAGCACCACCGCGTCCGGCGGCCGGTCGATGAGGTCCTCGGTCGCCTCGCGCGTGCCGCCTTCGTCGTCGAGCGGCAGCGTCTTGATCACGGGTCCGCGCACGACCTCGCCCCCACGGCGGGCGATCAGCGAGGCCTGCTCCTCGCTGCGGCGGTCCGCGGTCACGGCGACCGTGAAGCCGCTGAGGGATCCCAGGGTCACGGGGGCAGTGTCCACGGTGGCGGTTACGGGGCGGTTTCGGGCCCGTTGCCCCAAGGTGATGCCTGCCGGCCCACCTCGACGAAGCCATCGACCACCCGGACCGGCCAGCTGCCGGCGTCGGCGTCGGCGTCGAGGCCGCACCCGGTGTCGAGGTCGAAGCGCTGCTTGCGGAGCGGTGAGGCGACGTAGCGGAGCGTGACGCCCTCACGTTCCGTGTGGCCCACCAGGCCCCGCGACAGGACCGAGGCGCCCGAGCACGGGTCGATGTTGCCGATCGCCCGCACCGAACCGTCGGCGAGCAGGAAGACGGCGAGGGCCTCGCCGTCGACGAGGACGGCCGCGCCCCGGCCGGGGGTCAGGTGGGCCACGGGGCACACCGCGGTCCAGGTGGTGCGCTCGGCATCGAGCAGGGTCATCGGTTCGCTCCCACGAGCTCGTCGGATCGGGCAGGTCTGATCTGGCCGCGCTCACGCACGAACACGACGGTGGGATCGGGCTCGTCGGGCGCGTTCACGTAGGTCACGAACCTCGCCAGCCGGTCGGGGCGCTCGAGCGTGGCGGCCCACTCGCACTCGTAGGCGGCCACGTGCGCCGCCATGGCCGCCTCGAGCTCGGCGCCCAGCCCGAGCGAGTCCTCCACGACGACCTGGCGCACGTGGTCGACGCCGCCGTCGAGCCCCTCGATCCACGACGCCGTGCGCTGGAGGCGGTCGGCGCAGCGCACGTAGTACTCGAGGAACCGGTCGATCGAGCGGATCAGGGCAGCGTCGTCGAGGTCTTCGGCCAGCAGCTCGGCGTGGCGGGGGCGCATGCCGCCGTTGCCGCCCACCCAGAGGTTCCACCCCCGCTCGGTGGCGATCACGCCGACGTCTTTGCTCTGCGCCTCGGCGCACTCGCGGGCGCAGCCCGACACGGCCATCTTGATCTTGTGAGGCGAGCGCAGGCCCCGGTAGCGCTCTTCGAGGAGGATGGCCATCGACGTCGAGTCCTGGACCCCGTAGCGGCACCAGCTGCTGCCCACGCAGGACTTCACGGTGCGGAGGGACTTGCCGTAGGCGTGGCCCGACTCGAAGCCGGCGTCGACCAGCCGCCGCCAGATCGCCGGCAGCTGCTCGACCCGCGCGCCGAGCAGGTCGATGCGCTGGCCGCCCGTGATCTTCGTGTAGAGGTCGAAGTCCCGAGCCACCTCACCGATCGCGATGAGGCCCGCCGGAGTGATCTCGCCGCCAGGGACCCGGGGGACGACCGAGTAGGTCCCGTCTCGCTGGATGTTGGCGAGGAAGTGGTCGTTGCTGTCCTGGAGCGCCGCTTGCTCGCCATCGAGGATGTAGCCGTTGTCGAGCGAGGCGAGGATCGAGGCGACCACCGGCTTGCAGACCTCGCAGCCCCCGGCGGCTGCGCCGTACCGGTCGAGGACCTCGGCGAAGGTCGTGTGGCGGCGGACCCGGATCAGGTCGTAGAGCTCGGCGCGGGTGAGGGCGAAGTGCTCGCACACCCCCGGCGGGGTGCCGGTCGACTCCGTGCGGAGCAGCCCTTCCAGCAGCGGGATGCAGCCGCCGCACCCCGTGCCGGCACCGGTGGCGGCCTTGAGGGCGGCGAGGGTGTCGCAGCCCTCGGCGATCGCGCCGCACACGGCGCCGCGGCTCACGTTCTCGCACGAGCAGACGCCCGCCGACGGGTCGGGCGCAGCGGTCGGGTCCGGCGGTGCCGTCGCCTTGAGCAGCTCCCCTGGCGCGGCAACGGCATCGCCGCTCCGGAACCGGTCGAGGACCAGCCCGAACGCCGACGCGTCGCCCACGAGGACCGCGGCTCGCACCCGGCCGTCGGCATCGACGTCCAGGCGCTGGTAGGTGGCACCGACCGGGTCGTCCCACACCAGGCTGGTGCACCCCTCGAGGTCGTGGACCGATCCGACGTTGGCGACCTCGACGCCGAGCAGCTTGAGCTTCGTCGACAGGTCGCCGCCGACGAACCGGTCCGTCGGCTCGGGGGTGCCGAGCACCTGGGCGGCCAGGTGGGCCGCGGCGACCTTGGCCATCTGGTAACCCGGAGCGACGAGGCCGAAGTGCCGGCCGCCGACCACGGCGCACTCGCCGATCGCGAGGACGGCCGGGTCCGAGGTGCGCATCTGGTCGTCGACGGCGATGCCGCCGCGCTCGCCGACGGCGAGCCCCGCGGCGCGGGCGAGGGCGTCGTCGGGCCGGATGCCGGCCGAGAACACCACGAGGTCGGCCGGCAGGGGGTCGCGGCCGTCGAACGCCAGGCGGGCGGGCTGGCCGCGCTCGTGCTCGATCGCCTGGGTGGCGCACGACGTGTGGACGTGGACGCCGAGGTGCTCGACGCGCCGCCGCAGCGCGGCGCTCCCGCCCTCGTCGAGCTGCACCGGCATGAGGCGGGGGGCGAACTCGACCACGTGGGTCTCCAACCCGAGCTGGAGCAGTGCGTTGGCCGCCTCGAGGCCGAGGAGGCCGCCGCCGACCACGACGCCCCGCTCCACCGCCGGCCGGGATGCGGCGGTGGCGATGGCCTCGAGGTCGCCGATCGTCCGGTACGTGAAGCAGCCCGGGCCGTCGTGGCCCGGCACGGGCGGCACGAACGGGCGCGAGCCGGTGGCGAGCACCAGCCGGTCGTAGGCCAAGACCCGGCCCGATGCCGTCGTGACCGTGGCGGAACCCCGGTCGATGGCGGCGGCCGGATCGCCTAGCAGCACCTCGATGCCGTGGTCGGCGAAGAAGCCCGGCTCCACGAGGCTGAGGTCTTCGGCGCTGCGGCCGGCGAACCACGACGAGAGCGCGACGCGGTCGTAGGCGGGGCGGGGCTCGCCGGCGATCACGGTGATGGCGGCTCCCGGCGTGGCGCCGAGCTCGGCCAGGGCGGTGAGGAGTCGGTGCCCGACCATGCCGTTGCCGACCACGACGATGCGGAGCGGAGGAGGCGTGCGGTGCATGGGACCAACCAACCGGAAGGCGGTTGCCCCGCCGTTTCCCTCCCGTGAACCGACCGGGTCGCACAGCTGGGCTGACGTGGACCTGACCTGTGCGCCGCCGCACAGGTCCGGGCCGGACGTGTGCGGTCCGTGGCGCGGTCGTGAACCGGTCGGGCGCGCGCCCGGTGACGGCCAGGGCGGGGAGCGGCGTTAGGGTCCCTTGACATGCGCACGTCGAAGCACCTCGCCGCCGCCCTGCTGGCCGGCGCGCTCGTCCTCTCCGCCTGCTCGTCCGACGACGGGGGCGCCAAGAACACGACGACCGAGGCACCGGTACCCGTCGATGTCGGCGAGGTCCTCCAGGGACTGGCCCAGGACGTGATCGTGCCGTCGTACGTCGGTCTGAGCGCGGCGCTGGACAAGCTGGCCGTCGACTCGAAGGCGCTGTGCGTGGCGCCGTCCCAGGAGGCGCTGACCAAGGCGCAGGACGACTGGAGGGCGGCGGACGTGGCCTGGCAGAAGACGCGCGCCGCCGGCGTCGGCCCCGCGCTCGATGACCGGCTGATGAGCGACGTCGGGTTCGCCGCCCGCCAGACCGTCGTCGACGACCTGCTCGAGAGCGGCGATCCGGTCGACCCCGCATCGATCGCGGAGGAGGGCTCGGCCGCTCGTGGCATCTTCGCCAGCGAGATCCTCCTGTTCGGCGACGGGTCGGACACGCTGACCACCGCCGACGCCCTCCAACGCTGCGAGTACGCCGCGTCCGTGGCCGCCAACGCCAAGGAGGCGGCCGGCGCCGTCACGAAGCAGTGGGTCGACGGCGATGCCAAGCAGCGGTTCGTCGCCGGGCTCGATGGCGGCCCGGAGTCCTCCGTGGCCCTCGTGGTCAACGAGGTGACGCACCGCCTCGACGAGCTCGACACGATGGCCCTGCGCGACATGGCCGCGGCGAAGAGCGCGGACGACCTCGACCCCTCCCGGAAGGGCGGACCGGCCGACCAGCGCCTGGCTGATCGCCGAGCGCTGTTCGACGGCGTCTCCGTCACCATCGGCAACGGCAGGACGGGCATCTCGGCGTTGGTCGGTGCGCAAGATGCCGGGACCCGGGACCGCCTGCTGGCTGCGAACGACAAGGCGAACCAGGCCATGGCCGCCCTTCCCGACTCCGTGTCGGCGGCCTACGAGGATCCGGCGGCCATCAAGGCGGCATCGGATGCCGTCGCCGAGCTGAAGGTGCTGGTCAGCACCGAGGTCGCCAGCAAGCTCGGCGTCACCATCACCTTCAGCGACTCCGACGGCGACTCCTGAACGAGCCGCTCCCTCCGACGACGGGTCAGCCGAAGCCGGCCTGGTCCATCAGGCGCACCGCCTCGGGGTTCAGCTCCCCGATCTTCTTGGCATCGAGCGGCTGGCGCTTGAAGTCGAGGCCGAACTCCTTGGTGATGAGGGGCTCGGGCGTAGCGGCGGTGCTGGCCGGGAACTCGTGGTTGCTGTCGACGAGCACGCTCTGGCCCTTCGTGCCCAGCCACTCGAGGAAGTCCTGGGCCAGCTTCGGGTTCTTGGCGTACTTGGTGACGCCCCCACCCGAGATGTTGACGTGCGTGCCACCCGTGTCCTGGTTGGCCCAGATCAAGCCGACCGGCAGATCCGGGTTCTGCTCGAGCTCGCGAGCCAGGTAGTAGTGGTTGGCGATGCCGACGTCGCAGGCCCCGGCCCCCATGGCCTGGATCATCTCGGTGTCGTTCGCGTAGATCTCGGCGTTGCGGGTCCAGCCCTCGAGCACCTTCAGCGTCTCCGCCTCGCCGTCTTGGATGATCATGCTGGCGACGAGGGACTGCTGGTAGTCGTTGGTGGAGTTGCGCAGGCAGACCCGCCCCTTCCACTCCGGCTTGGCCAGGTCCTCGTAGTGCTTCGGCACCTCGTCCTCGCTGAGGGCGTCGGTGTTGTAGATGATGGTGCGGGCCCGGAGGGCCAGGCCGAACCACCGGCCGTCGGGGTCTCGGTACTGGGCCGGGATCACCTTCTCGAGCTTCGGCGAGTCGATCGGCCGGAACAGCCCGGCCTTCGCCGCGCTGGCGAGGTTGCCGGCGTCGACCGTGATGTAGGCGTCGGCCTCGGTGTCGGCGCCCTCGGCCGCGATGCGCTCGCGCAGCTCGGCGTCGACCCCGGTGAGGAACTCGATCTTCACGCCGGTCTCCTCCTCGTACTCCTTGAAGGCCTTCTCGACGTCGTAGTGGCGCCCGGAGTACACGTGCAGGACCTTGCTGTTCGACGCGGTGCCGGCCCCGCCGTCGGACTCGGCGCAGCTGGTCAGGACCAGAGCGGTGGCGAACAGGGCGACGGCGGCGATGCGCAGGTGACGGGTCACGACGGTCCTCTCGGCGGGGGCGTGCCGACGTTAGCCACGCCTAACACCCGCCCAACAGTCAGGGACCGGTGCGGGGCACCAGCGGCGGGCTCTTCGTGTCCAAGGACGCGGTCACGCGGTCGCCGTGGTCGAGCGCGAGCGAGCGGGGCCGCGTGGAGCGGACGACGGCACCCGACGGCAACCGGACGCCGTAGGTCCAGGTGGGCCCCTGGTAGACGGAGTCGATGATCTCGCTGGCGCCGTCGGGATCGGCGTCGAGGTCGACGTCGGCCGGACGGATCACGGCATCGAGCAGCGGGCCGTCCGCTGGGTCCGCCGGGTGGTCGATCGGGCCGAGCTCGGTCGCGGACCCGTCGCCTCCCGTGGTGACGGGCAAGAAGGCAGCATCGCCCATGAACGACGCCACGAAGCGGTTCGCCGGACGGTCGTAGATGTCCGGTCCGGTCCCGATCTGCTCCAAGCGCCCGGCCCGCATGACGGCGACCCGGTCGCCCAGCGCCATGGCCTCGGCCTGGTCGTGCGACACGAACACCGCCGGGGTGCCGGTCCGGCGCAGCAGGGTGACGAGCTGGGTGCGCACCTGCTCGCGGAGGTTCGGGTCGAGCGCGGCGAACGGCTCGTCGAGCAGCAGCAGGCGGGGGTGGGGCGCCACGGCGCGGGCGACCGACGCCCGCTGGCGCTCGCCGCCGGACACCTCGTGGGGGTAGCGGCCGATCAGGTGGTCGATCTCCACCATCTCGAGCAGCTCGGCGACGTGGGCCTTGCGCTCGGCGGCCGGCTTCTTGCGGATGCCGAAGGCCACGTTGTCGCCGATGGTCAGGTGGGGGAAGAGCGAGTGGTCCTGGAAGACCATGCCCACGGGCCGGTGCTCGGGCGGCGTCGCCGATCGACCGTCGTCCACCGTCTCGCCACCCACCTCGATGCGCCCCTCGTCGAGGGCGACGAGCCCGGCGATGGCGCGCAGGAGGGTCGACTTGCCGCATCCGCTGGGACCGACGAGCACCAGCAGCTCGCCGGCGCGGAGCTCGAGATCGATGCCGTCGACGGCACGGGTGGAGCCGAACCGGCGGACGGCGCCGTGCACCTGCAGCGGGGGAGGGGTCGTGGTCACTCGGAGGACCTCCGGTCCAGGCCCCTCGAGAGCAGGGCCACAGGGATGAGTGCGGCGGCGATGATCGTGAGCGCCGGCAGGGCCGCCTGCTGGAAGCGCGACTCCGACGCCAGGTTGTAGGTCCACACCGGCAGCGTGTCGAAGCCGATCGGTCGCAGGAGCAGCGCGATGGGCAGCTCCTTCAGGGCGTCGACGCCGACGAGGATGGCGGCGGTGAGCATGCTGCCCTTCGAGAGCGGCAGGTGGATGCGGCGCAGCACCGTGGCCGGCCGCGAGCCCAGCGACCGGGCCGACGAGGTGAGGTCGACCGGCACCTGGTCCAGACCGGACTCCACGCTGGTGACCGACGGCGCCAGGAACCGGACGCCGTAGGCGTAGACGAGCGCGAGGAACGAGCCGGTGGCCACCGTGCCGGGAAGGCCGCGGTGGAAGATCCCGAGGAACCGGTCGAGGCCCACGAGGGTGAGGACGACGCCCATGGCCACCACGACGCCCGGAACGGCGTAGCCGATGGTGGAGAGGCGCTTGGCCAAGGCGACGAACCGGCTCGGCGCGAACCGCAGGCCGTTGGTGGCCAGCACGGCCACGACCAGGCAGATGCCGACCGTGCACAGCGTGAGGGTGGCGCTGTGGCGGAGGTACTCGGGGAACTGGTCCGTCAGCGGGGTGCCCCGAGGGCTGGTCTGCTCCTTGTACGCCCAGCCGATGAGCTGCGCGGTGGGGGCGCCGAAGGCGAGGAGCACCACGAGGCTCGACCCGGTGGTGGCGACCACGGCTCGGGGGCCGCGCAGGCGCCGGCGGCTGAAGCCGGCGGCGTGGCCGCCCGACTCCGCGAACCGCGCCCGCCCGCGGAACACCCGCTCGAGCATGATCGCGACCGCGGCGAAGGCGAGGACGAGGCACGCGATCTCGGCGGCCGCATCGCGGTCGTAGGTGCCGTGCCAGATGCGGAACACCCCGACGGTGACCGTGTCGACGTTGAAGTACTGGACCGTGGCGAAGTCGGTGAGCGTCTCCATGGCCACGATGGCGGCCCCGGCGGCCAGCGCCGGCCGCAGCATCGGCACGACGACCTTGCGGAACGCCTCGCCGGTGGACGCCCCCAAGGAACGGGCCACCGAGAAGGACTCCCCGGCCTGGTCCCGGAGGGCGGCGCGCGCCATCAGGTAGACGTACGGGTAGAGGGTCAGGGAGAAGACGGCAATGGCCATCGGGAGCGACCGGACGTCGGGGAACCAGGCGTCGCGCCCGAACACGTCGCGCCAGGTGGACTGGATGGGGCCGGCGACGCCGAACACCGAGCTGACGACGAACCCGAGGATGTACGCGGGCAGGGCGAGCGGCAGCACGAACCCCCACGTGAAGAACCCCCGGCCAGGGAAGTCGTGGGCGCCGACGAGCCACGCCAGACCGACGCCGAGCACGACGGCCACTGTGCAGACGCCCACCACGAGCACGAGCGACGTCTGGATCTCACCGGGGAGCCGGGTGTCCCACTGCTGGCGCCAGACGTCGGTGCTCGGCTGCAGGATGCCCCCGACGACGGCGGCGACCGGGACCACGGTGACCACGGCGGCGATCACCGCGAACGAGCCCCACCCGATGCGCGAGAGGCGCGCGGTGCGGGCGTGGGCGGTCACGAGCGCAGGATAGGCCTGCTTAACAGCGAGACCGGCAATCGGG
>Ga0182747_1000794_pt1 | contig 26932 bp, 23 predicted proteins | sample eDN3rd30CBELigBY_FD_128526 | JGI IMG/M metagenome (GOLD analysis project Ga0182747, IMG submission 128526) | Enriched backyard soil microbial communities from Emeryville, California, USA - eDNA 3rd pass 30_C BE-Lig BY (version 2) (version 2) | ecosystem: Environmental > Terrestrial > Soil >... | reverse complement strand
TCTGGCGGGAACCGGGCGCTACGAGGCCTATGAGAAAGTCGGCAGTCTCGACAGCAAGACCTATTCGGTGTTCGGTCAGTTGATCTGGGATGTCCGATACGCTCGAACTTGCCGGCGGGCTTCGCTACACCGACGAAAACCGCAATACGCGCAATCAGAATATCTACGGCTTTGGGCCGTTCGCGACCCAGACGACCATTTTTCCGGGCTCCATCGATCCGACGCCGGGCATCCTTGCGGGAAAATTTTCCGATGCCAATCTTTCGCCCGAACTGACACTGACTTTCCGTCCCACCAACCAGCTCACGGCGTGGGCGGCGTTCAAGACCGGCTTCAAATCGGGGGGCTTCGCACTGACGAGCCCGATCCAGCGCACCGCGACGCTCAACGATATCGATTTTGATTCCGAGACCGTCCGCGGAGGCGAGGGCGGTCTTCGCGGCGATTTCGGTGCCCTGTCCTTCAATGCGACAGCATTTTTTTACGATTTCAAAGATCTGCAGGCGACGGTCTACAACCCGGTCGACGTGCGGTTCGTCATCAACAACGCGGGCAAACTCAAGCAACGGGGTTTCGAGTTCGATACAAGCTATCGCGCCGCTCCCGGCCTCGAGTTTCACGGCGCCTTCGCCTATGTCCATAATCGCTATCAGGACTATGTCGGCCAGTGTTATTCCTATACTTATGCCGCGGGCACCAATCCGGCCACGGCGCAAGCGCCGGCGGGATGCGAATTCGTCAATCCCGGCACCTCGCTGGTCCTGCAGCAGGACTTTGAAGGCCGCAGGCCAGCGCGCTCGCCGGACTTTACCGGCAGCTTCGGATCCTCCTACGAAATGGACCTCACCGCCAATCTCGTCCTGCGCCTTTCGGGCGATGCCTATTACAGCAGCAGCTACAACGCCAGCGATGCCGCGGCACCGGGGGCTATTCAGCCCGACTTCTGGCGCTTCAATGCCGGGGCGCGGATCGGCGCACCCGACAAGCGTTGGGAAGTCGCGCTCATCGGCAAGAATCTCACCAACAAACATTATCTCCTGTTCGCCACCGACCGGACCGGCGGTTCGACGCTCGCCGGGCCCGGGGAGCAGCGGGGCTCGGTGGCGCGGGGACGGGAAGTGTCGGTGCAGGTGAGCTTCAAATTCTAAAAGGGGGGCCGCCGCGAGAGGATCGGCACGGGCACGCCATCCTCTCACGGTCGGTCGAAGTCTTGCCCGCCAGCCGGCAGCATCAGGGACTTGCCGGGCCGTCCGGCCAGCTTCGCGATATGGGTGAATTGTTCAGTGCAGAGGATTGTTGGTCAATGAGTGTCGATTTGAAGCCGGACTATGATGCGATCGTCATCGGCGCAGGGATTACGGGCATCTATCAGGCCTATCTGCTCGACCAGGCGGGGATCACGGTCCTTGGCGTCGAGGCGGCCGAAGACGTCGGCGGCACCTGGTTCTGGAATCGCTATCCCGGTTGCCGGCTCGATACCGAAAGCTACGCCTATGGCTATTTCGCGCTGAATGGCCTCATCCCGGACTGGACCTGGAGCGAGCGCTTCGCATCGCAGCCGGAGATGCTCCGCTATGCGAACCATGCTGCCGACAAGATGGATATTCGGCGCCTCTTTCGGTTCCGGACGAAGGTGGTCGCCGCTACCTTCCTCGACGACAGCAATATGTGGAAGGTCGAACTCGACGACGGCGCGATCGTCAACTGCCGTTTCCTCATTTCCGCAACGGGGCCGTTATCGGCGACCCGCATGCCCGATATCGAGGGAATCGAAACATTTGCCGGCGAGTCCTATCATTCGTCTCGCTGGCCGGTCGATGCCGATGGCAAGCCGCGCAGCGCCGATTTCACGGGCAAGCGCGTTGCCGTAATCGGGACGGGCGCCACGGGTGTGCAGATCATTCCGATCGTCGCGGAAACGGCGAAGCAATTGTTCGTCCTCCAGCGGACCCCCAATTGGTGCACGCCGCTGGGCAACGTGCCGATAACCGCCGAGGAAATGAACAATATCCGCAGCCGTTATCCGACGATCCTCGAATATGTGAAATCGACCGATACGGCCTTCCCCTATCATCGCGATCCCCGCAAGGCGGTATCGGTCCCGAAAGAGGAGCGCGACGCCTTCTTCGAGGGACTCTATAATCAGCCTGGCTATGGTATCTGGCTCAGCGGCTTTCGCGATTTGCTGCTCAACAAGGAATCGAACCGGTTCCTTGCCGATTTCGTCGCCGACAAGATCAGACTCCGGGTCAAGGATCCTGTGGTGGCCGAGAAGCTTATCCCGAAGGATCATCCGTTCGGGGGCAAGCGCGTGCCGATGGAAACCAACTATTACGAGACCTTCAATCTTGAATCGGTCCATCTCGTGGACATCAAGGAATCACCGATCCAGCGCATTACCGCGCGTGGCATCCAGACGGGCAACGCGCATCACGATGTCGACGTCATCATCTTCGCAACGGGCTTCGATGCCGTGACGGGCGCGCTCGACCGGATCGACATCAGGGGAGAGCAGGGCCTTTCGCTGAAGGAAAGCTGGGCTGATGGTCCTTCGACTTTCCTCGGCCTGCAATCGAGGGGCTTTCCAAACTTCTTCACCCTCGTGGGTCCGCACAATGGTTCGACTTTCTGCAATGTCGGCGTCTGCGGCGGTCTGCAGGCCGAATGGGTGACGCGCATGGTCTCCTATATGAGCAACCGGGGGCTGACCTATTCGGCCCCTTCGGAAGCCGCAGAAGCGCAGTGGACCGAGGAAATCTATCGCGATTTTTCGAGGACGCTGCTCGCCGAAGCGAACGCCTGGTGGGTCAAGGTGACCGAAAAGCCGGACGGGACAATCGTTCGGCGGACCCTCGTTCATGTCGGTGGCGGTCCCGAATATCGGAAACGATGCGAGCAGGTCGCCTATTGCGATTACGACGGATTCGAGCTGGCTTGACGTCCCCGCACGCCGGTGTCCGCTCCGATATCCGATAACGGGGCGCCTCGCCAGGGCCGGTTGCCGGCTGTCACCGGCATGCGGCGATAGCGGGAGGGAGAGAGGGGTCTCGCCTTTGTGGCGAGTCAGGAGCGGGAGAGAGTCTTCCTGCGGCTCGCCATGGAGAATGACCCATGGCCAGATCGGCACCGAAAATCACCCTCAGCCCGTCGCGCGACATCCCGTTCGACCGGCTCTTCCTGTCCCAGTCCAACGTCCGGCGGGTGAAAGCCGGCGTATCGATCGATGCGCTGGCGGATGATATCGCGCGGCGAACGCTGCTCCAGAGCCTCAATGTCCGGCCGGAGCTCGATCCGGCGGGCGAGGAAACCGGCCGGTATGAGATACCGGCCGGCGGGCGCCGCTACCGCGCGCTCGAACGGCTCGTGAAGCAGAAGCGGCTCGCGAAGAATGCCCCAATCCCCTGCGTGGTCCGTGCAGCGGCGAACGATGTGCTCGCCGAGGAAGACAGTCTCGCCGAGAATGTGCATCGCGAGCAGCTTCATCCGCTCGACGAATTTCGCGGGATGCAGGCGATGGTCGACAAGGGCGCGGGCGTCGAGGAAATCGCCGCCCATTTCCACACGACGCCGGCGGGCGTGCGCCAGCGGCTGCGGCTCGCTTCGGTCTCGCCGAAGCTCCACGAGCTTTACGCCGACGATGCGATGACGCTCGACCAGTTGATGGCGTTCACGGTGTCCGAGGATCATGAGCGCCAGGTCGCGCTTTGGGATCAGCTTGAGCACAGCTATGATAAGTCCCCGCGGTTCATTCGCCAGAAGCTGACCGAAAACAGCGTCCGCGCGCACGACAAGCGTGCGGCCTTCGTCGGCATCGATGCCTATGTCGAAGCCGGCGGCGGCGTCGTGCGCGACCTGTTCGAGGCCGACAATGGCGGCTGGCTGACCGATCCGGCGCTCCTCGACCGGCTCGTCGACGAGAAGCTCAAGGCCGAAGGCGAACGCATTCTCGCCGAGGGCTGGAAATGGGTGTCGACCTCGATCGACCTGCCGCTCGACGCCACCCGCGGTATGCGGGCGCTCGATCGCGAGGAAACCCCGATGACCGGCGAGGAGGAGGCGCGCCTTGCCGCGCTCGAAACCGAAGGCGAAGAGCTCGGCAACGAATGGGCCGATGTCCATGACGTGCCGGATGACGTCATGGCGCGGATCGAGGCGATCGAAGCCGAGATTGGAGCGCTCGCTGATCGTCCGCTGCTCTTCGATCCCGCGGACACGGCGATTGCCGGCGCCTTCGTTTCGATCGATCGCGACGGGACGGTCCGGGTCGAACGCGGTTTCGTGAAGCCCGAAGACGAACCCGAGGAAGAAGCTGCCGAGGGTGAGGCTTCGCCCGAAGCGGGCAACGTCGCCTCGCTGTCCGGGCCGGAGGGCGACCGTGACGTCGGCGATACGTCGGGCGGCGCGGGCGACGAGGAGGAGCCCGAGGTACTTCGACCGCTTCCCGACCGGCTCGTTTCTGATATCACCGCCTGGCGCACGCTCGCGTTGCAGAATGCCTTCGCGCAGGATCCGGGACTTGCCTTCACGGCGGTCCTCCATGCCCTCGTGATCGATTGCTTCTACGGTTACAGCCGGGAAGGCTGCGTCCAGGTGGCGGCGAACCGCGCCTATTTCACCAACGCGCCAACCAATTTGCGCGATTGCCCGCCCGCGCAGGCGATCGATGCGCGTGCTTCGGCCTGGAAGGATCGCCTTCCGCAGTCGGACAAGGAAGTGTGGGATTATCTGCTGACGCTCGATGGCGAGGAGCAGTCGAAACTCTTCGCGCATTGCGCGTCGGTCTGCGTCAATGCGCAGGCCGAGGTGGTCCCCAAATATGACAATGGACGCGTTTCGGCACATGGGATTGCACGCCGGATCGCGCATAGCGATGTCCTCGCGCGTGCGGTCGGCCTCGATCTTGTGGAGGCTGGCTGGCGCCCGACGGTCGATGGTTATTTCCGCAGCGTGACCAAGCCCAGGATCCTCGCCGACGTCGCCGACGCGCGCGGCCCCCAGTTCGCGCAGATGATCGACCATCTGAAGAAGGCCGACATGGCGCGAGAAGCCGAACGACTGCTTGAGGATGCAGCCTGGCTTCCCGAGCCTATGCGTACGCCGGGGCTCGATGGTGCCTCGTCCGAAAACGCCGAGGCTGAGGGTGCTGCTGCCGAATTGCCCGCGTTCCTCGACGAGGATGGGCCCGAAGCCGGCGACGGCGACGACGCTGACCTGCCCGTCGCGGCTGAATAGCCGGCCGCTCATCCATCAACTGCAATTCAGGCTCGAGCCCGGCGGCGACGTCGGGCCGAGTTCCTTTGGAGAATCGACATGAAGAAGGAGTATCGCATCCGTCCCTCGATCCAGGGAGGGCGTCATGGCTAATCGTGTCCCCGCATCGATCCGCATCGGCGGCCAGCTTTCGGCCGACCTGTTCGACGCATTGGTCGCGAAAATCCAGTATGAGGGTCTCTCCGCCGAGTGGGGCGGCGAGATTTTCAAGGCCAGCCATCGCTCTCCCGGTGAGCCGCTGGAACTCTTCGACGAAGAATGCGCCTGGGGTCAATTCGATGAGCTCGAAGCCTTCTGCATCGAAAACAAGCTGCCATTCGTCCGCTGGGCGGGCGGTTATCCCGGCGAATGGTCGCCCGAGCGTCTTATCTTCCGGGGCGAAGACGCGGCCGACTCCTACATGGTCGATGAAAGCGACAATGTAGTGATCGATCGCCGGACGATGGTCGAACTCGGATCGGTCGATGCCGCGCTCGAATATTTCGACGCGGCGGAGTTCGACGTCCCGCCGTTCATCGTGGCAGGCGATCCGCCGCCGACGGAGCCTCCGCCAGCGGCGGTATGCGGTGCGCCGGAGAAGAAAGGCTATGGCTGACTATTTCTCCCAGACGGTGATCCGCCCCGATATTCCCCGGACCGCGATGACCGAACTCGAATACGCCGTGCTGGCTCTGGTGTTCGACCATGAAATCGTCGGCGAAGACGTCTATTTCAGTTCGAGCCTGGGGCCGAGCGATATCATAACCCTGCCGGTGAGCGACGTGCGTCGCTGGCTGCTCGAAGACGAAGGCGTCGCGAGCGGAATGGCCGACCTCGCGCGCAAGGAACTCGCCGGGCTCGATTCCGATGCGATCGACATCGACTTCGACCTGTCGGTGATCGGCTTCGAGGGCATATTGCAGGATGTCGTCAAACGCTCGGCCCTCGATTTTATCGAGGTCGAGGCGGCGTGGACCTGCTCGAAGATGCGTCCCGATGGTTTCGGCGGTGCCGCAACCCTGATCACCGTCGACGCGATCGAGAGCGTGTCGACGGCCGGTTGGCTCGACGAGGCGATCAGCCGGGTGATGCGGCCCGCCGGGACGGGGTGAAGCCGTCCGCATATTGTTACCGATTTCAACTGGAAAGCCCGGCCCTCGCGCCGGGCTTTCGCATTCCAGGAGACGACATATGTCCGCGAAACTGATCTACGACAGCGCGCCGCTCGGCAGCATCATCCACTTTTCGAACGGCGAACCGCGCCCGCCCGAGCGCTTCAAGCGCAAGGTCGCGGCGTGGGAAAATGACAATGGCTCGGGCCGGCTGGTCGAGTGCAATCCGCCCTATGGGGCTGGTTCCTACCGGGCGCCGGCGAGCTTTACCCTCCAGACGGGTAGCTATGGCAGCCATGGCGTCCTTGTCCTCGTCGTTCGCCGGGTCTGGTCGGTGGGCAGCCCGCTGCATTTCGAAATCGCCGAACGTCCGAAACCGGGAATGGTGCGCGTGCTGACAAGCTTCCAGGGACGCGACGAGCTTCGGTATCTTGCCGATGACATGGCTGCCGCCGAAAGCTGGTGTTTGGAGCACCATTATTCGGGGATCCGTTTCGACGTCGTCGGCGAAGATGAGCTGATGAATCGCGGCGGCAGTGATTTTGCAATCATTGATTAATTCGCAGTCAGTGATTATTGTCCCGTCGGAGGAGACCAACGATGGCGAGCATGACAATCCGCAATATCGACGAAGCGCTCAAGCGCCGGCTGCGCATGCAGGCGGCCGAACATGGCCGCTCGATGGAAGAGGAGGCGCGCGATATCCTCCGCGCTGCACTTTCGACCGAAACCCCTCGTCCAACCAATATCGCTGCCTCGATCCGCGCGCGCTTCGCACCGCTCGGCGGCATCGATCTCGCCCTCGAATCGCGCGAGCCGATGCGCGAGCCGGTCGATCTTTCTTGATCATTCTCGACACCAATGTGCTGTCCGAAAGCTTGCGCCCGGTTCCCGAGCCGCAAGTACTCGACTGGCTCGCGCGGCAGCCCGCCAATCTGCTGTTTTTGACGAGCGTCACCCAGGCCGAGATTTTATACGGCATCTCCATTCTCGACAGCGGTCGCCGGCGTGACGAACTTGCCGAGGCTGCAGCCGCGATGTTCGCGGAGGATTTCGGGGGGCGAATATTGGGTTTCGATACCGAGGCCGCGCCGGCTTATGCCGCCATTGCTTCCGAAAGGCGGCGGAGCGGCCATCCCATCAGCCAGTTCGACTGCCAGATCGCTGCGATCGCGAAGGCGTACGGTGCTGCTCTCGCGACGCGAAATACACGCGATTTCGGGGCGTGCGGGATCGCGTTGATAGATCCCTGGCAAGGCGGCTGATTGGCCCCTTGGCGCCCGGGCAGCTGGAGGAAGCCCTGAAAAGCCCGGCGATGCCGGGCTTTTTTGTCGGGTTCAGGCAGGGCCGGGTCCCGCCCGGCGATCCCGGCACGAAACCAAGGCGGAGAGGGAGAGATGGCTTCGGGAGGGCGAGATGCCGCTGGTCGAGAGAGCACCCGGCAGCCTCCTCCATCCCGCTCTCGCCCGAAAGCTCCCGATATGCGATCCACTCTTCCCGCTGCGGCGCGCTGCGTCGCCGCGCCTTCCTCCGCGGCCGTCCCGGCCTTCCCCATCATCGAGGCCGCGGAGCGGCTTCTTCCTGCCATCGAGGTGGGCACGCGCATCGATGCCGCCTTGCTGCGCGGCGCGATGACCGAGGCCTTCGGCGGCAGTGATGCCGAAGGAGCCTGGGACTGGAAAACGGCCTATGACGCCTGTGAGGCCGTCCAGATCCTGTTCCTTCGCCGCTATGGCGCAGCTCTCGCTGCACGCCATCGTTCGGGCCGGCAGCGGCTTCGCGCCTGCGAGCGGATCGCCGCGCTATTTCCGACCCAGACGCGGCGGTCGGAGACCGGGCGGGCGCTTCAGCAATTTTCGACGCCGCTTCCGCTTGCCTTCGTCGCCGCGGTGGCGGCTTCGCTGCAGCAGGGCGATCTTCTGCTCGAACCCTCGGCCGGGACGGGCATGCTTGCCATCCACGGCCATCTTGCCGGCGCGCAGATACTGCTCAACGAACTGGGCGAAACCCGCGCGGACCTGCTCGAGCAGCTCTTCCCCGACGTTCCGGTCCATCGCCTCGACGCGGCGTCGATCGACGACCGGCTTCCCGGCGACATCGCGCCGACGGTCGTGCTCATGAATCCGCCCTTCTCGGCGCTCGCCCATGTCGATCGCGTGATGAAGGGCGCGGCCCTGCAGCATATCGCGTCGGCGCTGGCGCGTCTCGACCCCGGCGGCCGGCTCGTCGCGATCACGGGCGCGAATTGTTCGCCCGATGCTCCTGCCTGGCGCGAGGCCTTTGTCCGGCTTCAGGAGACAGGGCGAATTATCTTCACTGCGGCGATCGACGGCAAAGTCTATGCCCGCCACGGCACGACGATCGACACGCGGCTGACGGTGATCGACAAGCTGCCCGCCGATGATCCGACCGCCTTTCCGGCGAGTGCGGGCTGCGCGCCCGATACGGCGACCCTGCTCCAATGGGTGGAAGGTGAGGTTCCGACGCGGACCCCGCCGATGCCGCCAAGAGCGCCCGTTTCGGCTCTGCCTGTCGCTGCACCGCGGCGATCGGCAATGGCGGGCGCGCAGTCGTTGCCGGGGCAGCCGCCAGCGGCCGACGGTGCGTCCGAACTCGATTATCGGACCGTCGACTGGTCGCCGCCTAAGGGGCAACTCGGCGAAGCGATCTACGAGCCCTATGCGCTGCAGTCGCTGGCGCTGCCCGGTGCGCAGGAGCATCCAACCGCGCTCGTCCAGTCGGCGGCAATGGCGTCGGTCGCGCCGCCCAAACCCTCCTACCGGCCGCATTTGCCGGCGCCCCTGCTTGGCGAGGGCATTCTCTCCGACGCCCAGCTGGAATCGATCATTTACGCCGGCGAAGCCCATAACGGCCACCTCTCGGGTCGCTGGACGGTCGACGAGAGCTGGGACGGGGTCGATGCTGCGCCCGACGACGCGACCGGCGCTGTGCAGTTCCGACGCGGATGGTTCCTCGGTGACGGCACGGGCGCCGGCAAGGGGCGGCAGGTCGCGGGCATCATTCTCGACAATTGGCTGAAAGGTCGCCGCCGCGCGCTCTGGATCTCGAAGTCGGACAAGCTGCTCGAAGACGCGCAGCGCGACTGGTCCGCGCTCGGTCAGGAAAAGCTGCTCGTCACGCCGCTGTCGCGCTTTCGTCAGGGCGCGCCGATCAAGCTCGCCGAGGGCATCCTGTTCACCACCTATGCGACGCTGCGCTCGCAGGGACGCGAGGGCAAGGCGAGCCGGATCGAGCAGATCGTCGAATGGGTCGGCCGGGACTTTGATGGCGTCATCATCTTCGACGAAGCGCATGCGATGGCCAATGCTGCGGGCGGCAAGGGTGAGCGCGGCGAGCAGAAGCCCTCGCAGCAGGGGCGTGCCGGGCTTCGGTTGCAGCATGCGCTTGCCGACGCGCGCATCGTCTATGTGTCGGCGACCGGCGCGACGACGGTCCAGAATCTCGCCTATGCCCAGCGTCTCGGCCTCTGGGGCGGCAGCGATTTCCCCTTCGCCTCGCGCGCCGACTTCGTCGCGGCGATTGAGGAGGGCGGGGTCGCCGCGATGGAGGTGCTCGCGCGCGACCTGAAGGCGCTCGGCCTCTATGCGGCGCGCTCGCTCTCTTTCGACGGCGTCGAATATGAACTGCTCGAACATGTGCTGACCGGCGAGCAGCGCCGCATCTACGACAGCTATGCCGCGGCCTTCCAGGTCATCCATAATAATCTCGACGCCGCGATGGAGGCGGCGGGGGTCACCAGCGCCGAGCATGGCACCTTGAACGGCCAGGCGAAGTCGGCAGCGCGGTCGGCCTTCGAGAGCACGAAGCAGCGCTTCTTCAACCATCTGATTACCGCGATGCAGACCCCGAGCACGATCGCGAGCATCGCGCGCGATCTCGAGGCTGGCGACGCCGCGGTCGTCCAGATCGTCTCGACCGGCGAGGCGCTGCAGGAACGGCGGCTTGCGGCGATTTCGGCGGACGAATGGAACGACGTGTCGGTCGACATCACGCCGCGCGAATATGTGCTCGACTATCTGGAGTCGAGCTTCCCGGTCCAGCTCTTCGAGCCCTGCACCGATGGTGACGGCAATCTCACCTCTCGGCCCGCCTATGATGGCGACGGCAATATCATCGTCAGCCGCGAGGCCTGCCGGCGCCGCGATGCGATGATCGAGAAGCTCGCGAGCCTGCCGCCGGTGCCGGGCGCGCTCGACCAGATCGTCCAGCATTTCGGGGCCGATGAAGTGGCTGAAGTGACCGGTCGGTCGCGGCGGATCGTTCCCAGAACGGGCGACGATGGCGAGGTGCGTTTCGCGGTCGAGAACCGGCCCGGCAGCGCCAATATCGGCGAGACCCACGCCTTCATGGACGATGAGAAGCGCATCCTTGTCTTCTCCGAGGCCGGCGGGACCGGGCGCTCCTATCATGCCGACCTCGGCGCGAGGAACCAGCGGCGGCGCATCCATTATCTGCTCGAGGCAGGCTGGAAGGCCGATGCCGCAATTCAGGGTTTCGGGCGGACGAACCGCACGAACCAGAAGCAGCCGCCGATGTTCCGCCCGGTCTCGACCGACGTGAAGGCGCAGAAGCGTTTCATCTCGACGATCGCCCGGCGGCTCGACACGATGGGCGCGATCACGCGCGGCCAGCGCCAGACGGGCGGGCAGAATATGTTCCGCGTGCAGGACAATCTTGAATCCCCCTATGCCCGCGATGCGCTGCGCCAGCTCTACATGCTGATCGTGCGCGGCAAGGTCGAGGGCTGTCCGCTCTGGACCTTCGAGAGCGCGACCGGGCTGTCACTGCTCGATGCCGAAGGCGGCATTCGCGACGAGCTGCCGCCGATCACCACCTTCCTCAACCGCATGCTCGCGCTCACCATCGACCTTCAGGACATCTTGTTCGAGGCGTTCGAGGGCTTGCTGGTGGCACGGATCGAAGCGGCGGTCGCGGCGGGCAACTATGAGGTCGGGCTCGAGACGCTGGACGCCGAGAGCTTCGTCATTACCGATCGGCGGACGATCTATACCCACCCCGGCACCGGCGCCGAGACGCAGCTTCTGACGATCGCTCGCAAGGACCGGCTGGCGCCGGTACCGCTCGAGAGGGCGCTCGATCTTGCCGGGGATGAGAAGGCCTCGTTGCTGGTCAACGCGCGTTCGGGGCGTGCGGCGGTCAAACTCTGCGCGCGAAGCCTCATCGACGACGAGGGCGCGGTCCATCGCCGCTTCCGGCTGGTCCGGCCGATGGAGACGACCGCGATCCTCGCCGAGCAGTTCGGGGCGAGCCACTGGACTGCCGTTGATGCGGAGATGTTCGCGGCGGCCTGGAACGCCGAACTTGCCGAGCTTCCCGAATTCGAAAGCGGGACGATCCATATGGTGGCCGGGCTGTTGCTGCCGATCTGGCGGAGCCTGCCGCATGAGTCGACGCGGGTTTATCGCCTCCAGACCGATGCCGGCGAGCGCGTGATCGGCCGCCGGGTGTCGCCCGCATGGGCGGCGCGGATCGTCGACGATGGGCCGCCGAAGCTCGCCATCGGGGATGCTTGGACGATGCTGCTCGCCGGAGATGCGGTGCTGCATCTCAGCGAGGGGCAGCGCCTCGCGCGCGTCCGCGCGATGAACGACTGGCGGATCGAGCTTACCGGCTTCAACGATCTCGGGGTCGAGCGGTTGAAGGCGTTCGGCCTGATTTCGGAGATCGTCTCGTGGAAATTGAAACTCTACGTGCCGACAGGGGCTGCGGGCGCCAATGTGTTCGCGAAGCTTGTCGATCACTTTCCGATTGAGCGGGTTTCGGGCCGCAAGGCCGCCTGAGGAAGCTGGCCATGGAAAGCCCAGCCCGCGATATCGCGCGCCGTCTTGCTGAGAATGCCGAGACGGTGTGCCGCCACTATCTCTCGAACGGTCGCCGCGAAGGCCATTACTGGATGGTCGGCGATGTCCATAATGCACCGGGACGCAGTCTCTATGTCCGGCTGACAAGCGGAGACGGCCAGCGAACCCCGGGAAAATGGACCGACGCCGCGAGCGGCGAGCATGGCGATCTCCTCGACATCATCGCCGCGAGCGGGGGCCATGCGAGTTTCGCCGAAACGCTGGCCGAGGCCCGGCGCTTTCTGAGCATGCCCCAAGCGGAGGCGGCGAAACGCAATCCGCGTCCGCGCCGGGCGAGCCCGGGAAGCGTCGAGGCGGCGGAGCGGCTTTGGGCCGCATCGAAGCCCATTGGCGGAACGCTGGTGCGGGCCTATCTCGCCGAGCGCGCACTGCGGCGCCGCGGAGATCTGCCCGCACTTCGGTTTCATCCGCACTGCTATTATCGCCCGTCCGACGAGGATGCCGATACCATCAAGCCTGCCTGGCCCGCAATGATCGCCGCGGTGATCGATCTCGACGGATCGCTTCGGGGCATCCACCGGACATGGCTCGATGCCGCCTATGCGACCAAGGCGCCCGTCGCCTGTCCGCGCCGCGCGATGGGACATTTGCTTGGGTCTGGCGTTCGTTTCGGGCTATCGGGAGAGGTCATGGCCTTTGGCGAGGGCATCGAGACGATGCTGTCGCTGCACGAGGTCGCGCCGCGACTGCCACTCGTTGCAGGGCTTTCCGCCGCCCATCTCGCGGCGCTCGAATTTCCGGCATCGCTGCGGCGCCTCTACGTCGCGCGCGATGCCGATCCCGCCGGGAACGCAGCCTATGCGACGCTGACCGAGCGCGCCTTTCCGCTCGGCATATCGGTCCATCCATTCGAGCCGCGGCTCGACGATTTGAACTCCGATCTCCGCCGCTTCGGGGTCGCCGCGCTCGGGGCGTCGCTGAGGGGGCAGTTCCTCCCGATGGACGCGAGCCGTTTCCTCGAAGGTTGAGGGCCGGCCGGAACGGGGTGGCATCGGCCAGCGACGGGTTTTCCGGAAGGGAGCGCCACCGGCCTTCGCTGGAGGGCGACTGCGGCGATCCCGGCGGGCGCGGCAATGGCCCGCGGGCGGCTATTTTCCGCCGGGGCGCGTCCGCGCCCCTTTGCATCGCCAAACAAAATAGCCTGCGCGAAGGCCATCCTCCGCTGGCGCTCCGGCCGGGCGGGGGCCTGCCCGGTGCGCGCCCGCCGGGCTCGCCGCTGCTGGTCGCCGCGAAGGCCGCGAGAGGCGCGGCCAATCAGGAAGACTTGCCATGACCATCGAAACCAATCGACCCGAACCCGAGGACCAACCCGAAATCGGCGCGAGCGCCTTCCTGCTCCAGGAAATGCAGCTCCATGGGTTTCGCCCCTTCGAGGATGAACCCGACGACAGGCCGCTGCCCGACGATCGCCTCGCCGGCGCCGCCATCGCCGACATGTTCGATGGCCTCGTGGGGTGCCTGGTCGACACGCGGATCGAACCCGATCTCGACGATCTCCTCTGGAACCTCGTCAATCTCTTCCAGCGCGCGGGCGAGCGGATCGAGCGTGAGCTTGACCGGAACGAGCAGACGCAGCGGCGGCTCCAGCGCGAGCAGGACGGCAGCGAGGTACGGTCGGTCGAACTCGAACGCGCGACCGCCGAAGGCATCACGATGATCGAGCGCCGCGACACGATGGAATATTTCCGCGATGCCGCCGCCGAACAATATCGCATCCATGTCCGCAAGGCGTGGCTCCCGCGCTCGGGATCGATGGTCAATCGCAAGGCGCTGACTTCGGCGGTCATCGACAGCCGGCGGCAGATCGACAAGCGGGCCTTCGAGGATGCGCGCGTTCTCGACCCGGACGGCGTCCGGATCGCCGTCAGCGGCGGACCGAATTTCAACGATCATCGCCTGATCTATGACACGCTCGACAAGGTTCGCGCTCAGCATGAGCAGATGGTCCTGCTCCACGGCGCGACGCCGACCGGCGCCGAACGAATTGCCGCGTCCTGGGCGCGCGACCGCGACGTGCCGCAAAAGCCGTTCAAGCCCGACTGGGACAAGCATCAGCGCGCGGCGCCCTTCAAGCGTAATGACCGGATGCTCGACGAGCTGCCCAAGGGCGTGATCGTCTTTCCCGGTACCGGCATTCAGGACAATCTGGCCGACAAGGCGCGGAAGCTCGGGATCAAGGTCTGGGATTTTCGGGCACGACAGCGTTAGCGCGGCATATTTCGCGGGCTCCCGGCCCGAAAAGGCAAAACTGTCCTCAATCTGGTTCTATCTCTGCAATATATTTGAAATATATCAAGGCGCTGCGCATCATGGCTCGCGATCGATCACCTTGACCAGCGGTGATCTCCGTCGCCGGCGGGCCGCCCATTGAGAGGGTCCATGTCCGTCGGCATCGACGAGGAGCGGTGCCGGTCGTCTGGCTTGGCGACTGCGGCCGTTGCCGCCAAGGGTCGCTATGCCGACGATGGACGCCGCGCACGCTTTCGCGCTCGACGTCATGCGCGTGAAGGATGTAGCCGGTCTCTCCGACCTGCTCGCCGAGCTATGCGACCGGCTCGGCTGCCGCTGGTTCGCGCTCAGCCATCATATCGATTTTCTTGCAGCGCCCGGCCGCGGTGTCCGGATCCATAATTATCCCGAGGAATGGGCTTACTGGTTCGACCAGCGCCGTCTCGGACTTTCGGATCCGATCCATCGCGCAAGCCATCGCAGCCTCGCCGGATTCTTCTGGCGTGATTTCGCGCGCTACACGAAGCGGCGGCCTGACGACGAAATCATTCTGGCCGAAGCGCTGCGCCATGGCATCGGCCCCGGATTGACCGTGCCGGCGCATCTGACCGGCGAGGCGCACGGTTCGGTGTCCTTTGGCTGGAATCCAGGCAGATACCCGCGGCCCGAGGCCTTGTGGTTCGTGCGCATGATCGGGGGCGTGGCCTTCGAGGCGGCGCGGCTCCTCGCGCAGCCGGAGCTTGCGGCGATCGGGCCGCGGCTCACCGACCGCCAGCGCGAATGCCTGATCTGGGCAGCATGCGGCAAATCGGCGTGGGAAACCGCGGCCATCATGGGGCTGCGCTACAACACGGTGAAAGAGCATTTGCGCAACGCGCGGGCGCGCTACGACGTCACCGGCAGCACCCCGCTCACGATCCGCGCGCTCTTCGCGGGCGATATCTGTTTCAGCGATCTCGCGGGGCTCTGACACCCCCCGATCGTGTTATGGCGCCGCGTCGCAATGTCCTTCAATTGGAAGGCCTCTTTTCTCAAGGGAGGCTTGTCCATGCTCCTCATCGTCGATTCCACCAACCGGGCGCACGAGCATCGCGCGCTCCGCACCATGTTCGAGGCGCGCAAGCGCGTCTTCATCGATCTCCTCAAATGGGACCTGCCTGCGCTCGCGAACCGCTTCGAGCTCGACCATTTCGACGATGAGCATGCGATCTACCTCATCGTGACCGATGGCGACGCCAACCATCTCGCCTCGGCCCGGCTGCTTCCGACGACCCGGCCCGCGCTTCTCGACAGCCTCTTTGCCGGCCTGGTCGAGGGTGACGTTCCGCAAGGGCCGGATGTCCTCGAAATCACGCGCTTCTGCCTTTCGCCGGGTATCGGCGCGGGACGCCGCCGCGGGGCGCGCGACGCGCTGCTCGTCGGGCTCGTCGATTTCGCCCTGGCCAACGGGATCCGCACTTACACCGGCGTCGCGGAATTGCCCTGGTTCCGCCAGATTCAGAGTTTCGGTTGGGCATGCCGTGCGCTCGGCGAGCCGATGCTGCACCGCGGGACCGCGCTCGCCGCGCTTCGCATCGATATCGATCGCGACACGCCGGCGCGCCTCGCCGCCGCGGGCATCGCGGGCGCCGCCGCGGGCGCGGCACGCGCGGCGTGAGGAGGGGACGATGCGTATCGATCCCGCTCGCCTCGATGCCATGGGGGAAGGGGTGCCGGCCTTTCGCTCACTGATGGACGATGGTTATGCGATCCTTCGCGGCGCGCTGCCCCTGCCGGCGATCGAGGCGCTTTCCGCCGATCTCGGACCGCGCTTTCAGGCAACCCCCTTCTGCGAAGGCGGCTTCTATGGCGCGCGCACCAAGCGGTTCGGCCGTCTTCTCATCCGCTCGCCGCATATGGCGGCGCTCGTCATGCACCCTGAAATCCTCACGTTCGCCGAGGCCGCGCTCGGACCCTGGTGCGACCGGCTTCAGCTCAACCTCGCCCAGGCGATCGAGATCCACCCCGGCGCGCTCGCGCAATTCCCGCACCGTGATCAGGACCTCTGGGCGGGGGCGCTCGGCGAGACCGAATATCTGATCAACGTGATGTGGCCGCTCACCGCCTTCACCAAGGCCAATGGCGCAACGCTGATCTGGCCGCGCAGCCACGGGCTCGAGGCGCTCGTCGAGGAGTCCCCCGAGCCGCCGGTGGTCGCCGAGGCCGAGCCGGGCGACGCGATCGTCTTCCTCGGCTCGACGCTCCACGGCGCCGGCGGCAACCGCAGCGGCGGCGTGCGGCGCGGTATCATCGTGAGTTACTGCCTCGGCTGGCTCAAGCCCTATGAAAACCAGTGGCTCGCCTATCCGCCCGATATCGCGCGAAATTTCTCGCCGGAGCTCGCCGCGCTCGCGGGCTATGCCCAGCATCGCCCCAATCTCGGCAATTTCGAAGGCCAATGTCCCTCGGTGCTTTTCGGCGGCTATCCCGAAGAGCCGCTCGCGGCCATCGACGCGCTGCGCCCCGACCAGGCTGCGCAGCTTGCGGATCATGTCGCCGGGCAGCAGGCGGGGCAGGGCCATGGGACGGCGGCGATATGAACGCGGGATCGACGATGGAGCGGGTCTATCTCGACCTCAAGGCGCAGATCATCGCCGGGACCTATCCGCCCGGAACGCGCCTCGACCCCTTTCATCTCGCCAAACCGCTGGCGGCAAGTGCGACGCCGGTGCGAGAGGCGCTGCACCGCCTCGCCGGCGAGCGCATCATCGACAGCTGGCATCAGGAAGGCTTCCGGCAGCCGATCTTCGCCGAGGCGGACCTTTGCGATCTCTATGCCTGGGGGGCGGCGCTGATCGAGCTTCTGCTGCATTCGAAAGAGCTACCGGTAGCAACGCCTGACGCGGTGCTGGGCGAGGAGGGCGCAGCGGATTATGCCGGGCGAATCGCCCGCCTGTTCCGGGCCATCGCGCGGCTCGGCGAAAATCGCGAATTCCGCTACGCGATCGCCAATCTTATCGAGCGAAGCCAGCTGCTCCGCGCGGCGGAACTGCGCGTCGACCCGCATGCGGCAACGGTGGTAGAGCTGATGGAGGCGGATTTCGTCCACGCGCGGTGGACCGAACTTCGCCGCAAGAACAGGCATTTTCATCGCCGCCGCGTCGCACTCGCGCACCGCGTCGTCGCCGAGCTGCGACCGCGCTCGCAGGCGATCGAATGATATTCGACCGATAGCAAAATGATAAAAATTCTATTCCGGTCGAAGAGCTTACCCTGGAGAGCGCCGCAATTCCGCGGCATTTCCAAAGGAGAGCGATCATGGATCGTGAAACCAATGAACTGATCGAACTCGGCAGCGTCAGCACCGACACCGCGGGTCTCGTTCGCTTCGGCGCCGAGATCGGCGGCAAGGAAAAAGACCTGGGCCTGACCCAGGACTGATCCCGGGCGGTGGGAGCCGGACCTTCGGCCCGGCTCCCGTTTGTCGGAGTGGGTGAGATGGCTTGGCAAATGGCACCCGGCACCGGATATTGCGAGGTCGGCGGCGAACTGGTCTTTCTCGACCTCGCGCGCGATAAATATCTGTTGCTTCGAGGCTCGGACCGCGCGGCCTTCGAGCGGCTCCGCGCGGGTGCGCCGAATGATAGTGAAGCCATGTCGCGCTTGGTCCGAACGGGGTTGCTGGCAAAGGGAGACGGACCGGATTCCTTGAGCCCGGCCTCGGTCGAGATTCCGACCCGCGATCTTGAGGCATGTGACGCCCCGTTCAGCCTCCGGATGGCGCTGTCGGCGGCGGCGGCCTTGCGGTGGGCGCGTCGGTCGATGCAGCCGCATCATATTGCCGGAACGGTCGAGATGCTGCGCGCATCGAAACGGCGCGTCGGTGTCCCCGGGGCGGAGGCGGCAGCCATAGACGTCGCATCGCGTTTTGCCGCTTGCCGCTGGGTCATGTCCGTGCCGCCGCGGTGCCTCATCGATGCCCTCGCGCTCGACCGCATTCTCCTCTCGCGGGGCCTCGCGGTGAGCCTGGTTTTCGGCGTCCTGCTCCATCCCTTCCGGGCGCATTGTTGGCTGCAGACCCCGGAACGCGTTCTGACTGGAAGCGCGGCCGAGGCCCGGACCTTCACGCCGATCCTGGTCGTCGAATGAAGCATGGCGTTGTCGCCTTCTTCGGTGAGATTGGGCAGGCCCCCGAGATCGCCGACAGCGCAGAACGGCACCTCTTGATGCCGGTCGGGGCCGGATCTGGATGGTCCCTTTTTGCGGGTGAAGCCTTGCCTCGACAGATGACGCCCGACGGAGAAATCCTGCTCGGCGATATCCATTCCCGTTCGGGGGCGACGGTCAGTTCGTCGCAGGAAGGGTGGGGCAATTATCTGGCATTCGGATGCCGCGGTTCGGAACGGACCATCGATCGCGCGCCGCTCACCGGCATGCCGCTTTATTGGACGAAACATGGAGCGGGGGTTGTTTGCGCCTCGCACCTCGAGCTTCTTGCCGATATCCTGCCGAAGCTCGCGATCGACTGGAGCTTCGTCGCGCACGCGCTTCTGTTCATGAACTGGCGCACCGACAGGACCGGAATTGCCGGACTGTCCGAACTCCTGCCGGGAACCGGGCTGCTGTTCGACGGGGACACCACCAGCATCAGGACGAACTGGTCGCCTTGGGATCATATCGCCCTGGACCGCGATGTACCGGGTCATGTCCGCGCGCTGGAACGCGCGATATTGCGAAGCGTCGCGGTATCGAGCGCATCGCGCGCCGAGATCGTCGTCGAGCTTTCGGGCGGGCTCGATTCCTCGATCGTCGCGGCGTCGCTGAAAGCGGCCGGGGCGAATTTCTCCGCGATCACTTTCGCGACGCCGGGCGCCGACGGGGACGAGCGGCATTTCGCGCGCGCGGTAGCGGCGCGCTGCGAGATCGAACTCGTCGAGATCCAGCATGGCGACGAGGAGATCGATCTCATCGCGCCGCCCGACCGGCAGTTGCCGCGGCCGGGCGCCTATTCGGTCCTCGGCGGCATCGATCGCGCCTTCGCGGCCGTTTTGGCGGGGCGCGATCGCGCGATCTTCGGAGGGATCGGCGGCGACAGCGTCTTCGGTCTCGACGGCAGCGTCGCGCCGATCCTCGACGCCTGTGCGACCTTCGGCCTCGGTCGCCGCGCTTTCGGGACGCTCCGCGACGTGGCGCGCGCGGGTGATGCGACGCTTTGGCAGGCACTCCGGCTTTCGGCGCGCGCGCGCCGCGCCGGACGCCGCCTTGGCGCGCGGCGGGATTCGAAGTTCCTCGCCGAGGGCTTGATAGCGCAGCGGCAATTTCCGCATCCATGGGATGACGGCGAAGAAACGGCCTCGCAGGCACGCATCAACCATGTCCAGGCGATCCGCTATATTCTCGACTTTCTGGACCGGCCGTCGCGCTGGCATGACGCGGATGTCGTGGCGCCCTTGCTGTCGCAGCCCGTGGTCGAGCACTGTCTTTCGATCCCGAGCTGGGCCTGGTTCGCCGGCGGGCGCGACCGGGCGATCGCGCGCGCCGCTTTCGCAAGCCGTCTCCCGGCCGAAGTCGTGTGGCGACGCGGCAAGGGACGGCTGGAGTCGATGTGCGCGGCTGCCTATCTGCGGCAGCGCCCGCTCCTGCGCGACCTTCTCCTCGGTGGACGGCTCGCCGAACAGGGACTGCTCGATGCCGCGGTGATCGAAGCCTATCTTGCCCGCGATCTGGCGGAAGGCGACTTCGACTATTTCCGCTTGATCGAGATCGGCGATATCGAGCGCTGGGTGCGGGCGGTCGAAGCGGGAGCCTCCCGGGACCCGAGCTTCGCCCAGCGCCGATACTGATCGGCTTTGGCCGCGCTCATATCCTTCTCGCCTTTCAGCCAATAAAGAAACCAGTCGAGATTGCGCTCATAGACCGCAAGCTTCTGCCGCGGTTCGACCTTCACATGCGGCGCATAGGGGAAGATATGGGTTTCTCCCATGCGGGCGATCGCAAGTCTGCTGACGAGCTCGATCGACAGGCGGGCCTCCTGTTCGGGAAACTGCATCAGGATCGGGGCCTTGATCCGGTCGATATTGAGCGCGGGCGAGAGCGCCTTCCATTGCTTGGGGGTTTCGTCAGGCGCGCCGAGCTCCCACGTCTTGCGCAAGGTTTCGGAAAAGGTCTCGCGGCCCGGGCGCGCGTTGAACCAGTAATAGCTGGGCTCCATCTGGACCGACGCGATCGAAATCGCCTCTAAAATATCGCTGTGCATGGCCGTCCACATCGTGACTTCGCTGCCGAAGCTGAGGCCGCCCATGCCGACCCGCGCTGCATCGACGATGCCGCGGTCCGAGAGATGCTTGACTGCGGCCTCCACCGCGGCGGTGCCGCGCGCGTAGCGCTTGTTTCCGCCTTCGCCCGGCACGGCGTTGATGCAAAGCGCCGCGATGCCATGCGCCGCCATTGCCCGCAGCGGCCATTCGTCGCCCACGCCGCCGCGCAGATAGCCGGCGCAGTTATAATAGGTGACGAAGAGCGGCAGCCGTCCGGGGATCTCCGGGCGAATCAGGACGCCCGACGCACGGCTGCCGCTCACCTGCCACGCGATCGTTTCGACAAGGAGCCCGTCGCGGTCAGGATTGGGATAGGGGTTGGGAGAATCGATCACCCGCTTTTGGCCGCTCCAGTCGATCCGGACGAGGCGCGGAGCGATGTCGGGGGCGGCCTCGATGCAGAAGACCGCGTCGGCCGCCGCCGTGCACGGGTCGAAATCGAACCGGCTTCCCGAAAGCAGGCCCGCGGAGGACACGAGGGGCTGCAAGTCTCGCGTCCCGGCCGACCAGGCCAGGAGCGATTGGCGATAATCGGCGTCGCGAAGCGCGACTAGCGCGTCGCCCCCGGCGCGCGGCAGCCACCATGACAGGCGCGGGGCATCGGCCGGGCATCCCAGCTTGGTCTTGCAGGCGCCCAGCGCTTCGACCGCCGCGCGCAGACCGACTGGAAGGTCGCTGGTGAGCGACAGCCACGAAGGGGCGGGCGGCGCGAGAAGGTCGGCCTCGCTTTCCGTCGCGGGCCTTTCAGCCCCGTCGGAGGTGCGCGTCTCGATCTTGCGCGGCACCGAAGCGAGCAGGGGGGAGCGATCGAACCAGTCGTTCGAAAAACGCTGGCTCGATGCCCGTCCCCTGATGAGCGCGCCGCGAAACAGCGGTTGCGCGAGATCGGTCCGGCCATCGACGAGGATTCCCGTCTCGCGCTCCCTCTCTTCGGCGCGCGCGATCCGGTCGCGCGCCGGGCCTTCGCTCGTGACGAGCGATCCGTCATCTCCGAACGCAAAGGCTTCGATATCGCCTTCGCCCGCGGCGATCAGCCTGAACCCCGATCCGTCGATCGGGCTCGACCAGAGCGCGATCCGGCCATCGATGAGCGCACGCACGACGAGGTGCTGGCTGTCGGGCGACCATTTCGCTTCGCCCGGCAGGACCACACCGGCATCGTCCCACCAGGCTTCGCCGGCGCGTCCGAGACGGCGCGGCGCTGCCGAGCCGTCGGCGGGGACGATATACCAGTCGACGTCGATCCGGTTCGTGAGCGTCGAGGGGCGTTCGATCCGGTAGGCGATCCATTTGCCATCGGGCGATGCGGCCAGTCCCGAGATGTCGGCGATCTCGGCGATCTCGCGCGGCGTGACCTGGCTGGCGGCGGGCGCCGCCGCGGCCAGCAGGGCGATCAGCAGGGCGGCGCGGCTCACCACCGGATCAGCGCCTGCACCGACATCATCCGCCCGACCGGGCTCGCCTTCTCGGGATCATAGCCGAGCGCCGAGGTCTGGCTCCTGTTGTTCACATAGGGCGGATCGCGATCGAAGAGATTCTGGATCGCGAGACCGAGTTGCAGGCCGCGCCCGTTCGCCGCTTCGGCGCCGGCCCCGATGCGCTGCGTCAGCGTCAGGTCGACCGTGGTCCAGGATGCCACGTGCTCCATCGGAACGACGATCTGGTTGGTGTAGCCATCGGTGTAGTTGACGAAGGCACTGGCCGAAAAGCCGCCCTTCGCCCAGCCGAGCCGGCCGCGCAGCCGCCATTTGACCGGGCTCGCGTAGAGGCCGACGAAGTCGCTCGTCGCCGATCCGGGCGAGAGCTGCTTCACGATCGAAAAGATATGCGTCCCGCTGATGCCGAGGTCGAGCGTCCCACCCGCGACCTCGGGAGCATAGCCGATGTCGAAGTCGATCCCCTTCTGGTGCTCGCGTGCGAGATTGCGCGTCTGCCCGTCGAGGATCGCCGCGACCTCGCTTGGTGCGATGTTGATCGGATTGCTGAAGGTCGGCTGGTCGTAATAATATTGTACGAGGTCGAGCGGCGGATTGTCGGTGACGACGCCGCCGAACATCGCGCGATCGGTGAGGAAGCGGAAATAATCTTCGGAGAGCGTCCCGATCCGGTCGCGATAATCGACATCGAAATAGGTGAGCGACGCCTTGAAGCCGGGAAGGCCTGGGGGCGCAATATCGAAGCCCGCGGTCCAGCTCGTCGCCTTCTCGGGCTGGATGTTCGGCGCATAGCCGAACAGCGCGAGAACGTTCGTCATGCCCGTGGGCGAGGCCGGGTCGGGAACCGTCAGCGTCGAATAGACCGAGACCGCCGGGCCGACCAGCTCGTCGAACTGCGGGGCGCGAAAGGAGGTTCCGTAAGAGCCGCGGATCGCGACGCCTTCGACTGGCTCCCAGCGCGCGCTGACCTTCGGATTCTCGGTGCGGCCGAACTGATTATAATCCTCGATCCGCCCCGCGACCGTCAGGTCGAGCCGGTGGAAGCCGGGCCGCGCATTGCCGGCGCCGAAGACCGGAACGAGCATTTCGGCGTAGACCGACTTGACGTGCCGCGGCCCGGGAAATCCCGGATAGGGGCCTGCGATCGGGGTGAGGCTGTTCGAATCGAGAATCCGGTAATAGTCATAGGCCTCGCGCCGATATTCCGCGCCGAGAGCGAGGCGCACATCGCCGGCGGGCACGCGGAAGAGCGGGCCGTCGGCCCGAAGTGCCGCCGACCAGCTCCTGAAATCGTCGATCGTCGTGATGCTTCCGCGGATAAAGTCGATCGTTGCGGGGTTGTTGGCGGTGCCGTCGCCGAAGACGTTGAAGGAGGTCGCGGGATCGGTGTCGGCGAGCGCGAGCGCGAGGCGCGCGCTGTTGACGATATTGTGCGAACTCGCCTTGCCCTTCTGCACCCCATAGGTGCCGCCGAGCTGGATACGCCATTCGCCGAGCGCCTTTTCGAGACTGGCCGCGGTCGAGATCGCGCGGACCCGGCCATCATCGATCTGCGGGCCGAAATCGTTCACGAAACTGTAGAGGACCTGCACCGGCTCGCCGGTGCCGATCGGATCGACATAGAAAGGATTCGTGACCGGCACGCGCGCCGTGCGGAACGAGGTCACATTGCCGACGCGGCGGAATTTGCGCTGCGCCGCGAGCAGATTGGCGCGAAGCGTGAGACTGTCGGTCAGCGCATATTCGGCCGCCGAATAGAGGCTGTGGACGCGCTGGCGCGGAAGCAGGTCGCTGTCGGCGCGATTGTCCCGGCGGTTCTGGACGCCGGGAAGCAGCGCGCCGGCGGTCAGATCGCGCCCGTCCTGGCCCGCGGGGATGCCGAAGATCCGGCCATCCGCGGCGCGGATCGTGCCCGGGCTAGCATAGATCGAGCGATAGTCGGGACCGCCGAGCGGTCGCAGATCCTCGCGCACGAAAGCGCGCCCGGCCGCCGCGAGCGCGCCGCGGTCCGAAAATTGATAGGCGAGGACGAACCGGCCCCGGTCCCACGCCTTGCCGATGATCTGGCTGAACTGGACATCGGTCATGTCACCATCGGCGGTGCCGGCGCGGAGCATCGTCTCGGCGCCCTCGAAGCGATTGCGGAGCCGGACGTTGACGACGCCGGCGACGGCGTCCGCGCCGTAGATCGCCGAGGCGCCGTCGGTCAGTATCTCGATGCGCTCGACCGCGCTCATCGGGATCAGCGAAATGTCGGCGAGCACGCCGCCTGTGCCGCCGAGCGCCGGACGCGCGCCGTCGATCAGCACCAGCGTCGAATTGGTGCCGAGCCCGCGGAGGTTGATGCTCGATCCGAGCGTCGCGTCATTGCCGGTGCCGTTACGCGTCGTCACGCCGGTGGTCGTCTCGTTGGAACCACCCATGAAAGCCTGCGGCAGCGACTGGAGCAATTGCTGGACGCTGCCGAAACCGCTCTTCTCTATATCGGCGCGGTCGAGGGTGACGACGGGCGAACCCACGGGTCCCGCGCCGCGGATGCGCGAGCCGGTGACGATGATCCCTTCGTCTGGCCCGTCAGTCGATCTATCGGCGCCCGCGGTGCCGTTTCCCGGGCGAAGCACCCAGGCGCCCTCGACGAGTTCGACGGTGAGGCCGGTGCCGGAAAGGAGGCGGGCGAGGGCTGCGTCGGGGGAGAGGCGGCCTTGCACCCCGGTGCTCCGGCGGCCCTCGAGGAGGCGCGAGGCCGCGATCACGTTCCGCCCCGAAATGTCCGAATAGCGCCGCAGCGCGTCGCCGAGACGCTGCGCCTCGATATCATAATCCTGCTGGCCGGTCTGCGCGCACGCGGCGGGCGCATGGAGCGCTGCCGCCGAGACTCCCGATGCCAGCATGGCCGCGAAATATTTCATCGTCATCCTTCCCTCCCGAGCGGCCGATGGTGGCCGTCTGAAGGAAAAACATGACGGGGCGCGCGAACACCCTATGGCTTTATTTCGCTATCGCATCACCGTCGCGCGCGCAGGATCGGGCTGTCGGGACCGGTCTCGACGTCGAGATCGAGCGCGGCGGCGAGCGTTCTGGCCAGCGGCGCGGCGTCGGTCATGTCGAACCGTCCGGTCACCGGCAGCGCGGCGAACGCGGGGTCGGCGAGCCGGATCACGACCCCATTCTCGCGCTGCGCACGGTCGAGAATGGCGCCAAGCGGAAGATTGTCGGCCCAGAGGTCGGTGGCGGGTGCCTTTACATGTTGTTTTTCGGTTTCGATCGGCTGGGGGCCGGTTGATCGCACCTCGGCCTTTTCTCCGGGGCGGAGGCGGAGCGCCTTGCCGCCTGCGAGGCGTCGGACCTCGACCGACCCCTCGATCAGCGCGATGCGCGGTACGTCGCGGCGCAGGTCGATCTCGAAAATCGTCCCGAGCGCGCGGGTCACCGAATCGCCCGCTTCGACGAGAAAGGGGCGCGAGGCGTCATGTGCGACCTCGAAGCGCGCCCGGCCGCCGTAGAGGACGACGCGCCGTTCGTTTTCGCTGAAGCGCGTATCGATGCGCGCGCCGTCCATCAGCACGATGCGCGTGCCGTCGGCGAGCCTGTTTTTGCCATGTTTGTCGTTCGTCGCGATCACGGGCCCGTTGCTGTCATGGCTCATCGCATACCAGCCAGCGCCGAGCGCGATTATCGCGGCGAGGATCGTCGCGAAGGCCCATCGCCGGCCGCCGGGCTCGCGTGCTGCGGCATCGGCGCGGGCATCGGCTTCGATCCGCGCCGGCGAAACGTCGCCGGCATATTCCCAATTGTCCTTCGCCTGCAGATAAGCGCGGGCATTGGCGGGGTCGGCCCGCCATGCGTCGAACGCGGCCTGATGCAGCTTGGCGTCGGCGCCCATCATCCTGTCGAGCCAGACGGTGGCCTCCTCGTCGGCGCGGCTCACCTTTTGCCCCGCGCGCGCTTGATGGCGGCAAGGGCTTTGGTCATGTGGCTTTCGACCGTCTTCACGCTGATTCCCTTGATTCGAGCAATCTCAGGATAGCGGAGACCTTCAAAGCGGTGCATCAGGAAAATCTCGCGGGTGAGCGGAGATAGCCTCGAAATGGCTCTTTCGACGCGGCGGAGAATATCGCGTGCCTCGAGCGCGCCGTGCGGATCGCATGCCCCTTCATGTTCTTCGCTGAAACTGTCGTGTTGCGAGCGGTGGCGCCGCCGGTCGGTGCGGGCCTGTTCGGCGAGCAGCATGCGGGCGCTCTTGACCAGATAGGCGCCCGGGCCTTCGATCAGGGCGGTGAGGCCCCCGCGGGCGCTCGCGAAGCGGCTGAATACTTCCTGCACGAGATCGCCGACATCCTGCGTCGGCGCGCGGCGCCGGAAGAAGCGGGTGAGCTGCGGTCGATGTTCCGAATAAATGGCCTCGATGCGGGCCGCACGGCTGAACGGCTCCCAATCATCGGGTGGCAGCGGGGCGTCGCCGGCAAGTCCCGTCCTCTCGTCATTCTTGTCGTCGAAATCCATGGCGCTGCCTTCCCGTTCGGGTGAAGGCGGCCATGCCGGGTGTTGAGATCTTGCTTAGCGAACAAGCGCCGCCGCCTTTGGCCCGAAGGCTTGGACATGCGCGGCGGCCACCCGGACAGGATGGGAAACTGATACAGCCAAGACGGGTTCTCACGCCCGGCATCGCGCTTTCCGCCCGATGCTCTACCAGCATAGCCGCGCTG
>Ga0182747_1000789_pt1 | contig 27113 bp, 30 predicted proteins | sample eDN3rd30CBELigBY_FD_128526 | JGI IMG/M metagenome (GOLD analysis project Ga0182747, IMG submission 128526) | Enriched backyard soil microbial communities from Emeryville, California, USA - eDNA 3rd pass 30_C BE-Lig BY (version 2) (version 2) | ecosystem: Environmental > Terrestrial > Soil >... | reverse complement strand
TTCCGCGCGCGGTGTTTTGAAGGCTTGCTCGGCTCGACCCCCGGTGAACTGACCATTTCAGGCTTCCCTTTTAAGAGGATCGCCTATCCACCGCTGTTGGATTCGCCGGGCGTGAGGAGCCGGTTCGGTCTGTCGAGCCCCTTTTTGGTGGCCTTTGAGACCTCACCTCATAATTCACGCGCAACGATATCCTTGTGACGCACGGCAAGGTGCGCCGGGACCGAGCGGTTTGGACCTGCCGGGAGGGGAATCTGCGTCGCATCTCCGACGCCCCTTGCCGGCCACCGCTCCCCGCCCCGCATCTGAAGATGCTGTACAGACACCCCTCGGTAGAAGGGACGGGATAAATGGGAATATAGGGCTAGTAGGAATAAGAGTCAAGGACTATTTTCTGAAGGGCGCCGTCATTCGGTCGGTCATCCCGGAGCGGCTTCGCTTGAGCCTCTTTCCCCGTCACGCCAGGATCGCGCCCAGGGCAACCTCAAGCCTTTTGAGTTCCGCCATGACGAGTTCGTCTTCCGGCTCGTCGGCGTTTATCGCTCGCCCCAATGAGATGCTCAGGCGAACTTCCCTGCCGTCGTAATTCAGGACCACGCCAATGGACGAAGCGGCCATCCCGTCGGCGGCCGGGCTGTGACGAACGAATTTAAAAGACGGCCGCCGGCTGTGCATTCTTGCATCTCGATAAAGTAAAAATCTACCAAACACACGCTGTAGTTGCAATCCATAATTTTCAGCGGGATCCGACAGGAGGTGGGTTTCCTCCCGAGCCCCATTGCGACCCCCGTCGCGAGGGCCTATGCCCTTCCGGCCGCAGGGAATTGGCGCATTCGGCCGCGGCGGAAAACTCGCTATATTGGTCTGGCTCTAGCGCACAGGTGACCTTTGAACTACGCCTCCAGCAACCCCGAAGTCTCGGCCCGTCAGGGCGACATCACGCCTGACATCACCGTGGTTGGCGGCGCCGGCCATGTCGGTATCCCGCTGGTGCTGGCCTTCGCCGAGGCCGGGATGACGGTCAACGTCAACGACCTCAACGAGGCGACTCTGGCGACCTTGCGCTCCGGCAAGCTGCCGTTCATCGAGTATGGCGCCGCGCCGTTGCTGGCCAAGGCGCTGGCCGAGAACAAACTCATCTTTACCTCGACGCCGAGCGCCATTCGCGGCACCGGGCCGGTGGTCGTGACCATCGGTACGCCGGTCGACGAGTTCCTCAACCCGGTTACCGCCGCAGTGCAGCAATGCATCGACGACCTGCTGCCGCATATCAATGACGAGCAGCTCATCGTCCTGCGCTCGACCGTATTCCCCGGCACCACCGACTGGCTGCACGATTATCTCAAGCGCCTCGGCCGCAAGAACCGCATCGCCTTCTGTCCGGAGCGCGTCGTGCAGGGCTACGGCATCAAGGAACTGGCCGAAATGCCGCAGATCGTGTCCGGCACCACGCCGGAGGCGGAAGCCGAAGCGGTCGCGCTGTTCAATCGCATCGCGCCGGAAGTCGTGACGACCAAGCCGCTCGAGGCCGAGCTCGCCAAGCTCTACAATAATGCCTATCGCTATATCGAATTCGCTGCGACCAACCAGTTTTACATGATCGCCAAGTCCGCCGGCGCCGACTATTCGGCGATCATGAAGGCGATGAAGCACAACTATCCGCGCGCCCGTACGCTGCCGGGACCGGGCTTTGCCGCCGGCCCGTGTCTGTTCAAGGACACGATGCAACTCGCGGCCTTCGCGCGCAATCAGTTCCACATCGGCCACGCCGCGATGCAGATCAATGAGGGGCTTGCCCTTCATGTGATCGAGGATCTCAAGCGGCAGTTCGATCTCGCCAGCATGACGGTCGGCTTGCTCGGCATGGCCTTCAAGTCCGAAATTGACGATGTGCGCGCGTCGCTGAGCTACAAGATCAAGCGTGCGCTTCTGACGGGCGCGCGGGAGGTGATTGCGACCGATCCTTTCGTCACCACCGACAAGAGTCTGCTGCCGCTGGACGAGGTCGTGAAGCGCAGCGACCTGCTCATCCTGTGCACGCCGCATTCGGCCTACAAGGAGCACGATTTCTCCGGCAAGCCGGTCGTCGACATCTGGGGCTGTCTCAAGAATGCGAACGTGGTCTATTAAGTCCCGTCGCGCGATGGCCGGTTGGAATGACGCTGCGGGCATCGCGTCATGAGCGCGCGGCTCGACATTGTCATCCCGGTCTATAACGAAGGGCCGAACATTCTCTCCACCCTCGGAGCGCTGCGCGAGCACGTTCGCACGCCGTTTCGCGTGCTCATCTGCTATGACCGGCCTGACGACGATACGCTGACCACAATCGACGCCAATCGCGGTGCGTTTCCCGACATGCACATCGACTATGTGCGCAATCCCGGCCGCGGCGCCCACGGCGCGGTGATGGCAGGTTTTGCCGCCAGCGACGCGCCGCTGGTCATGGTCTATCCGGCTGACGACGATTTCAACGGCGGCATCGTCGACGCCATGGTGGCGCGGGCGGAAGCGGGCGCCGACCTCGTCTGCGCCAGCCGCTTCATGCCCGGCGGCAGCATGGTCGGCTGCCCATGGCTCAAGGCGGCGCTGGTGCGCACCGCGGCGTTCACGCTTTTTCACCTGGCGCGGCTGCCGACCCATGATCCGACCAGCGGCTTTCGCCTGTTCTCGCGCCGGGTGATCGACGCCATCGTCGTCGAATCCGACAGCGGCTTCTGCTATTCCATCGAATTGCTTGTGAAATGCCACCGCCTCGGTTGGCAGGTCGCCGAGGTGCCGGCCCAGTGGATCGAGCGCACCAAAGGTGTCAGCCGCTTCCGCGTGCTGCACTGGCTGCCGGCCTATCTGCGCTGGTATCGTTACGCCTTCGCCACGACGTATCTGCGCCGTCCGGCCAGCTCCGTGACGCTGCGTCAGACCTGGAAGCCCGCGACATGAAGACCCTGACGCCGCGTCAGTACCTGATCATGCTGCACGATGTCCTCGCGGCGGTGGCGGCGATCCTCGTGACCTTCGTGATGCGCTTCGATACGTGGCAGCTCGCGCAGAAGGTCGAGGGGCTCAAGCTTTTCCTGCCGGCCTTTGCCGTGTTGGCCGGCGTCGTGTTCTTTGCCTTCCGGCTGCACCAGAGCAAGTGGCGTTTTACCTCGGTGCCCGACCTGTTCAACATCGTGCGCGCGTCCACCGTGCTCGCGGTGTCGCTGGTCGCGCTCGACTATGTGTTGCTGTCGCCGAACGTCTATGGCGAGTTCTTCTTCGGCAAGATCACCATCGTTCTCTACTGGGTCCTCCAGATGTTCTTCCTGGGGGGCGGGCGCATTGCCTATCGCTATTTCCATTATGCGCGCACCCTGCAGCGCGTGCGGGTGGCGGATGCGGCGCCGACCATCATCGTCGGCCGCACGGCGGATGCCGAGGTGCTGATCCGCGCCATCGAAAGCGGCGCCGTCAAGAAAATCTGGCCGGTCGGCATTCTGTCGCCGTCGCCATCGGACCGCGGTCAGGCTATTCGCTCGATCCCGGTGCTCGGCGACCTTGCCGACCTCGAGCGCGTCGCCGCCGATCTCGCCAGCCGCGGCACTCACGTCACGCGCGTCGTCATGGCGCCCTCGGCGATGACGCCGGAGGTCAAGCCTGAGTCGATCCTGATGCGCGCGCGCCGGCTCGATATGACGGTCAGCCAGTTGCCCTCTCTCGAAGGCGGCCCGGCGGTGCAGCTGCTGCCGGTGTCGGTCGAGGACCTGCTGCTGCGGCCGAGCGCGAAGATCGATTATCAGCGTCTGCGCGACTACGTGAAGGGCAAGGCCGTCGTCGTCACCGGCGGCGGCGGTTCGATCGGCTCGGAGATCTGCGAGCGCGCCATCGCCTTCGGCGCCGCGCGTCTCATGATCCTGGAGAATTCCGAGCCGGCCTTGCACGCCATCACCGAGCGTCTCAAGACGCAGGAGGCCGAGGCCGAGATCGTCGATCGCATCGCCGACATTCGCGATCGCGCGCGCATCATGCGGCTGATCGCCGAGTTCAAGCCCGACATCGTGTTTCACGCCGCGGCGCTCAAGCATGTGCCTCTGCTGGAGCGGGATTGGGACGAAGGCGTGAAGACCAATGTGCTCGGGTCGGTGAACGTCGCCGACGCGGCGGCGGCGGCCGGCGCGGCCGCCATGGTGATGATCTCGACCGACAAGGCGATCGAGCCGGTGTCGGTGCTCGGGGCCACCAAGCGCATGGCGGAGATGTATTGCGACGCGCTGGATGCCGATCTGAAGCGCCGCGCCGGCGCCGGCGAGACGCCGATGCGGCTCATCTCGGTGCGTTTCGGCAACGTGCTCGCTTCCAACGGTTCGGTGGTGCCGAAGTTCAAGGCGCAGATCGAAGCCGGCGGCCCGGTCACCGTGACGCATCCCGACATGGTGCGTTACTTCATGACCATCCGCGAGGCCTGCGATCTCGTCATCACTGCGGCGACGCACGCGCAAGGCGACAGCGACAAGCGCGCCTCGGTCTATGTGCTCAACATGGGCCAGCCAGTGAAGATCGTCGATCTCGCCGAGCGCATCATTCGCCTGTCCGGTCTCGAACCGGGCCGCGACATCCAGATCGCCTTCACGGGCGTCCGGCCCGGCGAAAGGCTGCACGAAATTCTGTTCTCGAGCGCCGAGGAAATGGCCGAGATCGGTTTGCCCGGCATTGTCGCGGCCAAGCCGGTGCAGGCCTCGCTCGATGACGTACGCCAATGGCTGGCGACCGTCGAGCAGGCGCTGGCGCGCAACGAGCGCGGCGCGATCTACGACGTGCTCCGCGACGCGGTGCCGGAGTTCCGGGGCGAGGCCGCCTGAGCCGTCTCTGCCTCCGGCCAATGCCTACGCTGGAACCTCAGCCGCTCTCCGGCAGTTAATGCAGGTCATCAGCCGCCGCGGCCAAGCGCGGCATGGAGGGTCCTGTGTCCGAGAAAGCCAAGAAACACGCCGAAGACGAGCGCGAACGCATCAAGAAGGAAGAAGACGAGGTTGTCGTCAATTCCGATGAAAGTTTCCCGGCGAGCGATCCGCCATCGTTTAATCCCGGCATAACCGGGCCGACCGACATCGAACCGCTCGAGAAGGAATCGGAAAAAAAGAAATAGCGCGCGCCGCTGTTTGGCGGACGCGACGGACAAGGCCTGCATCGGGAAACCGGTGCAGGCCTTTGTCTTGGTGTTACATGCAAGGCGTTACATGCAAGCGTCAGTTGATCTTCACCGGCTCGCGCAAGGTGCGCCGTGCGAACTTGGCCGCTTCGGTCGGCTTGCCGAAGAAGAAGCCCTGGATGAGGTCGAAGCCGAGGTCGCGCGCCATGACGAAATCGGCGCGGGTCTCGACGCCTTCGGCCACGGTGCGGGCGCCGAGCCGATCGGCAAGCTCGATGATGCTGCGGCAGGTGGTCTGCTTGAGCCGGTCGTCCGCCAGTCCGTGGACGAATTCCCGGTCGACCTTGATCTCGGCGAAGGGGCAGTCGCCAATCTCAAGGAGAAGAGGCCAGTCCGCGCCCAGATCGTCGATCGAGAGGCTGATGTTGAAATAGCGCAGTTGCCGCGCGGTGCTTTTGGCGAGTTCGATGTTTCCGGCCAGGTCGCTGGCATTGATCTCGACGATCAGCCCTTCGAAGGCGTGATGCTGCGGCAGTCGTAGCACCAGCGACTCGATCGCCAGGGGATCGCTGAAGTAAGTGAGCGGCAGGTTGATCGCCAGCTCGATATGGCCGTGATCTGCGGCGAACTCATGCCAGTGGGCGGCGGCTTGCTCCATGACGAACAGCGACAGCTCGGCGAAGTGCGGATCGTGCGGGTCGGGCAGGAAATTCGCGGGCGGCACAATGCCCCAGGTCGGATGCCGCATGCGGATGAGGCCCTCGGCGCCGGCGATGGTGAGCGAGCGCACATCGACCTTCGGCTGGTACCAGAGCTCCAGCCAGCCGGCGCGCAGGGCCAGCGCGGCGTCGAGCGTCGGCAGCGCCACCGGCTCCTGCGGCGCCAGGCCGCGCACGGCATGCCGCAACGTGCCGTCGCTGAATGGCGTCGGCAGCAGCGGCAGCATCTTCAGCCCGAGCTGCGCACCGAGCTCGTACAAAGCATCGACCATCGGAAATTCGGCCGGCGCGAAGATCATGATCTGGCCGTCGAACCCGGTCGCGGCGAGGTTCTCGAGCGCCTGAGCGGCAGCGACGCCGCCCGCGGACAGGCCAAGCATGACAAGGTCCATGCTGCGGCCGGCGGTGAGATTGACCAGTCGGTCGCCGCCGCCGTCTTCGACGATGAAGCCCATGTCTTCGAGGGCCTCGCGCACAAACTCGCGAATATGCGGCTTGTCGTCGGCTATGACGACAGTCGGTCTCACGCGGCGGCGTCCGAATTCGTTAAGCGGGACGACTTGTGTCGGTGGCTGCTGGTTCATCATGACACGACCTCAATGTTTCCATTGCGGTCACGGTATCGCCGCCGCCGCGGCGAAGTTTGTCATCACCGCGTCATGCACCACTAAAGGTCGCTTTAGGATTAATCGGGCGAATGCAATTCAAATTCGCGCTTTGCGGAGCGATGCGGCAGGCCGCTACGTAATGACGCGCACCGGCTTACCATCGAGGAAGGCGGCGATGTTCTCGACGATGTCGGGATAGAATTTGCGATAGGTCTGCTCGCTCACATAGCCGAGATGCGGCGTCAGCACGACATTGTCGAGCATGCGATAGGGATGATCGACCGGCAGCGGCTCGACCTCGAATACGTCGAGGCCGGCGCCGGTGATGCGCTTCTCGTCGAGTGCCTTGAGGAGCGCCGCCTGATCGACGATCGGCGCGCGCGCGGTGTTGATGAGGTAGGCGGTCTTCTTCATGCGGCCGATATCGTCGGCGGTGACCAGGCCGCGCGAGCGCTCGCTCAGCACCAGATGGACGGTGACGATGTCGGCCTGCGCGAACAGTTCCTCACGGCTGGCGTATTGTGCGCCGCCTTCCTTGGCCTTCTCCGGCGTCAGGTTCTGGCTCCAGGCGATGACATTCATGCCGAAAGCCTTGCCGACGGCGGCGACGCGGCTGCCGAGCTTGCCGAGGCCGACAATGCCGAGCGTGAGGCCTTCGAGGTCGCGGCCGATGGTGACCTGCCACGGCTCGCCCGCCTTCATGCGCGCATTCTCGAAGCCGATCCGGCGGGTCAGTTCCAGCATCAGGCCGAAGGCGATGCCCACCGTCGGGTTGCCGAAGGTGCCGGTGCCGCAGACCGTGACGCCGCGCTCGGCGGCGGCGGTCAGGTCGAAGGAATTGTTCCGCGCGCCGGTGGTGATCAGCAGCTTGAGGTCCGGCAGCGCCTCGATCACGGCGCGGGGGAAGGGGGTGCGCTCGCGCATGCCGGCGACGATGTGGAAGCCCTGCAGCTGCTCGATGACCTCGGCCTGGTCTTGGAACGGCTTCTCGAACACCGTGAGCTCGACCTTGCCGGCGAGCGGCGACCAGTCGGCGAATTTGAGGGCGACGCCCTGGTAGTCGTCGAGGATGGCGGCGCGGAGCATGGCGGTTTCCTTCCCAAAATAAGCTTGTCGCAACGCCCGGACATGGCCGGGGGCGTCACCTTAAGGGCGGAACCGGGAAAGGAAAGGGTATCGGTGTGCGGATCAGTTCTGCGTCCGGCCGCGCTTGGCGGCGCAGGCCGGGCCGGGGCCGCGCATGTAGTGCCGTTCCGGCCGGTAGGGATGGAACATGATGCGGGCAAGGTCGCGCCAGAAGCGGGCGAAGGGGCGGTGCAGGAAACCTGCCGCGGAACCGGAAATGGCCGAGATCGCCCGACCCATGACACCAACGTCCTCGAACGGGCGGGAGACCATCCGCCCAGCCGTGGCTGCCGTTCTGGCGCGCCAAGGCCTTGTTGGCAGCCATGATGCCGGTCAGCTCTTAAAGGCAGGTTGGCAAAGCCTGCCGCGACAAGGATTTTCTCCGACAGCCTTTCCGAGACCTTTACCGCCGGGCCGGCCGAATGCGCCCGGTCGCGGCAGCGGGCGGCTTGCCCTTCGGGGTTCCGCTCGCTACATCCAGCGCAGATTTTCCCGACATTGGGGCCACGCCCGCGTCACGCGCAACGCCAGCCGATCGCGCGTATCCGGCCGGATTTTGAGGGGTTTTGACAGGTCATGAACGGACGTCAGTTCATCTATCACATGCAGGGCCTGACCAAGGCCTATCCGGCCGGCAAGAAGGTGCTGGATAACGTCCACCTGTCCTTCTACCCGGACGCCAAGATCGGCGTGCTCGGTGTTAACGGCTCCGGTAAATCGACGCTGCTGCGGATCATGGCCGGTATCGACACCGAATATTCCGGCGACGGCTGGGTCGCCGAGGGCGCCCGCGTCGGCTACCTCGAGCAGGAGCCGCAACTCGACGCCACCAAGAGCGTGCGCGAGAACGTCATGGAGGGCGTCGCCGCCAAGAAGGCGATCCTCGACCGCTACAACGAACTCGCCGTCAATTACTCGGACGAGACCGCCGACGAGATGGCCAAGCTCCAGGACGAGATCGACGCCAAGAATCTCTGGGATCTCGACAGCCAGGTCGATCAGGCCATGGACGCGCTGCGTTGCCCGCCGGACGACGCCGACATCTCGAAACTGTCGGGCGGTGAAAAGCGCCGCGTCGCCTTGTGCAAGCTGCTGCTCGACGCGCCCGATCTCCTGCTGCTCGACGAGCCGACCAACCATCTCGACGCCGAAAGCGTGAACTGGCTCGAAGGCCATCTGCGCAATTACCCCGGCGCGATCCTGATCGTGACCCACGACCGCTACTTCCTCGACAATGTCACCGGCTGGATTCTCGAACTCGATCACGGCCGCGGCATTCCCTACGAGGGCAATTACACCTCGTGGCTGGCGCAGAAGCAGAAGCGCATGGAGCAGGAGGGCCGCGAGGACGAAGCGCGCCGCCGCACGCTCGAGCGCGAAAGCGAGTGGGTCAAGTCATCGCCCAAGGCGCGTCAGGCCAAGTCGAAGGCGCGCTATCAGCGCTACGAAGACCTGCTCAAGGTCGCCAACGCCAAGACCAACACGGTGGCGCAGATCACCATTCCGGTCACCGAGCGCCTCGGCCAGAACGTCGTCGATTTCGAGCATCTGTCGAAGGGCTTCGGCGACCGCCTGCTGATCGACGATCTCACCTTCAGCCTGCCGCCGGGCGGCATCGTCGGCGTGATCGGCCCGAACGGCGCCGGCAAGACCACCTTGTTCCGCATGATCACCGGCCAGGACAAGCCGGACTCAGGCACCATCAAGATCGGCGAGTCGGTGCATCTGGGCTATGTCGACCAGTCGCGCGACGCGCTCGATCCGAACAAGACCATCTGGCAGGAAATCTCCGACGGCCTCGACCAGATCATGGTCGGCAAGAAGGAAGTGCCGAGCCGCGCCTATGTGTCGCTGTTCAACTTCAAGGGCGCCGATCAGCAGAAGAAGGTCGGCTCATTGTCGGGCGGTGAGCGCAACCGCGTGCATCTGGCCAAGATGCTGCGCGGCGGCGCCAACCTGCTGCTGCTCGACGAACCGACCAACGATCTCGACGTCGATACGCTGCGTGCGCTCGAAGAGGCGCTGGAGGATTTCGCCGGCTGCGCCGTGATCATCAGCCATGACCGCTGGTTCCTCGACCGCATCGCGACGCACATCCTCGCCTTCGAAGGCGACAGCCATGTCGAATGGTTCGAGGGCAACTTCCAGGATTACGAGAAGGACAAGATGCGCCGCCTCGGCACCGACAGCATCATACCGCACCGGCTGAAGTATAAGAAATTTACACGTTAGAGTTCTTGTGATACTCTTTGTTTCATGACCGATGTTGACAACATCGTCCTCGAACACCTGCGCCACATCCGTGGCGCGGTCGATGGCCTGCGTGAGGACATGCAGGAGGTCAAAGGCCGTCTTGGAATTCTGGAAAGCCAATACGCCAACATGTCAAACCGAATGGACCGGCTGGATGGCCGTGTCTTCAAGATCGAACAGCGTTTGGGTTTGATCGAGGCGTGATCGATCGCCTTTGTCCGCACGCTGACGTGCAGGAAGTTCACGCGCTGAGCCGTCATCCTGAGGTGTAAGGCAGGCGCGTCAACGACGCGCTTGCGCGGGTCTCGAAGGATGGCGGCAGTTGTTGCGATGATTTTCCAAGATCACTCATCGCCACGTTTGAGGCGTGGGTTGAATCCGGGATCGAGATCGGGGTCATCGCGCAGTTCCTTCATGATCTCGTCAGTTGTACCGTCACCGAAAAGGCGCTGCTCAGCGAGCGCATACAGCCGCGCCTTGTAATCGTCCTTCTTACCGGCCTTCTCGATATAGACGCCGCCCGACGCCGTCGCGCGCACCTCGACCTTGTCGCCGGGCTTGATGCCTGAGGCATCGCGAATTTTCTTTGGCAGGGTTACTTGGCCTTTGGCGTTTACTGTGGTCGTCATAGCGGGCTCTGGCAACGACGAGCGCTAGTGCGTCCTATAAAGATAACGTTGAATTAGCGCTCTTGTCTTTGGCCGCTGCTGGGCCCCACCTGTCTTGGGCCCGCTGCCCTTCGAGGCGCGCACCCCACGGTTAGGGGATCGGGCTTGAATGTCCGTCGGGTGTGGCGCTCTTTGCTGTCATGCCCGGCCTTGTGCCGGGCATCCACGTCTTGAGGCATTTGAAACTCGGTAAGGCGTGGATGGCCGGGGCAAGCCCGGCCATGACGAGGATGGCTCAACCGCTCATTCCTTCTTCCCCTTCCCATAATCCGCCTCGCTCACCTTCTCCATCCACGTGACGTTGCTGCCGTCGAGCGCTTCCTGAATGGCGATGTGGCTCATCGCCACCGTCGCGGTGGCGCCATGCCAGTGCTTCTCGCCGGGCGGAAACCAGACGACGTCGCCGGGCCTGATCTCCTCGATCGGTCCGCCTTCCTTCTGTGCCCAGCCGAGACCGGAGGTGACGATCAAGGTCTGCCCCAGCGGATGCGTGTGCCAGGCGGTACGGGCGCCGGGCTCGAAGGTGACCAGCACCGCGCGCACGCGCGCCGGCTCCGGCGCTTCGTTGAGCGGGTCCTGCCGGACGGCGCCGGTGAAATAATCGGGCGAGGGTTTGACCGAGGGCCGCGAGCCGCTGCGCTTGATGTCCATGTCATGATCTCCGGCGGTGTCTGGGTCGGCACGATCCCACTCTTTGGCGCGGGAGGGAAGGTGCGCACGCCATCGTTGCCGCCGACTCGGCCAGTCGACGAATTTGTGACGGGACAGCGCGGCCTCTTGGCGCAGGCCGCGGCCGCCAGGCCGCCTTGTCGCGGGCCGAATCGCCTATAAATCGTGCGCTCGCGACGCTCGGCAGCCCGCCGGGTGCGCCATCCGGTTTTTCCCTGAAGGTATCCCAAGCCATGTCGATGTCGGCCGACGTTCCGACCCCGCCTCCCGAACTTGCCCGCAGTCTCCGTCCGCTGCCGGCGCTCATCTTCTCCTCGCGCTGGCTGCAACTGCCGCTTTATCTCGGCCTTATCGTCGCGCAGTGCGTCTACGTGTTCCTGTTCCTGAAAGAGCTGGTCCACCTCGTCGGCGGCGCCATGAAGTTCACCGAGCAGGAAATCATGCTCGTGGTGCTCGGCCTCATCGATGTGGTCATGATCTCGAACCTGCTGATCATGGTCATCGTCGGCGGCTACGAGACTTTCGTGTCGCGCCTCGAGCTCGAACGGCACCCGGATCAGCCGGAGTGGCTGTCCCACGTCAATGCCAGCGTGCTCAAGATCAAGCTGGCGATGGCGATCATCGGCATCTCGTCCATCCATCTGCTGCGCACCTTCATCTATGCGGGGCAGCTCGGCCAGTCGGGTTCGCAATACACCGAGACCGGTGTGATGTGGCAGGCGGTCATCCACTTCCTGTTCGTCATCTCGGCCATCGGCATCGCCTATGTCGAGAAGATCAGCCAGTCGTCCGAGAAGCCGCATCACTGACGCGGTCGCTTTGCAAAATAAAAGGCCGCCCATCGAAAGACGGGCGGCCTTTTTGTTCGGCAGAAGAGCTTACTTGCCCTGTTTATTTGCCCTGCAGCGGCGCCAGCGCGCCGGACCACTTCGCCAGTTCGTCGAGCATGGTCTTGACGCTGGTATCGATCAATTCGTTGGACTTGAACGCGCCGTCTTCGATCTGCTTGCCGGCGAACGGGATCGGCACGCCTTCCGGCAGCGGCATCACCTTCATGGTGGTCAGCATCAGCTTGACCGCTTGCGCGGCACGCAGGCCACCCGACACGCCGCCATAGCTCACCAGTCCGGCGGCCTTGTAGTTCCATTCCTTGTATACGTAGGTCAGCGCGTTGATCAGCGCCGCTGGGGGGAAGTAATTATATTCCGGCATGACGAAGGCGTAGGCGTCGGCCGACTTCACGATCTCCGACCAGGCCTTGGTATGCGCGTGTTCATACTGCTGCATCGCCGGATGGCGCGGTTCGTCGTAGATCGGCAGGTTGATCTCCGCGAGATCGACCAGCGTCGGCGCGAAGCGGCTGTCCTTCTTGACGGCGGATTCGAACCAGCGGGCAATGGGCAGGCCGATGCGGCCGGGACGCGTGCTGCAGACGATGATGTTCAGCTTGATGGCCATGGATGAACCTTGTGACGGCGTGGGAACTGTGTGCCTGCTTAGACGCTGCTGCTCATCGCGTTCAAGGCACATCGGGTATACTGGCCGCTAACCATGTCGGTCGTCTTGCATATTTGGACGGTGTCGGCCCACCGCATTAAGGTTGGATTTACCGGCCACGATCCGTTCTCTGATTCGTGGATGTTCGCCGAACGTTCGAGAGGATCGCCGATGCTGTGTCGCGTGTCTCCGCGCAATCTACATCTAGCGGCCTTAGTCCTTTTGATCGCGCTGCTGGGTGCGAATCGCGCGTTTGCCGATGCCGGCTTCGATCGTTTTCTCGAATCGATCTGGCCGCGCGCGCAGCAGGAAGGCGTCACGCGGCCGGTGTTCGATGCCGCTATCAAGGGGCTGACGCCCGATTATTCGCTGCCCGATCTCGAGATTCCCGGCCAGCCGGAGAAGCCGCAGCCCGGTCAGCCGGAATTCGTGCAGACGCCGTCGCAGTATCTGCGCGAATCGAGTTTCGACCGTCTCGCCAAGCGCGGCCAAGAACTGGCCGTGCAGCACCGCGCCACGCTTCAGCGCATCGAGAAGGAAATCGGTGTCCCCGGCAATGTCGTGCTGGCGATCTGGGCGCGCGAGACCGATTACGGCTCCTACAAGCTGCCGCATGACGGCATTCGCGTGCTGGCGACGCAGGCCTATGTCGGCCGGCGCAAGGCGATGTATCAGGTCGAGTTCGTTCAGGCGCTCAAGATGCTGCAGGATGGCGTGCCGCGCGCGTCGCTGCGCTCATCGTGGGGCGGGGCGCTCGGCCTCACCCAGTTTCTGCCGTCGGACTATTATCGTTACGCTGTCGATTTCGATGGCGATGGCCGGGTCGATATCTTCCGCTCGGTGCCGGATGCGCTCGCCTCGGCGGCGCGCCAGCTTGCCGGCCGCGGCTGGGAGCGCGGCGAGCGCTGGGCCTATGAAGTGCGCGCGCCGGAGAACGGCGACTGCTCGGTCGGCACGCCGGAGACGAAGATGCCGATCGGCGAATGGGTCAAGCGCGGCTATCTGCTCACGCCGCCGAGCAAGCTGACCGCGCAGGAGCTGGCGTTACCGGCGTCACTGCTGCAGCCGGAAGGCAGCTACGGCCCGTCGTTCCTGACGCCGAAGAACTACTTCGTCATCAAGGACTACAATTTCTCCGATCTCTATGTGCTGTTCGTCGGCCATCTCGCCGATCGTATAGCCGGGGCGAAAGCCTTCATGACGCCGTGGAGCAAGAGCGAGCAGCTCAAGACCAGGGATGTCGAGGCGATGCAGCAGCGCCTGACCGCGCTCGGGCTCTACAAGGACAAGATCGACGGCAAGGCCGGTATGCTGACGCGCGCCGCGCTCGGGCAGTACCAGAAGGCCAATGGCTTGAAGGTCGATTGCTGGCCGACGGCGGCGGTGCTGGCGCATATGCGCCGGTAGAAGCATTTTCAAGCGTTCAAAAAAATCCCCGAAGGAGACGGCCGGAGGTTCAGGCGGCCGTCAAATCCTTCGGGGTGATTTGTCCGCGTCCGCGATGGTGGCAGCGGGCGAGGGCGGTCGTTACGATCAGTCGCAGACTTCGATGCGGCGCGAGCGCCAGCCGTAGCCGTCCCAGAAGCGCTGCCGCTCGATGTGGCAGACGGGGCCTTCGACATAGGCCGGGCCGCCGTAATAGGTGCGGCGCGGCGGGGCGTAGTAGGCCGGCGGCTCTTCGTAATAGCGCGGCTGGGCATTGGCGGCACCGGCGATGATGGCGCCGAGCGCGATGCCGCCGACGACACCGGCGGCGACGCCGCAGCCGCGGCAGCGCGCGTCCGCCGTCGTGGGCAGCGCAGCGACCGACAGGACCGTCGCGGCGAGAGCGAGAACCTTGACGTTCATGGTATCATTCCTTTCGGGCGTGGCGCCCGGGTTGAACGGATCAGCGGACATTGCGCCGAACCCGTTACGCGAAGCTTAAAAGCGGGGAGGAAGCGCTGACGGCTCTGCGTCGGTTACGATGTGTGACATGGGCATCAGAGGGAGGCTGTGACCGGGGTCACAAAAAGCCCGGATTCGGGAACCCGGGCTTTCGTGTCGTTCGTCCCGTCAGGACCTAGCTGCAAACCCGAACGCGCTGCAGGCGCCAGCCATAGCCGTCCCAGACGCGCTCGCGTTGCCACCAGCAGCGCGGGCCGTAGTAGACGGGGGCCGGGCCGTAATAGGCACGCGGGCCGTAATAGCCATAGCCGGGACCATAGCCGTAGCCGTAACCGCCACTGGCGATGCCGCCGATGATAGCGCCGGCGGCCAGCCCGCCGATGATGCCGGCGGCAACACGGCCGCCGCGCGCTTCGGCCTGCTGCGGCGCCGCGACAGCGGCGATGGTGAGAACAGCGGCGGCGGCGAGCGCCGTCAGGGATTTACGGAAACCGGTCATAGCGCACCTCCTGGGTTCGCCGAGCTGGCCAGTGCCAGCTTGCTGGAATGGGACCTGTCGATTGAACGGGCCTGTTGCGGCTTTCCTGCGGCGCATCGCCGCAAAAAATAACGCCTTTCACAGCAACCATGTTCCGGCTTGGCGCGTGAACGCAAACTGAACGCCGCGTGCTTGAAACATCTCGCGAATTTTCGCCGGCAATGCTCGATTGCGGAGAAATCGTGGCGGCAGCGCCGCAGCCTCAACTCTTGCGTTTATTCTTGCTCTTCTTCGGCTTGTTCTTTTTGCGCCCGGCCTTGCGGCGTTGACGCTCGGCCTTGTCCTTCTTCTTGTCCTTGGCTTTGCCCTTGACGATGTCCTTGGCCATTTTCTTGGCCAGATCCTTCGCGCGCGGCTTGTCACGAACCTTGTCACGCGCGCGGTCACGGGCTTTGACACGCTCCTTCTTGCGCGCCGTGCCGGTCGGATCGACGGCCTTGGCCGGTCGCACTTTGGCCGGCTGGTTTCTGCCGTTGCCGGTCTTGCCTGTGTCGCCTTTGCCGGATTTGACGGGCTGCTTCTTGAGGGCGCGGGCAATGGCGTGGCGCAGGAACAGCTTCTCCAGCGGATAGCTCAGGCGCCGGATCGCGGCCTTGAGCGGCAGCCAGTCCACCGCGACGATGTCGGGCATCAGTTCGTGACGGGCTTGCGCGTCGGCTTCCATGCGCCAGAACTGCACCACCTTGGGCCGCCGCCCGGCGCGATAGGTGATGGCGCCGAGATACTCGTGCACCTCGACGCGGTGGCCGGTCTCCTCGACGACCTCGCGGCGCGCCGCGGCGGCCGGGTTCTCGTCGCGCTTGAGCTTGCCGCGCGGCAGCACCCAGGCATCGTCTTTGGCGCGCTGGACCACGGCAATGAGCGTGCCGGCGCTCCGGCCGGAGCTTTTGCCCGAGCCTTTGCGCAGGACAATGCCGCCTGCCGCTTCGATCGTCTTGCCCGCCACGTGATCCGCTCCGGCCCGGCGCAAGTCGTCGTCGGGCTGCGATTCGGTTTAGCAAAAAACACGCTGCGTCAGCAGTGTTTAAATGCACGGCGCCGGAAGTTGGGGGCAATTGCGCACGGTTCGCTGCCTGACAATCGCCTGTCACAAATAGCGGGCGGGTGTTTCAAGGCCGCCAGCGCATCCGGTTGACGGCGATGCCGGAGACCGGGTTCTTGTCCTCGCCGTCATAGACGAAGCCGTACCTGTCGTAGAAACCGATGGCGCGGGCATTGTCCTTATTGACCAGGAGATAGAGTCCGGCGGGCGAGCGCCGTTTCGCCTCATCCAGCAGGGCGCGGGCAACGCCGGAGCCCCAGTGCTCCGGAGCGACCACGATCTGGTCGAGATACTGCGTCTTGGGATCGACGGTGACGAAGCCGGCGAGGGCGCCGCCGCCTTCCGCCACCACGATCTCGCAGGCCGGCACCAGCTCACTCCGCCAGCGCTCGCGCCACCAGCCGACCCGGGAATTGAAGTCTATATGCGGATAATGCTGCGCCCACGTCCGCCGCCACAGCTCGATGGCGGCGTCCTCGTCGGCGGCGGTGTAGGGGCGGAGGGTGAAGGTCATCGGTGTAATTTAGATCGTCATGGCCGGGCAAAGCCGTTCGAAGAACGGCATTCTTTCAGAATGCCTATGTCCCGGCCATCCACGGCTTAGGCTTAAAGAAGACGTGGATGCCCGGCATGAAGCCGGGCATGACCGAAAATTACGCCGCGCGTTTGAGCTGCGCCTGCAATTGCCGCAGGACGACGATGATGCCGGTCCGGTCGGTGCGGATGGCGCCGTAGCGCAGTGCGCGTTCGCGCTCGACCGCGGTGAGATCGTAATGCGGCTTCGTTGTCTTGGGCGGCCCCTGGTAGGACGAGCGGTGCAGGCCGAGTCCGCGCGCGAAGCGGTGCAACTCGTCGATGTCGTCGGCCAGCAGGTGGCACCATTTGCGGCCCCACCGGCTCCAGATCGGGTCATCGACGTAGACGGACATTGCTCTACCGCTCCGTCAGCTTGAACTCGATGCGGCGGTTGCGGCGATAGGCTTCTTCGCTGGTGCCGGCATCGAGCGGCTGGAATTCGCCAAAGCCGGCGGCGAGCAGATGCTGTGGCTCGATGCCCTTGGTGGCGAGGTAGCGCACAACGGCGATGGCGCGCGCCGCCGAAAGGTCCCAGTTTGACTTGAACTGGCCGGCGCCGCTGATCGGGCGGATGTCGGTATGGCCATCGACGCGCAGCACCCACGGAATGTCGGCCGGGATCTTGGCGCCGATCTCCGCCATCGCCGCGGCGATCTTGTCGATCTCCGGCAGCGCCTCCGGCTTGAGGTCGGCCTTGCCGACATCGAACAGAAGCTCCGATTGCAGCACGAAGCGGTCGCCGACGATGCGGATGTCGGGGCGGTTGCCGATGATCTGGCGCAGGCGGCCGAAGAAATCCGAGCGGTAGCTCTTGAGCTCCTCGACGCGCTGGGCCAGCGCGAGGTTGAGCCGCTGGCCGAGATTGGCGATCTGCGCCTGTGCTTCCTTGTCCTTCTTTTCCGAGGCATCGAGCGCGCTTTCGAGCGCGGCGAGCTGACGGCGGAAGGCGGCGATCTGCTGGTTGAGGATTTCGACCTGCGCCAGCGCCCGCGCCGAGATCTTCTTCTCGCCTTCAAGCTCGGTGGCAAGGTCGGACGCCTTGCCCTGCGCGGCGGCAAGGCCAGCGCCGGAGCCCTCGGCAATGCCCCTGAACTTGTCGCGGTCGGCCTCGGCGGTGGCCAGCGAAGCGCGCAGCTGCGCCATCTGCTGCTCGAGGTCGCCCTTGTTCGACGTTTCCATCGACAGGAGTTCGGTCAACTGCGCAATCTGGGCGTTAAGGCGTTGCAGCGCCGTGTCCTTGCCCGAGATTTCCTGCTGCAGCACGAACTGCACGACAACGAACACGGTGAGGATGAAGATGATGCTCAGGATCAACGTCGACAAAGCATCGACGAAGCCCGGCCAGTAGTTCATTCCTTCGCCGCCGCGCCGGTATTTCGCAAGGGCCATTGTCAGTTCACTCCAATCTCTGCTCCGTCATCCTGAGGTGCGAGCCGCGTGAGCGGCGAGCCTCGAAGGATCGACGGGCAATGATTCTGTGGCCGTCCATCCTTCGAGGCGCGCCAAGAGGCGCGCACCTCAGGATGACGGGTCGCGTCATCGCTCCGCGCGCTCACGCACCATGACTTCGAGAAGCTTCTTGATCTCGCGCTGCTGCTCGGCCTGGCCGTCGACCCAGTCGCGGATCATCTGCTGTTCGGTGCGCATGTGATGGACGAGGCCCTGGATCGCCTCGGCGAGGTTGGCCATGGCAACGGAAGCCTGTTTGCCGGAGCCGGTCTGTTCGACGGCGTCGCGCAGCTTCTCGATCGCGCCGCGCATTTCCATCGGCATCGCGGTCACCGCGCCCGACGGCTCGGCGGCCTGATCGTAGACGGTGGTTGACAGCCAGTCCTCAAGCTCGGTGTAGAAACGGTTCTGCGCCTGGCTCGATTGCAGGTCGAGGAAGCCGAGCACCAGCGAACCGGCGAGACCGAACAGCGAGGACGAGAACGAAATGCCCATGCCCGATAGCGGCGCGGCAAGACCTTCGCGCAAGGTGTCGAAGGTTGCGGCGGCATCGCCGCCCGGCTTGAGGCTCTGAATGACGCCACCGACCGAACCGACCGTTTCGATCAGGCCCCAGAAGGTGCCGAGCAGGCCGAGGAACACCAGAAGGCCGGTCATGTAGCGCAGGATGTCGCGCGCCTCGTCGAGACGGGTGGCGATCGAGTCGAGGATCGAGCGCATCAGCTGCGGCGACATCGCCATGCGGCCGACGCGGCTGCCGAGAATAGCGGCCATCGGCGCCAGCAGTACCGGCGGTCGCTCGACCGCGAGACCGGGATCGGCGAGGCGGAAATTGTTGACCCAGGATATTTCCGGATAGAGCCGCGCCACCTGGCGGATCGCCAGCACGATGCCGATCAGCAGCACCGCGATAATCACGCCGTTCAGGCCCGGATTGGCCATGAAGGCGGTCTGGATCTGCTTGTAGAGCAGGAAGGCGATCAATCCGCCCAGAATGATGAACACCATCATCCGGAACAGGAAGATGCGGGGCGAGGACAATTTCAGCGGATCGACGTCTTTTGCCATCAGATGCGGGGCCTTGCTTGCCGGGGCCGGCGGGTCGAATCCGGCGCGTCAAAATCGCCGGTCAATATGGCACAGACCGGTGACAAGGAAAAACGATCCGGCATGGCTGCCGGAACTCATAAACCCGCCAAATGGGTTGGAATTGCGATGTGGTCATTCCGGGGCGCGAGCCTTTGCGAGGCCCCCGAAATCCAGTGGCAGTCCCGAAAGCGGCGCTAGGCGCTTTTCAGCACCCGCACGATTTCCTTGCGGATCGTCTCGTTACCGGCCGCGACCGAGCCCTTCTCGAGCATCTGATCGGCGCCTTCGCAGTCGGAAACGAAGCCGCCGGCCTCGCGCACCAGAATGATGCCCGCCGCGACGTCCCAGGGGCTCAGGCTGCGCTCCCAATAACCATCGAAGCGGCCGGCCGCGACCCAGGCGAGGTCGAGCGAAGCGGCTCCTAAACGGCGCAGGCCGGCGACTTCGCCGAGCATGGCGCCGGTCTCGCGCTTCACCACGTCGTGGTCACCGTGGCCGATATGGGCGAGGCCGCAGGCGAGCACCGCCTCGCGCAACTGCTTGCGGCTGCCGACACGAATGCGGCGATCATTGAGGAAGGCGCCTTTGCCCTTCTCGGCGATAAACAGTTCCTCATTGGCCGGATTGTAGACCAGACCGGCGACGATCGCGCCTTCGCGCTCCAGCGCAATAGAAATCGCGAATTGCGGGATGCCGTGCAGGAAGTTGGTGGTGCCGTCGAGCGGATCGACGATCCAGCGATGTGTCTTGTCATCGCCTTCGCGCACGCCGCCTTCCTCGCCGAGAAAGCCGTAGCCCGGTCGCGCCTTGCTCAGTTCGGCATAGAGCGTTTCTTCGGCTCGCCGGTCGGCGGCGGACACGAAATTGGCCGGCCCCTTGAGTGAGACCTGCAGGTTTTCGACCTCGCCGAAATCGCGCTTGAGCGAGCGGGCGGCCTTGCGCGCCGCGGCGATCATGACATTCAACAAAGCGGAGTGGTGCATGGCGGTGGGTCTGCCCGGCCGGCTGCCTGTCGTCAAGCGCCGGGCGAAAAGGGAGGTTAAGGCGTGGCTTCGGCCAGCGTGGACATCCACCTCTTGGCCGATTTGTCGGCGGCTTCACGCACCTGCGGGGTCTGTTTCGACACGAAGACATCGAGCTCGGGGTCGCCGGCGCCGGCCGCTTTGGCGATGATATGCCATTTGACGGCCTCTACGGGATCGGCCGGCATGCCGCGGCCGGCCATCAGAATACGGGCCAGGCGGTTCTGGGCGATCGGCGACCCCCGGCGCGCCGCGCGCAGGAAGGTGTCCGCGGCGGCCGGTTCGCTTTTTTCGGTGCCTTCGCCGTTGAACTGCATGATGGCGAACTCAACCATGGCATCGACATTGCCGGCAATCGAGGCTCGCGCCATCAGCAGCGCCGCCTGATTGGGGTCCTTGGCCACGCCGCGGCCTTCTTTGTACATGGTGGCGAGCGCGTATTGCGCTTCAGGATTGCCGGCGTTGGCGGCAACCTTGAACAGCTCGGCGGCGCGGCCGAAATCCTGGGCGAATTGCTGGCCCTGCAAGTAGAGCAGGCCAAGATTGTAGCTGGCGACCGGATGGCCGAGCTTCGCGGCCTCGCCGAGCAGCCGCGCGCCCTCGGACGGGCTGCTAACGCCGGCACGGCCCTCGAAGGCGAACATGGCGAGCGCGAACAGCGCGTCGCGGTTACCTTGCGCGGCGGCCGTCTTGTACCACTGCGCCGCCTTGGCGTCGTCGCGGCCGACGCCGTAACCATTGGCGTAAAGCTCGCCGAGCAGCGTCATGGCCGCGGGGTCGTTTTGCTGCGCGCGTTTGGAAGCCTCGTTGAAGGCCGTCAGGAAATAGCCGCGCTGAAAGGCGCCATAGGCAAGATCGGTGTTGGGATTGGCGGGCGCCTGGCCTTGCGGCGCAGGCGGAGGCAGCGGCGGCGAGGCAGGCGGCTTGTTCTGCGCCAGAGCGGACGTCGCCAAAAGCGCAAACGACAAGGTCAGCGCGGCGCCCGTTCGGTTCATAGCGCGGCCTCGGGCAGTTTGAGATAGGGCTTGAGCGCGGCGAGGGCGCGTGCCGCGTCGGTCCAGATCCAGTCGCTGGCGTCGTGCCCCACGGCGATGAAATCGGCGCCGGCTTCGATCAGCGGCGTTATTTCCTCCGCCGACGCGGCGTAGGCGACGCAGGGAATCTCGAATACTTCAGCCCACCAGGACACGCGCTCGAGGACGGTGTCGAACGCCGGGCGGTGGCCGCGCGCGTCCGGCTCGCCGAACATGACGTAATCGCAGCCCGCTTCGGCCGCGCTCATGGCGTCATGGCGGTTCGTAACCGCTCCGACTCCGACGATCCAGTCGGGCTTGAGGGCCTCCAGCGCGTCCGCGACGTCGGCCGCCGCCGCGTGGGAGCCATCGGCGCCGGCGCGAGCGACAAGCCCGGCGTGGCCGTCGAGCAGCAGCGCCGATTCGGCGGCCTGTGCAATGGCGGTCAGGGCCTTCACGCGGTTGATCTGCGTCCGGTCGTCGCCGCCTGAGAGCCGTAGCAGCACGGCCGCGATGTCGCCGGCCGCCAATGAGGTCTCGAGCACCGGTGCAAAGGCGGCCGCGTCGGCAATCGCCGGCGTCACCAGATAAAGACGCGGCGTGGGGCGCGGCTCGGGATTTTTCGGGCGTTGGGCCATGGTGGCGGAATGCTAGCTCAATCTGGCGGAAAAGGGGCGCGGAAATGGATCGGCGCTGCGCGCGCTCCTTCGGATATCAGCCCGTCCCCGGCCCGACAATGGTGGCTCGTGGCTGAAGCCCCGAAACCGAATTCGAGATTCCGCAGGAAAGTATTCTGAAGCGGTTTGCGCCGGTTTGCTGAACATCCATTCATCGGCGCGCGTGTATCACCCCGTGTTAACCGTTGCACATCTATGGCGGGTGTTCATTCGGCAGGGCGCAGGTTTCATCGCGCAGCTGCGTTGAATGATCAGTGGCAACCGTCACTGAACATTCTCCGGGTACGAGCGTTAGCGTCGACCCGACATTTGAAGTGGAGGAGCTCGATGAGAGCCATTTATCTCGCTGCCGCTTTGTTGATTTCCGGCTTTGCCGTTTCTACGGCTTCCGCGGCGCCCGCTGCGCCGATGAAGGGCGTCGGCCAACAGGCCCACGTGATCGACGTGCAATATCGCCACGATGATCGCCGTCATTATCGCCGGCATGCGGCGCCGCCGCCGCGCTATCGCGCGGGCCAACGCTACAAGAGCGCGCCGCGCGGCTGGCATCGCTACCAAGCGCGTCCGCGCGACTGGAATCGCCGCGGGTGCATCATGGTCGGGCCGGTGTGGTTCTGCCCGTAACCTGACCTTCGGTCATGAATCGAAAAGCCCCGGCGCGAGCCGGGGCTTTTCTCTTGGCGTAAGCCTTACTTCGGCATCGGGATCGGGCCCGTGTCCTTGGGCACCTGATAGCCCTTCTGCACCGCCGGACGGCCGGCGACGGACACGTACCAGCGTTTGACGTTCGGGAAGTCGTTCAGATCGACGCCGTGCCACTCGAAGCGCGACACCCACGGCCAGATCGAAATATCGGCGATCGAATAATCGCCGGCGACATAATCGCCCTTCGCCAGCTGCGTGTTGAGCACCTTGTAGAGCCGCTGCGTCTCCTTGAGATAGCGCTCCTCGGCGTAGGGCACCTTGCCGGGGTTCTGCTTGTGGAAGTGATGCGCCTGACCCACCATCGGCCCGAGGCCGCCCATCTGCCACATCAGCCATTCGATGACCTTGTAGCGGCCTTCGCCGGACTTCGGCAGGAACTTGCCGGTCTTGTCGGCGAGGTAAATCAGGATCGCGCCCGATTCCATCAGCGACATGCCGTTGTCGCGATCCACGATGACCGGGATGCGGTTGTTCGGTCCGATCTTCAGGAACTCAGGCTTGAACTGCTCATCCTTGCCGATATCGATCGCATGGGCGGTGTAGGGCAGGCCGGTTTCCTCGAGCATGATGGAGGCCTTGCGGCCGTTGGGCGTGGTCCAGGTGTAAAGGTCGATCACTTCGCTTCCTCGAAAACATTCGTTGTTTGCGTTGTTTGGAACGGCCGGCACGGTACGGCGTTGACGCCCTCCGTTCAATGCCGACACGGCGCGGCCGCGTCATTTTGGTCGTCAAGCCGGAACAGGAATCAGCACGGAACGTTAGGGCGAAGACGAAGCCCCAAGGAGGCGACCCATGAAATTCAAACTGCCCGCCATTGTTCTCGCGACTGCCCTCGGCGCCGTTGCCGCGAACGCCCAGACCACCGTGATCACCACCGACCAGCCGGCCGTCGTTGCGCCGGAGACCTCGACCACCGTGACGACCAAGGAGCGCACCGGTCCGCTGGGTCTCGACAGCAAGACCACGACGCGCACCACCACCGGCTCGGCGATCTCGACCGAATGCTCGTCGAAGACCGTGCACAAGGAGCGCGTGCTCGGCCCCGACACCACGGTGACCAAGACCGACTGCCCGTAAAGTCAGCGCGGCTTCGTTCGGCGATTTCGAGCGGGGCTTGCGTGTAGAAGAAAAGGCCGCCCGATCGGGGCGGCCTTTTTTGCCTGCGCGGCGTCGGCTTACTTCATGCCGTAGCGGCCGGGCGCGATGATGCCGTTGGGATCGAGCGCCTGCTTGATCGACTGGCAGGTCTGCTGGAAGCTCGGCATGGTCTGGCCGAAGTGCATGTCATGATAGTCGAGCGGCGCGCGCCCGACGAAGACGCCGCGATCGGCGAAGGCCTTGGCCATGGCGCGGTAGCAGGCGTCGGCGCGCTTGCTCTCGTCGACGTCCTCGCGATTGAAGGTGATGACATGCAGGCCGCGGGCAAAGCGCGCGCCGCAGACATTCATCACCGTATAGTCGAAGCCGTACTCTTCGTAGATCTTGCGGCACAGATGCTGGAACGTGTTGGCAGTCTTGCCATCCATCGGCGTGCCGGGCGTGAACCAGATGTTGCCGCCGCCCGGCCGCCACTTCAGCAAGCCGAGTTCGCCGTGGCTTGGCGTGCCGGAAAAGGCGTTGATCGCGACCTGCAGCGTCGGGATGGCCTTGGCCTGCTCGTGATCGATGTAGCGCGCCTTGCCGGACTTCATGAAGTGATCGCGCACCCGCTGGATCATCGGCGCCATCGCCGCCTCGTTCGGACCGTAGAACGCGCCCGACACGTTCCAGGCACCGAGGCCGAAATGCTCGCGCAAGGCGCGGCGGCCGGCGTCCGACAGCGACTTGCCGCTGCCGTATTCCTTGCTCTCGCCTTCCGAGGCGGTGAGATAAAGATCGTTGGCGACGCGAAACAGGGTCGGCACGAAGTTGGACATCTTCAGCGGCCGGCACAGCTCGATGATCTCTTCAAGATCGTCGTCGTCGGGGAACGTGAAGTGGAAGGACTGCACCGCCGGCGGGCGCGGCATCAGCCAGAAGCCCATACGCGTGACGATGCCGAAATTCGATTGCGTGAACAGACCGTCGAGGATGGGCCCGAACGAATATTTCGACGTGTGCCAGTTGACGAGATGCTCGCTGTCGATCGAGCCGTCGCCGGTGCGCAGCACTTCGCCGTTGCCGAGCACGACTTCCATGCCGCAGGAAAAGCCGAAGTGGTCGAAATAGGGCGTGTAGCCGGCGCCCTTGTCGAGCGCGTTGCCGAGCGGGCCGCCCTGCGGCGGGCCGGACGTGACGTCGAGCATCAGCTGACCGCCGCGGCGGGTCAGTTCGTCGGTCATCGCCTGATAGGTGACGCCCGGCTCGACCACGCAGTAAGCGAGGCGGTCGTCGATCTCGAGAATGCGGTTCATGTTGCGGCCGAGATCGACGATGACCTGTCCGGCCGTCGAGGCAGAGCGGCTGCCGAGGCCGATATTGTTTCCGGTGGAGACCGGATAGAGCGGCACCTTGTGCGCATTGGCGGCGCGCACGATGGTCTGCACATCCGCGGTCGATGACGGATAAACCACGCCGGCCGGCCGGCGGTCGCCGCCGGGCATGGTGTTCTCGGCATAACGCGTGATGGTCTCCGCGCTGCGATTGACGGCGTCGCCGCCGAGCTTTGATTCAATCTCGCTGAAAAAGGCGTCGAAGTTGGCGCTCATGATGTCCTCCTGAATTTCACCAGAAGCCGGCGTCGGCGGCCGGCTGATCGGTTGGCGGCGGTGTCACGGATGGCGGCGGCAGATCGCGCAGCGCCGGCGGCAGCGGCCCGCCGGTCGCCCAGTCGAGCAGTTCGGCGGTATGCACGATGGGCTTGCCCAGATAGCGCGACAGCTGCGTCATGCAGCCGATATTGCCGGTGGCGACGATATCGGGCCCCGTGCTTTCGATATGCGCGGCTTTGCGCTGGCCCAGCGCCTCGGCCATGTCCGGCTGCAGCAGATTGTAGGTGCCCGCCGAGCCGCAGCAGAAATGCTTCTCCGGCACGTCGACGACCTCGAAGCCGGCGGCGCGCAGCAGCGCGCGCGGCTCTTCGGTCACTTTCTGCCCGTGCTGCATCGAACAGGGATCGTGATAGGCGACACGGTAGGCGCGCGGCGTTGCCCGTGCGAGGCCCAACGTGTGAACGAGTTCGCTGACGTCGCGCGTCAGCGCGCCGATGCGCCCGGCGCCGTCGCTGCCCAGCAGATGGCCGTAATCCTTCACCGTCGTGCCGCAGCCCGAGGCGTTGACGATGATGGCGTCGAACGGCTCGCCGCTCCAGGCCGCCACATTGGCCTGTGCGAATTTCTTCGCTTCGTCCTCGCGGCCCATATGCAGCGGCAGCGAACCGCAGCAGCCGGCGCCCGGTGCGATGACGACGTCGCAGCCGTGGCGCTGCAGCAGACGGATGGTCGCGGCATTGATGTTGTCGTTGAGGACCTGCTGCGCGCAGCCGGCCAGCAGCGCGACGCGCTTTCGCCGCTCGCCCTGCGCCGGAAACACCTGCGGCTCCAGTATGTCGGACGTCGCCTGCGCCGGGATCATGGTCAGCATCGCGCGCAGACGTTTCGGCAGCAGCGGCGCGAGCGGCTGCGCCAGCCGGCCGGCTCGCATCGCCGCCGCGAACAGGCGCGGGCGCGGCAGCACGGCGGCGAGCAGGGCGCGCAAGGCGCGATCGGCGCGCGGCCGCCGGAAGTGCCGCTCGATATGGGTGCGCGCGCGATCGATCAGATGGGCGTAATCGACCTTGACCGCGCAGGTGGTCATGCAGGACAGGCACGACAGGCAGCGGTCGAGGTGATGGACGGTTTTCGGCTCGGGCGGGCCGCCGGGTTCCAGCATGGCGCGGATCAGGTCGATGCGGCCGCGTGGCGAGTCGTTCTCGTCCCGGGTCAGCACGTAGGTCGGGCAGGCATTGGTGCAGAACCCGTAATGGACGCAGGTTTGCAGGATCCTGTCGGCCTCCGCGATGGCCGGATCGGCGAGTTGGGCCGGGGTGAAATCGGTGCGCATGGCGGAAAAACTAGCGCGGGCGCTGCGGGAACGTCTTGGCGCTGGACGCAACGACTTGGCCGAGCGTGCAAAGCGGGCTAATTTTCCGGGCCGGGATGAACGGAGTGCCGACCGCCGTGTCCGCCAAGATCTGGTCCACCGACAGCGTCAGACCGCGCGACGGGCTTTCGTTCTGGCGCGAGGCCGTGTGCGAAGCCGTGCTCAATGTGGCGCCGGAGGCGCCGGGCAGCGGATTCCGCGCCAGCCTATCCGGCCAGAGCTTCGGTCGTCTGCGCTTTGCCTCGTTCAGTTCGACAGGCCACTACATCGTTCGCGAAAAGACCCATGTGAACCGCGCCAGCGATGACCACTATCTCGTCAGCCTGCAGCAGGCCGGACGCAGCCTGTTTCAGCAGGGCGATGCCACCTGGCGTCTGGCGCCAGGCGAGGTGGGC
>Ga0182747_1000783_pt1 | contig 27181 bp, 28 predicted proteins | sample eDN3rd30CBELigBY_FD_128526 | JGI IMG/M metagenome (GOLD analysis project Ga0182747, IMG submission 128526) | Enriched backyard soil microbial communities from Emeryville, California, USA - eDNA 3rd pass 30_C BE-Lig BY (version 2) (version 2) | ecosystem: Environmental > Terrestrial > Soil >... | reverse complement strand
CAACTGTTTGGGCTGTTGGTTTAGCTATTGGATTGATGAATCCCGCACTCCTTTGAGGAAGTGCGGGATTTTTGTTTGGGGTGAGTATTTTATGTGTAGTATTGGATCTATTTTGTGACGATTAGGATCTATTTTGTGGCGGATAAGCTCTATTTTGAGTCCTATACGCCCTCTTCATTTCGATTCGCCCTGATCGAGTTTCCCCTATGTATCCTTTTCTTATTTTGAAAAACATCTCTTGATATTTTGGATAATCGATATCACTTTCTGCTAATCTTCGTAGTACAACCTCAAGCAATCGCAATTTACTAGGCATTACTCGTTCAAGAACAATCAAATTTCATTCCCCCTTTTCTCATATTCTAATTTGAGAAACTTATAATGGCGAATTCCGAAATCCTGATTATGACTACTTTTCATACCGTAAATCAATATTTTTGCATATTGTGAAAACCCATAAAAAAAGAAGAAACCCTTATGCTCTGTGGGTTTCTTCTACAGCCTAAAAATATTAATTTCTTAGTTTTTTTAATGAATTTGATTAACTCCCCAACAACGCCTTATCCGATGCCATTTTTTCGCCGCGGATGTGCTCGAATTCTTGCATTAGGTCTGGGATGGTTAAGGTTGGTTTCTTTTCATCATCGATTTCTAGAATGATTTGACCTTTATCCATCATAATCAAACGGTTGCCTAGGTCGATTGCTTGTTGCATGTTGTGGGTAACCATTAATGTCGTTAGGTTGTTTTCCTCAACCAGTTGCTTCGTTAAGTTTGTAATTAACTCCGCCCGGGATGGGTCAAGTGCTGCTGTATGTTCATCCAACAATAGAATAGACGGTTGGGTAAATGTTGCCATTAATAAAGATAACGCCTGACGTTCCCCACCTGATAAAAGTCCAACCTTCGCATTTAAACGGTTTTCTAAATTTAAATGCAATTTCTCTAATGATGTTCGGAAGAAGTCTTTCCGCTCACGGTTTACACCAAAACGTAAACTACGCTTTTTATTTCTTGAATAAGCAATTGCTAAATTTTCTTCTATTGTCATCGTTGGTGCTGTTCCAGCCATAGGATCCTGAAACACACGACCAATGTATTGGGAACGCTTATACTCAGGAAGTTTCGTTACTTCTTTCCCATCAATGGTAATTGCCCCAAAGTCGGGAGTTAATGCTCCAGAAATCATGTTAAGCATCGTTGATTTCCCTGCACCGTTACTTCCTATCACTGTTACAAAGTCACCAGGTGCTAGTTTCAAATTAATATTATTTAAAGCTGACTTTTCATCCAGTGTACCTTCATTGAAAATCTTATTAATTCCTTCTAGTTTAAGCAAGGTCATTCCCTCCCTGCGCTGCTAATTCTCTTTGCTGTGCTAAACGCTCAACACGACGTTTTTCCTTACGCTTTTTCTCACGTTGCTTGCTAACAAGTTGTGGAATGATTAAGGCTAAAATAACAATGATTGCTGTGATTAATTTCATATCGCTTGAATCTAACCAAGGAACACGTAAAGCTAGCGCATAAATGATACGATAAATAATCGCACCAAATACAACAGCTAGTGTTGCTCTAAAGATTGTTTTCGTACCAAAGATCGCTTCACCAATAATTACGGATGCAAGACCAATTACAATCATCCCAATCCCCATGTTTACATCGGAGAATTTAGAATACTGAGCAATTAAAGCTCCAGAAAATGCAACTAAGGCGTTGGATAATCCAAGACCTAAAATAATGTAACGATCTGTATTTGCAGAAAAACTACGAATCATTCTTTTGTTATCACCAGTTGCGCGAATTGCTAACCCAACTTCTGTTTTTAAGAACCAATCCGCAATGAATTTAATAAGGATGGTAATTAGTAATACAACAAGAATAGTTCCCCACGTTCCAGGAGCTGTATCAGAACCTAGTGATTTCACAAAACCAGATAATGCATCATCGATACCTAGAGAACTCCAAAAACCTTGGAACTGCGTAAATATTGTTTCATTACTTGGTAACTGTATATTTGGTTTTACAATTGAATTTTCTGAGGATAACCCCATAATTCGAAGATTAATAGAGTACAATGCAATCATCATTAGAATCCCAGATAGTAGCGGGTTGATTTTTCCTTTTGTGTGTAAAAGACCAGTCAAACATCCAGCAATAAATCCAGCAACGATTGCTGTTAACGTAGCCAAAATTGGGTGATAACCTAACACAATCATCATCGCTGCTGTTGCTGCCCCTGTTACAAAGCTTCCGTCAACCGTCAAATCTGGGAAATCTAACACTCGAAATGTTAAATACACTCCGAGTGCCATAATTGCATAGATGATTCCTTGCTCGACTGAACCAAAGATTGCTATAAACATTGATGAATCATCTCCTTGCTTGCTTCTTTAAAAATTTAACACCACTTCGTCACTTCACACCATTAAAGTGTAAAGTGTATAAAAAATGATCTTTTCTATTATTCTACTAACTCCGCGTTCCAAGAATCTTTTACTTCAATACCGATTGTTTCAGCAGTTGATTTATTAACTACTAATTTTAAGTTTGCTGGGTATGCTGCTGGAATATCAGCTGGCGTTGCTTCACCTTTTAAGATCTTCACTGCCATTTCCCCTGCTTCATAACCGATATCATAGTATGAGAATCCAAATGCAGCTAAACCACCGCCAGCTACAGAGTCTAATTCACCAACGATTAATGGAAGTTTGTTCGAATTTGCAACATCAACTACAGAAGCAAGTGCTGATACTACCGTATTATCAGTAATGATGTAGATTGCATCTACTTTACCTAATAAAGATTCAGTTGCTTGTTTCACTTCCGCAGATGTCGTTACAGAAGCCTCAACTAATTCTCCACCCTTTTCTTTTAACAACGCTTTAACTTGTTCGATTTGAACTACTGAGTTTTGCTCGCCAGTGTTATAAACTGTACCTACCTTTTTCACACCAAGCTCATCAACAATGAAATTTACAGTGTTTGCAATTGTTTCAGGATGTAAATCTACAGTTCCAGTTACGTTTGCTCCAGGTGCTTCCATAGAACTTACTAACTCAGCTGCAACAGGATCCGTTACTGATGTAAACACGATTGGAATATCCCCTGTTGCACTTTTTGCAGCTTGTGCAGATGGTGTCGAGTTCGCAAAGATTAAATCAACATTTTCACTTACTAAGTTTTGTGCAATTGTAACGTTCATACTTTGATCGTTTTGTGCATTGTTATCAACAAATTCAACTTTTAAGCCAGAATCTTTTATCGCATCTTTAAATCCTTGAGTAGCTGCATCTAACGAAGGGTGCTCTACAATTTGTGTAGTCCCTATTTTATATGATTTTGTTTCTTCTCCACTTGAACCATTTGCATTTTCTGCAGGTTCATTAGAGGATCCATTACTGTTTCCGCCACCACATGCAGCAAGAAGTAAAATGAGTCCAAATAATAAAATTGACAATTTTTTCATATCTTGTTCCCCCTGTTTCGATCTTCCTCACATTATTTTAATAAATTGTAAATTTTGAATTTTCTAAACTAGTGAGTTTATCGCTATCTTACAACCACAAAGATTGATAGTCAATAAGGTTAAGCGCCCGTTGATTTCATACAAAACCTAAATGTTACTCGTAGTATATTAATTTATCGCTTTAAAGTGCTAAATTACTGTTTATTTTTAAATAAAATCCTATACCAAAATAATTTAAATTTTTTTCACATTTTCTAGTGCATGAAATTTACATCTTATCCCCACTTCTTTAATCAATTTGACCTATTTCTACTTTTCTGTTAATATACTAACTTGTGCGTTTATCTATAGAAGAATGATTTTTAACTATTTAAGATCGAAAATGAACCTTTTATAGTTGAAAATTACAATAGTAACTCGCGCACCGTGGTTCGAAAACCTCCCACGAAAACAAAACTAAGGAGAAATGAATATGAAGGTAAAATTTATAGCAACTACAGGTATTATTGCAGCGCTTTATGTTGCGGTTACCCTACTTGTTGCACCGTTTGGATTTACGGAAATTCAATTCCGTGTTTCCGAGATTTTTAACCACTTAATTGCATTTAGCCCAAGCTTTATGCCAGGTGTTGTCATTGGTGTATTTATTGCAAATTTATTCTCACCACTTGGCATGTACGATTTAGTGTTCGGTGTTGGTCATTCTATTATCACACTTACAATTTTTATTTTAATTTGTAAATTCGTGAAAAATGTTTGGGCACGCTTGATCATTAACTCATTTTTATTCACTTTTACAATGTTCATCATTACATTTGAGTTGCACTTAGCCTTTGAAATTCCATGGAAATTGTTCTTATGGACATGGTTTACATGTGCAGTTGGTGAATTTGTTGTATTAGCAGTTGGGGCACCAATTATGTACCTTTTAAATAAACGTTTGAATTTCAAAGACTTAATATAACGTTTTCAACGATAGGCTCACACCTATCGTTTTTTTATTTCCAATGAAATCCTCTTCAACTTTTCAGAAAACATTGACAAAATGAAATACTATGACTACAATACTAGTTAACTAATTGTTCGGATACGGAGAAAGGTTGCGGTAGCGCGACCACCGTTAGAGCAGAGCTTAGATGAGTTTAGATGAGAATAGCCGAGTAAATTGATGAATAAGAATAGTAGCGAAAATCGTATGGTTTAGAGAGCTAGTGGCCGGTGTGAACTAGTGCATACCTTTCGTGAATGGGTCTTATGAGAGCAGCAGGCAACAGTTTGCTGACGTTTTTCCTACGTTATAAGGAAGTGTTAATGTAATTTATAACATTACATTAACACACCAAGGTGGAAGTATTCATTTACTTCAACAGAGGTGGCAACGCGGTATCGATCGTCCTCTACAAAGAGTTTTCTTTGTAGAGGACTTTTTTTATTTTCATCTAACCTCCAAAAACACTTTAGGAGGATGTAATTATGCCAATTCAACAATTCATAAATCGAGTAAGTAAAGGTGAAGACCTTCCCTATGAAGAGATGCTCCAGGCCGTAGAACTTGTATTTAATGAAGAAACACCAAAAGATGAAATTGCGGATTTTTTAATTGGTTTAAGTATGAAGGGTGAAACGGCTCAAGAAATCGCAGCATTGGCAACAGTTATGAAATCAAATGCAGTAACAGTTCCTGTTCCTGAAGGTACGTATATTGATAACTGCGGTACCGGTGGTGATGGTTTGCAAAGCTTTAACATCAGTACCACATCCGCATTTGTATTAGCCTCAGCTGGTGTACCTGTTACAAAACATGGTAATCGTAAAATTTCAAGTGCATCAGGGAGCAGTGATGTATTACTAGCTTTAGGCATTCACACAGATTTTTCGATCAATGATTCAGTGGACCTATTAAAGCAGGAGGGCATTACCTTCCTGTATGCACCAAATGTTCATCCAAAATTAAAGCGTATTGGTGAAGTAAGACGTGCCATTGGAAAACCTACTATTTTTAATTTAGCCGGGCCTCTTACAAATCCAGTTGATTTAAAATCACAAATTGTCGGCATTAACCGTCCGGACTTTGTAAAGGAATACGCAGAAGTTTTGAACATCTTAGGACGTCAACGTGCAATTGTTGTTTCAGGCACACAAGGAATGGATGAAGCATCCCTTACAAATGACAATACATTTGCTCTGTTAGAAAACGGAAAAGTTACACCTTTTGAACTTCAAATTGAAGACCTTGGGCTTTCCCCTGTTTCTGTAACTGCTTTACGTGGTGGTAACCCTGAAGAGAATGCTGTCATTTTAAAAGATTTGTTAAGTGGAAAACAGAGTGCTTACTTTGATGCGGTTTTATTAAACTCAGCATTAGGTTTCTATGCATACGGTACTGTTGGCTCGATTAAGGATGGTGTGGAACTTGCCCGTGAAACAATCTTGTCGGGTCGCGCTCTAGCGAAACTACATTCCATCGTTGAATTTAGCCAAGAGATTTTAAAGGAGCGAGTTGCGCAATGACCATTTTACAAAAAATAATCGACTATAAAGCAACGCTAATTCCTACCTTACTAGCAAATGAACCACAGTTTGACGTCGTGAAAAAGGATCGCCCCTCTTTATATGAAGAATTACGTAAATCCGATACTCTTCAAGTCATTTCTGAAATGAAACGTGCTTCCCCATCTAAAGGATTGATTAACGAAGGGGCTAATCCGATTGAACAAGCAAAAAAGTATGAAGCTGCTGGAGCAGTTTGTATTTCCGTTTTAACGGAAGATAAATATTTCAAGGGATCGCATCAGGACCTGGCCGATATTGCAAACCATGTTGATCTTCCAATATTAAATAAAGATTTCATTATTCATGAAGTTCAAATTGATTATGCAAAAGCTGCTGGCGCATCAGTTATTTTATTAATCGTTGCTGCCCTATCTGATGAAAAGTTAAAGGGATTTTACGATTATGCAACAGAGTTGGGGCTTGATGTGTTAGTTGAAGTTCATAACGAGGAAGAACTAGACCGCGCTCTTAAGATCAATCCAAAAATTATAGGTGTTAACAATCGGGATTTAAAAACATTTCGTCTTGATTTAGCTCAAACAGAAAAATTGGCTGAGAAAATCAATGCCATTCCCGATATCGCCTTTATTAGCGAAAGTGGTATATGGGATAGTAAAGACGCAGTCCGTGTCGCACATGTTGGCGCTCGTGGCGTTTTAGTAGGCGAATCTTTAATGAGAAGTGGAAATGTGGAAGATGCACTTCAAGCATTACAAGTTTCCCTTTCAAAAGTGAAGGTTGTGAAATAAATGGTAATGGTAAAAATTTGTGGACTTAAAGAAGTGGAACATGTAAAAACAGCAGTTAGTTCAGGTGCGAGTTTTATAGGGTTTATGTTTGCGCCAAGCAAACGTCAAATTACTATTGAACACGCAGCACAACTTGCAAAAGTGGTACCTCCCCATGTTAAAAAGGTTGGTGTTTTCGTTAATCCAACTGAACAACAAGTTCACGAAGCAGTTGAGAAAGTTGGACTAGATTTCGTTCAATATCACGGAGATGAAACCTCAGCATTCATTCAAAAGCTTGGTTATCCTTCTATTAAGGCGTTTTCGATTCGAGCGTACGAAGATGTAGAGAAGGCTAGTAAATACAATGTAGATTACTATTTATTCGATGCCCCAGGAACTGATTTTGCCGGTGGGAGTGGTCATGTATTTGATTGGTCATTACTCGACCAATTAGCCATTTCAAAAGATCGTGTGATATTAGCGGGTGGTTTAAATAGCCAGAATGTGCACCAAGCCATTGAGCAAGTGAATCCTATCGGTGTAGACGTTTCAAGTGGAGTAGAAAGTGATGGTTCTAAAAATTCCAATCTTATTAGACAATTTATTGAGGCAGCTAATGGAAAAAGGAGTGTATATAAATGACAACGGCAACTAAAGGTCGATTCGGCCGTTTTGGAGGGCAATTTGTTCCTGAAACATTAATGACGGCATTACAAGAGCTTGAAGAGGCTTACGACAACTATAAAGATGATGAAGAATTTAGAAACGAGCTATCTTATTATTTAAAAAATTATGTTGGTCGCGAAACTCCGCTTTATTTTGCAGAACGACTTACAGCGCATTTTGGTGGAGCTAAAATTTATTTGAAACGTGAAGATTTAAATCATACTGGCGCACACAAAATTAATAATGCTTTAGGTCAGGCGCTTCTTGCAAAACGTATGGGCAAAAAGAAAATCGTTGCCGAAACTGGTGCTGGCCAACACGGAGTTGCAACTGCTACTGCATGTGCTCTTCTTGGATTAGAATGCATTGTTTATATGGGAGCTGAAGATGTGAAGCGCCAAGCATTGAACGTATTCCGTATGGAGCTACTTGGTACAAAAGTGGTTGGGGTTGAAAAAGGCTCAGCAACTTTAAAAGATGCCGTAAATGAAGCGCTTCGCCATTGGGTAACGAATATTGAAGATACACATTACATTTTAGGTTCAGCTATGGGGCCGCATCCCTTCCCTACGATTGTTCGCGATTTCCAACGTGTTATTGGAGATGAGACTCGTAAGCAAATCCTAGAATTAGAAAATCGTCTGCCTGATGCTGTCGTTGCTTGTATTGGAGGTGGAAGTAATTCCATCGGTATGTTCTATCCATTTGTGGAAGATCAGGAGGTTGCATTATATGGGGTTGAGGCTGCAGGACATGGTATTGATACCGGCAAACATGCCGCGGCCATTCAAGGTGGTCAAACAGGTGTATTACACGGTGCCTTTATGTATCTTTTGCAAGATGAAAACGGCTTTGTTCAGGAAGCCCATTCCATCTCTGCTGGGTTAGATTATCCTGGGGTTGGACCTGAACATTGTCATTTACATGAATCTGGCCGTGCCACATACGTCAATATTACAGATCAAGAAGCGTTAGAAGGTGTGCAACTACTTTGTCGTACTGAAGGAATTCTACCTGCCCTAGAAAGTGCCCATGCCATTGCCTACGCTGCAAAACTTGCAAAAACAATGGCTCCTGATGAGCTCCTTGTTATTTGTTTATCAGGTCGTGGTGACAAAGACGTCCATACTATTTCTGCTGCGCTTGGGGGTAACTTAGCATGAGTGAATTAAAAGAAGCAATATTAAGTACGACTTCAAATGGAGACAAAGCATTTATTCCTTACATTATGGCTGGTGACGGTGGATTAGATAAGATCAAACCTACTATTTTAAAGTTACAAAAACTAGGAGTTACAGCAATTGAAGTCGGTATTCCTTTTACAGATCCTGTTGCTGATGGTCCAACAATCGAACGTGCTGGTGAACGCGCTTTAGCTAACGGCACAACATTGAGAAATGTAATCGACATCTTACAAGGCTTCGCAGATCAAATTACAATTCCTCTTGTGGCAATGACTTACTTAAATCCTATTCTAGCCTACGGTATCGAGGAATTTGCAAAGGATGCAAAAGCTGCTGGTGTTAGAGGCGTTATTATCCCAGATATGCCTTTAGAAGAAAGTAATATTGTGCATCCTGCATTCAAGTCGGCAGGCATCTCTCTTGTCCAACTTGTATCATTAACTAGCACACCTGAACGTATTGAAAGGTTAACAAAAGCAAGTGAAGGATTTATTTATGCAGTTACGGTGAACGGAATTACCGGAGCACGACAAAGCTTTGCCAATGAATTAGGTGATCATTTTAAGAAGCTACAATCTTATAGCGACACCCCTGTTTTAGCAGGGTTCGGAATTTCTACTCCAGAACACGTAAGAAATTTCGGTGCGATTTGTGACGGTGTCATCGTTGGTAGTAAAATTGTTGATAGTTTAGTGAAAGATGATTGGGCAACGATTGAAGATTTAGTGAAGGCTTCCAAAGTTGCTCCTGTGAAATAATTGAAGGCTAGAGAGCTGTTACTCTCTAGCCTTTTATCAATCTCTTACTTAATTTATCTAGCATATCGACGGTCATTTTTTCCAAATCATACTCCACTTTAAAGCCCCATTCCTCAATTGCTGCTGATGAATCGATGGAATTTGGCCAACTATCTGCGATTTTTTGCCTTGTTGGGTCTACAGCATAATCCATTTCAAAAGTTGGTATATGCTTTTTGATTTCTGCTGCAATTTCTGAAGGATCAAAGCTCATAGCGGATATATTAAATGCATTTCGATGCTTCAACTTCGCTGCATCTGCCTCCATTAAATCGACTATTGCTTGTAGTGCATCTGGCATGTACATCATATCCATATAAGTACCTTTTCCAATATACGAGGTATACCGACCCTCTTCAACTGCTTTATAATAAATTTCAACTGCGTAGTCTGTGGTTCCTCCACCAGGTGGCGTTACATATGAGATTAGGCCCGGGAATCGAACACTTCGCGTATCAACACCGAAACGTGAAAAATAGTAATCACATAATAATTCTCCTGCTACTTTATTTACACCGTACATCGTCGTTGGGCGTTGTAATGTATCCTGAGGTGTATTGTCTTTTGGCGTTGTAGGGCCAAATGCACCAATCGAACTTGGCGTAAAAAATTGCAGACCTAATTCACGAGATACTTCAAGTGCATTCATTAGCCCGCCCATATTTAAGTTCCATGCAAATAAAGGATTCTTTTCGGCTGTAGCAGAAAGTAATGCTGCCAAATGAATCATTGTATCCGCATTAAACTGTTTTGCAAGCTCATACATTTTTTGGGCGTCCGTTACGTCTAATACTTCAAATGGGCCCTTACTGTCATTTGGCATCCGAATATCTGTTGACAATACATTGTCTTCCCCATAAAGACTTCGCAGTTTCTCAACTAATTCAGAACCAATTTGTCCAAGCGCCCCCGTAACGAGTATTTTTTTCATCCATTCGCCTCCTAGATTGAGAGTATGTTAGGTAATTTACGTTCCATAAAAACTCAACCTATTCTATGCGACGAAGTCTACAGATGTACTAGAAATCATAATAATTATTAGGCTTTTTCGTATCTTGCTCGAAAGATGTGCTTCATGTATTTAATAGACATTGCTATTCAGTTGTTTCATACGTTATACCGTAGATCGACTGAAAAGGAAACGCCCGCCCATCTTCTAAATAAAGCATTCCGTTTGTAGCGTTTAATTTTGCGATGACACCCGTTGCTTTATACAACTGCTTTTCTTCCCAGACTTTTAGTTCCACTTCCCGTTTTTGCATATAAGCTATTTGCATTTGCTCGCTTAACTCTTGTTGCGCCCATTCATCTAGCTCTGGTCTTTTGACGTACTGATCTTGCTCCTGCCACTCACGCAATAGCTTCACATGCTCAGGAAGCATCATAGCCGTCCACTTAATATTTCCCCTATCTCGAATCATCTTAGCTCCCCTTTCTGTGCAGGCATTTTAAATGCCAAGTCTTTTAGAAGACTTACAATTTATCAATAAAATTTGTGGTGTCCTTTACTTATTTACTAGGCTACAATGAAGGTAGATTATTTGGAATAATTTAGGACTCACTATTAAATCTAGTGAAAATCAGGGGTGAATCGTACTAATGAAAAAAATAGCAATTATTTTAGCCATATGTCTTTTTCTTATTGGGTGCTCTCATGAGCCAATTCCTCCGAAATCTGTTGAAGCAGAAGTGCCATTAGAAAACGTAACAGACAATCAAACAACAAATTATAAATGGTTTAATATCGTTTCAGAACATGTTGAGATTCCCATTTACCCTATACAAGGCATTGAGGAAAATTCAATCCTAGATTTGTATGACCATAAAAGGTATCTTCGAGCTGCATATGGCACTACTTTTGATGCCCATGATGAAGCTAGCTTACAGAATGCAATTCGCTCCGCTTTGCAAAATCTTGATTATTACTTTGCCATTCTCTATACCGGTGATTTAAATGATGTTCAGGAGGTTGTCGCAAAAGCATATTACAGTGACCCCATGATTCTAGGGACAGTGTCTTATTTACAGTACGGCATCCAGGAATTGGATAATGGTTACTTTTTGCATTTCGAAGTTGACTATACGATAGATAAAATTCAGCTAACTACCAAGGTGAAACCAAAGTTTGAAGAATTCTATGCCGGACTAGATTTAGATGGAAAATCCGTTGATGAAAAAATTTCTATTATCCATCGAGCAGTCATCGAACAGATAGAATATGTTGACAGTGGCTACTTATACGCTCATTCACCTTATGGTTTCTTCGTTGTTGGAGAAGGTGTTTGTCAAGCTTATGCCATAGCTATGCAAATGCTGTTAGAAAAGGCGGGTGTTGAAAGTTACTACGTCGTCGGCTATTTAGTCGGTGAAGAAGACGGTTTTGCACATGCATGGAACTTAGTGAAAACAGAAAACGGCTGGCGACATATTGATGCAACATGGGATGATATGGGTGCCCAGTACGAACAACAGGTTAACTTAACCTTCTACAAACTAAAAGATGAAGTGGCACGCCAATATTACGTATGGGATGAAAGCTTTTATCCTAAAGCTGAATAGATAAGTGACACAAGAATCCGGTACGAAAAATTATCATCGTACCAGATTTTTATTTTTTATGTCCGCCTAATAACTGAGCACGTTTCATTGCTGTTCCTGCTGTGGTGTAAGATACTGCACGCAATACAGACGTTGTTCCATATTTTGAACGCAATCTGTCCATTGTTGCCCCCAGTTTACGCTTTCTCCATCTAGATTCATCAAACAAACTAAGCTGCATAGAGCGCTCAGATTCTAATTTTGTTAGGCTAATATCAATATGTCTTACAGGCCGCTCAGCATAAAATTCATCTAATAACTGCTGGCATACTTTAAAAATTTTCATCGTGTCATTGGTTGGTTCATCGATGGTACGTGCGCGATGAAAGCCACCGCCAAAAGCATCTTTACTATAAGTAACGCCAAGGGTAATTGTTCTACCGACTTGATAGGACTCCCGCGCTCTTCTAGCCACATCCTCACACATCTCTAAAATTACCGTCAAGATTTCATCACGATTGCGATAATCACGCATGAGCATTTGCCCTTTTCCAAAGCTAATTTGTCCTTGAACTAGAGGTGGTGCACCTAGTGGAGATAAATCAATTCCCCACGCATGATGGTAAAGCTGATTGCCCATAATGCCAAATCGTTTTTCAAGCATTTGCAAATTGGCATGAGCTAAATCACCCACTTTAAAAATGCCCATATTGTTTAAAGTTCGCTCTGTTCGCCTACCAATTCCCCACATTTCTGATAACGGTGCAATTGGCCACAACTTTTTCGGCACATCTTCATATGTCCATTTCGCAAAACCCGTTTTCTTGGCATCCAAATCAAGGGCTAATTTCGCCAACAACATATTCGGTCCCATTCCAACAGCGCTTGGAATCTGAAACTGACTATAAATACTGTCTTGAATATATTTTGCTGTTTCTTCTGGTGGTCCCCAAATTTTTTCAGTACCCGTTAAATCCACAAAACTTTCATCCACACTATATACATGAATCGCTTCTTTCGGGACAAACTGATTAATTAAATTAGTGATTTCCATAGAAGTTCGAACAAAAAATTCCATTTTTGGTTCAAACAATTTAATATCTGGATGCTTTGGAATTTCGTAAAGTCGTGATCCTGTTTTAATGCCAAAACGCTTTTTCATCGGTGGTGATGCAGCAAGGACAACACTTCCCTTTTGTTGAAAGTTCCCGACTACTGCAATCGGTACTTCTAACGGATCAAGGTTTTCAAGCATTGCCATACAGCTTGCATAAAAACATCGCATATCAATACACATAATCGAACGATTCGGCAGTTTTTCATAGATAGACTTCATTTCGGCTTGATTCAAATCGACCTCATATTCACTTAAGCTACTTGCATGCATCCTTAACACCTCCTCCAAAGTGACATCATTTCATCATTTAGTATATGCGAACATTTGTTCTTTAATTCATTTTAAAATGAGACAGTTGAGACGGCAAGTGGGATTTTTTGGGGGTTTTAGAGTTATTAAAGGGGATTATTCAAAAATAGCTAAGTTGGTAAATGATGGATAATATTTGAGAACAGGAATCCAAGACACAGAGGGATTTGAACAGTATCCATCCTAACTCAAAGTCGAACATGAGAAAGGAAAATATAAAAGCAGTACTCGCATAAGTACTGCTTACTGACCTTAATTTATGCTATTTACAACACTTGGATGGATGCTTTCAATTAATTCATGTACTTTTATTTTTTCTAAGGAAAGAAGTTTGTCTAAAATATCCTCTTTTTGCTCTTTTTCAAGTGGCACAAGGTCAAGGAATTTTTGAACAAAATCTTCTTCTGTTATCGGATTTTCTGGATCACCCTTTGGATAAGCGCTAACTAATTTTGAAGTTGAACCATCAGCCCAAGACACATGAAGTTTTGCGCCCCATTCATTCGGATACTTTTCATCCACTTCCTCATCTACATACACTTCTAGCTTCTTCATTACATCACGAATTGTTTGATCTTGAAGTGATTCATCATTAAACTCATTGAATCCACCTTTACCTTTTAATAATGCCAATGCTACACAAAATTGCATACTAAATTTTGCAGCGTAAATGGTCTGTGGATTCGGATCATTTGTAATGTCCAAAGCAACTTTATATGCGCCCACCTCAATCTTACTAATTTGATCAAAACCTTTTTGAATGCCAAGATCATGAAGCTGCAAAGCTAAATCCATTGCTGCATGAGTATGCCTGCAGGAAGCATGAATTTTAAAAGAATTCTCCATAATTTTATACTGTTCACCGAGCTGATGTGTCATCTTTGTCACATCGTACTGCTCACTCAATGCATTAAAGAACCCTCTACGTCCTTCAAAGATTTCTTTTGCACCTGTAAATCCTCTTTCAGCAAGTAAACAGCTGATAATCCCATTCAACCCTGCTTTTCCAGGGTGAAGCTGCTTACTCATTGCACCATCTTCAATAAACTCCCAAAGACCAGCAGCTTGTGTTCCTGCAGAGCCAAATGCATCAACAATTTGCTCGGCAGTTAAATTTAAAAGTTTTGCCACTGCAGCAGTTGCCCCAAATGTTCCACAAGTAGCCGTATTATGGAAATAATAATAATGAGATGGAGAGACTGTTTCCCCGACACGGAAAGCGACCTCATAGCCGGCGATGATTGCTTCAATTAGCTTCTCACCTTTGACATCCTTCCATTCTGCAACAGCAATTGCAGCTGGCATTATAGCAGTTGCTGCATGTACTATAGATGCTTTATGGATGTCATCAAGTTCAATAACATGACTTGCCCCACCATTGATAAAAGCAACATTCGTTATATTTGTCTTTAATCCTGAGATTGCTGTGGCTTGCTGTTGTCCTCCTAGAACCGCTGCTACATCATTCATGATTTGTGGTGGTGCTGCTTCATAGCCCTTTAACAACGATGCATAATAATCTACAATACAAAGCTTTGTAAATGCTACAACATCTTTCGGAATATCTTCAAAACGTAGGTTTACAATATAATTCGCAAACTGCTCACTATAATTCATTAAATTCGCCCCTCTATATTTTTTTTGAGCACTTCTTCTGAATGCTCCCCATACATAGGTGCAGAGACTTTAGGCGTTATATCACAATTTGAGAAAGTAATTGGAAGACGTGTAACAAATGACTCTCCATCCCGCTCATGTGGAAGCTTCACAATACATTCATTTTCAATTTGTTGTGGGTCAATAAGAACATCGGTCATTGCTTTCACCTTAGCAACAGGAATACCGAACGTTTCCAATTTCTCTACTAATTGATTACTAGATTGCTTTAACGTAATTTCTTCAATCCTTGCATTTAACAAGCTTCTATTTTTAACGCGATCAGCATTTGTAGCAAACAATTCATCTTGAATCCAACTTTCCACTCCTAACGCAGTACATAGCTTTTCAAAAAGAGAGTTATTTGATATCCCAATCATTATAGGTGCATCCTTTGTTCGAAACGCACCGTATGGAGAAAACGCTCCATGATTCGACCCTAGCTTTGACGGGTTATTTCCTGTTAGATTAGTAGAAAGCAAATGATAATTAGACCAGAAAATCCCTGTTTCATATAATGAAGTCGATACTTTTGCGCCTTCACCTGTTTTTACTCGATTAAGTACTGCCGAAACCACACCTAGTGCTCCCCACATTGCACTTCCTTGATCGACAATCGAAACCGGGATACGAGCCAAATCTTCACTTCCTGTAATACTCATTAAACCTGTCTCCGCTTGAATAATTGCATCATAACCTGGATAATCACGTTTTGGTCCATTCACTCCATATGCCGAAAGTGAGCAGTAAATTAAGGAAGGATTGATTTCCTTTAATTTGTCATAACCTAACCCAATTTTATCCGCGATACCTGCACGGTAATTTTCAACAAATACATCTGCCGTTTCAATTAAACGATAAATAGCTTGAAGGTCAGATTGTTCCTTTAAATTTAAAACCACTGATTTTTTTTGGCGGTTTATATTTAAAAAATAGACACCATCTTCATTTTTCTTTGGCTCCATTTTTCGAGCCTCATCCCCAGCAACAGGTTTTTCTACCTTAATAACCTCTGCACCAAGATCACCTAAAATCATCGTTAGCGTTGGGCCAGAAATATTTGTTGTGACATCAATGACTGTTATTCCACTTAAAGGAAGCATCTTTTTTCACTCCTCTTTCAGACTAATCCTTTTGCAAATATCCCAATTTCAGAAAGCTTATTTTGTTCGATTCCAGTTTCGATGTTCATTGCATGTAGCATTTCCACTACCTTCTCTGTGGCAACATTCCCCGTTGCACCTGGTGAAAAAGGACAACCACCTAAACCACCGATAGAAGTATCAAACTTTGTAACACCTGCTTGTATTGCAGAAACGATGTTTGCTAGAGCAAAACCACTTGTATCATGAAAATGACCAACAAATGTTGTATTTGGGAAGTCTTCTTTTAGCTTTGAGAACCGTTCAAAGACAATCCGTGGGTTTGCACGACCATTTGTATCCCCTATGGAAACTTCATCTGCTCCATTTTCAACAAAACTAGTAACTACTTTTTCCACTTGTTCATAAGATACGGAGCCTTCATAAGGACAACTAAATGCCATTGATACATAGGCACGTATAAATACACCATGTTCTTTCGCAATCAAAAACATTTCCTTACACTCTGCTAATGATTCATCGATTGTTCGGCGGATATTATGTTCGTTGAACGTATTCGATGCACCAACAAATACAGCTATTTGTTTCACATTTGCTTCAAGAGCACGTTCTAACGCTTTTTTATTGGGCGTTAATGCAATATAAGTAATTCCTAATTCATTGCAGTATGAAACAATTTCTGACGCATCTGCCATTTGAGGTACGATTTTGGGATGTACAAAAGATGCAGTTTCAATTCTTTGAATCCCACTATTCACTAACTTTTGTATAAGTACTTTCTTATCCTCTGTTGCAACAAACTTCTTTTCATTCTGAAGACCATCTCGTGGGCCAACCTCAATAATTTCAACACTTGTCGGAAACTGCATTTACCATCTTCACCTTCTTCTTTAATATGATTTTGGTAAACCTAAAACGTGCTCTGCCACATACGATAAAATCAAATTAGTAGAGATAGGTGCTACTTGATATAGTCTTGTTTCCTTAAACTTACGCTCGATATCATATTCAGCTGCAAAGCCAAATCCACCATGAGTTTGAAGTGCCACATTCGCAGCTTCCCAAGATGCATCAGCAGCAAGAAGTTTTGACATATTTGCCTCTGCACCACATGGAGCACCTGCATCATAAAGTTCCGCTGCCTTAAAGCGCATTAAATCAGCTGCTTCAATATGAATATGTGCTGTGGCAATGGGGAATTGAATCCCTTGGTTTTGACCGATTGCCCGATTAAAGACAACACGTTCATTGGCATAATTCGTAGCTTTTTCAATAAACCAGCGACCATCGCCTATACATTCAGCAGCAATTAGAATACGCTCTGCGTTCATACCATCTAATATATAGCGGAATCCACGACCTTCTTCACCGATTAGATTTTCTGCAGGTACCTTTAAGTTCTCGATAAAAATTTCTGTAGTTGCATGATTCATCATTGTTTTAATTGGACGTATTTCTAATCCATTTCCTTTTGCTTCATTTAAATCCACAATTAAAACGGATAAGCCGTCACTTTTCTTCTTACATTCTTCTTTTGGTGTTGTACGAACGAGTAAAATCATTAAATCGGAATGTTCTGCTCTTGAGATAAATACTTTTTGACCATTCACAATGTAGTGATCACCTTCACGACGAGCAAAAGTTTTGAGGTTTGTTGTATCTGTACCTGTATTAGGCTCAGTCACACCAAATGCTTGTAAACGCAATGATCCATCTGCAATTTTAGGTAAATACTTTTTCTTTTGCTCACTAGATCCGTGGCGTAAAATGGTACCCATTGTGTACATTTGTGCATGGCATGCACCAGCATTTCCACCAGAACGATTAATCTCCTCTAAAATAACGGAAGCCTCCAATATCCCAAGACCAGAACCACCGTACTCTTCAGGAATGAGCGCACCTAAAAATCCTGCATCGGTTAACGCTTGAACGAACTCTGTCGGGTATCCATTTACCTCATCTAATTGACGCCAATATTCATTATCAAACTTTTTACAAACTGCACGGACCCCTTCTCGTAATTCCTGAATGAATTCTTGTTTCTCTGAAGTTAAGAGCATCCTATTCTCCCCCTTACATCCCTTTAAATTGTGGTTTGCGTTTTTCATTAAATGCTAGAATCCCTTCAAGACGATCCTCAGATTCTATTACTCGATTGTAAACATCTATTTCAAAACGACGCGCATTGTCCGTTTCTAAAGTGCTCGCATCTGCAACTCGTTTTACGCCTTGTACGCCTAAAGGTGCATTTTCTGCAATTGTCTTTGCTAATTTTATGGACTCATTTAAAACCTCATTACGTGGAACTAACTTATTTAATAGACCGGCTTCATAGGCTTCATTTGCTGAAATGATTTTCCCTGTAAACAGCCATTCCTTCGCAATATGAAGAGGAACACGTTTAGGTAATAGTCTTGCACCACCGCCACCTGGCATAATTCCTCGAAGCACTTCTGTTAAGCCAAACTTCGCTTCTTCACCAGCAATAATGAGGTCAGAGTTAAGCGCTAGTTCAAAACCACCTGCTAAACAATATCCATTTACTGCAGCAATCGTTGGTTGTTTTATTTCCGCTAGTGCTTGATACATATCTTCTATTAACTTATGTTGTTGTTTCCACTCATCATCTGTCATTCCATTTCGTTCTTTTAAATCTGCCCCTGTACAAAAAGCGTCTTCCGTAGATGATGTTAAAATAACCACTCTAACCGTTTCACTCTGTTGAAGTTCTCTAAATGTATCTAGTAAAAATTCAATTGTTTCTGTATTAAATGCATGCTTTACTTGTGGCCGATTTAAGGTCAAAACTGCTATATAATTCAATTCATCTATATAATTAATTTTCACCAGACTCATGTTGATTCCCCCATTTTAAGCACTTTGTTTAATAAAGGATTTTCCTTTGTTGGTGCATAGTCTTTTTTATACACCATCATTGTACGAAGAAATTCAATCACTATTTTTGCTTCCTGATTATAGCCACATGTTTTGACTGTGATAATACCAACATTTTCTCTAGTAGCTGACGGACGCTTACTTAATACCTCGCTATAAGAGTAAATTGTATCTCCTTCAAAAACTGGGTTTGGTAGTTTAATATCATCCCAACCTAAGTTAGCCATAGCATTTTGTGAAATATCTCCTACTGATTGCCCTGTAACTAACGCCAAGGTAAAACAGGAGTTCACAATTGGTCGACCAAAATCAGTTTTCCGTGCATATTCCTCATCAAAATGAATTGGATTTGTATTTTGAGTAAGCTGAGTAAACCATATATTATCGTTTTGTGTAATAGTCCTTCCTAATGGATGTGGATATATGTCTCCTACTTCAAAGTCTTCATAAAATCGACCATTCCAACCTTGAATTACATTGTTGGTAACCATCATTGAACACCCCTTTATTAATTTTTATTGAATGATTGTTCACTTTATTGTATATTGTATCCAATATACATTTAAAAGGTCCCCCTTAATAAAACAATTAGAGGATATGGAGGATTCATATGAAGTTTGAAACGATTCAACATGAAACGCTACCACAAAAAATTGCCAGGATGATTAGAGACGCTATTATTCAGGGTCAATTTAAACCTGGCGAACGTTTAATTCAGGATGAACTTGCGAAATCCCTTGGTGTAAGTCGGATGCCTATTCGTGAAGCATTTAAACAATTACAAGCTGAGGGCTATGTTACGTTAGAACCTCATAAAGGCGCTGTTGTAAAAGAGTTTTCAATCCAGGAAATCGAAGAAATTTACTTATTAAGATCGAAACTAGAACCATTAGCGGTAAGAGAAAGTTTAAAACTTATTAACGAATCGACAATTAAGCAAATGGAAGCATTTCAAGAACAAATGAAAGAAACAATATCGATACATGAATATGTAGATCTTAATATTAAATTTCACTCATTATTAATTAAAGATTGTAAGTTGGAAAAGCTGAACTCCATTATCCAAAGTTTATGGACAGGTTTTCCTCAACAAACGCCACACCTATTACCTGATCAAATTAAACTATCACTTCAAGAACATGACGAAATGCTTCAAGCAATAAAACAAGGAAGAATGGATGAAGCGTGTACCGTTTTGGAGCAACATATTGTTCGAGCAGGTAACAATGTATTAGAAAACTTAAAAAAGAAAAAGAATTCCATCTTTAAATAGATGATATGATCTGAAAACGTTATAAGAAGGAAATGTGACCGGCTGTTTCATAAATGAACTACCGGAAACATTTCCCTTTTCTATTAATCTGCCATTTTAATAATAATTCTGGAATTGTCACCTGTTGCAAGTAAGTCAAATCCTTCATTGATTTCGTCTAAAGAAATAATGTTAGATAATAGTTGATCAACAGGTAGTTTTCCAGTTTTCATCATGTTAATAAAGTTCGGAATATCACGAATTGGCACACAGCTTCCTACGTAAGATCCTTTAAGCGTTTTTTCTTCAGCTGTTAAAGTTACATAAGGAAAAGCAAATTTATGCTCTGGATGTGGAAGCCCAGTCGTAGTTGTAGTGCCGCCACGTTTTGTAATCGCGTAAGCAACATCCATCGCAGGAACTACACCAGCAGTTTCAAAGGCATAGTCTACGCCGCCTGCCGTATACTCTTTAACAAGTTGCACAACATTTGGATCTTTTGAGTTAAATACTGCAGTAGCACCAAGGGACTTCGCTTGTTCTAGTTTCTTCTCATTAATATCAATTGCAATCACTTCTCTAGCTCCAGCAGCAATTGCTCCAAGAAGTGCACTCAAGCCAATTCCTCCAAGTCCAACGACTGCCACTGTAGAACCAAACTGAACTTTAGCAGTATTAACAACAGCACCAACTCCAGTAATAACTGCACAACCGAATAATGCTAACTTTTCAAACGGTAAATCTTCCTCAACTTTCACTAAAGAGTTTTGAGAAACAACTGCGTACTCTGAAAAGGCAGACACACCAACGTGATGACCAATTGATTCATCACCAGCATGAAGACGAATTCCTCCACTTATCAGAGTACCCTCTCCATTTGATTTAGCGCCTGGTTCACATAAAGCAGGTCTTCCCTCTGCACATGGGATACAGTGACCGCAACTTGGAACGAATACGCAAACTACCTTGTCACCCTTTTTAAAATTCACCACTCCTGGCCCTACTTCTTCAACCACACCGGAAGCCTCATGCCCTAATGCCATTGGAAGTGGACGAGGACGACTTCCATTAATAACAGATAAGTCGGAGTGGCATAGACTTGCAGCTTTAATCTTGACGAGTACTTCACCTTCTTGAGGTGGATCTAAATCAATTTCTTCAATATGAATTGGTCTACTTTCTGCATATGGCTGCGTAACACCGGATGAACGTAAAACTGCTGAACGAATTTTCATATTCTGGCCACCTTTAAATTAGTTTTACACCAATAAATTTCAAATCCGACATTCCTTCGATTGCGTAACGAACGCCTTCTTTTCCGATTCCGCTACGTTTTATCCCACCATATGGGAAATGATCATAACGACGAACGGATACTTCGTTAATCCAAACGCCACCCATTTCTAATTGGTCAGCAATGTTAAATGCACGATTGATATCACTTGTAAACACACCCGCCTGCAATCCAAATTCCGTATCATTGGCCTGTTCTACTACTGCTTTTTCATCTTCGAATGGAATGATTGCAACCATAGGCGCAAATACTTCCATACAAACGACATTCATGGAAGGTTTCACATTCTCCAAAATGGTAGGTTCTAAGAATGCCCCATTACGTGTTCCACCAGTTCGAATGGTAGCTCCTTGTGCCACTGCTTCTTTAATCCAGTCTTCCGCACGTATCGCAGCATCTTCTGTAATCATAGGACCAAGTTGTGTTGTTTCATAAGCTGTGTCCCCCATTTTTAACCCTTCGAGTTTGTCTTTTAGAAGAGATACAAACTCCTCATAGACGTCTTTATGAACGAAGACTCGTTGTGCCGAAACACATGCCTGACCTGCAAATGTAAATCCACCCATAGCGATTGCATTTGCTGCATGTTCGATATTGGCATCATTAAATATGATGTTTGGTGCGTTTGACCCAAGCTCTAACGTTACAGGCTTTTCTTTAGCTAGCTCTTTAATATGCCAACCTACTTTATCACTACCTGTAAAGGATACTTTTTTCACTTTCGGATTCGTGACAAGTGGTTGAACTAAGTCGATTCCGTAACCGTTAACGATATTTACTGCCCCTGCAGGTAAACCAGCTTCTAGAAGTAGATCGTGTAACAGAACGGACGATATCGGCGTTTTTTCAGCTGGCTTTAGCACTACAGTATTTCCAACAGCAATTGCTGGTGCAATTTTATGTAACGCTAAGTTTAGTGGGAAATTAAATGGTGTAATCGCAGCAACTACTCCTAGAGGTACTCTTTTAGTAAAACCAAGCTGTTTCTCGCCGCCGATTGCACTATCCATTACAATCGATTCCCCATTTAGTTTTTTAGCTTCTTCACTAGCAAGTTGTAAAACTTGGATTGCACGCGTTACCTCTCCTCTTGCTTCTACAATTGGTTTCCCAGCTTCTTGACTAATTGTTCTAGCAAACTCTTCACTTTTTCCCTCTAGTAAACTAGCAGCTTTGCGCAAAATTTTGCTTCTTTGATGTGCTGGCAAAGTGCGCATAGTTTGCAGATAGACCTCGTGAGCATTGTCAACCGCATTGTCCACATCTTCTAGTGATGAGCTATAAATAACCGCAAGAATCTCCTGATTATAAGGATTTTTTACCTCGATTGTTTTTGTCGATTCATTAATTTTGTGTTCACCAGCAATTAAGCTCCCGATTCTTTGCATACGTATTACTCCTTTCTCAACCATAACACCCTAAATCGATTAACTTAGGGTGTTATGTCAATTTTATTTATTCATAATACCCTTCAGTTGACTTGATGAATGTTTTAAATTGATTTGCATCGTGCCCAAACCAGATTTCTGAATTGTTCTCCGATACGAATTTTCTTATTCTTTCAACCGTTGCATTGTAACCGACAGAATCATATATGATTCCAGGTGGTTTTACCGGAGGTCCATAACTTTCTTTAGTGTAAAGCGCATCAGAAGCAAGTAAGACATTTCCATGTCCAGGTAACTCAACATGTAATCCTAACATGCCATATGCATGCCCTGGTCCAAAATTAATGATTTTAATACCATCTACTAATGGCACTTCTTTTTCGTGTGGCTTAATTGTACGCCAGCGTAATTCGTTTTTGATCCACGCCATTACATCGCCCCAAATGTAGGCACCCATATCACGAGTTAAGGCAAAAGTTTTCATAACATTAGCAAGTTCTGTGTCGTGTACAATAATTTCAGCATTCGTAAATAGTTCTAAACATCCAGCATGATCTAAGTGTAGGTGTGATGCGACAACATATTTAATATCTTCAGGACGAACTTTTAATTGTTCTAAACGGTTAATTAAGTAGCATTCTTCACTTTGGAAGGCAGGGAATAAAGATTGAATTCCTGGTGACCATCTTCCTTCTTCTCCCATACCATCTGGATTACAGCCTGTATCAAACAGAATTTTCCCATCAGGATGATCAATTAACACAGCATAGACTGGAAATTCAACAAATTCAGCAGGTGGGTTTGGATTATTAATACTTGCTGGATTATGCATTGCAATCATATAATTCTTATCCATTTTCATCGTACCAGTATCTAAGACATACACCTTTTTCGAATTACACATTGTTTTTTCCCCCTATTTACGAATATTGAAATTTCAAACACTTTCCCTATAAGTGTCTGTTTACTACCAAATTCAAATGACTCTCCCCTACTCACGACGGAACAATTGTTGCTCGAGTTACCTCTCTATTTGCTGACTTATCTAAAGCACCTTTAATATCATCTAAAGTAAACTCTGCATCTAGCAAAGTTTCGAAAGGATATTTATCTTTATTTCTAACTAAAAAGTCTAGTGCCTTTTTTAGATACCAAGGGTTATAGCGTAATACTGGAATAATTGTTATTCCCTTACGTGTCAAATAACCTGGGTCAAATGCGACTGTTTGACCAGGTGAAATATTTCCAATTACAACATATCTACCACCAGCACGAATTAAATGTACCCCTTCATTAAATGCTGCTGGCACACCGGCTACTTCAAGGGCAACATCTACTCCAGATCCATCAGTTAACTCCATAATTCGTTCAATGCGAGATTCTAAAGTTGGATACTCAGTGAAACTAATTACTTCATCAGCTCCAAATTGTTTCGCTTGCTCTAAACGACTACTCACCGCATCAATAACAATTACTTTTAACTGCTTTTCTTTAGCAATGGCGATTGCATTTAATCCTAGGCCACCTGCACCTTGAACTAAAATAGTCTCACCTGATTTAACTTGTCCCGATTCAAGACCAAAGTAGACTTGAGATAGCGCACAGTTCGCACTAGCTGCAACATTATTTGGAATCTCATCTGGTACTCTATAAAAATATTGGTCTGAGTGAATATAATAATGCGTTCCAAAAGTACCATGGAAATGAGGTGCCTGTTCTGTTGGTAAACGCCAATATTTATATGCGTTTTCACAAAGATTAAATTGCCCCTGTTGACAAGGCTTACATTTTCGACAAGTTAAAAAGTATGCACTTACTATTCGGTCCCCTACTTTCACAGGTTGACCTGCGAAGTCAGTTGTAACTCCTTTACCTAAAGCAAAAATTTCACCAATCATTTCATGACCAAGCGCTCCACTTCGGATGACAGGGTGATGTCCCTTCCAAATATGTAGTTCAGAACCACATATGTTTGTTTGTAGAATTTTAACAATCACTGCCCCTGGTTCTGGCTCAACAATTGGATATTCTTTAAACTCCAATTGTAGTGGCTCAGTCATTTCAGCAACTATTCCTTTTGTTTGCTGACACAAAATTTCATCCCCCTTTTTATGGGATTGTATCCAATATCCCATTAACTTCAATTTATCAAATTTTCAGATAAATGTAAATAAGCATATAAAACTAATACTAGTTCAGTTCATATTTAGTCTACAAAACTATTTTCAGTTCATATGTTTATTAATTATGAATACAATTTATATTATTTCTATCATTTCATAGACATGCATAATACCTTGAAAAATAAATGCTAAACAACCATGTAGACTAGTAATTAATGTAATACCTCTATAAAAAAGAACTCCAGAATCTATGAGAATCTGGAGTTCTTTCATTGCATAGGTAAAATTTACCTAATATTTATTCAATAATTTCTGTAAAGAAGCACGTCTTCATTTGGTTAATAAATGTTTCCCCTAAATCTGTGAATGTAGCGGATCCTCTTTTGTGAATTACCGTTTTAAATCCTTCTGCATCCGCACCCGCAATTGTTAAATAGTTACAAATGTCCGTACATACGCCAACTACATGGACTTTCTCAACACCCTTTTCACGTAGTTTCCCGGCTAAGCCCGTTTTAAAGAAGGCATTATAATTTTCTTTTGGTTGGAGTATCACGTTTGAATTTACTTCATTTTCTTTAAACCACGTCATTAAATCCCCATATAGTTCTTGCCCTTTTGTCCCGATGACATTATGTGCTGGCCATAACTCGAAATGTGGATCATTTTCTTGGTGAGCATCCATCGCAACAACAACTACTTGCTCTCGCTCTAAGAAGTCAGTCGCCAAATCAACAATATATGGTACAATCTCTTGTGCCGGTTTTCCTGCAGTTAATCTCCCATCATCCGCAACAAAATCATAACTCATATCAACAATGATTAACCCTTCTTTCACCATATACATCTCCTCCTTTAATCCTTATATATCCATTTTAAAACAAAAAATGAATGAGGGAAAAGTAAACCCTTTACTCACTCGGGAAGGCGATAATATTTACAAAGAGAATCACCTTTACTCCTTGTATATTTTATGTGAAGTTATGAGCCAATTAAATTATCTAACACATTATGAAAATAATTATCTACAAATAAGAAACCCCCCGAAGCTGAAAGCCCCAAGAGGTTAACTTTATGATATGTGAAAATATTAATTTGTTGTGGGGTACTATAGAATTTTTTATTTACAAAACAAAAAATGGTTATGGAGAGTATCAGTTTCCTCCAAAGTTCCCTGCCCATCTCAAGCCTTTAGGGTAATGATTTTTCATGGAGTTTCCTGCAAGTTTTCCCCATCCAATGGAGTGGTTATTTACTTCTATTAAATGCCATCCCTTTTCGCCAGTCGCTTGCAGGACCTCTCCTTTTAAATAAGGTAGAAGATCACTAGAATCTAATGTTAGATTCAATTTATGTTTTACTTCTTCACCTTTTAAAGATAATGCCAGTGCATGAGAAGGCTCGAAGCGATTCTTTTTAAAGGTACCTAAATGCCATCCTGGACGCACAACTTTTAGTTTGTTTAAAGATAATGCTTCATCAGGTAAAAGATATAATTGGTCATTGAACGTAATAAATTTGCCTGTAGGAACGATCGTTAAAGTTTCATTTGCAAATTCCTTGTAATGCTTTAGCATATTTGAATCTACTTTTGATTGATCTTGCTTCAACCGTGGCTCAAAATCACCGTCTATCTTTTTTAATACCGCTATAAAATGCCCTTCACCTTTCATTCGGTGTGGCCATAATCTGATTGTCTTATTTATACCTTCTGCAGGATTCTTTGCCCATTCTTTTCTACCAAAACTGAAATCCTTATATGATTGTACTTCTGAAATTTCAAAGTTTGCGTTTTGCTCTAAGAAACGGCTAATCGTACCTTCATTTTCTTCTGGGGAAAACGTACAAGTAGAATAAACTAAGCGTCCTCCAGGTTTTAGCATTGTCGCTGCGCATTTCAATATATCGACTTGACGAACGTGGCATAGCTCAACATTTTCAGGACTCCAATGTTCCCGCGCTATCTCATCTTTTCGAAACATTCCTTCCCCAGAACATGGTGCGTCAACCAAAATACGATCAAAGAAACTTGGATATCGCTCTGCTAAGCGCTCAGGTGTTTCGTTGGTTACCATTGCATTTTTGATACCCATTCGTTCGACATTT
>Ga0182747_1000780_pt1 | contig 27250 bp, 27 predicted proteins | sample eDN3rd30CBELigBY_FD_128526 | JGI IMG/M metagenome (GOLD analysis project Ga0182747, IMG submission 128526) | Enriched backyard soil microbial communities from Emeryville, California, USA - eDNA 3rd pass 30_C BE-Lig BY (version 2) (version 2) | ecosystem: Environmental > Terrestrial > Soil >... | reverse complement strand
TATATTGCTTCATATCTAATGAATTCACATGTTACAAAAAGTAATCGTGAACGTTCGGTACTTTTTGTAATGTGTGAATTTTTTTATAGTATTTTGAAGTAATTAATTATTGATTAAATTTTTTGGAGGTCTATTATTATGACACAAGGTACAGTAAAATGGTTTAACTCAGAAAAAGGTTTTGGATTTATCGAAGTTGAAGGTGGAAACGACGTATTCGTACACTTCTCTGCAATCCAAGGCGAAGGTTTCAAAACTTTAGAAGAAGGTCAAAAAGTTGAATTCTCAGTTGAAGAAGGAAACCGTGGACCACAAGCTTCTAACGTAACTAAACTATAATTTGAAGCTCAAAGGGCAATCTCAGTTATGAGATTGCCCTTTTTTTAATTATTAAATATTTGCTTGATTAAGCTGTAATACTCTGACTGTGTTGCACACGAAATATCGTCATTTCCCCACTTTTTACAATTGTTCATAATTGTTTCAAACGAACTAGGTTTACTAATTAAGTAGCCTTGTACCGCATCGCATTCACTATTAAGTAAATAATTAAATTGCTCCATTGTTTCTACCCCTTCAGCAACAACATTTAGTTTTAAATGTTTCGCCATTGAGATAATTAAGTCAACTAATGGTTCATGTTCATGCTCATTCATGTTATTGACAAATTCACGATCTATTTTCAAACAATCAATTGGTAAATCTTTTAAATAAGATAAGGATGAGTATCCTTTCCCGAAATCATCTAAAGCAATGGTTACCCCTAATGCTTTTAAATCATGTAAAATTGGCATTAAAAAGTTTTTATCCATCGTCATCGTTTCTGTTATTTCCAGTTGTAAACTTTCTGGAGATAGTTTTGTTTCATTTAAAATTGTACTTACGATTTGAACAAAATTTTCATGGAATAGTTGACCAAGTGATAAGTTAACTGCAACCGTAACTGGTTGATTTATCCTCTGTTGTAGTTCCTTTGTTTGTCGACAAGCTGTTTCTAGTACCCATTTTCCAATCGGAACAATTAAACCCGACTCTTCTGCAATTGGGATAAAGTCTGACGGAGGAATTAACCCTTTATTTGGATGCTTCCAACGGACAAGAGCTTCCATAGCTATATTATGCTTTGTTTTTAATTTTAACTGTGGCTGATATTGTAGAAACAATTCGTTGTTTTGGATTGCTTGGTATAAATCTTTTTCTAACAGTAGTTGTTCTTCACGAACACATGACATGGAGGGCTCATAAAAAGAAAATTGTTCTGGTACTTTTCTTGCTTCGTACAGAGCAAATTGAGCACATTTCATTAAATATTCCGCTGACTCTGCATCTTCAGGGTAATAGGCAATTCCTATATTCACGGTAATATTGAGAGAGAAATGTTGAATGCTAAATGGTCTCTCCATCAGCTCAATAAGCTGCTTACTAAGACTAAGAAAATCCTCTTTTTCAATTTTACTTTCTATTAAGATTAAAAATTGATCCTCTTGTAATTTTCCAATTGTATGATGAGGAAATAACTTTTGTAATCGTTCTGCTATTAACTCTAGCATTCGGTTTGTATAAAATGACCCCAAAGAACTTTTTAATGTTGTTAATCGATCCACTTCAAAAACTAAAATTGCTTTCCTTGATTGATCTTTGCGTAAATGTTCGTTTATTTTTTTCAATAAAAACCGTTCATTTGGTAGCTTTGTAACTTCATCATAGTAAGACATAAAATGTTTTTCTTTTTCTGAATCCGTTAATTTTTGTTCTGTATCCTGTAATGTTTTAATAGTACCTTTATATATCGAGTTAATACAAATCGCTAAATATAGCAATAAAATAATAACAATAGTGAAGATCATTCCAATTGAAAATGAATTCAATTCTGAAAATATTAGAATACTAACTAAAGCAAGGGCTATTAATCCAATTGCTACATAGACAATATTTCTTCTATAAAGGTAAGAATAATTTTCATTTGTATTCATCATTATCCCCCCAACATTCTTATATCAATATAACTAATCAAATTAAAAATTTCATAGGTAAATAGAAATAATGAAATTTCTTTCTAGTAGTTACTTTTTATTTAAACTTAATTAGGGGGGGATATAATCTTTTGTACACTATTTTATACTTCTTCAGTTATCTGATTTTTTTCCAACTTTATTCAATAAATCCTCTAAATCCGCTTTGTATTTACGATAGATATTTTCGTGCCCTAAAGTTTGAAAAATTGTAAAGGCACGATTACATTTCTCCATGCCCTCGGGGATTGAATTCTCAACAATATCTAGCATACCTTCGTAATAGATAATGAGTGTCTGCTCGAAGAAATCGGAAACTTTCCTATAATATTTTTTAGTTGCATCTAATACAACCTTAGAATATTGAAAGCCATCGTTTTTAAAACTACATTCTAAAAGGTTAAAGAACAAATAGCTTAACATATTTTTATCTAAATTTAAGCCTTTATATTTATCTGCACGATTTAATAAATTTTTCGTCATTAAAAAGGCTGTTTCAGGAGGAAATAAGATAAGAAAATTGTTTAATATAACTAACTCGTGGTAACACCACTCATCCATACTTAAGAGATAATCTGTAATTTCCTTAATATATTCTTTATTGATTTTATTTGGATCTAAATCATTCTCCATGCAATCGCAAAGAATAAATAAATGCCTTAGGAAAAGGTCCCCGCTTTGCTCGTATTGTTTATTAACTTTCTCTTTGATAATTGATATTTCTTCCTTATTACCTGCATAAAACAATTCAATTACTTTATTAAATTCATCCATTTTAGATGATTTTTTATAATCATTTTTTATGTAAAAAAATTCATTATACGTGACATTACAATATTCAAGAATTTCCGTTAATTTATCGGAAGAAATACTATTCTTCCCTGATTCTATTCTTGCTATATAGGGACGTGTCATTCCGATTGCATTTGCTAATTCTTGTTGTGTGATTTTTTTATTTGTACGAATATATTTAATAACCTGTCCTATTTCCATTACATACGCCCCTCTCTCACTGTGTATAATATAGTTTACAAGACTACCTTATTTTAACTCTTTCTAGTACAATTTCATTATATTAAATTTCTTATGAAAGGAATGAACGACTTTGAAAAAGAATTTTTCTATCATTAAATTAGCAATTATTGCTGCTGCTCTTTTTGTCACTACTACTCCAGAAATTAAACCTCTAGTTTGGTTAATTGGATACGAGTAAACTTCAATCAATTTTATCTATTAAATACTTCTAGTTAATACTTGTCTTTTAACTACCAGTCTGTAATTGTTATTCCTCCTTTTAATAGGAGGTTTTTTTATTCCTAGCTCTCATGGACTAATTATAAATATAAGATAAAAACCGCGCCATGATTATGCCTAACGCGGTTTAATTTAATTATTTTAAACTATTTAACATTCACTTCTATAACTTCGTTGCAAGCTTATTTAGTTCATTGGAAAGCTCATGAATATCCTTTACAAAGTGGGAAACTTGTTGAATAGATGCAGACTGTTCTTGGCCTACAGCGGATATTTGTGCTATAGCTTCTCCCATTTGCTTCGTAACATCTTGTATATGCGATAACGTATCGCGGATTTGTTGTGTGGACTGCACAGTTTCTTTAGAGAACTTTCGGATTTCGTTGGCCACAACTTCAAACCCTTTTCCTTTTTCTCCCGCACGTGCAGCTTCTATTGCCGCATTCAAGCCTAATAGATTTGTTTGATCTGCCACTCGTTTAATTATTGTTAACACTTCGTTCGTTTGTTGTACACTTTTTTCAGCCATTTCAGACTGTTGCAATAACTGTCCAGCCACGTTCGTTAATGAGCTTGAACTAGTGGCAATACTACTAATTTGATCATCAGCATGTTCAAGGGATTTAAAAATTTGTTCTGAGACCTTTCTAAGTTCAGTTTGTTTTCTATGTTGTACTGCAATTCCACCGATTACCTTTCCCTCACTATTATGTAATGGCAGCGCCGTTCCTGTGAATTCAAATCCATAATACTCTGCTGGTACTTCTGCTTGCAGTCTCTTATTTTCTTTTAATGCTATTATTAATGGTTCACCTGGTTGAAACTTTTGTCCTACTTTAATATTCAAATTAATATTGTCCCCTGGAAAGTAGGCAATAAATTTCTCCAAATCACAAACAGCAATCGATAAATCTACTGGAACAGCTACTTTTAAAGCCGGAATTGTTTTGATAAATTGCTCCAAAGATTCTATTTTATTCATTAAGGTTAATGCCTCCTAAAATCAATACAAACTTACTACATAATGATAACATTTTATCATTCGATTTCGTTAAATAAATCTAACCATAGTCCTTTCCTTTTTCTTTTTTCCCAATTAAATAGGAAAAAGGATATTGTTCAGAGTTTTGCTCTAACAATATCCTTTTCATCCTATTGATTATTTTAAGTCTAGTAACCTATTGATCCTCAATGACAATATACGTTGCTTTGACTGGACCATGTACCCCAACAATTAGCACCGATTCAATATCAGCAGAGTTACTTGGACCCGACATAAATAAGATACAAGAAGGTATTTTTTCTCCGCTTTCAATTTGTTTATGAATTTGTTGTGCAGCTTGTGTCATTCGAGGAACAATTGAACTTTTTGGAACGAGTACGATTACATTTTCAGGTAAAAAGTTCATTGTTCTACCACGGTTTGGATGGCTATAAAGGACCGCTGTTGCAGATTCAGCTAATGTGATTTCACTAATTGTAATACTAATCTTTGCTTTTTCTGCATGTTTAATATTTTGTATTGGATCCTTTGCATTCCATTCGTGAAATTCAATACCGTTATCAGGTAAGGATTGAATCGTCTCTTTTAAACCGAATTTTTCAAATCGCTCATCTTTCCATGCGATGACTGATTTTCCACCAAACCCATTAATCACCTGTTGCAGTGTGTCCGCTAGTTTAGAAGTAGTCGTTTGGAAAAATGTTGTATGAATGTTTTCGCACTGTTCCTTTAATACTTCCACAAGTTCATCTTGAGAAGCATTTTTTAACACTTCAAGTTGAGGTAAGTGTTTCCATGCCGGACGCGTTGCTTTTGTTTTGATAGGGCGACCAAGGCTAGTTGCTATATTATTTAAAAATTGATCCCGATTTTGAATTGTCATGATTGATCCCCTTTCTGACGTTGTTTTAGCCAGTTACGGAAACTTTCCTTATTTGGTGCTGGGAAGTCACGCTCTTCAGTCCATGCTTTTAATGGACCAGGGCCACTTGTAATTTTGTCGTCTTTTACAAAAGGTGACATAACCGGTGAAGCAATTTTAGTTGCCACATTAAATAAAGGTGAAGTGGATGCACCGAAACCAAATGCTTTCATCAATAAACGTTCTGAAATAGGCGCCTTCCCTTCAATTTCTACAATTTTTTGACGATGTTTGTGTAGTAGTTCATGTAATGGGATTTTCACTGGACATGCATCTGTACAAGCACCGCAAAGAGTAGACGCGTATGGCAATTCTTTAAAATCTTCATAGCCACCAAGTAATGGTGTTAATACAGCACCAATTGGACCGGAATAAATAGAACCGTAACTATGACCACCAACGTGTCGATAAACAGGACAAGCATTTACACAAGCCGCGCATCGAATACATTGTAAAACCGATTGGAATTCTGTTCCTAAGATTTTTGAACGACCGTTATCGACGATGACTAAGTGGAATTCTTCAGGTCCATCTGTTTCATCTTTCTCTTTCACACCTGTTAGCATCGTAATATAACTTGTTATCTTTTGACCAACAGCACTACGAGTTAATAAACTAACTAATACTTCCATTTCCTCAAATGTAGGAACGATACGCTCCATACCCATTACTGCAATCTGCGTTTTCGGTAGAGCAGTTACTAGGTCAGCGTTTCCTTCATTTGTAACAAGTGTAACAGTACCACTCTCAGCGATAGCGAAGTTACAGCCTGTTATCCCGATATCTGCCGTTAAATATTCTTGACGTAATTTTTCACGTACAAATTGGGCCATTTCTTCAGGTTGTTCTGATTTTTCATAACCAAGTTTATTAGCAAAAATTTCGCGTATTTGTTGTCTGTTTTTATGCAGTGGCGGTACGATAATATGGGATGGCGGTTCATGATCATTTACTTGTAAAATGTACTCACCAAGATCGGTTTCAATCACTTCACAACCCGCATCTTCTAGCGCAGCATTTAAATGGATTTCTTCCGTTACCATAGATTTTGCTTTTACTACTTTTTTAGCTTGTTTTTGAAGTGCGACGTTTTTCACATATTCTGAGGCTTCTTCAGCAGTCTGTGCGAAAAATACATGACCTCCACGTTTAACAACGTTTTCACTTAATTCATATAAGTAAGCATCTAAATTTTCAAGAACGTGTTGACGAATTTCCTCACCGTGTGCACGCCATTCTTCCCAGTTTCCTAATTCATCTACTCGTGCTTGTCGACGTGTTTGGAAGCGTTGTTGTGCAGCCGATACGGCCCCTCGCATAAATGTATCCTGTAAATTATTTTCTACACGTGTTTTAAATTGCTCGTTACTTGTTTTCATTGCCATAATAAATCCCCCCCTCTATCGGCTATTTAACACTTCTGCAATATGCATGACACGAATTGGTTTTCCCGTACGACCGATGCGACCACCAATATTGATTAGGCAACCAGCATCTGCACCGATTAAAATATCTGCTTCTGTTTCTTCAACATTACAAACTTTTTCATCGACCATTTGGCCAGAAATATTCCCCATTTTTACAGAAAAAGTTCCGCCAAATCCGCAACAACGCTCTTTACCAGGTAACTCCACATATTCTAAACCTTCTACATTTTTTAAAAGCTTAATAGGTGCATCTTTTACACCTAGTAAACGAGTCATATGGCAAGAAGTATGATAGGTAGCTTTTCCTTTTAATCGTGCCCCTACATTCTCTATTTTTAAAACGTTTACAATAAAATCTGTTAATTCATATGTTTTATCCGCTAATTGTTTCGCTTTCGGTTCCCATTCTGGATCTCCTTTAAAAATATGAGGATACTCTTTAAACATAAAAGCACAAGATCCAGATGGTGTAACTATGTACTCTGCACCCTCGAACGCTTTAATCATATTTTTCATAGAACCTTTTGATTCTTCAACGTAACCACTATTATAAGCTGGCTGACCACAGCATACTTGAGTTGTTGGGAAATCAATTTCACAACCGAGTCCTTCCAAAAGTTCTACAGTTGCTTTCCCAACATTGCCCTGGAACATATCCACTAGGCATGTAGCAAATAGTGTGACTTTCATATTCTTCCCCCTCAACGTTACCATTATATTCAACCGGTCATCTGATGACTAAATGGTAACATGTATTTCTAATTTGTACTATAATTATTTGAAAATTAAATAATTTATGCATAAAAAAATATATTAGACCCATCCATCATCAATCGGGGAAATTTATTGAGGAAAATTCCTATATGATAAAACAAAAAAATGCCTTTTGTACTTTGTACAAAAGACATCTTTTCAGCTTAGCGATTCTCTCTATTGTGTGCCATCAAAATATTGCATAAGAATTTTCTCTACATTACTTAAATGGGAATGCATTGCAAGTTCAGCAAGTTCAGTATTCTGTTGTTTAATAGCTAAAAAAATTTGCATATGTTCATCATAAAGCTGTTCAATCGTTGTTTGCTTTGAAAATAACCAGATTTTTCGTGTTTCGCGCATTAAATCAATCGTAAGACCAGACACTTGATCCAGTAAATTAGGTAGGAGTGGATTATGAGAAGCATCAGCAATCGCCATATGAAATTCAAAATCTACCTTTTCCCCAAGTTCACCGTCACCTTGAACCGTCTTCATTTTTTCAAGTATTGTTTTTAAACGCTCAATATCTTCGTTAGTACGACTTCTTGCAGCACTAACAGCAGTACCTACTTCAATAATTTTTCGTAATTCTAATAAATGAGGAACATTTTCCTTATGTGCAAGAATTGAAGTAGAAAGAGGAAAATCTAATTTATTTTCTGGAAATTGCTTCACGAATGTACCTGAGCCTTGCTTGATTTCAATTAGCCCCATTGCCTTTAGTGCCGCTAATGCTTCTCGTACAGCAGATCTACTTACTTGTAGTTTCTCTGCTAAAAGGTCTACAGAATCTAAACGATCCCCTGGATTTAATTCCCCACTTCGGATTTTTTCATGAAGTATTTCACAAACTTCTTCATAAATTTTTTTCGTTTTTATTTTTGCGAATTTCAAACTGCACACCTCTTTTTGTTATGTGAAATACACGAAATTTTTAAGTTTATTATACATGAAGCGTAAATAAAAATCTTTCTCAATTACAACAAGTTTAGAATATTTGAACATAACAAACAAAAATACATTGAATTTTTAAAAAATTCTATTTATAATCTACGTCATGAGGTCATCTGATGATTTGAGGGGAAAGTAACAATAACCGAAATGGGGGAACCGAATGACATTTACACAAAACTTTACAGCTGTTGCCGACAGTTTAGGATGGACAGCACTAGTTGCCACAGTACCGATATTATATTTTTTCTGGGCATTAGCAATAAAAAAGATGAAAGGTTATCTAGCCGGACTTACTACATTAATTTTAGCACTATTAGTAGCAATCATTGCATTTAAAGTCCCTGTTGTAACAGCATTAGCATCTGCTTCACAAGGTGCTGTTTACGGTATTATTCCAATCGGTTGGATTATTATTACTTCAGTATTTTTATATAACTTAACGGTAAAGACAGGACATTTTGAAGTTATCCGTTCTTCAGTACTTTCGATTACTGAGGATAGACGACTTCAAGCATTATTAATAGCGTTTTCATTTGGTGCTTTTTTAGAAGGTGCAGCCGGATTTGGAGCACCTGTAGCTATCTCAGCCGCACTACTTGTAGGGTTAGGGTTTAAACCGTTACAAGCTGCTGGACTTTGTTTAATAGCCAATACAGCCCCTGTAGCATTTGGAGCAATCGGTGTTCCCGTTACTGTAATGGAAGGGATAACTGGTATTCCAGCAATGGAAGTATCAAAAATGATTGGTCGCCAGTTACCGATCATTGCAGTATTTATTCCTTTAGTTTTAGTAGTCATAATGGTTGGCTTTAAAAAGGCATTAGAAGTACTACCCGCCATTTTAGTATCCGGCTTTTCTTTTGCCATTACACAATATTTAAGCTCAAACTTTTTAGGACCAGAGCTACCTGATATTTTATCATCATTAGTTTCATTAATTGCATTAGCAATCTTCCTACAATTTTGGAAACCAAAAACGATTTATCGTTTTAATGATGATAGCGCTATCAATGAGGATTCAAAAAAGCATTACTCTGGCGCTCAAATTTTAACAGCATGGTCTCCTTTTATCGTACTAACAGTCTTTATTTCTGCTTGGGGAATACCAACAATTAAAAAAGCATTAGTTGGTACATACGATGGCGGAAATGCCCTATTAAAAATTATTAACTCAATTGGAAACGCTTTAACGTTCTATCCTGAAGTTCCGTTTTTACATAATGTTGTAATTGATGGCGCAACAGGTAATGAAATTGCTGCGGTTTATAAGTTAGAGCTATTAGGAGCTGCTGGTACAGCTATTTTATTTGCGGCTATTATTTCAAAATTCTTATTAAAAATTTCATGGAGTAAATGGCTAAAAACATTTGTAGAAACATTAAATGAAATTAAATTCCCGCTACTTACAATTTGCTGTGTAGTAGGATACGCGTATGTCGCAAATACAGCTGGTATGATGGCAACTTTAGGATTAGTATTAGCGAAAACGGGCACATTGTTCCCTTTCTTCTCTCCAATCTTAGGTTGGATAGGTGTAGTTGTTACGGGATCCGATACTTCATCAAACGTATTATTTGCGAAGTTACAACAAGTAACGGCAGGATCAGTAGGAATGGATCCTGTATTAGCTTTAGCAGCAAACACAGGCGGTGGTGTTACAGGGAAAATGATTTCTCCTCAAACATTGGCAGTAGCTGCTGCAGCTGTAGGACTAGCAGGAAAAGAATCAGAGTTATTAAAATTTGCATTTAAATATAGTTTAATCTTACTGTTAGCAATTTGTATCTTAACAATTTTACAAAGTACCGTATTAACTTGGATGATTCCGTAATTTTTTAGCAGTATGGTCAAGCAGATCATACTGCTTTCAACTTATTAGAACGATTATGGAGGGAAATATATGAAAAATATTGAGAAGATTTTAGTAGCAAATCGAGGAGAAATTGCGATTCGAATTTTCCGCGCTTGTAATGAGTTAAAAATAAAAACGGTTGCTATTTATTCTCATGAAGATAGCGGCGCCATTCACCGTTTCAAAGCAGATGAAGCCTATTTAGTAGGCGAAGGTAAAAAGCCAATTGATGCTTATTTAGATATCGAAGGCATTATAGCCATTGCTAAAGATGCGAATGTAGATGCCATTCACCCAGGTTATGGTTTCTTATCTGAAAATGTGGCGTTTGCACGTCGTTGCGAAGAAGAAGGGATTATTTTTATCGGTCCAAAATCTAAGCATTTAGATATGTTTGGTGACAAGGTCAAAGCCCGTGAGCAGGCAATTGCAGCTGGAATTCCCGTAATTCCGGGAACGGATGGTCCAGTAAACAACTTAGCAGAAGTTGAAGCATTTGCACATGAATTCGGCTACCCAGTCATGATTAAAGCTGCACTAGGTGGAGGCGGACGTGGGATGCGACTAGTTAAAGATTCTACTGAATTGGCTTCAGCATATGAGCGTGCTAAATCAGAGGCAAAAGCAGCATTTGGTTCAGACGAAATCTATGTAGAAAAAGCCATCGTTAATCCAAAGCATATTGAAGTGCAAATTTTAGGTGATGAAACTGGGAATGTGGTGCATTTATATGAACGTGATTGCTCCATTCAACGCCGTCATCAAAAGGTCGTAGAAATTGCACCTTCGATTTCAATCTCTTCAGATTTACGCCATCGTATTTGTGATGCTGCCGTACAATTGATGAACAATGTGCAGTATGTAAATGCTGGTACGGTCGAGTTTTTAGTGACTGGCGATGAATTTTACTTTATCGAAGTGAATCCTCGTATCCAAGTAGAGCACACGATTACAGAAATGATCACAGGGATTGATATCGTTCATACACAAATTAAGATTGCAGAAGGTCATGCACTACATAACGAAAAAATCGGTATGCCACAACAACAAAATATACCATTATTCGGTTATGCCATTCAATCACGTATTACAACGGAAGATCCAAAAAACAATTTCATGCCAGATACAGGTAAAATTATGGTTTATCGTTCATCAGGTGGATTTGGTGTACGCCTTGATGCAGGAAACGGATTCCAAGGAGCTGTTGTAACACCCCATTATGATTCACTCCTTGTTAAGCTTTCCACATGGGGAATGACTTTTGAAGAAGCTGCACAAAAAATGGATCGTAATTTACGTGAATTCCGTATCCGTGGGGTAAAAACAAATATCCCGTTTTTAGAAAACGTTGTGCTACATGAGAAATTTATTACAGGCACATTTGATACAAGCTTTATTGATTCAACACCTGAGCTCTTTGAATTTAAAGAACAAAAAGACCGTGCAACAAAGCTACTAAACTATATTGGAAATGTAACATTAAACGGTTTCCCTGGCGTAGAAAAACGCACAAAGCCAATTTTCGTCAAACCGAATAGTCCATTACAAGCAGGGACTGCTTTTTCTGGTACGAAGCAAATCCTAGATGAGCGAGGTGCAGATGGTTTAGTAAATTGGATCAAAGCACAAAACGATGTATTACTGACAGATACAACGTTTCGTGATGCGCACCAATCCTTATTAGCGACGCGTGTTCGTTCAAAAGATATGTTTGAAATTGCCGATGCAACAAGTAAATTAATGCATAACTTCTTCTCACTTGAAATGTGGGGTGGCGCAACATTTGACGTAGCATATCGTTTCTTAAAAGAAGATCCATGGGAGCGTTTAGAAAAATTACGTAAACAAATCCCGAATGTTTTATTCCAAATGCTATTTAGAGGAAGTAATGCAATCGGTTATTCTAATTACCCTGATAATTTAATACGTGAATTTATTAAACAAGCTTCACAATCAGGCATTGACGTATTCCGTATATTCGATTCATTAAACTGGGTAAAAGCAATGGAAGTTGCAATCGACGAAGTACGTGCAAATGGTAAAGTGGCAGAAGCTGCGATTTGTTATTCTGGTGATATATTAGATAATCGTCGTGCTAAGTATACGGTGCAATATTATAAGGAGATGGCGAAACAGCTTGAACAAGCTGGAGCTCATATTTTAGCGATTAAAGATATGGCTGGTCTCTTAAAACCAAATGCTGCCTACCGTTTAATTTCGGAATTAAAAGATACAACTGACTTACCTATTCATCTTCATACACATGATACGAGTGGAAACGGTATTTTTGTTTATGCAAAAGCAATTGAAGCAGGTGTCGATATTATTGATACAGCGTTAGGTTCAATGTCTGGTTTAACTTCACAACCTAGCGCAAGTTCATTATATTATGCATTAAGTGGCGAAGAACGTATTTTACGTGCAGATATCGATTCACTTGAAAAGCTATCCTATTATTGGGGAGATGTACGTAAATATTATGTTGACTTTGAGAGTGGCATGAATGCACCTCATTCTGAAGTGTATGTACATGAAATGCCAGGAGGTCAATATAGTAACTTACAACAACAAGCGAAAGCTGTTGGATTAGGTGATCGTTGGGAACAAGTAAAAAACATGTATTCCCGCGTAAATTTAATGTTTGGTGATATTGTTAAAGTAACACCATCATCTAAAGTTGTAGGAGACATGGCATTATTTATGGTGCAAAACGATTTGGATGAAGAAAACATTTACGAACGTGGCCAAACACTTGATTTTCCAGATTCTGTTATCGAATTCTTCCAAGGGTATTTAGGACAACCACACGGCGGCTTCCCAGAGAAGTTACAGAAAGTTATTCTAAAAGACCGAGAAGCCATTACAGTGCGACCAGGTGAATTATTAGAACCTGTGAATTTTGAACAACTTGCGCAGGAGCTCGAAGAAAAAATTGGACATACACCATCGCATAAAGAAGTGCTAGCATATGCACTTTATCCAAAAGTCTTTGAAGAATATTCAAAAACTCATTCGCAGTTTGGAGATATTTCGGTTTTAGATACACCAACATTCCTTTACGGTTTACGTTTAGGCGAAGAAATTGAAGTTGAGATTGAAAAAGGAAAAACGTTAATCATTAAACTGGTATCAATAGGTGAGCCACAGCACGATGGTACACGTGTGCTCTACTTTGAAATTAATGGTCAAAAGCGTGAAATTGTTGTACAAGATATGACGGTAGAAGTAACGGGCAATAAGGCGGCAAAAGCAGATCCTTCTAACCCAAATCAAATTGGTGCTACAATGCCAGGTACCGTTTTAAAAGTAGCCGTTTCAAAAGGTAGTCCTGTGAAGCGCGGTGACCATTTACTCATAACAGAAGCGATGAAAATGGAAACGACAGTACAAGCACCGAAAGATGGCATTGTGAAAGACATTTATGTTGTAGCAGGTGATGCAATTTCTACAGGTGACTTATTAATTGAACTTGATTCCTAATATGAAAGGCAGCTTTGTAAGGTATCTGCTTACGTAGCTGCCCTTTTTTATCTAGTTACTCTATTAAAGCTATACTAAATATGAAATCGTAGAGTTTGAATAAACTATCTATTACTTTTTCTAATGTAATTTAGTAGCTGTTTTCATTCGTCTTTTCGAAAAGGTTGCTAACTTCAATTCGCTAATAAATGTAGCACCTAATAACAATGCCCCACCAATCATTTGACCTATTGTCATTGGTTCATGCAGGATGATGGCAGAAATTAAAATCGCTACAAATGGATCTACATAGCTAAGCATCGCTATACTCTGTCCTTTTAAGTTTTCCATACCTGAAAAGAATAAGAAAAAGCCTACCCCTGTATTAACAATCCCTAAAATTAATATAAAGGGAATCGAAGAACTGGATAAATCAAAAATGCCAAAGCCAGAGGTCAAGAAAACATATGGCGCCAATACTAAAGCAGTTGTGCCTAGTTGAATGATGGTCTGCTCTAATTTTTCCATCCCTTTAATAAACTTATTTAATAGTAATAACGCAGCGTAAAATGCAGCTGCAATTAATCCGAAAGATAGACCAAGTACATCTTCTGAATTGGATGCAGTTACACCCTCCCCTACAATCATTACCATCCCTATAATTGCTACGACAATACACACAATTTTTTTCATAAATAATTGTTCACGAAGTACAATGGGCGAAAGTATCATTACAAATACGGGTGCAAAGTAATACCCCAACGTTGCATTGGCAAGTGTCGTATGGTCATAGGATTGATAAAGGAAAATCCAATTTAGTCCTAGCGCTATACCACTAAAAATTAAAAATATCGCATTGGATTTAACTAAATTCCATGCTATTTTTTTCTTCATCATGATGAAGATTAGTAGTAAAAATAAACAACCGAGAAAACTGCTTAGTAGAGCTCTTTCACTTGCCGATAAATCAATATATTGAACTACTAAACCAATGGTACCGAAAATTATCATGGATAAGATAAATTGGATTTTAGATTTCATGTTCTACTCCCCCTAAATCTGCAAAAAACCGTTATTAAAGTAATTATGGAAAGTAAATTCCATAATGCCCCATGTATCTTGCGTTTCTAATGGCAATAGAATAGCATATTTATATGTATTACAAAATCGAATGTTTCTCATGTGCTACATAACAAAATTGCATACTAAGGAGCTAACTTTATGAATATCCAAAAATATATGGCTTTTGTTAAAGCAGTAGAATATGGGAGTTTTACACGGGCTGCTGAAAGCTTAAACTATACGCAGTCGGGCGTTAGCCGTATGATTAATGATTTAGAATCTGAATGGGGAATTTTGCTCTTTGAAAGAGGTCGTAGCGGTATCACTTTGACATCTGATGGCTTAAAGTTATATCCACAGTTAAAGCGAGTCTGTAATGAACATGAAATGCTCATGATACAAATTGAGGACTTACATGATATCCAGTCTGGAATCATAAGAATTGGAACATTTTCTAGCGTAGCAACCCATTGGCTACCGAATATTATTAAATACTTTAAGAAGGACTATCCGGGGATTGATTTTGAATTACTCTTAGGGGATTATACGGAGATCGAAAGCTGGATTATCGAAGGTCGGGTTGACTTTGGATTTTTACGACTACCGACAAACGCTGAAATGGATACAATCTTTATTGAGCAAGACCGTTTGCTAGTAGTCCTTCCTGAAGATCATCCATTCGCTAATTACAAGAAGTTTCCAATCAATGAGTTATTGAACAGCCCATTTATGTTATTGGAAAAAGGAGCAAAAGCAGAAATCTCTGAAATTTTTGAGAAACATCAAATTTCACCGAAAATTTCTTTTACAACATGGGACGACTATTCCATTATGTCGATGGTAGAAAACGGGTTAGGAATCAGTATATTACCAGAACTAATTTTACAAAGAATTCCTTACCAAATTATCACGAAAGAGCTTGAAGTACCTGCTTATCGGAATATTGGAGTTGCTATGAGAGAGCAAAAGTCTCTTTCACTTGCGGCTAAAAAATTTTTAGAATACTTATCCTATAGAAAGAGAAAGTAAAAGGCATGGGGGCTTTATCATAGAAGTATTATCTCTGGACTTTTCTATACTAACTTAGAAAGTCAACGCTAAAATTTGGATGTATAGTAGGGGCTTGTCCCCTTTTATACATCCAAATCAAACATCAGAACAAGTTTAATTGGTGACAATAGCCATTACCAGTATTTATTTAGTAATTGGGGGTTCTTCATCCCAACTTTACTCTTTTTATTTTCTAACAACAGGGATCCACATTTCACCATATACTAAGCCGTCACGCTGACCCATCACAACCGCTGCATTAGGACCACCTACATAAGATACATCCGTTACTTCCCTTAAAACTTCTCCAAAGGCAATACTAGTAAGTTTGTTACTCAACTCTTCATCTGTATGGGCTTCCCCTTTAACAACAATATATTCCCCTTTAGGAAATTGAATCAGTCTAGATGCTTCTGGCGAGGACTCCTCCGACATTACCCCAGCGTAATGCATCATTTTATTATTCACGGCTTCGTTTACGACAAAAATATAGTCATTTGTTGCGATTGCTTTTAGTTTATTTAGCGTTCCATCTTGATTGATTGCTTGCCAAAAATCTGCTTTTTCCTTATTAATACCAACATAGTCTGTATAATGACTCTTAAGCTCTGTTCCAATTCCTAAAACCGTAAAGCTGTTCTTTTCTTCTAACGAATAATTTGCCACTTCAAAATTCCTCCTTTAAATGAAACAAAAGATTTGTTTTTTAACTTGCTGGATTTATAATAGCATTTAATTATGTCAAAAAATGATACTGTTTAGGAGGTCCCAATGAAAAAAGTTGAACGAATTAATACCATCATGCGGTATATCAACAATCGCTCCTACTTTACAATTTCTGAAATTATGCAGGAATTTAACATCTCACGTTCGACTGCAATTCGAGATATTAGAGAAATTGAAGCTATGGGGATGCCTCTTGAAGCTGAAGTTGGAAGAGATGGGGGGTATTCTGTTATGAACAACTCTGTCCTGCCCTCTATTAACTTTACTGATAACGAAATAAAAGCACTCTTTATTGCTTTTATGGCGTCAAGAAACCAGCAACTTCCCTATTTAAAAAGTCGACAGTCTTTAGCTGAAAAATTACTAGGTCTAATTCCAGAAAACCAACAAGAAACTCTCGTTTTATTAAATCAAATCTTACTTTTCGAAGGTACGAATCCTCAGAATCCTGATTTACTTGATTTAACAGATCTCCCTCATCCTATGTTAGAAAAGCTCATCCAACTCATACTATTGGATCGACATTTATTGATTACCATTAAAGAAGGAGATGTTATTAAGTCTTATCCAATTTATCTCTTGCACCTTTATCGTGAAAAAAGCCTATGGCAAATTGAAGGTTTTGACTTAAAGGAAGAAAGGAAGAAGACTTTTCCTGTAGATCATCTCACCAATGTAGAACCATATTCTACGAAAAAAAGAATAACTAAAAAAAAGGTTTTAGAAAACCTTAGTAAACAGGAAGAAGTAATTAATCTTGTTATTGAATTAGGTCCAAAGGCAATTGCTCAATTTAAAAAGTACCATCCTTTTAAATTTTCTATTTCCTATACGAATCCTTACCAGGCTACAGCCATTCTAAAGACTTTTATCAATGTTAATATGCCCGAAGAATTGATGGATATTACCAATTGGCTCCTTTTCCTAGGTGACGATATCAAGTTTAAGGAAGTACCAGAAGAAATATTAGCTAATTTACGAGAGAGATTATACTCGTTACCAATAATCAATTGACTAAATGCGTACGAAAATAATTGCTCATGAACCTCATGTGTTGACCATATATTTATTTTATAAAATGTGCAGAAATAAAGGAGGATATGTGTATCGTACAGCCAAAAGAAGTACGTTTACGACGCATTCAACATCTCGCTCATGAAGTCATGGATAAAGTTAATTTAAGTGAAGACCAGTTAAAATCTGAGGAGTTTAAGGATGTAATTGATAACCTGTCCCGGGCAATTGGCGAATTAGCAGACCCATATGGTTATTATTCGCTAGACTATATTGAAGAAAAAGTGGAGAATGCATATAATCTGTTAATTAAAAATCCAAAGAAAATCAAATTTCATATCTAATAAAATACTCGCGTTATTTATAAGGATTAAAAATAATTTAAATAATCACGAATGAAAATGAGAGTTATTATCAATACTATAGATAATAAAAGGTAACCAAATAGGTTACCTAAAAACAATTAATTTTCTGGTTTAAATGTTTTACAATCTGTTTCTTCACTATTGGATGCTTCTTTACCTTTATTACTTACTACGTAAATTTGTTCAGCATTACACTTGTTTCCAGAAGCCCAGTAAGAACAGTTATTAACCTCACAAAGAACATCTTGAGCCATAGTATCACACCTCCTCTATTTGTATCATTAACAAATTTGAGGAGGTTGATACTTTTTTTATTGTTTTATTTAAAAATTTTTTCCTTTTTCATGGAAAATGACCGATTATTGTAAAGAGTTAAGTGGCCCCTTAAATCCATTTCTATGTACTAGAATTAGTTTCTTTGTTGAGACAACGTTCTACAAATCTCAATAATAGACATCCAAATAAAGATTACAATGGAAACAATCACTTTAACATAATTTTGTAAGTCATTTAATGAGCATTCTTCTCAACCTTACTTTTTTCCGAGAAAATAAAAAGCACAATTCCTGCTACGGAATTGTGCTCAATACTAGAGTCAATTTTGATAATTATTATATAATTTTATCGAAAAAAACATTATTCAGCTTCGCCAACGACTGTAAATCTTTGATTCAAATGTTTAGCATTCTCAATTTCATCTAAAACCGCAACAGCATAATCTGCATAACTGATATAACTTTCACCCTTAGAATTAACAAGAAGGTGATCTTTTCCTAATTGATATGCCCCAGTTTTTTTTCCTTCCGCATCAAAATTAGCTGATGGGCTAATAAATGTCCATGTTAAGTCAGTTGTTTGAAGTAACTCTTCTAAGTTACGGCCTTGACCTTTTGCTGTTGGTTTGACGAAATCTGGAAACTCAGGTGTATCAATTAATCTAACAGTTTTATTTTCATCAACATAAAGGCTTCCGGCACCACCTACAACAATTAGCCTTGTTTTCGTTCCTCTTAGTGCCTCTATTAACGTATGTCCAGCGTCAACATGTGCTTGTTCTTCACCAAGCGGAGCGCCAAAAGCATTGACAACTACTTCAAATTGGTTGAGATCTTCAGCTTTTAAATCAAAGATATTTTTTTCAATAACCGATTCACTTTTATCTTTTAGTTTTGAAGCGTCCCTAACAATAGCCGTCACTTCATGACCACGACTACTAGCTTCTTTTAAAATAAGACTTCCTACTTTTCCACTTGCTCCAACTATACCAATTCTCATTACGATTACCCCTCTTCTTTACAGTTTAGATATCCATTCTCTTTATTAGTTTCTTCTGCACATTAACTTACTTTATGTAACTTAGTTTATTTATGGAACTTAATTTTGTCAAGTAACTACATTTCATTATGTAATTATATTGTTTGCCTTTTGTGATATACTAATAGTAAGTGAGGTGTAACTAAAAGATGCCGCAACCAACAATTTGCCCCAAATTTGAAAAAGCCATCTCATTATTAAGTCAAAGATGGACCGCATTAGTGATCTATCAATTATTGTCAGGTTCTCAACGATTCAGTGAAATTCAATCTGCTATAGGTATTAGTGGAAAAGTATTATCTGACCGTTTAAAAGATTTAGAACAGCAAGGGATAGTTAAACGTGAAGTTATACCCGATACACCTGTGGTTATTGAGTACTCACTAACTGAAAAAGGACAATCAATAGAACCTATTTTAAGAACAATCGAAAACTGGTCTCAGAAGTGGGTTAAGCCAGAATCTGAGTGATGATAAATAATAAGATGGAATATATAAATTCTTAATCTAGCATTACCCTAAAACAGACATGAACAGAGTGTATTCACTCAGTTCATGTCTGTTTTTATCCTCTTATTAAATTTATTTAAAGCAGATCACTAATTAATTATTTATAGTCTATTTTCACTCGTTTAACAAAGAAAGCAAGAACCAATCCAATTAAAGCGACAATAATAGCAAACGTAAATGATCTGTGTAACCCTTCTGTAAATGCTAGTAATGGATTTAGCGGATTTGCTTCATCTACAGGATTACTCAAATAATTTTTTGATCCTGATGCTAGTAAGGATATTGCTACAGCAGTACCAATTGCACCAGCTACTTGCTGCAAAGTATTCATAATAGCTGTTCCATGTGGATAGAGCTCCGGTGGCAATTCATTTAATCCATTTGTTTGTGCTGGCATCATAATCATAGAAACACCAATCATTAACACAATCAGTAGTCCTATAATGAAACCTTTTGAAGTCTCTAGGTCAATTGTAGCAAAACCAAACAATGATGCTAAAACTAATACGAATCCAGGAATGACAAGCCATTTAGGGCCAAATTTATCAAACAGACCACCCATTAGTGGAGAAAGGATACCATTCATTATTCCGCCCGGAAGTAATAGTAATCCTGCTGTGAAAGTACTTAGTGCGAGTACAGTCTGTAAGTACAGTGGAAGTAGGATCATGGAAGAAAGTATAACCATCATCACTATGACGATCAGAATTAAACCAATTACAAACATGGGGTATTTAAATGCTCTTAACTCCATGATTGGTTCCTTCATTGTTAACTGACGAATAGTAAATAGTAATAAACCTAGAACACCAGCTACTAAGGCAATGATTACTTCAAGGCTTCCCCAGCCTCCACCTTCTCCGGTATTGCTAAATCCATAAACTATTCCTCCAAAACCGATTGTAGATAACAATATAGATAGAATATCAATTTTTGGTTTAGTTGGAGTTGTAACATTCTGCATATAGAAACTACCAAATACAATTGCTACTACTAAGAGCGGTAAAGAAACCCAGAAAATCCAGTGCCAAGTTAACGTTTTAAGAATCAACCCTGAGATCGTTGGCCCTACAGCTGGAGCAAAGCTAATTACTAGCCCCATTATACCCATAACTTTACCACGATTTTGCGGTGGTATTAGAACAAGAATGGTATTAAACATAAGTGGTAATAAAAGTGCTGTCCCTACTGCTTGCACCACACGAGCAATCATTAGTACTGTAAACGTTGGTGCGAGGGCAGCAATAAAAGTACCGATAATTGAAAAAATAAGCGAAGTTATAAATAACTGTCTAGTTGTAAACCATTGTAAAATCAGACCGGATACTGGAACTAAAATACCCAATGTTAACAAATAACCAGTTGTTAACCACTGTACAGTTGTTTCCGTAATGCCAAAATCTGTAATGAGGCCATTTAGTGCCATATTCAATGCTGTTTCACTGAAAAGACCAATAAAACCGGCTATTAAGAAGGACACGATAATAGGAACCGTTCTTACATTATTTTCTGCAATGGTCGAACCATTGCTGGCGGACATATCTACGTTCATATTTGTTATTTCTCCTTTTAATTGATATAGAAGTGATTTTTTTAAAAGCTCCACAATTTCATATAGATATTCTTAAACAAACCAATTGTAATTACACATACTTCTTTACTATTCACATTTGATTTACTTATTCCCTCTAAAAATACCAATTCCAGACACAACACACAGCAATACTAGTAATAATAATCTTAACCAATCCATTGCCAGCCAAAAGTCTCCACCATTAACAGTATCAGGGCTTAATCCAAACTCATCTACAAAAACTCCTAAATTATAAAATAATTTAAGTGAGATAAGTAAGGATAAAAGACTTAATACGAACACTGTAATTGCTACAATCCTTTTCCTCATCCTAACCCCTTTTAAAAAATCTCAATTTCTCTCTAACTTTACCATAAAAACCCACATCTCTATTAAAGTATTTAAACTTAAACTAATTTTTACTCCTTAATGTTTGAACGGAGTTATTTAGGGTTATATATAACTATCCAGAAATATAAACTACATAAATAGGAGATGGATAGTATGAGTTTCATTTGGTTTTTAATAATTGGTGGAGTTATCGGTTGGCTTGCAGGTATCATTTTGGGAAAAGATATCCCAGGTGGAATCATTGGTAATATTATTGCTGGTGTGATCGGCGCTTGGATTGGTGGTATGCTTCTTGGAGATTGGGGACCAAAAATTTCTGATTTCTATATCTTACCTGCCTTAGTTGGAGCTATTATCCTTGTGTTCATTGTAGGCTTAATTATGAAATCAATGCGTAAAGTTTCGTAATGTATAAAGCTTTACAATACCGTTAAGTGAACCTACATTTAAACAATAAACGGTGATAGTACTCATAAAAAGCGGCCTTCCACAATCTAACTTGTGGAGGACCGCTTTTTTCTTTGATGTTAACTTATCAAATTGCATCCTTCAATAAGTATTTAATCTAAAGTATATATATGTAATAAATCACTTATGTATATCATTTAATAGTGTTTTGAAGCTACTTTACTTAATGGATAAATAAAATCTCGCATTTGCGAAAAATACAGTTCCTAAAAGAAATAATATGACGATCACCCAACTTGCAATTGCTGAATAATCACCTTTTAAAATAAATTCACTGGTTAAAATAACAAATACCATAATTGCCATTACCATATACAAACCTATCAAATGTTTCATGAATTATTTTCCCTTCCTACTCATTTTCAAGAATTCTATCAGATTGGTTAGAGATTGTTATTTAATTAGTGACCTCCAATAAAAGGTATTTCTCACTTATAAGAAATACCTTTCTACTATATAAATAGATTAGTTTTTAGGTGTTCTTACCAATCGAATAAACACTCCTAAACCTGCTAAAAAGAAGCCTAAGCAAAATAAACTACCTGGACTTCCCCAAACGATTTCATTAATCAAGTGATCACTCCTTATTCTTTATTTGTTACCACTTTATGCAAACTCTTTTAAACTAGTATTCGATGTTGGCTTATAGATAGCCGGAAGACATTAGTAAATGGGAAGACTTTTACCTTAAAAACTAAGTTGTCTTTTGAAACAGACCCTTGTAGATAAGATATAGTTTCTGCCTTAGCTTTCTTGAACAAACAGCCCCGTTAGTTAGCTGCCTCACAAAAGAAAATTCTTCCTTTACGCTTTTTTACCCCCATAGTATCTATACATTATTAATTAGATTTCCATTCATAAAGAATATCCGGTAAATTTTCTTCATTTTCGTGTCCTCTAGAAATGATCTTAAATCCGTTTTTTTCATAAAATCGTCGTGCGTTTTCATTAACTTCAAATGTATATAATGTCAATCTCCCGCTTGATTGTTCTTTTGCCTTATCAAGTAATCTTTGACCTATACCGAATCCTTGATAATCAATATGAATATAAAGTTGGCTTATCTCACTTTCATTATAGGCAATCATTCCAACAACTTGATCATCATCATTTAACACTACCTCTATTTCATACTGTTCAGGTAATATATTATTTAAAAAATATATATGATTTTCCAAGCTATGTTTTTCTTTCTGACCAATAGCTCTTTCCTTAGTTTGTCGCCACATACTCACTGTTTGTTCAGCAAATGTCGGATTATACTTAGTTATAATAAACTTGTGTGGATTCACTACATTACCTCCTCAAGAGATATACTAGACTTTAGTGAAAATTTCATTTTACTCCCATATAAAAGGGCAAAGAGGTAAACAATTGTACTTACGGTTCTATAAAATTTCACCTTTTTACTTAATACGGTTAGGAATATTAACGGTTTCATTTATTTACCCTTTCCTTTCACTTTCTTTAGTTTATTACCAAAGAAAAAGACACATTCCTTATAGAATCTATAATGAAAAAACACCTCCTATCCAATACCAAGTATCGATAGGAGGTGTTTAGCATTTTTATGCTTTTTTCGTTTTAGACTTTAATAATCCGATAACAGCTGGGATAAGCGATACCACAACGATTGCTATGATGACTGTTGAGAAGTTATCCCTGATAAACGGAATATTACCGAAGAAGAATCCACAAAAGACTCCAATTACAACCCATAAAAAACCACCAATAATATTATAAGTAATGAATTGGGCGTAACGCATTTTACTTGCCCCTGCAATAAATGGAATAAATGTACGAATGAAGGGCATAAAACGTGCAAAGATAATTGTTTTGCCACCATGGCGATCAAAGAATTCTTGTGCTTTTTGCATACGGTCTTTATTAATCATTCTTCCTAAGAAACTATTTTCAGGAATGGACTTACCAATTTTATGTCCAATTTGATAATTTAATGTATCACCTAAAACTGCTGCTATAAAGAAGACAATAAGGCATACCCATACATTTAATCCTCCCATTGCAGCTAATGCACCACTAGCAAATAATAGGGAATCCCCTGGCAAGAATGGCATGATGACCAAACCTGTTTCAACAAATACGATTAAAAATACGATTCCATAAACCCATCCATGATATTGGCTCACAATATCCTTTAAATGCACATCAATATGCATGATAAAATCAATTAACCATTTTATTAAATCCACAATACTCACTCACATTCCTATATTTCTCTATTCATCATACTGACTTATCTACTAGCTGTCTCGTATAAGAATCTTTACATCTAATATTAACCTAATGAAGCATAGGATTGTTACTTTTTTAATGTTAATTTTACATTAAATTTACATTGATATTTTCATAGTTATTTTAATCCATTTAACAAATGTTTAGGAATTGCAAATCCGTTAATTAACATATCAATCTAGTTTGTCTAGAAATGAACAAAACGTTTAGTTTTGATTATTGTATATCAGTTTTGGAAGAATTAAACTACAGACAGAATAAATATAAGAAGGAGGCGAAAATTAGATGGGTGAGAAAAAGGCGATTCAAATTCAGCAGGTTTCAAAAAGTTTCGGAAAAAAAATCGTGTTAAACCAGTTGAATTATGACATACTGGAGGGGCAAATTTACGGTTTTATCGGTCCATCTGGCTCGGGCAAGACGACGCTAATTAAAATGCTGGTTGGGATGGATGTCCCCGATCATGGAGCCGTTGTATTATTAGGTGAAAAAATGCCGAACTTACCTATTTTACAGAAGATTGGCTATATGGCTCAGTCTGATGCCTTATATACGGCCCTGACAGGAAAAGAAAATTTGGAGTTTTTTGCATCAATTTTTCGTTTAACAAAAGCAGAAAGGCTAGAACGTATTTCTTACGCAGCGGCGCTAGTAAACTTAAGTGATGATTTAAATAAAAAAGTTAGTACTTACTCAGGAGGGATGAAAAGACGCTTGTCTTTAGCGATTGCTATTCTTCAAAATCCACAAATCATTATTTTAGATGAACCAACTGTCGGTATCGATCCTGCTTTACGGGTAAGTATTTGGAACGAGCTATTACGACTGAAAAAGGAAGAAGGCAAAACGATTATCGTCACAACACATGTGATGGATGAGGCAGAGCACTGTGATGAAATTGCAATGCTACGAAATGGGCAGTTTATCGCAACAGGTTCACCTGACCAATTGAAAGTAAAATACGGTGTCAGCAATTTAAATGACGTATTTATACAGGCAGGAGGAAAACTTTCATGAGAATTGCAGCCCTTGTTAAAAGAATTTTGCTTCAAATACGAAGAGATAAACGGACACTTGCCTTGCTTTTTGTCGCGCCAATCATTGTACTAACTTTAATGAATCTCGTCTTTAACGGGGACCCCGTTGAGCCTGAACTAGGCATTTATTCAGGGAATGAACAACTCGTGGAGAAATTAGTTGAATCAGATATTATTGTACATCCGTATGAAGACGTTATAGATCTGAAAACGTACATAGTAGAAGATGATCTAGATGGTTTTTTACAAGTTGATGGCATAAATACCATGTTAACTTTACAAAATGATGACCCAACGATTGCAAAAAACTTAGAAATGAAGGTAAAACAAGTACTCCAGCAACAATTCGCTTCCGCGCCAATGCAACAAGCAATTTCCCAACCTATCATTGAAACGGATTATGTGTATGGAGATAGTGAAACCGTTCTTTTTGATACGTTTAGTCCGATTTTAGTCGGCTTCTTTGTATTCTTTTTTGTATTTTTAATCGCAGGTATCGGTTTACTAAACGAACGAACAACGGGGACACTTGAACGATTACTTGCAACACCAATTAAAAGAGGCGAGATTGTATCGGGTTATATGATTGCATACGGTCTATTAGCAGTTATTCAAACAGTCATTATTGTATTATTTGCCGTTAATGTACTTGATATCGTACTTGTCGGATCAATGTGGCATGTAATTCTCATTAACATCGTTCTAGCACTTGTTGCATTGTCGCTTGGGATCTTATTATCGACTTTTGCAAGTTCAGAATTTCAAATGGTGCAATTTATACCGCTTATTATTGTACCGCAAGTATTCTTTTCAGGTATTTTCTCGATTGAAGGGATGGCAGGTTGGCTCCAAGTTTTAGCAAAGTTCATGCCGTTATATTATGCTGCGGATGCGTTAAAGGGTGTTATGTACAAAGGGGGTGGCTTAGGAGATATAAGCTCGGATCTATATATCCTATTAGGTTTTACAATTGTTTTTATCATATTAAATATGTTTACTTTAAAAAAGTATCGAAAATTGTGATGTAAGTTCTAGGTCTACTAAATTAGTATATACATGCCATAAACCTTTCTCACGTTTTGAGAAGGGTTTATTTTTTTAAGAGCGCTGTATTTCTTTTAAATGGTAGTCTATTAACTGAACAAGGCACAATTCCATTTTTGGAATTGTACCCGTTACTAAAAAAACTAATGTTCATTTGAAATGTAAGTAAACTTAAAAAGTTTTTTACATAAATCTAAGTCTCGCTTCTTTTGCCGCTTCAAAACTTCTTCTAGCAAACCCAGCCGGATCCATCCCAACATTTTCCCAATGCATATACATTAACCTTGGTTCTTCAAATAGCCAGTGGTTATGAAATGCTGTTACGATTAGCCCTCTTTTTCGTAGAGCATCAAGCATTGGATTCACTTCTTTTTGAAGAAGAACTGTTTCACCTAGGTTAAGACCATTTTTTTCGAAGGATAACATGAATGGAATTGCAAGAGGAGAAAGTGTTCTACGCCCTAAAATAGATGCTCCAACATCTCGGAGACGCATCACTACACAAACAGGAGTTGCTTGAACTACTTCACCACCGATAATATCAGCAAGTTTTTGACAAGATGACAAATCTACCACCTCCTTCCCTATATTCTGCTATAGCATATGAAGAAAATAGAATCCGCGGATAGTCAGATAGCACAAAGCAATTAAATTAAAATTATTCCTGAATCTGGCCATATAACGAAAAAAAGCGATCTTCATATAGAAGAATCGCTCACTTTATTTGAATAATGATTAGCATTTAATAGATAAATTATCTATTAAAATAATTTTGCTTTAGAAAGAAAACTCACAAGGAGTTATTTATTAGAATCAAAACCTATTTAACTATATACAATCTC
>Ga0182747_1000776_pt1 | contig 27268 bp, 24 predicted proteins | sample eDN3rd30CBELigBY_FD_128526 | JGI IMG/M metagenome (GOLD analysis project Ga0182747, IMG submission 128526) | Enriched backyard soil microbial communities from Emeryville, California, USA - eDNA 3rd pass 30_C BE-Lig BY (version 2) (version 2) | ecosystem: Environmental > Terrestrial > Soil >... | reverse complement strand
GCGCCAGCAAAGCGCGAATCATGGAGAAACCTCGACACGAACTGCCGGCCGTTCTTCTTCCCGGGCCTGGTAGAACTCGAACGTCGAGAACCCGCCGGCACGCGCCACGATTACATCTGGCACGCGCTGAACGGCGTCGTTGTTGTCTCGGACCGCCCCGTTGTAGAAGCGCCGTGCGTACTGCAAGTGCTCTTCCACTTCCACCAGATCGCGTTGCAGCTGCGCGAAGTTGTCGCTGGCCTTGAGATCCGGGTACGCCTCCTTGAGCGCGAACAGCCGGCCAAGTGCCCGCTCCAGATCGGACTCGACTGCGGCCAGGCGAGCCGGGCTGCTCAAGGTGACAGCTTGCGCACGCAGCTCCGTCACCGCTTCCAGCACGGCGCGTTCGTGCCCGGCGTAGCCCTTCACCGCCGACACGAGCTGCGGCACCAAGTCATGCCGACGGGTCAGCTGCACGTCGATGTCCGCCCAAGCGGTGCGCACCTGGTTCCGCAACCGCACCAACCGGTTGTATGCGAATGCCGCCCAGATCAGCACTATCGCACCCGCCAGCATCGCAATCCCGGCCATGCCATCCTCCCGTCGGTCGAACGTTCGCGGGCCGTCTGTACGACGCCGTGGAGAAATCGATTGGATTTGCCGCGCCGGTCGAACGGCCGCAAGCGCGGCTACCGGATGATCTGCAACTCCCCGCCGATGCAGCTCGCCGCGACTACGAAGTGCCGGCGGCGCACACCGGGTGCGCCGAAAGGGTTACGCGTTCGCCGCCTGATCCAGTGCCACGAAGCTCGTTTCCGGCAATGCTGGTGCTACGGCCTGCTGCATGGCCTGCGTGCTGAGACGCGGAATCGGCTCGTCGCCATGCAGGCACTGCCGGGTATTGGCAAGCCAGCGCTCGATGTGTCGACGAAAGCGCACCACGGCACGTTCGCGAAACACCGCGATGCCGGTGCCATCGAACATCTGCTCCTGCGCTTCGGTGACGTGATACCACCATTGCAGACGATCCAGGCGATCACCGTCGTAATACGGCAAGGTGATCGAAAAGCGTCGTCCGCGGCGCGTTGGGTCGATTTCGGCGTACGCGAAATAATCTTCGAGTGCACGTGGCAGTTCGATGAGCGACATCCGTCAACGGGAAGCGACAAATGATGTGTCTGATAATAGCGACTCCCGCGAAGGCGCGTCTACGGCTCGCGCATGCCGATTCGAAGATTCGCTCGCCCGCTCCTCATGCCGATCGATCTCGCCAGGAAAAAATCCCGCAAATGCGGTGCGCGCTGCGCGAACGATTCGTTCATGCATGCGCCGCGAGACGATTTAGGAACGCTGCCGAGCACGGCTCGCTCGGCAAGATTCAGTCGCGTCGAGCCCGGATTACGCATAGTCGCTGGTCGGTTCACGCATGGTTGCCGATCGGCCGCGGCGCGCGGCCAGTCATCGAATGACTTTGAAACGCGTTCGACTCGTTTTCAGGACGACAGGCGATCCGCTGCCGCAAGCTGCGACACGCGCCAGCACAGGATCCAGGCTATAGCCCTACGCGCCCCGCTCAACTCGTCGACCGCTGGAACCCGAACGCAGTTGATGCATGAAAGCCGCTGGCAAACTGTGTTGCTTTGGCGACATTTTGCGTTAAAACAACAACAAACCCTGGCCACATCCTTAGAATGCCGAGCGCTGGCACGCATGCCAGCCGTTTCACGTATAGGAGATTCTTGATGCTTTCACGAACCTTTGGGGCACTCGCCGCTGCCGCGCTGGCGCTTCCGGTCGCGACCCAGGCCGCTGACTTCGACTATTCCTTCGTCGATCTCGCGCTGCTGCCTCATGTGCAGGTCGAAGCAGGCAACGACGACATCGACGGCGACGGCTTCCAGCTGCGCGGTTCGCTGGCAGTGAGCTCGAACTTCTTCGTGCTGGCCCAGCTGCAGGATTTCGACCTGGATCACGGCGTGGACGTGACGCGCTGGATGGTCGGCGGCGGCGGCCACTGGCCGCTCAACAACACCGTCGACCTGGTCGCCAGCGTGGGCGTGGTACGGCTGAACGTGGATGTCGGCCGCTTCGACGACCACGACACCGGTGTGTTCCTGGGTGGCCGCGTACGCGCCCAAGTTGCTCCGCGCTTCGAGCTCGAAGGCGGTGTGGAATACATCAGCGCCGAAGTCGGCGACGCCGGTGACGACGTGTACCTGGTGGGTGAAGGCCGCTACCACTTCAACGACCAGTTCTCGGTCGGCGCCCTGCTGAACTTCAGCAGCGACGTCGAGACGCTCGGCGTCTACGGCCGCTATTCGTTCTGATACGACCTGCCTGCAGGCGCTCATCGGCAGCTCATCGCGAGCTGCCTGAAGGGCGCGGGCTTTCTGCCCGCGCCCTTTTCATTTGCGCTTAGAGATTCACGCTGTAGACGAAACTCGCCTTGGGCGCCCGCAGGTAGCGCTCGGCGATGGTGCTCCTGACGTTGGCGAAGTCGTCCTTGGCATCGACGAACTGCGCCTTGAGGTCCTCGGCGCGCTTCTTGTCGCCTGAGGCCTTGATCTCCAGCACCGTAGTCTCGAACGACTCGATCGCCGCCGGCAGGGCGCCGAAATCGATCTCGATGCAGCCCTGGTCCTTGTCGTTGGCCGCAGTCTCGGTGGCCTTCCACGACACCGCGCCGGCCTTCATGAAGGCGCCGAGCTGCATGGCTGCAAGCTGGCTGTAATTGCGCGGCGTGCCATCCGCCGCGTACATGCCGCGCGAGATATGGCCGAAGCCCCAGGCGATGTTGCGCAACTGGATCTTGCGGACCTCGTCGTCATTGAAGATGCCTTTGCCGGCCAGCCAGTTGGTCAGGTACATGGAAGAGGTCTGCGCCTTGAGCTCTTCCAGGGTGGAGGCCAGCGTGCCGCCGAACACGACATCGTCCTCCTTGCCCTTCACCTTGTACTCGTGCGAAGGCCCGAGGTTGTGCGCGGCCTCGTGCAGCAGCGAGCTGATCAGCGTTTCACGCGGCGTGGTGGTGGCAAGCGCGTTGGTCGCCTTGCAGAACATGGACGACATCAGCTCGGCCTGCGTGTCGCGACTGTCGGCATCGGTGTAGAGATTGGTCATGGCGACGGTCCGCCCGCCCTTCTCCGCCACCGGTCCCCAGTTCGGCAGCGACTGGCCGATGGTGGCGCCATGCGCGTTGCGCTGGTCGCCGGCGTTGAGTACCACGTCGATGAAGTCCGGGATCTTGAAGTTCACGTCGCGCGCCTGGTACGGCTTCTTCGCCATCGCCGCCACCGCCTCTTCCATCTCGCGCTTCAGCGGATCGAGCTTCTTCTGCCATTCCAGCGATTCGGGATTGATGCGCGCCAGCTGCAGAGCGAAGCCTGCTTTCCAGGCGCAGGGTTCGTAATAGACCTCGTCGGGCGCAACGCGCACATACCACTTGCTGTTCTGCGCGTTCATCGCCACCCAGGCCTGGTTGGCGGGCTCCCAGTCGTTGCTGCGGAAGGAGTTCGCTGCCGCGGTGAGATACGCCTTGAGCGCCGCCTCGTCATCGCCCAGTTCGGAAGCGGCCGCCTCCAGCTCTCTGGCGACACTGCCCATGTCCTGGTCGTAGGCCTCGGTATACGGCTTCTTGCGGAACGTGCCGGGCTGGTCGCCGGCGACCACGGTGCTGAAGTGATCCATCAGCTCGGCCGAGTTGCGCGCCTTGGCCAGCTGCTCGCAGAACTTCGCATCGCCCTGGATATCCGGCGGATACAGCCCGACGACGCGCGGTGGCGCTTTGGCGAGCGCGTTGCACGCGGCTTCGTTCTCGGTCTTCGGCGCTTCGCAGTACGGCGACTGGTTGCGATAGAACAGCGCACGGCTGGCGCGATCGCTGTCCGGAATATCCGCTTCCATGCCGAACACGCCCTTCTGCCGGGCGTAGGCACGCTCGATGGAACGGGCCGCGTTCATCAGATGCTGCACCAAGTTCTTTTCCGCGGCCGTGGCCTGCGTCAGGTCGGTCTCGACCAGCGTCGGACGGCCCTGCGCCAGCTCCTCGATCACCAGCTTGAGGCGGGCCTGCTCGGCCGGATCGGTCGGTACCGGATCAGGCTGCAGCATCTGCTTGTAGGTGGTCTCGAACGCCCGGGTGAACTTGCCGGTGGCATCGACCCACACATCGCGCTCGCCCTGCGGAATGCCGGTGAGCACTGCCAGCTCCGCGGGCTCGAGATTGCCGTTGCCGTTGCCGTCCTCGCGCCAGAACAACGGCTGGAACAGTTCGGCGGCGCGCTGATTGAAATCGACTCGCGACATCGCGGCATAAGGGCCGGCGGGGCCGGACGCTTTGGATTGATCCCGGTTGCAGCCAGACATGGCTGTGGCCAGCACCACGGCAACGGCGAGAACGATGGGAGTACGGCGACGGGATGGACCTGTCATACGAACGCTCCTTGGACTCTTAGGTTGGCAGGGAACTGTGCCGACGCGGCAGCTGCAGCGCCGACTCGATGGTGAACGCGAAACCCTCGGGGACGATCTCCAGCTTCTTGGCGCCGTGGCGCGGCAGCGGAATGCGCGACTGGTAGCAATAATTGATGATGGCGGCGGCGATCACCGGCAGCGCGAAGCGTCGCTGCTCGACCTGGTCGCCGGAAAATCTCACCGAGAGCACCAGGCCCTCCTCGGCGCCGCGCTCGACGTTCGCCGCGACGAGCGTCGCTCGCGCCAGCTCTCCGGCACGGTCGCGATCGAGCTGCAGTAGGGCGTCGATGACGGTATCCAGCGGCAACACCAACCGTCGTATCTCGTGTATGGAGACTTTCGCCATGATTACCCCATCCTACCGCTTGTGACGTGAAGTGCCAGAAGCCGGTGGAAGTATAGTAGGCTCGCGGCCCGAACCTTGCGCAACGAATATCGAACCCATGAAGGCGTTGCTGGCCACGCCGCTTCACGACGGAACCGCAGAACGCGAATTCATCACCGGCCTGCTGCAGGCCCACGGCCTGTATGCCGGCTGGATCTGCCTGGAAGGCCAGGCCAACATTTCGCGTGCCCGCGACCTGCTGGCGGCGCAGTTCCTGGCGACCGATTGCAGCACGCTGGTCTTCGTCGACGGCGACATCGGTTTCGGTTACCAGGACCTGCATCATCTGCTGGCTTCGCCGTATCCGATCACGGGCGGGCTGTACCCGCGCAAGAGCGCTAGCAGGAACTGGGTGTGCGTGCCGCAGCCCGAAGAGCTGCCGCCGCTTGCCGAACAGCCCGACCTGCGCCGCGTCCGGCGCGTCGGCACCGGTTTTCTGCGCATCGACCGCAGCGTGTTCGAAACCATGATCGACAGCGGCCAGGCCGGCTCGTTCATGCTCGACGGCAAGCAGCTGCATCACTTTTTTCCCAGTGGCCTTCTGGACGGGGAATTCCTGTCCGAGGACTATTATTTTTGCGAGCTGGCGGCGCGTGCCGGCTTCGGCATTCATGTCGACAGCCGAATCCGGCTGCGGCACACGGGCCGGCTCGTATACCGGCACGACTGAACGATACTTGAGTTCGATTCGGAGAACCCAGACTAGTGAACAAGCATTCGGCGGGCGCGCAGCCCCTTGCCAAGGCGGTACGCCGCGTCCTGATGGCCTCGACCCTCGCTCCGCTGTGCCTGTTGTCGTCCACCGCCCTGGCACAGGAAGTCCTGCCCATCGCCGATGCCGGCGCCGACCGCACCGTGGTGGATACCGATGCCCAGCCGGGTGAGGACGTGGCGTTGGACGGTTCGGCCTCGCAGCCCGTACGCGGCACGATCAGCTCGTATGTATGGACCAACTCACAGGGTACGCAGATCGCCACCGGACCGACCCCGACGGTGCGGCTGCCCGACGGCGTCAATCCGATCACGCTGACGATCACCGAAGAACTGGGCTCCTCCTCCGCGGCGCTGCTCAGCCTGACCGCCACCACGACCGTGAACGTCACGGTGCAACCGACTTCCATTCCGGTCGCCAATCCCGGCGCCAGCCGCACCATTGCCGACACCGACGGCAAGCCGGGTGAGGCGGTCACGCTGGACGGCTCGGGCTCCACCGACCTGGACGGCACCATCGTTTCCTACCAGTGGCTGCAGGGCGAAACCACGCTGGGCAATGGCGCGGTGTTGAGCAACGTGTCGCTGCCGGACGGCGAAAACCAGATCACGCTGGTGGTGACCGACAACGTCGGCAACACCGCGTCGGCCAGCATCACGCTCACCATCGGCACCGCAAGTCCAGCGCCCAAGCCGAGCCTGGTCAATGACAGCCTCAAGCCCAATGCCCAGTCGGTCGCACGGAATCTCGACGACCTGTGCACGCGCCTCACGGACATGAGCTCGGCCGAGACGCTACTGACGCCCGAGCAGAGCGATCTGCTGGCACGCTGCGACGCCATCATCGGCAGCAATGCGACCGAACAGGCCAACGCGCTCGACGAACTCGGCGCACAGGATCTCAATGCCATTCGCGCGCAGGCACTGGTGTTCTCACGCACGCAGCACCAGGGCGTCATGGACCGTTTGCTGGCGCTGCGCGGCGGCGAACGCGGCATCTCCGTTGCGGGATTGAGCCTGAGCGTCGATGGCCGGCTCATTCCGGCGCAGCAGATTGCGCAAAGCCTCAAGCAGCTGCTCGGCGGCGGCGCCAGCTCCGACGCCGATCAGCCCGGCGGGCTGCTGGGCAACCGGCTCGGCCTGTGGCTGCGCGGCAATTACGGCACCGGCGACAAGGACGCCTCGCCTGCCGATCGCGGCTTCAAGTCCGATCAGTGGGGTTTCACCGGCGGCGTCGACTACCGCTTCGGCGAAGCGGCCGTGGCCGGCATCGCCGTCGGCTATGGGCAATCGGATCTCGATTTCCGGCCCGTGGGCCAGGGCAATCTCGACACCACCTCGTGGAGCGGCTCGCTGTACGGCTCGGCGTATCTGGGCAATTTCTATTTCGACGGCGTGTTCAACTATGCCGGCAGCGACTACGACTCGCAGCGGCGCATCCTGTACACCGAAGCAGGCACGACCGTCGACCGCACTGCTACCGGCGCCACACGCGGCAAGGCAGTGAGCGGCGGCTTATCGATGGGCTACGACTTCATCGTGGGCGGCTTCACCGTCTCGCCGACGGTGGGTTACTTCTACGTCGACACGAACATCAACGACTTCACCGAGCACGGCGCCGCGGGACTGAACCTCGCCTACGACGAACAGAATTTCCAATCCGCTACCGGCAACGCCGGCATCCGGGTGAGTTACGCCTGGAAGATGCCGTGGGGCGTGCTGGTGCCGCACCTGCGCGGCACGTACGTGCGTGAATTTGAAGATGCCACGGAAGTATTCGGTGTGCGCTTCGCCAGCGATCCGTTCGCCAGCGCCTCGAATCCGACGCCGCCCATCATCGTGCGCACCGACGAGCCGGATACTTCCTACTTCCGCTGGGCCGCGGGCCTGTCGGCTCAGTTGCCCTACGACCTCTCCGGCTATTTCGAGTACCAGCGGCTCACCAGCTTCCAGTACGTGGACTTCCAGGACTTCACGGTGGGGCTGCGCATCCAGCACGCCTTCCGCTGAGATCTCGTTATTTGCCGGCGGGCAGGCGCCCGGCGAGATTCACCAGGTAGTCGCTGAATTTCCCGCCCAGGCTTTCATGCTTGAGCGCGTACTCGACGGTGGCCTGCAGGTAGCCGAGCTTGCTGCCGCAGTCGTAGCGTTTGCCTTCGAATTCGTAGGCATAGACGCTCTCTTCGTCCAGCAGATCGGCAATGGCGTCGGTGAGCTGGATCTCGCCGCCGGCGCCGCGCTCGGTCTTCTCCAGCTTCTCGAAAATGGTGGGTGACAGCAGGTAGCGCCCGACCACCGCCAGCGTCGAAGGTGCATTCTGCGGACGCGGCTTCTCCACGATCTGCTTGATGCGGCTGACGCGACCGTCGCGCTCCTCGGTCGCAACGATACCGTATTTGTCCGTTTCGGTGCGCGGTACGGTCTCGACTCCGAGGACGCTGCCACCGCGCTCGGCATGGACGTCAGCCATCTGCCGCAGACAGGGCGTGGCAGCATCGATCAGGTCGTCGGCCAGATGCACGAAGAACGGCTCGTTGCCGACCACCGGCTTGGCGCACCACACCGCATGCCCCAGGCCCAGCGGTGACGGCTGGCGAATGTAGATGCAGCTGGCCCAGGACGGCACGATTTCCCGGAGCGTCTTGAGCATGTCGACCTTGCCCTGCGCTTCCAGCGCTTCCTCCAGTTCGTGATCGCTGTCGAAATGATCCTCGATGGCGCGCTTGGAGCTGCCGGTGATGAACACCAGTTTGCGCGCGCCGGCCTGCAGTGCCTCCTCGGCGGCGTACTGGATCAGCGGCTTGTCGACGATCGGCAACATCTCCTTGGGGCTGGCCTTGGTGGCTGGCAGAAAACGTGTGCCACGTCCGGCCACCGGGAACACTGCTGTCTGAATCTGCTTCGACTGGGTCACTGACGCATCTCCACACCTCGATACCCGATGATATCGCAGGCTGAACGCGGCCGGGATGACGCCTGTTCCTCGACAGGCGCCATCCATTCGCCGGCCGGCAATCAGCCGGCTTTCTTCTCCATACCATCGACGCGGATGTTGGCGCGATTACGCTCCAGGGTTTTCGCGCCGATGCCTTTGACCTTGCGCAGATCTTCGGCGCTCTTGAACGAGCCGTTCTTCTCGCGATACGCCACGATGGCCTGCGCTTTGCTCAGGCCGATGCCTTGCAGTTCCTTGGCGATGGTCGCTGCGTCCGCCTTGTTGATGTCTACCGGACCGGCCCACGCCAGCAGCGGCAGCAGACTGGCGATCAGCACCTGCACCGAACGGCGCGTCAGCTGGGAAACGGGATGATGGGGGCTCGACATGGCCTTCTCCTTGTGCCGTAAGTGGTTGACTGAAAGCCGGCCCGGCCAGGCGAGCCGACGCGCGTCATGCTGCGAGCGGATGCCGGTTGTCACCCCATCAATAATTGGTGATTTCGCGCAGAAAATGCCGCAATCGGCCGCTTCGACCTGTCATCCAAGCGCGTGATTGAAGTCGACCGGGTGCGGCTCACGCAGGCCCGAGACTTGCTCGTCACTCCCGCGAAAGCAGGAGTCCGTCCTGCCGATCCAGATGGATTCCCGCTTACGCGGGCATGACCAGGAACGAGTGAATCAGACCTTCCTCAAGGATTACGCTCGTCGTCCGCGGCTGCGGCGCGAGCTTTGGCCTCAGCCTGGCGCAGCGCACGGCGCAAGCGACCTCTTTCACTGAGCAGCTCCGCAACCCAGTAGACGCGCCAGGCGAGTCCGGCCAGCAGGCCAACGGTGAAGGCGACGACCAGCCCGACACCCAGCGGCGCGACCACGCGGCCGAACGCCAGCTCGATCTCCACCCGGCCGGAATTCATGGCGCTGACCAGCAGGGCCAGCAGGACCGCCAGGGCAAGGGAAGCAAGGAATAGAAAACGGCGCATACGCTGCGATGAGCCGTGACGGCTTGAAAGGGTGTCAGTCGCGGATGGCGTTGTCGGCGCCGTCGTTGACGCGCTCGCGCAGGTCCTTGCCGGGCTTGAAGTGCGGTACGTTCTTGCCGGACAGGGCGACGGTCTCGCCGGTCTTGGGGTTACGCCCCTGCCGCGGCGGCCGGAAATGCAGCGAGAAGCTGCCGAAGCCGCGGATCTCGATGCGGCTGCCCTGCGCCAGGGCGTCGCTCATGATTTCCAGGATCTGCTTCACCGCCAGCTCCACGTCCTTGGCGGGCAGATGCTTCTGCTTGGCTGCAATGAGCTCGATGAGTTCCGATTTGGTCATGCTCGGGCCCGTTGTTGTTCTTCCACGCTGTCCCGCGGTCTGGAAGCCGAAGCGCGGCGGGGACGCTCAGACGTCCCCGCCGCGAATCGGTCAGTTGGAGTCCTGGCCTCCGATGTGCTCCTTGAGCAGATCGCCCAGGCTGGTGCCGCTCGAGGATTCGCCGGCGCGGTAACCCTGCACCGCCTCGTTCTCCTCGTGGATCTCCTTCGCCTTGATCGACAGGGCGATGGTGCGGCTCTTGCGATCGACGTTGGTGAATCTTGCTTCCACCTCCTGGTCGACCTTCAGCACCGTGCGTGCATCTTCCACGCGATCACGCGACAGCTCGGACGCGCGCAGGTGGCCTTCCACGCCGCCGCCCAGATCGATGATGGCGCCCTTGGCATCCACTTCGCGCACCTTGCCGGTGACGATGGTGCCCTTGGGGTGCTCGGCGATCCAGGTCGAGAACGGATCCTTCGCCAGCTGCTTGATGCCCAGCGAAATGCGCTCGCGCTCCGGGTCGATCGACAGCACCATGGCTTCGACCTGCTGGCCCTTCTGGTAGTTGCGCACCGCTTCCTCGCCCGGGATGTCCCAGGAGATGTCGGACAGGTGCACCAGGCCATCGATGCCACCGGACAGGCCGATGAAGATGCCGAAGTCGGTGATCGACTTGATCTGGCCGGAGACCTTGTCGCCGCGGTTGAAGTTGTCGCCGAAATCCTTCCACGGATTGGACTGACACTGCTTGATGCCGAGCGAGATGCGGCGACGCTCCTCGTCGATGTCGAGCACCATGACTTCGACTTCCTGGCCGATGTGCACCACCTTGGAGGGGCTGACGTTCTTGTTGGTCCAGTCCATCTCGGAGACGTGCACCAGGCCTTCCACGCCTTCTTCGATTTCCACGAAGCAGCCGTAGTCGGCGATGTTGGTCACCTTGCCGAACAGGCGGGTGCCGGTCGGGTAGCGACGGCCGATCTGCTGCCACGGGTCGTTGCCCAGCTGCTTGATGCCGAGCGAGACGCGCTGACGCTCACGGTCGAACTTCAGGATGCGCACGTCGATCTCGTCGCCCACGTTGACGACTTCCGAAGGATGCTTGACGCGCTTCCAGGCCATGTCGGTGATGTGCAGCAGGCCGTCGATGCGGCCCAGGTCGACGAACGCACCGTAATCGGTGAGGTTCTTGACCGAGCCGCGCACCACTGCGCCTTCCTGCAGCTTCTCCAGCAGCTCGGTGCGCTCGGCGCTGTACTCCTGCTCCACCACGGCGCGGCGCGAGACCACGACGTTGTTGCGTTTCTGGTCGAGCTTGATGACCTTGAATTCCAGCACCTTGCCTTCGAGGTACGAAGGATCGCGCACCGGACGCACGTCGACCAGCGAACCGGGAAGGAACGCGCGGACGAAGTCGATCTCGACGGTGAAACCGCCTTTGACGCGGCCGTTGATGATGCCCTTGACGACTTCCTGCTTCTCGAACGCCTGTTCGAGTCGCGACCAGGTGCGGGCGCGCTTGGCCTTCTCGCGCGACAGCCGGGTTTCACCCGAACCGTCTTCGACACTGTCGAGCGCGACTTCGACGTCGTCGCCCACCGCCACTTCGATCTCGCCGCGTTCGTTCTTGAACTGGTCGACGGAGATGACGGCTTCACTCTTGAGTCCCGCATTGACGATGACGAAGTCGGGGCCGACTTCCATCACGTGGGCGGTGAGGATGGCGCCAGGCTTGATCTTCTGCGAGGCCAGGCTTTCTTCGAACAGTTGCGCAAAACTTTCGGTCATGAGTACTTCCGGGGTCGTTTCGACCCGCTGGTCCTGGCCGGCGTCCTTGACCTGTCAGGGGTTGTTACATCGAACCGCGCGTCCGGCGCGGCAACTAAAAAAACAAACGTGGGCGAGACTTCGAGGCACCCGCTTCAGACACGGCCACGGCTTCCCAAGCAAGCCTCAAGGCACGGCGGCCCGACGCCTCGAACTCACTTCGCGGGAAGCCACTCTGCGGCCAGCTCCAGCACACTCGCGACGACAGCCTCGGCGCTCATAGACGTCGAATCTATGATGCGGGCGTCGTCGGCCGGCTTCAGCGGGGCTATCGGACGGCTTGCGTCGCGCCGATCGCGCTCGGCTATCTCCAGCGAAAGGGCGGCGAGGTTAGCACTCAGCCCCTTGTCTTTCAACTGGTTATAGCGCCGGCGGGCCCGTTCCTCGGGGCTGGCCGTGAGGAAGATCTTGAGGCGGGCGGCCGGAAAAATGACCGTCCCCATGTCCCGTCCGTCGGCCACCAGTCCGGGTGGGCGGGCGAATGCGTGCTGGCGCCCCACCAGGGCGGCACGCACGGCCGGCATGACCGCGACCCGGGAAGCCCCTTCTCCCGCCTGCTCGGTGCGGATGGCGACGCTGACTTCGCGGCCTTCCAGCCAGATCTGCTCGTGACCCTGGGCATCGGCGCCGAAACAGACGTCGAGGTCGCGCGCAATCTGCGCATTGGCAGCCTCGTCGGTGGCCTCCACGCCTTTCTTCTGCGCCGCGTAGGCGACCAAGCGGTACAACGCGCCGCTGTCCAGCAGGTGCCAGCCCAGGCGCTCGGCCACTTGCCGCGCCACTGTCCCCTTGCCGGAACCGCTGGGACCGTCGATGGTGATGACGGGCGCCGTCACGGTCAGCCGTGCTCGGTCAGGTTCAGGCCGGCCGAGCGCGCCGTGTGAATGAAACCCGGGAAGGAGGTGGCGACATTGGCCACGTCCTGGATGTCGATGGCTCCGGCGGCGCGCAGGCTGGCCACCGTGAACGACATGGCGATGCGATGGTCGCCGTGGCTGTGCACCTTGCCGCCGCTGAAGGCATGCCCCTGCGGGCGGCCCTGGATGCGCATTCCGTCCGGCAGAACCTCGCATTGGACCCCGAGGGCACGCAGGCCTTCGGCCATCACCGCGATACGGTCGCTTTCCTTGACCCGCAGCTCCTCCGCGCCGGTCACGATGGTCTCGCCCTGGGCGCAGGCGGCCGCAATGAACAGCGCTGGAAACTCGTCGATGGCCAGCGGCACCAGATGCTCCGGCACGTGAATGCCCTTGAGCTGTGCCGGATGCACTTCGATGTCCGCCACCGGCTCGGCGCCGGCAGAGTGATGATTCACCAGCCGCAGGTCCGCGCCCATCAGCGCCAGGATGTCCAGCAAGCCGGTGCGTGTCGGATTAATGCCGACCCCGCGTATGGTCAGTCCGGCGCCGCGACTGATGGAGCCCGCTACCAGAAAGAACGCCGCGGACGAGAAATCGCCCGGAACCTCGAGCGAACAGGCATTCAGCTGCTGCGGTGGTTCCACTGTCACCTTGCCGTCGGCCGTTTCGACCTTGCAGCCGAATGCCAGCAGCATGCGCTCGGTGTGATCGCGCGTTACCGCCGGCTCGACCACCGAGGTCGCGCCTTGCGCGTACAACGCCGCCAGCAGCACCGCCGACTTCACCTGGGCGCTGGCGACCGGCAGGTCATAATGGATGCCCTGCAGCGCCGCACTTCCCGAAATCTTCACCGGCGGCTTGCCGTTCGAGGTGGCGATCTTCGCCCCCATCAGGCGCAGCGGCGCAGCGGCGCGCTCCATCGGTCGCTGCATCAGCGAGGCATCGCCGATCAACTCGCTGTCGAACGACTGCCCGCTCAGCAATCCGGTCATCAGCCGCATGGCCGTGCCGGAATTGCCCATGTCCAGCGCATGGCCCGCCGCCTGCAGCCCGTTGAGACCCACACCGTGAACGCGCACTTCCTGCGCGCCCGGCCGTTCGACCACGACGCCCAGGGCGCGCATCGCTTTCATGGTCGCCAGGCAATCCTCGCTTTCGAGAAAGCCGCGCACGTCGGTGATGCCTTCGGCAAGGCTGCCGAGCATCAGCGCACGATGGGAAATGGACTTGTCGCCGGGGACGCGAATCGCGCCCGCCGTGGCGACCACAGGCTGAACTACGTAATGAGACATCGTTGAATGATCTACGCGGATGGTCTATGCGGGCCGGAAAATTGGTCGCAGCGCGCTCAGCATACGCCGATTCGCTACCGCGATTCCGACCGGTTCGCTCACAGCACCGCGCTCGGATACGAGCCCAGCAGCTTGAACAGCGATGCCTGCTTCTTCAGGTCTTCCAGCGCCTGCTTGAGCGGCGGCTCGCTGGCATGACCCTGTACGTCGATGAAGAACACGTAGTCCCACTTGTGCTTGCGCGAGGGACGCGACTCGATGCGAGTCATGCTGATTTTGTTGCGCGCCAGCGGCTCGAGCAGCCGATGCAGCGTGCCGGGCGACTGCGTGTCCCCACCCGAGAACAGCAGCGTGGTCTTGTCCTTGCCGCTGGCTTCGAACAGCTTGCGGCCGATGACCAGAAAGCGCGTGGTGTTGTCGGGGCGGTCCTCGATCTGCGGCTCGATGATGTTCAGGCCGTAGACCTCCGCTGCCGTCTGGCCCGCAATCGCTGCCGTGCCCTCCTCGTCGCGCGCGCGGCGCGCGGCTTCGGCATTGCTGGCCGCTGGAATGCGTTCGATGCCGGGCAGATTCGCGTCCAGCCATTGACGACATTGCGCCAGCGATTGTTGGTGCGAGCAGACGCGCACGATCTTCCGCAGATCCTGCATCCGTCCCATCAGGTTCTGATGGACGCGCAACTCGACCTCGCCACAGATCTTCAGCGGCGAGACCAGGAACATGTCCAGCGTGTTGTTGACCGTGCCCTCGGTGGAGTTCTCGATCGGCACCACCCCGAAATCGGCGTGGCCGGCCTGCACTTCACCGAACACTTCGCTGATCTCGGCCAACGGCAATGCGCGCACGGAATGACCGAAATGCTTCAGCACCGCCTGCTGCGAGAAAGTGCCTTCCGGCCCGAGGAACGCGACCTTCAGCGGTTCTTCCTGTGCCAGGCACGCGGACATGATCTCGCGGAACAGCCGCACCACTTCTTCGTTGCGCAGCGGGCCCTGGTTGCGTTCGAGAACCTTGCGCAGCACCTGCGCTTCACGCTCCGGCCGATAGAAGTCCGCGGTGTGCAGGCCTTGCGCCACTTTCCTGGCGCCGACTTCCTTAGCACAGCGGGCGCGCTCGTTCAGCAGCTCGTGGATGCGCTGGTCGATGCCGTCGATACGATCGCGAATGGCCTTGATATCCAAGGGCGCCGCAGCCGGCGCCGCCTGGGCAGAGGGTTTGGTTTTGCCGCGGGTCTTGGCCCGCGTTTTGGAGCCGGCCTTCAAGGAATGTCCTTAGAGTGAGCGAACCGCCAAGACGCCATGAATCGTGTTGAGCTGCTCCAGCACCGCAGGCGACACCGCGCCGTCGATGTCGATCAGCGTGTAAGCCAGGTCGCCACGCGACTTGTTGAGCAGGTCGGCAATGTTCAGATTCGCCGCCGCCAGCGCCGTGGAGATCTGGCCGACCATGTTCGGCACGTTCTCGTTGACGATCGACAGGCGCGTCGCACTCGTGGTGCGCGGCAGCACGGCTTCCGGGAAATTCACGCTGTTGCGGACGTTGCCGTTCTCGAGGAAATCGCGCAGCGTGTCGACGACCATCACGGCGCAATTCTCTTCGGCCTCGCCGGTCGAAGCGCCCAGGTGCGGCAGCGCCACCACTTTGGCGTGGTCCTTGAGCAGCGTGGTCGGGAAGTCGCAGATGTAAGCGCCCAGCTTGTCGCCATCCAGCGCATCCACTACAGCGTGCTCGTCCACGATGCCGGCGCGCGCGAAATTCAGAATGACGCCCTTGTCGCGCAGCAGTTTCAGCCGGTTCGCATTGACCAGATTGCGCGTGCCATCGACCAGCGGTACGTGGACCGTGACCATGTCGCAGCGGGAGAACAGATCGTCGAGCGACAGCGCCTGCTCCACGCCGGACGACAACTGCCAGGCACGCTGCACCGTGATCTGTGGGTCGAATCCCAGCACCCGCATGCCGAGCGCGTGCGCCGTGTTGGCAACTTCCACGCCGATGGCGCCGAGGCCGATTACGCCCAGCGTGCGGCCGGGCAACTCATAGCCGACGAATTTCTTCTTGCCCTTCTCCACTTCCTTGTCGAGTTGCTCGTCGCTGCCTTTCAGTCCGCGCACGTACTCCCAGGCCGGGCAGATATTGCGGGCGGCGAGGAACAGGCCCGCGATCACCAGCTCCTTGACCGCGTTGGCGTTGGCGCCCGGTGCATTGAACACCGGCACGCCGCGCTTGGAGAATTTCGCAACCGGGATGTTGTTGGTGCCCGCCCCGGCCCGCGCAATGGCTTTCACGCTGGCGGGCACGTCCATCTCGTGCATGTTGGCGGATCTGAGCAGCACCGCATCGGGATGCCCGATCTCCGAGGCCACTTCGTAGCGCTCGCGCGGCAGGCGTTCCAGCCCGCGCACGGAAATATTGTTGAGGGTGAGGACGCGGAAGCTCATCCGTGCTTCCTTTCGAATTCCTTCATGAAGTCGACCAGCGCCTTGACGCCTTCCAGCGGCATGGCGTTGTAGAGACTGGCGCGCATGCCGCCAACCGAGCGGTGGCCGGCGAGCGTCACCAGGCCGGCGTCCTTGGCTTCGGCCAGGAAGGTCTTGTCGAGCTCGGGCTTGGCCAGCGTGAACGGCACGTTCATCCAGGAGCGCGCGTCCTTCGCCACCGGGTTCTTGTAGAAGGGCGAGGCGTCGATGGTGCCGTACAGCAGCTCGGCCTTGGCGCGATTGCGCTCGCCCATCGCCGCCAGGCCGCCGTTACGCTTCAGCCACTGGAACACCAGGCCCGACATGTACCAGGCATAGGTCGGCGGCGTGTTGAGCATCGAGCCGTCCTTCGCCATGGCGGTGAAGTCGATGAAAGTCGGCGTTCCCGGCCGCGCATGACCCAACAGGTCTTCGCGCACGATGACCAGCGTCAGGCCCGCCGGACCGATGTTCTTCTGGGCACCGCCGTAGATCAGGCCGAACTTCGACACGTCGATGGGGCGCGACAGGATCGTCGAGGACATGTCGGCCACCAGCGGCACGCTGCCCGCTTCGGGCACGAAGTGGTACTCGACACCACCGATGGTTTCGTTCGGCGTGTAGTGCAGATACGTGGCGCCCTGCGAAAGCTTCCATTGCGCGACCGCGGGAATCGAGGTGTACGGCTCACCGGCATCGGCGGCGACGTTCACCTTGGCATAGCGCTTGGCTTCGCCGATGGCCTTCTTGGACCAGGCGCCGGTGTTCACGTAATCCACGACGCTGTCGGGCGTGGTGAGATTCAGCGGAATGGCGGCGAACTGGCCGGTGGCGCCGCCCTGCAGGAACAGCACCTTGTAGTTCTTCGGCACCGCCAGCAGCTCGCGCAGGTCGGCCTCGGCCGCTTCGGCGATGGAGATGAAGGCCTTGCCGCGATGGCTCATTTCCATCACGGACATGCCGGTGCCCTGCCAGTCGAGCAGCTCCTCGCGGGCCTGTTCGAGCACTTCGACGGGGAGGACGGCGGGACCGGGGCTGAAATTGAAAACGCGCATGGAACTTGACCGATGGTGAATGGATGGATTTCGGGAAGACTTTGCGGGCTACTGCGCCTCGCCGGACGCGTCCGCGTCCTCGCCGCCTTCACTGCCGTTGTCGGCGATGATGCGTTCCAGGCCGACCAGGCGGTCGCCCTCGTCGAGGCGGATCAGACGCACGCCCTGGGTGTTGCGGCCCTGCTCGGAAATGTCGCTGACCGGCGTGCGCACCAGCGTGCCGCCGGAGCTGATCAGCATGATCTCGTCGTCCGGCTTGACCTGCAGCGCGCCGACCAGACGGCCGTTGCGCTCGCTGATCTGCAGGGCGATCACGCCCTGGCCGCCACGGCCGTGCACCGGGAAATCCTCGGCCGCAGTGCGCTTGCCATAGCCGTTCTCCGAGGCCGTGAGCACCATGCCTTCGGCATCCAGGATGATGAGCGAGATGACTTCCTCGCCCTCGGGCAGGCGGATGCCGCGCACGCCGGCGGCGTTGCGGCCCATCGGGCGCACGTCGTTCTCATCGAAGCGGATCGCCTTGCCGCCGCTGGAGCACAGCACGATGTGCTTGCTGCCGTCGGTGATGTCCACGCCCACCAGCCGATCGCCTTCATCCAGCTCGATGGCGATGATGCCGGCCTGGCGCGGGCGTGAGAACGCTTCGAGCGAGGTCTTCTTGACGGTGCCGCTGGCGGTGACCATGAACACGAACTTGTTCTCTTCGAACTCGTGGATCGGCACCACCGCGTTGATGCGCTCGCCTTCCTGCAACGGCAGCAGGTTCACGATCGGTTTGCCGCGCGAGCCGCGGCTGGCCTGCGGCAGCTGGTACACCTTCAGCCAGTAGAGCTTGCCGCTGCTGGAGAAACACAGCAGCGTGTCGTGCGTGTTGGCGACGAACAGCTTGTCGATGAAATCCTCGTCCTTGACCGCGGCCGCGGCCTTGCCGCGACCACCTCGGCGCTGCGCCTGGTAGACGGTGACCGGCTGCGCCTTGGCATAGCCGCCGTGCGACAGGGTGACCACCACGTCCTGCTGCTCGATCAGGTCCTCGATGGTGAGATCGGAATGGTTCGGGATGATCTCGGTGCGGCGCGCATCGCCATACTTGGCGCGGATGTCTTCGAGCTCGGCGCGAATCACCTCCAGCAAGCGCTCGGGCCGCGCCAGGATGTCTTCCAGATCCTGGATCTGCACCAGCAGCTCCTGGAACTCGGCCCAGATCTTGTCCTGCTCCAGCCCGGTGAGACGGTGCAGCCGCAGCTCGAGAATGGCCTGCGCCTGCACGTCGGACAGCTTGTAGCCGCTGCCGACGAAGCCGAACTCCTCGGACAGCCCGCGCGGCCGCGTCACCACCTGACCGGCGCGCTCCAGCATCTGCGGCACCGTGCCGGCCGGCCAGACCCGACCCATCAACGCCGTCTTCGCCTCCGCCGGGGTCGGCGATGCCTTGATGACCGCGATCACCTCATCGATGTTGGCCAGCGCCACGGCCTGGCCTTCCAGGATGTGGGCGCGCTCGCGCGCCTTGCGCAGATCGTAAATGGTGCGGCGAGTGACGACCTCGCGCCGGTGACGCAGGAACGCCTCCAGCATCTCCTTCAAAGTGAACAGCTTCGGCTGTCCGTCCTGCAGCGCCACCATGTTCATGCCGAACACGGTTTCCATCGGCGTGTGCTTGTACAGGTTGTTGAGCAGCACGTCGGCCACTTCACCGCGCTTCAACTCGATGACGATGCGCATGCCATCCTTGTCGGACTCGTCGCGCAGACCGTCGCCGGCGATGCCGTCGATGACCTTCTCGCGCACCAGCTCGGCGATGCGCTCGATCAGGCGCGCCTTGTTCACCTGGAACGGCAGCTCGGTGACGATGATGGCCTGGCGGCCCTTTTCGTCCTCTTCGATCGTGGTGCGCGCCCGCATGTACACGCGGCCGCGGCCGGTGGCGTACGCAGTGGCGATTTCCGCCGAGCCGTTGATGATGCCGGCGGTCGGGAAGTCCGGGCCGGGAATGTGCTGCATCAGCGCAGCCAGCGTCAGGCTCGGATCGTCAATGAGCGCGATGCAGGCGCTGACGACTTCGCCCAGGTTGTGCGGCGGGATGTTGGTGGCCATGCCCACCGCGATGCCGGAGGAGCCGTTCACCAGCAGGTTCGGCACCCGCGTCGGCAGCACCACCGGCTCCTGTTCCTTGCCGTCGTAGTTGTCGACGAAATCGACCGTCTCGCGCTCGATGTCGGCCAGCAGCTCCGAGGCCAGCGCCGTCATGCGGCATTCGGTGTAGCGATATGCAGCCGGCGCATCGCCGTCGATGGAACCGAAGTTACCCTGGCCGTCGACCAGCAGGTAACGCATGGAGAAATCCTGCGCCATGCGCACCAGGGCGTCATAGGCGGAAGTGTCGCCGTGCGGGTGGTACTTGCCGAGCACGTCACCGACCACGCGCGCGCACTTCACGTACGGCCGGGAGTGGACGTTGTTGCTCTCGTGCATCGCGAACAGGATGCGTCGATGCACCGGCTTCAGGCCGTCGCGCACGTCCGGCAGGGCACGCCCCACGATGACGCTCATCGCATAGTCGAGATACGACTTGCGCATCTCGTCTTCGAGATTGACGTGCAGGATTTCGCGCGCGATTTCTGCCATGTTCGGTTGGGTTGGCCAGGAGGCGATAAAGTCGCAAATGTTATCACAGACAGGGCCCTGGCCGAACTGTCAGTGCGCCTCCCAAGCTATACTCGCGCGCGGTTTTTCGCAGCCGGTGCCGAATTGGCAAGCCTCAAGGTCCCATGCAACAAGTCGACACGCTGATTGCGGCGCGCTGGGTCGTTCCGATCGAGCCCGCGGGCTGCGTGCTCGAACGACATACGGTCGCCGTCCACCAGGGCCGGATCGTGGCCGTCGTGCCGACGGCCGAGGCCGGCGAGCAGCTCACGGCACCCGAACGGATCGAGCGTCCAGGGCATGTGCTGCTGCCTGGTCTGGTCAACGCGCACACGCACGCGGCAATGACGCTCCTGCGCGGGGCGGCCGAAAGCTCGTCGCTGAAGCATTGGCTGAAAGAGCAGGTCTGGCCGCTCGAAAAGCGCTGGATCGACGCCGAGTACGTGCGCGACGGCACCGATCTGGCCATTGCCGACATGCTCACCAGCGGCACCACCTGCTTTGCCGACATGCACCTGCTTCCGGACATGGTGGCGCAAACCGCCGCGGCAGCCGGCATCCGCGCTTGCATCGGGCTGCCGGTCCTGGAGGGCGCAACCATCTGGGCCGACAGCGCCGACGAATACCTGGAGAAAGGCCTGCGCCTGCACGACGACTATCGCGACGATCCATTGATCACGACCGCCATGGCGCCCTACGCGCCCTGGGCTGTCAGCGATGAGACGCTGCTGCGCGTGCAACGCACTGCCGATGAGCTCGAGCTGCCGGTGACCATGCATGTCAACGAAAGCCGGACCGACCTGGAGCGCAACGGCGAACGCACCCTGGCGCGACTGGAACGACTGGGGCTGTTGTCGCCGCTGCTGTCGGCGGTCCACATGGTTCATGTGGACGACGGCGACCTGGACCGTGCCGCCCGTGGCGGCATCAGCATCGTTCATTGCCCGCAATCCAACCTCAAGCTGGGCAATGGAGTCTGCCCGACCCCGGCCATGCACGCGCGCGGCATCAACCTGACGCTCGGCACCGACGGCGCGGCCAGCAACAACGACCTGAGCCTGCTGGACGAAATGCGCAGCGCCGCCCTGCTCGCCCGCGGCGTGTCTCACGACAGCGTCGTCTTGAGTCCGTTGGTCGACACCCCCCTGGGCGCCCACGACTGGCTGCGCGCGGCGACACTCAATGCGGCCCGAGCCCTGGGCCTGGGCGACTCGATCGGCTCGCTGCTGCCCGGCAAATGGGCCGACCTGTGTTGCATCGACCTTGGCCGGGCGCACACACAACCCGTATACGATCCGGCGGTGCAGCTGATTTACTCGGTATCGCGCGATCAGGTCTGCGATGTCTGGGTCGCCGGCCGTCGATTGCTGGCCGATGGCCGGCTCACGCGCTTGGACATCGACGACGTACTGCAGCGCGCGCAACGCTGGCAGGCGAGAATCTCTTCCCCATGAATCAGACGCATCCCCATTCTTCCGGCAAGAACCACGATCCGGCGGAGATCGCCCGCTTCGATGCCACCGCGCAGCGCTGGTGGGACCCCAAGGGCGAATTTCGGCCGCTGCACGTTCTCAATCCGGTACGTGCCGACTACATCGAAGCACGCGTCGGTGGCTTACGCGGCAAGCGCGTTCTCGATGTCGGCTGCGGCGGCGGGCTGCTCAGCGAGAACCTGGCTCGCCGCGGCGCGAACGTCACGGGCATCGACCTGGGTGTGGCCACCATCGAGGTCGCCGAGCTGCACGCACTGGAATCGGGCCTGTCCATCCACTACGCGCGCGAATCGGCCGAAGATCACGCCGCGCATTCAGCGGGCACGTATGACGTGGTCGCCTGCCTGGAAATGCTCGAACACGTTCCAGATCCGGCCAGCGTGCTGCGCGCGCTGCACACACTGGTGAAGCCGGGTGGCGACGTCGTTGTGTCGACGCTCAATCGCAATCTCAAATCCTGGCTGTTGGCCATCGTCGGCGCGGAATACGTCATGGGCCTGCTCGAACGCGGCACGCATACGTACGCGCGCTTCATCCGGCCGTCGGAGCTGGCGCGCTGGGCCCGCAACGCCGAGCTGACCGTCCTCGACATCGCCGGCCTCGAATATCACCCACTGCGGGAAACCGCCTGGCGCAGCGCCAATGTCGACGTGAACTACATGATGCATCTGCGCCGCGATCCGGAGTCCACGCGGTGAATGGCACTTTGATACTGGCGGCCGCCGCGGCGCTGTTGTTCGGCCTGTTGCTCGGCGGATTGATCGCTTCGTGGCTGAATCGCAGGCGCTCCGAGGCACTGCACGTCGAGCTGGCGGTGCTGAAATCGCAGGTCAAGACCGAGCAGCAACTGGAACAGGAACGGCTGCAAGCGCTGGAACGCGCTTCCGAGCGTCTGCAGTCCTCCTTCGAATCCGTCGCCGGCCAATCGCTGCGCGACAACAGCGAAGTCTTTCTCAGGCTGGCGCGCGAGCACCTGGGCCAGCATCAGCAAACTGCGGTAGCCGCGCTGACGCAGCGCGAGAAGGCCATCGAAGCCATGCTGGCGCCGATCCGCGAAGCACTCGGCAAGACCGAGCAGCAGATGCTGCGCATCGAAAAGGAACGCGCCGAGACGTTCGGCAGCCTGCGGACTTCGCTGGAAAGCGTGACGCTGGGCCAGCAGGCGCTGCAACGCGAGACCCGCACGCTGGTAAATGCATTGCGCCGTCCCGAAGTACGAGGCCAATGGGGCGAGCTGACGCTGCGCCGCCTCGCCGAGCTCGCCGGCATGGTGGAGCACTGCGATTTCAGCGAGCAGGTCCACGTCCGCGCCGAGGACGGCAACCTGCGGCCCGACATGATCGTGCACATGCCCGACGGCCGCGACCTGGTGGTCGACGTCAAGACGCCGCTGGACGCCTATCTCGAAGCGGTCGATGCGGCCAGCGACGAAGCCCGCAACGTGGCGCTGCGCCGCCATGCGATGGCGCTGGCCGACCGGGTACGACAGCTCGGTGCGAAGAGCTACTGGAACCAGTTCGAGAAAAGCCCCGACTTCGTGATCCTGTTCATTCCGGGTGATCAGTTCCTGTCGGCGGCGCTCGCCGAGCTGCCCAACCTGATCGAGGACGCCATCCGCCAGGACGTCATCATCGCCACGCCTTCCAGCTTCGTCGCGCTGCTCAAGACGGTGGCCTACGGCTGGCGCCAGACCGCGCTGGCGCAGAATGCCGAAACCATCCGCACGCTGGCGCAGGATCTGTACAAGCGCCTGGCCGTCTTTACCGGCCATCTCGGTCGCCTCGGCCGCAGCCTGAACAGCAGCGTCGATGCATTCAATGCTGCAGTCGGCTCGCTGGAACGCCAGGTTCTGCCCGGCGCGCGCAAGTTCACCGAGCTGGGCGTGCGTCCGGACCGCGAGATCGAAGTCATCGAGCCGCTCGACCGGCTGGCCCGGGATCCGCAGTTGAAGAAAGAGGACGAGACGCCGCAGGCCACGAAAGGAACCAACTGATATAGATTTGCCGCACCCGCTATCCTTCTCGGTCCCGCGAAGGCGCGAGCCCATCTTAGGATGGATTCCTGCCCCGCTTGCGCGAGAGCGAGCTCTTCGCGGGAATGACGGGTGGTCCGTCGCAGAATCTCCTACCGTGTTCACGCTCGATGTCTATCCCTGCTTCACTTGACGATTCGCAGATCAACCGCGCCGCGCCGCCCGGCTCGATGCGGTATTTCTCACTGCTGTACACACCACTGTCGTTACGCGACGCAGTGACCGCGCTGTACGTGATCGATGCGGAGATCCGCGAATCGGCACAGAGCGCGAACCACGATGTTGCGCATACCCGTCTGCAATGGTGGCGTCAGGAAATCGACCGGCTGGTGAATGCCAATCCGCAGCACCCGGCCACTCGCACGCTGAACGCGTTGCCCGATTTCGACCGAAAGAACTTCTCTCGCCTGCATGAGCTCATCGCAGCGGCCGATATGGATCTCGCACGCATGACTTACCTGAATCTGCGTGAGCTGCGCGCTTACTGCTCACGCAGTGGCGGAACGGTCCAGGAAATGATCGCCATGCTGCTGCTGCCAACGCCGATGGAAGAGCCGGTCCGCGTCGCGGCGAATCGCGTCGGAGTCGCTGTGCGGCAGGTGGAGATCCTGCGCGACGTGCGCCAGGATGCTTACGACGGCCGTCTGTATCTGCCGTTGGATGGTTTGGAGGAAGACGCCGTCGGCATCGAGGAGCTGCGCTCGAAAGAGTTCGGCGCCAAGACCCGCGCCGCGCTGGCTCGATTCCGCGACGCCATCGCCCCGGATCTGGAGATAGAAATCGCTGCCTTTGGCCACGACGTGCGGGCATACTTGCGCCCGCTGCTGGTCATGGCCGCACTGCACCGCCGCCTGCTCGACCGCATCGCGCGCAGCAACTATGCCGTCGCTACGCAGCGTATGGAGCTGGGACCGGTGGAAAAGCCCTGGATTGCCTGGCGCGCGGCGCGCCGCGCCGGCTAGCGGCACTCAACCAACATCGCCACTACCCTAACCCTGACCATGCTCGACCCCAGAACCTACATCGCGGCACCGGACCTGCTGCAGGACCGAGTCATCCTGATCACCGGCGCCAGCGATGGCATCGGCAAGGCTGTTGCACAAGCAGCGGCGGCGCACGGCGCGCGCGTCATTCTTCACGGCCGCAACGTGAAGCGGCTCGAAGCGGTTTACGACTCGATCGTCGGCGCCGGACAACCGCGCCCCTCGATTCTGCCGCTCGACCTGGAAAAGGCTGGTCCCGCCGAATACGACGCGCTGGTCGCCGCCATCGAGAAGGAATTCGGGCACCTCGACGTCCTGCTGCACAATGCGGGCATGCTGGGTGAGCGCGCACCTATCGAGCATTACGACGTCGGCAAGTGGATGCGCACCATGCACGTCAACACGAACGTGCCGTTCCTGCTGACACAGCACCTGCTGCCGCTGCTACGGAAATCGGCGGATGGGTCGATCATATTCACGTCCAGCGGCGTAGTGCCGCGGCCGCGCGCGTACTGGGGCGCTTACCTGGCGTCCAAGTGGGCCAGCGAAGGCATGATGCGGATGCTGGCGGACGAGGTGGAATCGGTGCCGACGCTGCGGGTCAACAGCATCGATCCGGGCAAGGTACGCACCAACATGCGGTTGCAGGCCTATCCGGCCGAGGATCGCAGCAAGCTGGCGGCGCCGGAAGCGATCGTCGCGCCCTACCTGTTCCTGTTCGGGCCGGACAGCAAGGGCATCAGCGGCCGGACTTTCGACTGCCAGTAACCTTGCGTCCAGCGGAGCGCGTGCGACGGGAATCGTCGGCAGCGTCGCGATCCGGCACCGGCGGACGGCTCGGCCGGTTCGATGATTTGCGGGGCTTGCCGCGGCCGTTCGACTTGGATCCCGGCCGACGTCCCGACCGCGGGCCCTGCGGCTCGACCGGCTGTTCCAGCTGTACGAATTCGTACAGGCGCTCGACCTCCTTGTCCGACAACGCACGATGCTTGCCGCGCGGCAAGTCTCGCGGCAACTCGATATCGGCGAACTTCACCTGGATCACGCGGCTGACCTTGAGCCCGTTGGTTTCAAACAGCGCACGCACCGCTGCGCGCCGATGCGCATGCGCGGCCTCGACGCGGAACCAGCGGTTCGTACCCTCGCCGCCGGCTGGCTCGATGCTCTCGAACGCCACCGTCTGTTCGTCGAAACGAACCGTGCGCGACAGCTCCGCAGGATCGAATTCGGGAGTCGGCACCAGCACGCGCGCCACGTAAGCCGAAGGCACTTCCTCCGAACGACGCCGCAGCGCGTCCGCGAGGCGACCATCAGTGGTAAGAATCAGCAAACCGCTGTCGCCCGCCTGCATCGTGTTGACGACCAGCCAGCGCGAGCCGCGCACGGCCGGCAGCCGCTCCATCACTGTTTCTTCCATCGATTCAGACGCATCTTCGGCCGCGCGCGCAGCGACAGGCTGGCCTTGCGGTTTGTGATACGCGATGACGGCCGCTTTGCGCGCCATTCGCAGGCGCGAGGTCACGTCTTGCCCGTCCACCGCGACCCGGTCGCCTTCGCTGTAACGATCGCCCGGTTGCGCCGGTCGCCCGTTCAGCAGCACGCGCCCGTCCAGCATCCATTTCTCGATCTCACGCCGGGAACCCAGGCCATGCTGGGCAAGAAGTTTGTGGAGGCGTTCGGACATGGGTGCTGGAACCGCTGGGCGTATCGATCGCGAATGACGGAAATGCGCCGGGCGGCGCGGACTACAGCTCGATGACTACACCGGGGGCCGGGCTGCAGTCCGGCCCCCGTGGGAAAGAATCAACCTTCGCGCGGCGGTTCGCCGACAGGGCGGCTGTCATCCTGCTCGCCTTCCGGCGAGGCCACCAGCGTCGGGGCTTCGGCCTCCTCGTCGAGGAACTCGTCGCCTTCCTCACCGCCGTCCGCTGACAGCTCGGCTTCCTCGGCATCGGCCGACAGCTCCGGATCGTCCGACTCGGCCTCCGCATCGGCGGACAGCTCGGAGTCATCCGCCGACAACTCGACTTCCTCCGCATCCGCCGACAGCTCCTGGTCTTCGTCTGCCTCCTCGTCTTCGTCCTCGGGCTCGGGCTCGGACTCATCCGATGCGGCTTGCAGACCGGCCTCAGCATGCGCGACTGCTTCAGCGTCGGCGGCTGCTTCGTCCTCGGCCGCAGCCACCGGATCGCGGCCTTCGAAATTCTCGACCGCTTCCGCGAGCGTATTGCCGGCAGCCGCCTCGCCTTCGGCCGTCGCCTCGCCGCCCGGCAGCTCCAGCTGTACGCCGATGGTTTCGACATCGCGCAGTTCGGCCAGCGTGGGCAACTGGTCGAGGCTCTTCAGACCGAAGTAGTCGAGAAACTCGCGCGTCGTGCCCAGCAGCTCCGGGCGTCCCGGCACTTCGCGATGTCCGACGACGCGGATCCAGTTGCGCTCCTGCAGCGTGCGCATGATGGTCGAGCTGATCGCCACGCCGCGAATCTCTTCGATTTCACTGCGGGTGATCGGCTGACGATAAGCCACCAGCGCCAAGGTCTCCAGCAGTGCACGCGAATAACGCGACGGACGCTCCTGCCACAGACGCGAGACAACATCCATGGCGCGCGCGCGCACCTGGATACGCCAGCCGCTCGCGACCTGAAGCAGCTCGATGCCGCGCGACTCGTAGTCCGCCGCCAGCAACTCGATCGCCGTCTGCAACTGCTCGGGCGTGGGACGGTCACGCTCCTCGAACAGCTCCAGCAGCTGCTGCGTCGTCACCGGACGGCCTGCCGCCAGCAGCGTCGCTTCGATGATGTGTTTGAGATCCTGTTCGTTCATTGGCTGCTCACTTG
>Ga0182747_1000775_pt1 | contig 27294 bp, 18 predicted proteins | sample eDN3rd30CBELigBY_FD_128526 | JGI IMG/M metagenome (GOLD analysis project Ga0182747, IMG submission 128526) | Enriched backyard soil microbial communities from Emeryville, California, USA - eDNA 3rd pass 30_C BE-Lig BY (version 2) (version 2) | ecosystem: Environmental > Terrestrial > Soil >... | reverse complement strand
CGACGACAATTTCGTCGGCGACCTCAATTCGCCGGCGCCGAGTGCCGCCGAGCTGCTGTACCTGTGCGATGTGGTTAACCGCTATTTCCGCCATCCGGTGACACCGGATGAACTGGCCTGGTCGTTTTCCGGCGTCCGCGCGCTCTATGATGACGGCAAGGGCAAACCCGAAGACGTGACGCGGGATTACCATCTCGAGCTCGAGACCCCGCGCAACGAAGCACCGCTGCTGACCATCTATGGCGGCAAGATCACCACCTATCGCCGTCTCGCCGAAGTAGCGCTGGCGAAACTCGGCCGCATTTTTCCCGGCCGTGCAGCGTGGACCGCGCAGGTCAAACTGCCGGGCGGCGAGTTCGAATGGGCGAACCTGAAGGAAGTGCTGGCGGAAATGCAGACCCGCTGGCCGTTTCTGGCCGAGCCCACGGCGCGGCGCATGCTGCGCGCTTATGGCCTGCGCGCCGAAAAATTCCTGGGCGATGCCGAAAACATGGGGGCGCTGGGGCCCGTGCTCACCGGCGATCTGACCGCGGCCGAAATCCGCTACCTGGTCGAACATGAATGGGCCGAGACCGCCGAGGATATTCTCTGGCGGCGCGGCAAGTTCGGCCTGACCGCCACGGCGGACGAACGCGAGGCGATTGACAGGCTGATCGGCGCGCTGAGACGGCCCGCTCAGGGTTAACGGGTCGCCAACGGCTTCGTTGCAATTGGGTTGCCGGCATTCACCTCGTATCGACGCGGTTGTGCTCAAATGACGCGGTGAAGACACCGCCATTGGGGCCGTCTATGCAATACGATTCCAGGGAGCTCGATCGCCGTCTTGAAAGGCTGAAGGTGCTTGTCGTCGACGACGAGCCTTTCATGCGCAAGGTCGTGCGGACACTGCTGACCGGCATGGGCGTGCGCAACATCGTGGAGGCGCATGACGGCATGCATGGCCTCGATGCCATTCGCCGCGAGCAACCGGATGTCGTCATTCTCGACTGGAGCATGCCCGGTCTCGACGGCCCGGCTTTCGTGCGCATGGTGCGCTCGCCGGAAACCTTCCCGACGCCGGATATCCCGATCATCATGCTCACCGGCCACGGCGAACGCACCAAGGTGATCGAGGCGGTCGAGATCGGCGTCAACGAGTTCCTGCTCAAGCCGGTGTCGACCAAATCGTTGCGTGACCGCATGGCCGCGGTGCTGCTCAATCCGCGGCCGAATATCCGCTCCGGTCATTATTACGGGCCGGCGCCGCGCAAGCTCGTCGATATTCATCGCGACGAAGACGAACGCAAGTCGCTCATTTATCTGAACTGATCCGGCCTTTTCATTCGCGCCGCGACGCCTTAGCCTCGCCGCACTGAAGCGGCCGGGGGCTTGAAGTGTCGTATCTCATCGCCATCGATCAGGGCACGACTTCGACGCGGGCCATCGTCTTTGACGCCGCGCTGAAGCCGCGCGTGCTGGCACAGCGCGAACTGCCGCAGATCTTTCCCGCGCCGGGATGGGTTGAGCACGACCCGGAAGAGATCTGGCGCGCCACGGTCGCGGTGGTGCGCGAGGCGATTGCCAAGGCCGGCGTTGCGGCGACGGACATCGCCGGCATCGGCATCACCAATCAGCGCGAAACCACGGTGGTCTGGGATCGGGCGAGCGGCGCGCCGATCCACAATGCCATTGTCTGGCAGGACCGCCGCACCGCGGCCTATTGCGACGGCTTGCGCGCCGGCGGGTACGAGGCCGAGATCACGGCGAAAACCGGATTGATCGTCGATCCTTATTTCTCCGCCAGCAAGATCGCCTGGCTGCTCGAGCATGTCGATGGCGCAAGGGCCAAGGCGGACAGCGGCGCGCTCGCCTTTGGCACGATCGACAGCTTTCTGTTGTGGCGGCTCACCGGGGGCAAGGTTCACGCGACCGACGCCAGCAATGCGGCGCGCACCAGCCTGCTTGATATCGGCAGCGGGCAATGGGACGAAGGACTGTGCCGGCTGTTCGGCGTGCCGATGGCGATGCTGCCCGACGTGCGCGATTGCGCCGGCGCCTTTGGTGTCACCACGCCCGATTTGTTCGGCGCGGCGATTCCAATTCTTGGCATGGCGGGCGATCAGCAGGCGGCGACCGTGGGGCAGGGCTGCTTCACGCCCGGCATGATGAAATCAACCTACGGCACCGGCTGCTTCATGCTGCTCAACACCGGGGCCGAACGCGTCACATCGCGGAACAGCCTGCTCTCGACCATCGCCTATCAGCTCGACGGCAAGCGCACCTATGCGCTCGAAGGCGCGATCTTCATCGCCGGGGCGGCGGTGCAATGGCTGCGCGATGGCCTGAAGATCATCGCCAGATCGTCGGAGGCGAGTTCGCTCGCCGCCAGGGCCGATCCGGCGGAAGAGGTTTATCTCGTGCCGGCTTTTGTCGGCCTCGGCGCGCCTTATTGGGATGCGCAGGCCCGCGGCGCCATCTTCGGCCTGACGCGCAATTCCGGCGGCGCCGAGATCGCGCGCGCCGCGCTTGATGCGGTGGGCTATCAGACCCGCGACCTGATTGAAGCCATGCACGCGGACTGGCCGGCATCGCGCGGCGCGCACACGGTGTTGCGCGTCGATGGCGGCATGACGGCGAGCGACGAGACCATGCAGTTTCTCGCCGACATTCTCGCCGCGCCGGTCGATCGTCCGGTGGTAATGGAAACGACCGCGCTGGGCGCGGCCTATCTCGCCGGCCGTGCCGCCGGCCTGTGTCCCGACCTCGATGGTTTCGCCGCGCAGTGGCAACTCGACAGGCGCTTCTCGCCGCACATGGATGCACAAACGCGCGAGCGGAAATATGCGGGCTGGAAGGATGCTGTTCGCAGGACGCTGACGCAGCCCTGACGCGTCAGGGTTTCGGCTCGGCCGGCACGGTTTCGGCCGCCGGCTGCGCGCCGCCGCCGGTCAGCCGTTCGATCGCCGAGCGAACGGTGTCACGGGCGTTGCGCTCGCGTACGGCATTGAGCAACGGCGCCGCCGCGCCGGAGCGGCGAATGAGCGCTTCGGCATCCGGCAGCATGATCGGGTCGTCCCACGAACCTTGCACCACGAACGGCAGGCCGAAGGGCGGCGCGCCGGCGCGGCTTGCGACCACCAATGCGGCGGTGCCCTTGAGATCGAGTTCGCGATCGGGAATTGACGCCGTGCCGGCAAGGACGAGGCGCACCGCGGTGCTTTCGACCTTCATGTCCTGCACATCGACGGTGCCTTGCGCGACGCGCAGCGTCACGTCGATCTTGTCGTAAGGCGTGCGGCCGGTGCGGAATTCGCCGCCGCCGGACAAAGGCCGCCGTTCCAGCCGCTTGAGCAACTGCTCGACATTGAGCCCGGCGATGGCGCCTTCGCGACCGGTGAGGGTCGCGGTGCCTGCGAGCGTGCGCGTCATGGCGAGAATACTGTCGCCGCTGCCGTCGAGCGCCATCGACATCGTGCCTTTGCCTTCGAGCCGCTTGAGGCCGAAAAGCTGGCCAAGGCAGGCTTCGAGGTCGACGTCGGCGAACTGCAGTTGCGATCTGAAATCGACACCGGTGACGGAATTGGTCAGCGCCAGCGAACCCTTGATGACGCCGCCATAGGCCAGGGCTTCGCCGATGGAAACCGACAGCTTGCCAGCGCGCAGATTGGCGCCGATGGCGGTGCGGCCGAGTTTGGCGGTGCCCATGATGACATTGGCGGCCGAGAGGCGCAGATCGAAGTCGAGACCGTTGAGGCCGTCCGGAGTCAGTCGCGCGTCGTTCCAGGCGCGCTGGTTCGCGGTCGAGAGGCGGATAGTGGAAATGTAAGGCGTCAGGTCGAGCGTGTCGGAGGCGAGCGTGCCCTGCAACGTCTGCCGGCCCTCGCTCGAGAATGACAGCACGCCTTCGGCGCTGTTGCCGTCGAGTTCGACATTGACGCCGGACAGACTGATCGAATCGCCGACCACGCTGGCCTGGGCCTTGATGGCGAAGCGGCCGAAACCGCCGCCGGGCAGCGGCTCGTGACCGGCCCAAGCCATGGCGCGGCGTAGCGAAACGGAATCGGCCGCGAGCGTGCCCTCCACCTTGACCGTCGGCTTCGTGCTGAAGGCGCCTTCAAAAGCGGCCTTCAGCGGCGCGCCCGAGAGGCGCAGCTTGACGCCGCTGCGGTTGCCGGCGAGCGCGGCGCCGAAATCGGCGAGCGTGACGCTGGCATCGACCTTTTCGCCGTGCCAGACGAAGTGGCCGGTGGCGACGAAACTCTTGGCGATCGACGGCCAGGCCAGCGACAGATCCACCGCGTGGAGCGTCTCGACCGAGCGGCCCCCGTCCTTGCGTAGCAACAACGTACCGTCGTCGATGCGCATTTCCGAGAAGCCGGCGACGCCTTGATCGGCGCGCGGCTTTTGCGCCTGGGCCAGGGCGTCGATCAGCGCCGACCAGTTCGAGCCGCCGTCGCGTTCGAGGTCGATGGCGATGGTCGGTTTCTCGAGCGACACGTCGGCGATCTCGACCCTGCCGACCAGCATCGGGAAGAAGCGCAGCCGGGCCGTCAGCCGCTCGGCGGTCAGCGCCGGGTGCGCGGGGTCGCCCAGCACCACATCCGAGAAGCTGACGCTGCCTTTGGGGAACAGGGTGACACTGACCTTGCCGCTCCACTGCGGATCGAGGCCGGTCGCGGCGCGGATGCGGTTGAGAACCTCGCCCCGCACGGTGTCGGGTGAAATCAGGTAACCGGCAGTCGTCAACACGCCGGCCGTCACCGCACCGACGGCAAGCAGCACGAATCCCAAGCGTCGAATGCCAGCGAAAGCCGTCAAAACGGGTAATTCCGAGTGGGTCGGGCCGGTTGGCCCCTTTGGCCAGGGGAATATACCATTGGCCCGGTTAGCGCCAACCTGAGCGGCCCGTGTGACGCTTTCATGGCCACCGGGACCCGTCCCCCGGAATTCGCCGTGGGCGTTAACGGCGCTTTTCGCGGGCGTCGGGCAGCCGCATCAGCAGAATCACAGGGGGGATGCCGGCCAGCACGATCAGCAGGGCCGCCAGGGCTCCGTCCTCGAAGCTGCCCCGGGTGGCAAACTGGTAGATCGAGGTCGCCAGCGTTTCGACATTGAGCGGCCGCATCAGGAGCGTCATCGGCAGCTCCTTGAGGCAATCGACGAACACCAGCAGCGCCGCGCCGACCAAGGCCGGCGTCAGCAGCGGCAGATGGATATGGCGCAGCAGCGGCCAGATGCCGGCGCCTTCCAGCCGCGCGCTCTCGTCGAACTCGCGGGGCATTTGCGCCAGACCCGCCTGCACGACGCCGATCGAGATCGAGGAAAACCGCGCCGTATAGGCGATGATCAAGGCCGCGCTGGAGCCGGCCAGCACCAGCCCGAGATGGACGCCGGCGAGCTTGCCGCTCAACCAGTTGAGAATCTCGTCGCTGGCGACGAGCGGCGACAACAGGCCGAGCGCCAGCACCGTGCCCGGCACTGCATAGCCCATGCTGGCGACGGCGAGCAGCGTTCGCCCCGCCTTGACCGGCGCCAGCCGCAGCGGAATGGCCGCGGCGATGCCGACCGCGAGCACGGCCACGGTTGCGATCGCCGCCAGTGTCACGGTGGTCGCCAGCGCGGAAATCAGCGCCGGTTCGATACCGGAAATCAGCCCGCGCCGGATCGCTTCTCGCAGCAGATAGCCGCCGGGAATGACGAAGCCGAACGCCACGGGTATTGCGCAGGCCAATGCCGCAAACGCGGCCGCGCGGCCGCGCAGCGGCAGCCGCCGCGTCACGGTGCCGTCCTGCACATCGCCTTCGACCGACTGGCGACGCCGGGCGGTGCGCTCCAGCGCGATCAGCAGCGTCACCACCGCGAGCAGGGCCAGCGCGATCTGCGCCGCGCCGCCCAGGCTGCCGCGGTTGAGCCAGGTGGTGAAGATCGACAAGGTCAGCGTCTGCACACCGAGATATTCGGCGGCGCCGATGTCGTTGAGCGCCTCGAGCAGCGCCAGCGCCAGACCGACCGCGATCGCCGGGCGTGCCAGCGGCAGCGAGATGTAGCGGAAGCTTTGCCACAAATTCGCGCCCATGGTTTGCGCGGCTTCGGCGAAGCTGGCGCTCTGCGTTTTGAACAGCGCGCGCGCGGTCAGATAGACGTAAGGATAGACAACCAGTCCGACGATCAGGATGGCGCCGCCCAACGAGCGCACCGGCGGAAACCAGTATTCGGCGCCGGTCTTGAAGCCGAAGACATCGCGCAGCGCGCTCTGCACCGGGCCGGCGGCGTCGAGGATGTCGGCATACACATAAGCCGCGATATAGGTCGGGATGGCGAGCGGCAGCGGCAGCAGCCATTCCAGCACCTTGCGGCCGGGGAATTCGAAACTCGCGACCAGAAAGGCCGGCGCTATGCCGGCCAGGACAGCCACGACGGCTACACCGGCCAGCAGCAGCACGGTCTGCACGATGGCGTGCGGCAGGACATAGGCGATCAGGTGCGGCCACAGCGCATCGTCGCCGACCACGGCCAGACGCATCAGGCTCGCCAGCGGCAGCGCGATCAGCGCGGCGGCGGCGAGCGCGATGGCCAGGCTCGCAATTCGGTCTGCCGGTAAACGGCCGGCGGCCCCGCGAAAGGCGGGGCCGCCGGTGTCGGAACGCATGATGGTCGAGGGCCTCGAAGCCGGATCAGTTATCGAAGCCGACCTTATCAACTAATGCCGCCGCTGCCTTCTTTTCATTGGCGATCTTGGAGAGCGGCAGTTGGTCGGCCTTCAGGGTACCGAAGGCCGCGATCGCCGGATTGATGGCGATGCCCGAGCGCAGCGGGTACTCGTAGTTGACGTCGGCATACATGTGCTGCGCCTTCTCGCCGGCCAGCCATTCGATGAGCTTCAGGGCTTCGGCCTTGTGCGGCGCGTGCTTGGCCAGGACGACGGCCGAGACGTTCACATGGGTGCCGCCACCGGCGAAGGTCGGCAGGATCACCTTGGTGGCGTCGGCCCACGGCTTCTGCTGCGGGTTGGCCTGCATCAGGCCGTAGTAATAGGTGTTGCCGATACCGAGGTCGCACTTGCCGGCCGCCACGTCGCGCGCGGTTTCACGATCGCCGCCCGACGGCTTCTGCGCCAGATTGGCCTTCACGCCCTTGAGCCATTCCTCGGCCTTGGCTTCGCCGTGATGCGCGATATAGGCCGCGATCAGCGCGTTGTTGTACATGTGCTGGCCGGAGCGGATGCAGATCTTGCCCTTCCACTTGGGGTCGGCGAGTTCTTCATAAGTGAGCGCCGTCTGCTGCACGCGGTCCTTCGAGGCATAGACGACGCGGGCGCGCATCGAGATGGCGTACCAGTGGCCTTCCGGATCGCGGAACTGCGGCGGCACCACCTTGTCGAGTTCGGCCGAGACGATGGGCTGGGTGATGCCGGCCTTCACCGCTTCCTCGATGCGGCCGATATCGACCGTGAGCAGCAGGTCGGCGGGGCTGTTCTCGCCTTCGGTCTTGATGCGCTGCTCGAGGCCGGAGCTCGCGGAAATGACGTTGACCTTGATGCCGGTGTCCTTGGTGAAGGCGTCGAACAGCGGCTGGATCAGCTTGGTTTCGCGATAGCTGTAGACATTGACCTCACCCTGCGCGAGCGCGGGCGACATGGCGCTGGCGACCAGTACGGCGGCAAGCGAAACGGCATGAATGGGCTTGAACATCGATATCCTCCGAGGGACCCGGCGGCGCCAACAGGGCGGCGGGTCGCGCCGCATCCTTGTGGCGAGCGGAGGGGAGCCGGTCAATCAAAGTTCTGTTGAGATAACAATAGTTTAGAACAATTACAGGGTAGGGGGCGAAATTGGGTCCCACGGAAGGACTTGGTCGGCCAGCAGGAACGCCACCGCTTAGAACCGTTTAAAACGGCACGTCGAAGCTGCGACAATCTGTCATGGCGGCTGGTCTCCGGTTTCTGGGGTGCCCCTTCGCCGCCGAGGCGGCCGGCGAACGCAGACGTTCGAGCCGCCCGAAGAGTGGCCGGCCGATCGCTCTGCGTCATTTGGAAGCTCCGTCGGCATTCTCTCCAATGCGTATGGCGCGATCAAAATCGTCTCGCCGTTGCATCGTTCGTGAATGCGTATTTCAAATTTCGGCAGTGCCTATGTCTTCGATTGACTTGCTGTCGCGCGGCGCGATTTCCTACCCCCACAGTAATGGCGGGGTGGCACATGACGAACATCAGGCGGCGCGAATTCTTGAAGGCATCGGCTTCATTGGCCGCGGCATCGGCGATGGGTGGATTCGGCTGCGTCGAGATCGCCAGCGCCGCGCCGATCCAGGTGCCGACGGTCGACAAGCTGACGATGCGCGTGCTGATCGATTCCAGCCACGACCAGTTCTTGCGACCGAAGACCGTCGCCGGCGTGCAGAGCATTCCGCCGGGTCCCGGCCGCGGCAATCCGGACTATCGCAAGGTGCTGCACAATCAGTGGGGCCTGTCGCTGTTTCTCGAAACGCAGCAGGGCAGCGACCAGCGCACGGTGCTGCTCGATTTCGGCTACAGCCCGGACGCGCTGCTCAACAACATCGAAATCCTCAAAGTCGATCCCACCAAGATCAATGCGCTTATCGTCAGTCATGGCCACTTCGATCATTTCGGCGGACTGAACGGCTTTCTCGACAAGTACCGCGACAAGCTGCCGGCCGACCTCAAGCTCTATGCCGGCGGCGAGGATAATTTCTGCCGCCGTCTGGCCGGCCCGGCGACCAACCTCACCGAAGGCGGTACGCTCGAGAAGAAGGACCTGGCGGCCCACAAGGTCACCGTGGTCCTGTGCGAAACGCCGACCGTCATCGGCCATGCCTTCACCACCGGCAAGATCAAGCGCACGAGCAGCGAACGCATTCTGCCGAACACGCATGTGCAGTGGGACAAGGAGAATGCGGCCTGCAACGCAAGCCATTACGCGCCGGCCGAGCTGCTGGGCAAGATCGTGCCCGACGAGCATGTGCACGAGCACGCCACCGTTTTCAACGTGAGGGGCAAGGGCCTCGTCGTCATCAGTTCCTGCGGCCATGTCGGCATCGTCAATTCGGTGAAGCAGGCGCAGGAGGTGTCGGGCGTGCAGAAGGTTCACGCCGTGGTCGGCGGCTTCCACCTCGGCCCGGCGCCGGCCGACTATCTCAAGCAGGTCGTGGGCGAACTCGCCAAGCTGGAGCCGGATGTGATCATTCCGATGCATTGCAGCGGCGACAACTTCGTTCGTCAGGTGCGCGAAGAATTGACGAGCAAGCTGCTCGAATCGACCACCGGCAACCAGTATGTCTTCACCGCCTGATGGTGAAGCCGGCGGCCCCATGATCGGCCGTCTGGCACTCGGCAGCTTCGTGGCCGGCGCCGCGGTTGCGGTGCTGATCGCGGCGGTCTGGCCCAAGGAGCCGCCGCAGCGTTCCGCCGAAGAGTTGATGAACGTGCTGATGTGGCAGCGCGAGCCGGTTGGCGGTCCCTTCGCGCTGATCGATCACGAAGGCCGCCGCCGGACGGATGTCGATTTCCGCGGCAAGGTGATGGTGATCTATTTCGGCTTCACCTATTGCACCGATGTTTGCCCGACCGATCTGCAGTCCATCGGCAATGCGCTCGATCGGCTGGGTCCGCTGGCCGACAAGGTGCAGCCGCTGTTCATCAGCGTCGATCCGGAAACAGATACGCCCGAACAACTGCGGAAATTCGTCGGCCTGTTTCACCCGCGCATCGTTGGTCTGACCGGGAGCGCCACCCAGATCAGGCGTGTCGCCAACGACTTCAAGGTCTATTACGCCAAGAACGAGCCGACGCGAAAGCTCGACGCCGCCGTCGATCATTCCGGCTATACGTTTCTCGTGGGAGCGGATGGGACCTATATCGGCTTCCTGCCGCCGGGCACGTCGGGCGAGCGCATGGCGTCGTTCATCCGGCCGCACGTGGCGTCCGGCAAGGCGTCGTAGCGCGGCTCAACGCGCGAGCGGCGCGCCCAGCTCGCGCGAGGCGTCGGCGATTTCCGCGATCATCTTCTTCAGGATAGCCTCGCCGAAGGATTCAAAATCCATGGCTTCCATCACGAAGCTGCCCGGTCCGCCGGTGACGTTGTCGCGATAATACTTGGCGAGGCCGCCCGGCGGGTGCGTGTGCTCCGGATTCCACGGCATCGGCTGGTCGCTGAGAATGACCAGGCCGTTGATGACGATGCCCTTGTTGACTGCTTCATCGCGCGCGAGGCGGACGTCGCGGCCCGAATTGTTGGTGCCGTCGCCGGAGACGTCGATGGTCATGCGCTCGGATGCATACGGCGCCTTGTCGAGTTGCGCCGTGGCCGCCTCGATGCCGCCGCTGATCGAGGTGCGGTCGGCGAAGGCGCGCGGCTCCTCGAGCATGCGGGTGCCGAAGGCGTGCGCGGTTTGCGGGCCGTCGATGATCGTCCAGTCGATGACGACTTTCTGATTGCCGGCGCCGGACCATTCGATGAACATCACGGCGATGCGGCCGTTGCGGCCGCCCTTCACGGCTTCCAGCACCTTCGGATTGGAGATCGCGGCGGCATAGCCCTCGCGTTGCAGCTTGAACTTGTCGCCGGTGACGCTGCGCGACACGTCGGAGGCGAGCACCAGCAGCAGATCGACTTTCTCGGCGGCGCGAGCCTGCGGTGCGAGATTTGAAATCGCAAATGCGGCGACAAGAAACAGCACGCAACGGAACAGGCCGCTCATAAGCACCTTTCCCCGTCGCGTTGTGGCGACGGACCGAATGGCAAGCTTATCAGGCTATTGCTATTCCGCCAGCACGCGGGTGGCGGGGAAGGCGACCTCGACCAGGGTTCCGTCTTCGGGCCGGCTGGTAATGCGGAACCGAGCGTGATTGGCCTCGGCCAGCGCCTTGGTGATCGGCAATCCGAGCCCGGTGCCGCTGGCGCCCCAGCGCGATGTGGTGGCGAGCTGGCGGAACGGCTCCAGCGCCATCTGCAGTTCCTGTTCGCTCATGCCGGCGCCCGTGTCGCGCACGCGCAGGCTTGCCTCGTTATCGTCGTTCACGGTCGTCGAGACGATGACCTGACCGCCGGCGCCGGTGAACTTGATCGAGTTCGACAGGATGTTGAGCGCGATCTGCCGCACCGAGCGTGCGTCCGCCACGATTGGCGGCAGGTTCGGCGCCAGCGACGTGCGGATGATGACGCGCTGGCGGTTGGCCTCCTGCTGCAGCATCGCCACGCATTCCTGCACGATGTCGTTGAGGCTGACGCTGACGAAGGTGAGGTCGAGCTTGCCGGCCTCGATCTTCGACAGATCGAGCAGGTCGTTGAGCAGCGAGATGACATGGCCGCCGGCGGCGTGGATGTCCTTGAGGTATTCCTTGTAGCGGTCGTTGCCGATGGCGCCGAAGCGCTCGTCGATCATCACTTCGGAAAAACCGAGAATGGCGCTGAGCGGCGTGCGGATCTCGTGGCTGATCTTGGCGAGGAATTCCGACTTCGCGGTCGAGGCGCGCTCCGCCTCGCGCCGCGCATTGATTAGATCTTCCTCGGTGCGCTTCCAGGCGGTGAGGTCGCGCAGCACGGCGCAATATTTGTCGCCGTCCTCGATGCGGCCGATGGTGACGTAAAGCGGCACCAGCCCGCCGCGCTTGAAGCGGCCGATGGCCTCGCGGCCGGCATCGGGCATGACGCCGCGATCGCCGGAGACGCGGTCGAGATAATCGACCATGGTGCGGCGGCTTTCCGGCGCGAACAGATCGTCGATGGAAAGTTCGGTGAAGTCGGCGGCGTCGTAGCCGAACAGCGCCTGCGCGCTGCGGTTCGCGGTGAGCACGCGGCCGGCGCGGTCGAGCAGCAGCACTCCGTCTGTGGCGGTGTCGAGCACGGCGCGCAGTTCGTTGGTTTCGGACTCGAGACGGCGTAGCGCCGCGTCGTTCGGCTTGCTCTCCGCTTCGCCGCCGCCGGTCTGGATCATCAGCACCAGCGCCTGCTCCTGCCCCCACGGCACGCTGAACAGGCGGCCCTGCACCGGCTTCTGCTGGCCGTTGACGGTGGCGATGTTGAGCGTCTTGCCGCCGCCATTGCCATTGCCCTCACCATTGGCGGGTTCGATGAACAGGCTGTCGAGGCCGCCGGCTTCGTTGAGCGTGGCAAGGCTGTCGTAGCCGGTCCAGTCGAGGAAGGCGCGATTGGCATAGAGCAGGTTGTTGAGGCGATAGACCAGAATGCCGAGCGGCAGCTTCTCGAGAATGGCGCGGCTGTCGTCGGTTGCGGACACGCGCGGCGGTGCCGGCAGCTCCGGCTGCGGGACGATCAGCGGCGCGGAGCCGAAGTCCGGTACGTCATCCGCGGGCGGCGGAGACCTGGTGCCGCCGTTTTTGAGACGCGCATTCAGCTCGCGCGCCAGTTCCTCGAAATTGCTGTGCTCGCTCGCCGTCAGCGAAGGCTTGTCCGCGGCGGGCGGCGCCGGCGGTTCGGCGAGCGGCACGATCGGCGGTGCCGGCGGCTGCGGCTCGGCAGCGGGACGGAAGGCGAGCACTTTGGCCTGTGCCGGTTCTTCGGGCTCCGCCGATTTCGGCGCGGGCACGGCGGCGATCGTGTCGATATCGCGAAGGCCGGCGCGGCAGATGCCGAAGCCGCGGAAGCCGGTGAAGCGGCGTTCGCGATCGAAGGTCGGCAGACCGGACATCTCGATGGCGACACGTTCGTTCGAACCGTCCATCGGCCATTCGACGGTGATGCCGCTCCACGTCTCGCGCGCCGCCAGCGCGCGCGCGACTCGGCCGTCGTTGTCGATGTTCAGCGCCTGTGCGATCTCCGGCCAGGCGCGCAGCAAAACCGAGGCGGTTTCCGGCCCGAGCAGGCGCGCGAAGTTTTCCATGCCTTGCGTGAAATGCGTCGCCGCATCCATCTGCCACACGAAGCGATAAGCCTGCGGGCGCGGCGCGTCCGCGACGGGCTTGAGCTTGGTCGGCGGCATGGCGACGACGTCGTAAGGCAGCGGCGCCTGCTGCACCGGCTTGGGCTCGGTGAATTGCAGCAGCAGAGCGATGGTCTGGCCGGCGCCGAGCTTGCGCATGACGGCATAGCCGAGCGCGAAGTCGCCTTCGGCGCGGCCGTTATGGCTGGCTTCGCGCGCGAGTTTGTCGAGGCCGAGCGCGGCGATGTCGCGCTTGTCGCCGAGGCGCTGCCGCGCCGGCGTATTGGCGCTGATCAGTTCGCCGTCCGCCGAGAACACCGCCGCCGGCCGCTCGACATCGGCGATGAGGCGCTGCGCGCGCTCCGGCAGGCTCAGGTCACGGGCGACGCGTTCGGTGGAAACGACGAGGATGCCGGCCGCATGATCGGGCAGGGTGACGCGCGCGCAGAAGCAGGTGAGCGCGCTGCCGAGCGGCGCGCCGAAACCGCGCAGCCGTTCGAGGCGTTTGGTGCCGCCGCCGGGCAGCGTGCCGGCAAGACGTTTGATTTGCATCGCCGCCGGATGATCGGGGTCGAAATGACGGTGAGCGAGTTCCGCGGACGATGCAGCGTCGAAGATCGCGGCGCCCGGCGCGTTAGCCCAGAGCACGGCGGTACCATCCTCCCGCCACAGCCAAACCGGCACCGGAGCGAGGGCGTAATCGGCCAGACGGGGGTCGTCGAGCCAGAGGTGTTGGTCGTTGGTCCCGCTCATCACGCGCCGTGCTAAAGCCGCAACCGTTACGGCTAACAAAGCATTAATAGGCCTGCGGCTTTGCGCCGTCCACGATCCGGGCACTACCGCCCCCGGTCATAGACGGGTAACCTTAACCGGCACAATTGGCGGCATTGGCGCCGGGGCTGGCCGTCATACACCCGCTCGACAAGGCGGGTTATAAAAGCGAACCGGGTTCGGTTCGGCAATTTTGGAAGGAGCTCACAATGGCGCAGGATCCAAAGTTCGAAATCCCCGCTGAGATGCGCGAATTCGCGGAAAAGAGCGTCGAGCAGGCCAAGCAGGCCTTCGACAGTTTCATCGCTGCGAGCAAGCATGCCGTCGGTACGGCGGAGACCCAGGCCAAGACCTTGCAGACGAGTGTTCGCGAGGCTGGGCAGCTCGCCATGACCTTCGCCGAGCGCAACCTCACCACCTCCTTCGATTTCGCCCAGCGTTTGCTGCGGGCCAAGGACCCCAAGGAAGTGACCGAGCTGCAGGTCGACTACATCAAGGCGCAGATCGCGGCGCTGTCGGAGCAGGCCAAGGCGCTGTCCGAGCACGCCACCAAGATGACGCCGAAGTAGCGCATCGCGCCCGAGCCGGCGGTCCGTGATGCCGGCCGGGCGCCCGTCATTCTGGTAAATCCGAATGATCGCAGCCACTTACAGTGGCCGCCGGGGATTGCATTGTCTTATGGTGCAGTGCAATATTTTTGTTGCAATGCACGCGATTTGGCTTATACTTTCGTCATTCGCTTCCGCCGTCTTTGCGACGCGGAGCATGTGAGGCGCGGGCCGCATTCAGCCAGGGGACGGCTGCCCAGCGTCGCCGGAAAACGTCCTCGCCAAAGGATGACGATCATGTCCGACGAAACCAACACGCCGAAAGTCGTCGCGTTCAACACCGACGCGATGTTCCAGATTCCCAAGTTCGATGTGCCGAATGTGGAAGTGCCGCCGGCTTTCCGCGAATTCGCCGAAAAGGGCATCGCCCAGGCGAAGGAAGGCTACGACAAGATGAAGGCCAACGCCGAAAAGGCCACCGAAACGCTCGAGACGACCTATTCGATCGCCTCGAAAGGCTGCGCCGATTACGGCGCCAAGCTGATCGAGACGGCGCGTGCCAATTCGAACGCCGCCTACGATCTGATGGGCGAGCTGATGAGCGCGAAGTCCTACTCGGACGTCATCGCGCTGACCACCGCCTACTGGCGCAACCGCTTCGATGCGTTCAATGCGCAGGCCAAGGAGCTCTCCGAGCACGCCCAGAAGGTCGCGACCGAGACCGCCGAGCCGCTCAAGGAAAGCTTCGCCAAGTTCAGCAAGGCCGCCTGATCGGCCTTTCCGGAAACCAGACCTATATCCAGAGGCCCGGGCCGATCGCCCGGGCCTTTCTTTTGGCGTTTGGCCCGTTTTCGCCAGCTCCCGGCCGGGCAAATCACGCCGCTCCGGCCGCCCAAAGCGCTTGCCAAAGGCGGATGCGGCTCTTAGGTTCGCGCCGCGCGCGGGGCCCATTGCGGCCCCGCAACCCGTGAAGGCCCAGGACATTCGTCGGCCGGCCGCCACGTGATTTCTATGCAGGCGTAGCTCAGTTGGTTAGAGCGCCGGTCTGTGGAACCGGAGGTCGGTGGTTCAAGTCCACCCGCCTGTACCACCCTGCGAAGTCATGCAGACTTCCTGACGCTCGCATAGAAGAAGTCTGCGCCGGTGTTCCTCACCCTCCTGTTTCCCTACTTCCTCAGCAACTTCTACCGGCCGTTTCTGGCGGTGGTGGCGGGCGAGCTCTCGCGGGATATAGGTCTGGACTCCGCCGGGCTTGCCAGCCTGCAGGCCGCCTTCCTTCTGAGCTTCGCCTTGATCCAGGTGCCGGTCGCGCTGACGCTCGACCGCTTTGGCCCGCGCCGCATCCTGATGCTGAGCCTCGGCGCCGCGGTCGCCGGCGGCGTTCTGCTCAGCATCGCCACCCAGTCCTGGCAGGCGACCCTTGCCATGGCGCTTTTGGGCGGCGGCTTTTCGCCGGTGATGATGGCCGGCTTCTACTTCATCGGGCGGGTCTATTCGCCGGAACGTTTCGCGACCTTGTCGTCGCTGTTGTTCGGCCTCGGCACCCTCGGCGACCCGGCCAGCGGTGCGCCGCTGGCGCTGGCGGTCGGCGCTTTCGGCTGGCGGATGACGATGTTCGGCATGGCCTGCATCACCCTCGTCAGTGTCGTCCTGGTCGCCATCGTGCTGCGTGATCCGCCGCGTCTCGAAGCGCCGGGCGGCAGGATGTCGGCGCTCAGCGCGACACGGCAGATCCTGTCGATCCGCGCGCTGTGGCCGATCATGCCGCTCACTTTCGCCTGTTATGCCGTGATCGCCGCGGTGCGCGGCTTGTGGATCGCGCCCTATCTGGCGCAGGTCCACCACTTCGGCACGCAGGCCGTGGGGCTGAGTGCGACCGCGATGGGGCTCGCGTTGGCGCTCGGCGGCATCTTCTATGCGCCACTCAACAATTATCTGCGCGACGCCAAGGTCACGGTTTCGGCCGGTGTCGCGGTGGCGGTGACGGCCTGGTTGGTGCTGGGCCTGTTCGGCAGCCATTCTGGCGCACTGGCGCTCGTCCTTTTGTTCACGGTGGCGGCGTGCGGCTCGTGTTTCGCCATCCTGCTCGCCCATTCGCGCGCTTTTCTGCCCGCGCATGTGCTGGGGCAGGGCGTGACGATGATGAACCTCCTGTTCTTCGGCGGCGCCGGTCTCGGCCAGTGGCTGTCGGGTCGCTATGTGAAAGCCTCCGAGGTCGCCTCGGTCGCACCGGAACTGATCTATGGCCGGTTGTTTACGGCCTTCGGCCTGCTGCTCGGCCTTGCTCTCGTCATCTACCTTTTCTCACCGCGCGAGCGCGCGGCTTCGATGAGGTCGCAATAAAAAACGCCGGCGAAATCTCGCCGGCGTTTTCAATGTCTCAACGCAACAGGCCGTTAGCGGACGACGACGCGTCCATCGCGGCCGTAGCGCGGACCGCCGACGTCCCGGCTCGGGCGCGGTTCGGGCCGGCCGAAGCCGCCGAACAACGCTTCGAAGAAGTTCGGGCCGCTGCTGTAGCCACCGCCGCCGAGCGAGCCGACCGGCACACGCACCGGCTTCGACGAAGTATTCGGCGGACGCGCTACCGCGATGTCGGCAACCTTGCGGTCGCTGCCCTTGAGGATCGCGATCATGCGCTGGTCGCGGCCATACACGTCCTCGCGGAACTGCAGCTTGCCTTCATCGTCGACGAACGCGGTCTGATAGGTCAGGTGCACCCAGAGGTGGTTCGGGAAGTTGATGTTGATCTCCGAGCCGCCGAACATGCTCTCGAGCTTGGCCGCGGTGTACTTCTGCTCCGGCAGCGCCAGCGACAAGAGTTTCTCGCCGTACATCAGCGGGTTTTCGACGCGCATGCAGCCGTGGCTGTAGGCGCGGCGCTCGTGCTTGAATAGATTCTTGTCCGGCGTGTCGTGCTGATAGACCAGGAACTTGTTCGGGAAGTTGAAGCGGATGCGGCCCAGCGCATTGGCGGCGCCCGGCGGCTGGTAGATGCGCACGGTGCCGTCTGCGGCCTGCTCGACCTTGAGGCCGATGCGATCGAGCGCGTTCGGATCTTCCTGCAGGGCCGGGAGGTATTCCTTCTCGATGATCGACGGCGGCACGTTCCAGGTCGGGTTGACCGTAATGAACTTCATCTCGGCCGAGATCATCGGCGTGGCGTGGCTGCCCGGCTTGCCGGCGACGATCTTGGTCGTCCAGTACGGCTTGTTGTCGTTCCACAAGGTCAGACGGTAGTCTGGCACGTTGACGATGACGTGCGGATTGCCGAGGTCGCGCGCCAGCCAGCGCCAGCGCTCCATGTTCACGACCACGGTGTCGATCGGATCGTTCGAAGCCCGGTTTATCGTCTTCGGCTCCGGCTTGTTGCCGTTGAGCGCGCGCAGCGTGGCCGGTCCGACATTGCCGTCGGTGTCGAGATCGGCCGTCGTCTGGAAGGTCTTCACGGCTTCGACGACCGAGTCGTCATAAAGGGTGTTGTTCTTGTCGCCGGGCACGTCGAGGCGCTTGCGCAGATCGGCGACGCGCTTGTCCTTCACGCCGGGGCGCATGATCGGGCCCGAAGCGATCTGGATCGCCGGCGCGGGCTTGGCGTCTTCGGTCTTGGTCTCGGTGACGGACTTGCCGGCGCGCAGATCGGCCAGCTTGGCGCGCAACGCCTTGAACTGCGCGTGCGGCGGGTTGTAGTCCTCGAGGGCAGCGGCGGCATTGCCCGCCTTCGCCAGATTGTCGAGGACCGCTGCCGGGTCGGGCGCGGTCTGGGCGAACTCGATATCGTTGGCGACGCGGCTGAAGTGAATGCGGCCAAGCTGGGCGTGGCGGGCATAGGTCAGGACCGCCGCGGTCAGCTTGAGTTCAGCGTCAGCCAGTTCGTCGGCGGTCTTGGCCGCGGCGAAGTCCGGGGTCGGATAGTCGGAAGCATCGAGGCCAACTTCGGCGGCCTTGGTCAGCGTCGACATGGCGGCCTTGGCGCGGTCGGTGACGGCGCCGTTGTCGCTCCAGACCGGGGCGTAATCGCGGGCCTTGTAGAAGGCCTCGACGCCGAGATGTTCGGCCTTGCGGGAGACGATGCGGTCCAGCGCCTTGCCGGTCACCATCTCACGCAGCTTGTCGGTGACAGCGGCATTGGCCGTCGGGCTGGCGGTGACGGCCGGAGCAGCCGTCGCGGTATCGGCCTTCGGCGGCTCGGCGACGGGCGCGGTCGGGGCAGCCGCAGTCGGGGCAGGGGTCGCAACCGGAGCAGGCGCGGCCTGCGCCGGCGATTCAGCGGCCTTTGGCGTCAGATCCTTTTCGGTCGGCGGCGCCAGAGGCTCGGCGAGCGGCGCGGCGGCGTTGAGTTGCTGTTCCAGCGATTGGGCATGGCCCGACTGGGGGGCCAGCATCAGGACCAGTCCGAGGGCGGACGAGGCCAGCAGACGGTCAATTGCAACAATCTTCACCGCGGAATCTCCCAAAGGCTGTCAGGAAAGGCCCTTGTAGGGCCGGTTCATATTAAATGATAGATCGCTTCGCGTTGCGCCTTTTCCAACGAAAGCACGGCTTTCCGAACGTCACTGTGACTATTTTACACCGGTGCTTCACTACCGGGTTCACTACCCCTCGAAGCCACAACGGCGCGGCGCAACCGTAGTTCCGAAAGCTCGCGCCGACCGTCGGCAGCAGTTAACCGCCGATGACTTAACGCGCTGTGACCCCGGTCACAGGCGCGCCGGTGCCGATCGCCTCGCGCGTGCGTCGCCGCGTGCGAATGGTCGCAGGCCGTGTTTGTCGCAGGCGTTACCCACGAAAAAAAACCGGGCCCCGTAAAGGGGCCCGGTTGGAGATGCCGGCGTGGGGGCCGGCAAACCTCAGAGGGGAACTTGCTGCGGTGTCGGCGACTCTGGGAGGATATCCGTCCGTCCCGCAACGATTGAACTATGCTTGCCGCGTGCGTCGTCAGCAATGCCACTGCGCGAATGTCAGCCATGCATGCGAATGCCTGCGAAAAAAGCGCGCAGGTAACGCGCATGTTTCGGATGGCGAGACGACCTGCGATACGGCTCAGTAATTCCAGCGTTGCGCGTTGGCGACAAGGAAGTCGCGGAAGACCTGAATACGCGCCACCGATTTGAGTTCTTCGGGGTAAACGAAGTAGGCGTCGAGCGCGAGCGTATCCTGCTCGCCGAACAACTGAACCAAACCGCCGTTCTCCTCGACGAGATAGTCCGGCAGCATCGCGATGCCGAGGCCGCGCTGGCACGCGCGCAACAGGCCGAGCACGTTGTTGATGGTCAAATGCGGCACGCGCGGATGTTTCGATTCGCGGCCGACCTCGACGAGCCAGCGGCGGTTGGCAAAATGCGCCGGCACGTTGCCGCCAAGCAGCAGAACGCGATGCTGGTCCAGCTCTTCATGGGTACGCGGCGTGCCGAAGCGCTTGAGATAATCGGGCGAGGCGTAGGCGTGGAAGTGAACCGAGAACAGCTTGCGCTGAATGAGGTCCGGCTGTGTCGGCTGGCGCAAACGAATGGCCACGTCGGCCTCGCGCATGGCGAGGTCGAGTTCTTCGTCGGTGGTGATCAGCGTGATCTGGATGTCGGGATAAAGGTCGAGGAATTCGCCGAGGCGCGGCGTCAGCCAATGGATGCCAATGCCGGCGGAGGTGGCGACCTTGAGTTCGCCGTTCGGCCGTTCGCGCGAGTCGGTGAGCTTGGTGCGCGCCGCTTCCAGCTTCATGAACACTTCATGCGCCGTGCGGTACAGCATGTCGCCCTGTTCCGTCAGGATAAGGCCGCGTGCATGGCGGTGAAACAGCGAGACGCTGAGATCGGTTTCCAGCGCCGAAACCTGGCGCGACACCGCCGACTGCGAGAGCCCCAGCCGTTCGCCGGCATGGGTGAAGGAGCCTGCCTCGGCGGCCGCGTGGAAGACCTTGAGCTTGTCCCAGTCCATAGAATTGTTCGGGTGATGAGGCATTATCATTCCGCCGCCGCCTGTTGTGTCTGCTGAGCGGCAAGGAAGCGCTCGGTCTCGAGCGCGGCCATGCATCCCTGGCCCGCCGCGGTCACTGCCTGCCGATAGATGTCGTCCGTGACGTCGCCGGCCGCGAAAACGCCCGGCACCGATGTCGCCGTCGAATGTCCCGCGGTGACGATGTAGCCCGACGGCTTCATCTCGAGCTGGCCGGCGAACAATTCGGACGCCGGCTGATGGCCGATGGCGATGAAAACGCCGTCGGCCGCATGTTCGGAGACGACACTCGTCTTGAGGTTCTTGAGCGCGATGCGGCGGACCTTGAGGGGGCTCTCGTCGCCCATCACGTCATGCAGCACGGAGTCCCAGACCACCTCGATCTTGGGATGCTTGAACAGGCGGTCCTGCAGGATGCGCTCGGCGCGGAAATGGTCGCGCCGGTGCACGACCGTGACCTTGGAGGCGAAATTGGTGAGGAACAGGGCCTCCTCGACCGCGGTATTGCCGCCGCCGATCACGAAGACTTCCTTGTTCTTGTAGAAGAAGCCGTCGCAGGTGGCGCAGGCCGAGACGCCGTAGCCTTTGAACTTCTGCTCCGAGGGCAGATCCAGCCAGCGCGCCTGGGCGCCGGTCGCCACGATCAGCGCGTCGGCGAGATAGACATCGCCCGAATCGCAGATCAGGCGGAACGGCCGCGCGCCGAGCTCGACCTTGTTGACGTGGTCATAGACGATGTTGGTGCCGACGTGCTGGGCCTGGGCCTGCATCTGCTCCATGAGCCAGGGCCCCTGGATGACATCGGCAAAGCCCGGATAATTCTCAACGTCGGTGGTGATGGTGAGCTGGCCGCCGGGCTGGATGCCCTGGATCAGGGTCGGCTGCAGCATGGCGCGGGAGGCATAGATCGCGGCGGTGTAGCCGGCCGGTCCCGAGCCGATGATCACGACTTTGGAATGGATGGTCTTGGACATGATGTATTTCGCCCCCTGAAAGCGCTCGAGGAATGGGGGCCCGGCGGAGATGAATTGGCCCGTATGGGTGAGCTTTCTGGCGCCGCTCAATCTATGGCTTTCGCGGAGCTATGCAAGATACGCAACCCGGATGGTGCACAAGGTCGCATGACCGTGAATAGACGGCGCAACAATCTTTCGCGAAAGAATATTTCACTATATGGATATTCCGCCGGAATGCGCCGCCCTGCCAGGAGAACCCCGTGCCAGCTACCCTCGATGCCATCGACCGCAAGATCCTCAAAGAACTGCAGGACGACGGCCGCATGACCAATGTCGAACTGGCGCGCCGCGTCGGTATTTCGGCACCGCCGTGCTTGCGCCGCGTCAGGGCGCTCGAGGAGGCCGGTTACATCAAGGGCTACCGGGCGCTGCTCGACGAGAAGATGCTCGGCTACGAGGTCGTGGTCTTCGCCTTCGTACACCTGTCGAGCCAGGCGGAAACCGATCTCACGGCCTTCGAGGCCTTCGTGCGCGCGCAGCCGCTCGTACGCGAATGCTGGATGCTGTCGGGCGAGATCGACTTCGTTCTCAAATGCGTGGCGCCCGACCTCAAGACCTTTCAGGCTTTCGTCGACAAGCTCACCGCCGGCCCCAATGTACGCAACGTCAAGACGTCGCTGACGTTGCGGCAGTCCAAGGACGCGGCGATGGTGCCGATGTGAACACGCTGCATGGAACCGCGTGGGCGCGCTATCGAGCGTCGGCGGTGACAGGTTGTCGCAGGGGCGGCAACGAAAACTGCAATCTGGTTTGCCGTTTCTTCAATTCGCGCAAATAAACAATTTATTCAATAAACAACTTTAGATTTTTGGCGAATCCGATGCCGGCCGTTTTTGGGCCGCTGCACTTCCCCTTGGAATAAACGCAGGCGTTTCCTGCGTTGGAATGCTCCGCGCGCTCCGGCGCCGCCGATCCACTATTTTATTTCGCCAGGATAGATCATGCCCCGATTCGACATTCGCGCACGCCTCTACAGCCTGGTCGCTCTTTCCGCGGTGGGCCTCGTCGTCATCGTTGCAGTCCTGATCAACATGATGACCAGCAGTACGCAGACGCGGCGGCAGATGGAACTCAAGGGACTGACCGATTCGGTCATGTCGCTGGTGGCCGGCGAGCACGCGCTGGCCAAGGCCGGCAAGATCAGCGACGCCGACGCCAGACAGCGCGCGCTCGAACTGATCTCGCGGATTCGTTACGACGGCAACAACTACTTCTGGGTCAACGATCTGCATCCGAAGATGCTGATGCATCCGATCGCGAAGGACCTCAACGGCAAGGACCTGACCAATAACAAGGACCCGAACGGCCTCGCGCTCTTCGTCGAATTCGTCAAGGTCGCCAAGGCGCATGGCGCCGGCTTTGTCGAGTACATGTGGCCCAAGCCAGGGCACAGCGAGCCGGTCGAAAAGATCTCCTATGTCGTGCTGTTCGAGCCGTGGGGCTGGATCGTCGGCACCGGCGTCTATAACGACGATCTGAGGGCCGAACGCAATCGCGCCCTGATGGTCGGCGGCATTGCCGGGCTGCTCATCCTCCTGCTCGTGGTCGGCATATCGACCTACTTCATCCGCGACATCGTCAAGCGGACGGCGCAGCTGCGCGAAGCGATGCGCGAGATGTCGAGCGGCAATTTCGACGTCGTGCTGCCGGATACCAGGCGCGCCGACGAACTGGGGCAGATCTCGGAAGCGGCCAACCTGATCGTCGAGCGGTTCGGCGACACCATCAACACCATCAAGGCGGCGACGAGCGAGATCAGCAACGCCTCGGCCGAAATCTCGACCAGCACCACCGACCTGTCGCAGCGCACCGAGGAGCAGGCCGCCAGCCTGGAAGAAACCTCGGCTTCGATGGAAGAGATGACCGCGACGGTCCGGAAGAATGCCGAGAACGCCAAACAGGCGAGCGAACTGGCGGCCGCGGCCTGCGGCGTCGCCGATCGTGGCGGCCAGGTCGCTGCCCAGACGGTTGCCGCCATGGCGAAGATCGAGGATTCGTCGCGCAAGATCGCGGACATCATCGGTGTGATCGACGAGATCGCGCGGCAGACCAATCTGCTTGCGCTCAATGCCGCGGTCGAAGCGGCGCGCGCCGGCGAGGCCGGTCGCGGCTTCGCCGTGGTGGCCACCGAGGTGCGCAGCCTCGCCCAGCGCTCGTCCCAGGCCGCCAAGGATATCAAGGATCTGATCACCAGTTCCGGCGATCAGGTCAAAGATGGCGTCGAACTGGTCAAGCTTGCCGGTGGTTCGCTCACCGAAATTCTGGACTCAATCAAGAGCGTCGCCGCGATCGTCTCGGAGATCGCCAATGCCAGCAACGAGCAGGCCATCGGCATCGAGGAGATCAACAAGGCGCTCACGCAAATGGACGAGGTGACGCAGCAGAACTCGGCGCTGGTCGAGGAAAACGCCGCGACCGCCAAGACGCTCGAGCATCAGGCGAGGGCGATCGCAGCGGACGAACGCATCGCGTACTTCCGGCCGCGCTCGGCCGCGCATGCGACGGATGCCGCGAAGAACCGTGCGGACGATGGGGTCGCTCAGCCGAAGCCCGCGCCGGCAAAACAGCCAGCGCAAACCAGGTCTCGCGGCGGACCGGTCGCGCAGATGCAGGGCAATCTTGCCGTCGCTTTCAAGCGCGAGGAAGAGTTCTAGAGGATCGCTGCCACGGCAGAACGACCAAACGAAAAGGCCGGGCATTGCCCGGCCTTTTTTGGCGGATCGCAGAGAGCGGAAAGCGGTTATTTCCACTCCACCTTCTTGATCTCGTAGCCCTTGGCGCCGCCGGGGGCGTTGACTTCGACAGTGGCGCCCTTGGACTTGCCGATCAGCGCCTTGGCGAGCGGCGAGGTCACGGAGATCTTGCCGGCCTTGGCGTTGGCTTCCGGTTCGCCGACGATCTGCCACACCTTCTTTTCCTCGGTGTCCTCGTCGATCAGCGTCACGGTGGCGCCGAAGGTGATGGTGTCGCCCGACAGTTTCGACACGTCGATCACGTCGGCGCGCGCCAGCTTGTCCTCGAGTTCGGCGATCGCGCCCTCGTTGAGCGACTGCTGCTCCTTGGCGGCGTGATACTCGGCGTTCTCCGACAGGTCGCCATGGGAGCGCGCCTCGGTGATCTGCTGGATGATGCGCGGGCGCTCGACCGACTGGCGGTGCTTGAGTTCCTCTTCGAGCACGGAGTAGCCCGCGGCGGTCATCGGAATCTTTTCCATCGTCTCTTCTCCTCCTGGCGGCTGCCTGCGTCATTGGACTGACGCGCGCGCCAAGCCTTTCCATCCGTGAGGTTGTCCCGAGAGGGACAGGCCAATCGTAATTGGACTCCGGACACGGCAAATCCGTTCCGGAGTCCTGCGAAAATTCTATCCGGTCAAAATCTTGCCCAGCCGCGGGGAGCTTTGTCGCCCGCGACCGTACGGTATTTTGCCCGGCCTCTCACCACCGTCAGCCGGGGGACCCGCTCAGGCCCGTCCGGCGAAATAGCTTTGCAGCGCGCGGACCTCGAGGTCGCCCCCCAGGTAGGCTTTTATGCCTTGCGCCGCCGCGACGGCACCCGAAAGAGTGGTGTAGTACGGCACTTTATGCAAGAGGGCGGCGTGGCGCAGGGAACGGCTGTCGGACAGCGCCGCCGCGCCCTCGGTGGTGTTGAAGACGAGCTGGACGCCGCCATTCTTGATCGCATCGACGATATGCGGCCGGCCTTCCAGCACCTTGTTGATCTTGGTGGCCTCGACGCCGTTCTCGGCGAGATAGCGCTGGGTCCCTGACGTGGCGATGCATTTGAAGCCCAGCGACGTCAAAAGCTTGATCGAGGGCAGGATGCGCGGCTTGTCGTCGTCGCGCACCGACACGAACACCGTGCCCGAGCGCGGCAGGATAGTGCCACCGCCGATCTGGCTCTTGGCGAAGGCGGTCTCGAACGTCATGTCGAGGCCCATCACTTCGCCGGTCGATTTCATTTCCGGCCCGAGCACCGTATCGACGCCGGGGAAGCGGGCGAAGGGGAACACCGATTCCTTGACCGCCTTGTGCTTGTAGCTCGGCTGCTGGAGCTTGAAGCTGGCGAGGCTTTCGCCGGCCATGATGCGCGAGGCGATCTTGGCCACCGGCAGGCCGATCACCTTGGCGACGAAAGGCACCGTGCGCGAGGCGCGCGGGTTCACTTCCAGCACATAGATGACGCCGTCCTTGATGGCGTATTGCACGTTCATCAGGCCGCCGACATTGAGCGCCAGCGCCAGTTCGCGGGTCTGGCGCTCCAGCTCGGCGATCAGGTCCTTCGACAGCGAATGCGGCGGCAAGGCGCAGGCCGAGTCGCCCGAGTGAATGCCGGCCTCCTCGATGTGCTCCATGATGCCGGCGATGAAGGTGTCCTTGCCGTCGGCGAGGCAGTCCACGTCCACTTCGGTAGCGTCGGTCAGGTAGCTGTCGATCAGCAGCGGGCTCTTGTCCGACACGATCAGGTCGGACGGCTTGTCGAGTGTCGCGGCGAGGCGCTGCACGTAGCGATCGGCGTGCGCGCCGTCGCGGACGATCTCCATGCCGCGGCCGCCAAGCACGTTCGACGGGCGGATCACGACCGGATAGCCGATCTTGTCGGCAACCTCGCGCACCGCGGCGGGCGAGGTGGCGATGCCATTGGCCGGCTGGCGGATCTTCAGCTTGTCGATGAGCTTCTTGAAGCGGTCGCGGTCTTCGGCGAGGTCGATGGCGTCGGGCGAGGTGCCGAGGATCGGCACATGGGCCTTTTCCAGCGCGGCGGCGAGCTTGAGCGGCGTCTGCCCGCCGAACTGCACGATCACGCCATGCAGCGTGCCTTTGGAGCGCTCGATGTCGATGATCTCGATGACGTCTTCAGGCGTCAGCGGCTCGAAATACAGCCGGTCCGAGGTGTCGTAGTCGGTCGACACCGTTTCCGGATTGCAGTTGACCATGATGGTCTCGTAGCCGGCATCCTTGAGCGCGAAGCAGGCGTGGCAGCAGCAATAGTCGAACTCGATGCCCTGGCCGATGCGGTTCGGGCCGCCGCCGAGAATGACCACCTTCTTCTTGTCCGAGGGCCGCGCCTCGTTCGCCATGTGACCGGCGAAGGCGGTTTCGTAGCTCGAATACATATAGGCCGTGGGCGAGGCGAACTCGGCGGCGCAGGTGTCGATGCGCTTGTAGACGGGGCGCACGTCGAGCTTGCGGCGCGCCGCGCTGACGTCGTCGTCGCTCTGGCCCGTCAGCTTGCCGAGGCGCTTGTCGGAGAAGCCCATGGCCTTGAGACGGCGGAAGGCGCCGGCGGTGGCCGGCAGGCCTTTGGCCGCGACCTGCTCTTCGGCTTCGACAATGCCGCGTAGTTCGCGCAGGAACCACGGGTCGATGCGGCAGGCGGTGTAGATGAGATCGTCGGAAGCGCCGAGGCGCATGGCCTGCGCTACCTTGAGCAGGCGGTCCGGGGTCGGGGTCCCGAGCGCGGCGCGAATGGCGGCCTTGTTGTCGGCGTCGTCGAGGCCCTTGTCGTGGTCGTAGCCGTCGATCCAGATTTCATCGAGGCCGGTCAGCCCGGTCTCCAGCGAGCGCAGCGCCTTCTGCAGGCTTTCCTGGAAGGTGCGGCCGATGGCCATGGCTTCGCCGACCGACTTCATCGACGTGGTCAGCACGTTCGAGGCGCCGGGGAATTTCTCGAAGGCAAACCGGGGAATCTTGGTGACGACGTAATCGATCGTCGGCTCGAACGAGGCCGGCGTCGCGCCGCCGGTGATGTCGTTGGAGATTTCGTCGAGCGTGTAGCCGACCGCGAGCTTGGCGGCGACCTTGGCGATGGGGAAGCCGGTGGCCTTGGAGGCCAGCGCCGAGGAGCGCGACACGCGCGGGTTCATTTCGATGACGATAAGGCGGCCGTCTTCCGGGTTGACGGCGAACTGCACGTTCGAGCCGCCGGTCTCGACGCCGATCTCGCGCAACACCGCCAGCGAGGCGTCGCGCATCATCTGGTATTCCTTGTCGGTGAGCGTCAGCGCCGGCGCGATGGTGATCGAGTCGCCGGTGTGCACGCCCATCGGATCGAGGTTCTCGATCGAGCAGATGATGATGCAGTTGTCCTTTTTATCGCGGACGACTTCCATCTCGTACTCTTTCCAGCCGAGT
>Ga0182747_1000773_pt1 | contig 27315 bp, 25 predicted proteins | sample eDN3rd30CBELigBY_FD_128526 | JGI IMG/M metagenome (GOLD analysis project Ga0182747, IMG submission 128526) | Enriched backyard soil microbial communities from Emeryville, California, USA - eDNA 3rd pass 30_C BE-Lig BY (version 2) (version 2) | ecosystem: Environmental > Terrestrial > Soil >... | reverse complement strand
CGCGGATCGCCCGGACCATCTCCTCGAACTCCTCGGGTCCGGCGGTCAGAGGCGGCGAGAGCTGGATCACCGGCTCGCCGCGGTCGTCGGCCCGACAGAGCAGGCCGTTCGAGATGAGCTGCGGGGTCAGCTCGCCGCGGAGGAGGAAGTCGGCTTCGGCTTCGGTGAAGGTCTCCTTGGTGGTGGTGTCCTTCACCAGCTCGATGCCGTAGAAGTAGCCCATCCCCCGGACGTCGCCGACGATGGGCAGGTCCCGGAGGTCCTCGAGGGCGGCGCGGAAGCCGTCCTCGTTGGCCCGGACGTGGCCGGCCAGGTCCTCGCCCTCGAGGATGTCGAGGTTGGCGAGGGCGGCGGCGCAGCTGACGGGGTGGCCGCCGAAGGTGATGCCGTGGAGGAAGATCTCGTCGTTCTCGATGAACGGCTCGGCGATCTTGTCCGACACCATCACGCCGCCGAGGGGGGAGTAGCCCGACGTCAGGCCCTTGGCCATCGTGATCATGTCCGGCTGGTACCCGAGCCGCTCGGCGCCGAACATCGAGCCGAGGCGGCCGAAGGCGCAGATGACCTCGTCGCTCACGAGCAGCACCCCGTAGGTGTCGCAGATCTCCCGGACCCGGGCGAAGTAGCCGTCGGGCGGGGTGAAGCAGCCGCCCGAGTTCTGGACGGGCTCGAGGTACACCGCCACCACCGTCTCGGGTCCTGCCTCCACGATCGCCGCCTCGATGGCCTCGGCGGGGGCGAGCAGCGCCTCGGGGGTGAGCTCCGGGTAGCGGTAGCTGTTGGTGTTGGGCACCTTGAGGTTGCCTTGGGGGATCAGGGGGGCGAAGACGTCCTTGATGGCATCCAGGCCGGTGATCGAGAGTGCTCCGAGCGTGGCGCCGTGGTAGGCGAGGTTGCGGGAGACGACCTTGTGGCGGCCGGGCTCGCCCTTGGCCACGAAGTACTGGCGGGCCAGCTTCCAGGCGGACTCGACGGCTTCGCCGCCGCCCGTGGTGAAGAAGGCCCGGTTCAAGTCGCCGGGGGCCAGTGCGGCGAGGCGTCCGGCGAGCTCGACCGCGGTGGGGTGGGCGTAGGTCCAGACGGGGAAGTAGGCGAGCTTCTCCGCCTGCTCGGCCATGGCCTTGGCGATGGACGGGCGGCCGTGGCCGGCCTGGACGGTGAAGAGGCCGGCGAGCCCGTCGAGGTAGCGCTTGCCGTTGGTGTCCCACACGTAGCAGCCGTCGCCGTGGTCGATGATGGTGACGTTGCCGTGGTCTTCGGGGGTCAGCTTCGAGAAGTGCCCCCACAGGTGGTCCCGGGCGAGGGACTGGAGTTCGGCGGGGGTGGGGGAGGCGTTCACGGGGTGCTCCTGGAGGGCGGGTGTCGACATCGATTCTCGTTGATGCTCCCGGCTTGAGCAAGGGATCCTGTTGTGAACCGTGCCTTTGACGATGGAATCAGTTGTCTTGGTTGTGCTCAGGCTCGTGCCTGCTTGATGGCTCGCCGGGCGCCGAGCGCCATCAGCGTGCCGGTCACCACGAGGATCGCCGTCGCGATGACGTTGACCTGCGGTGGGATCTCGGTCTTGTTGGCGTTGAAGATCCGCATCGGGAACGTCGTCGTGTGGTCGCCGGCGACGAACGACGTGATGATGTAGTCGTCGATCGAGAGCGCGAACGAGAGGAGGAACGCCGCGCCGATCCCGGGGAGGATCAGCGGGAAGGTGATGGTCCAGAACGTGCGCAGCGGCGTGGAACCCAGGTCGAGGGCCGCGTCCTCCAAGGACCAGTCGAAGCCGCGGACCCTCGCCTGGATGGTGAGCGCCACGAAGCTGACACAGAACAGGATGTGGGCGATCACGACGGTCGTGAAGCCGAAGTCCAGGTCCCGGGCGAAGAAGAGCGTGAACAGCGACGAGCCCATCACGATCTCGGGCGTGGTCAGCGGCAGGACCAAGACGATGTTGACGAAGCCCTTCCCCCGGAACTCGTAGCGGGAGATGGCAAGGGCCATGAGCCCGCCCAAGACGGTCGCGATGACGCACGACACCGCCGCCACCTTGAGGCTCACGATCAGCGCGTTCGTGTAGTCCTGCTTGGCGAAGGGGTGCAGCCAGTTGTCGAACGTGAACTCGTTCCACGAGGTGTTGAACTTGCCGGCGGGGTGGTTGAACGAGAACGCGACCACGACGACGATCGGCGCGAACAGCCAGATGTAGACGAGGGCCGACCAGATGGCCAGCCACCGTGAGCGCAGCGGGCGGCGCTCCTTCGGCGGCTTCACCGGCTCGGGCCACCGTCCGTCGGACGCGATCGACGCGGTCATGCGGACAGCTCGTCGGTGCCGAGGAGCCGGGCGTACACCAGCACGCCCACGGTGATGATCGCCATGAAGATGAACGACAGCGCCGCCGCCTCCGGATAGTTGCTCTCCTTCAAGAAGAGCTTCGAGATCTGCGACCCGATCATGCTGGTCTTCACGTTGCCCAGCAGCTCCGCGTTGATGTAGTCGCCGGCAGACGGGATGAAGGTGAGGAGCGTGCCCGCGAACACGCCGGGGAGCGAGAGCGGCAGCACGATCCTGCGGAACGCCTGGCGCGGGGTCGAGTAGAGGTCCTGGCCGGCGCTGATGAGCGCGGGCTCGATCTTCTCGAGGCTGACGTAGATCGGCAGGATCATGAACGGGACGAAGTTGTAGGTCAGGCCCAAGATGACCGCCTGCGGCGTGTTGAGGAACGCGCCGCTGCTGGTGATCCCCAGGGCGTCGGTGACGGTCACGAGCCGGAACGTCTGGAGGAACCAGAGCGCCGGCCCCTCCTGGCCGAGGATGGTCTGCCAGGCGATGGTGCGGATCAGGAACGAGATGAAGAACGGCACCATCACCAGGCCGAGGAGCACGGTGCGGTACTTCCCCGCCTTGAACGCGAGGAAGTACGCCAGCGGGTAGCCGATGGCGATGCACAAGACGGTGGCCGCGGCCGCGTAGGAGAAGGAGCGGACGAGCTCAGGCTGGAACCGGTCGACCGCGCTGGAGAAGTTCGACCACTCCCACGTGAACTCGTACTCGGGGAGGTAGGCGTTCGGCTTCGTCGACAGGGCGATCCGCAGCAGGGTCCACATCGGGACGAGGAAGAACAGGATCAGCCAGAGCATCCCGGGGCTCAGCAGCCCGTACGGCGCTCTCCGGCCTCTTCGCAGGGAGTCCTCGGCAGCCACGGCGGATCAGCCGGTGATGTCGTTGAAGCGCTTCTGGACCTCGATCTCGTCTTCCACCGACAGCTCGCCGAAGGTGACCACGCGAGCGAGCGTCTCCTCGTCGGGGAAGATCAGCGGGTTGCTCGCGAGCTCGGCTGCCTCGCCGCCCTTGGCCTCGAGGACCTCCTGGACCCCCTTGACCGGCGATATGTACTGGACGAACTCGGTGATGCGGGCCGCGTTCTCCGGGTCGTACACGAAGTTCATCCACTCGGCTGCCGCGGGGAGGTTGGCGGCGCCCTTCGGGACGGTCATGGCGTCGAACCACTGCATCCCGCCCTCTTCGGGGATGGCGAACTGGATGCCGAGGTCCGGGTCGAGCTGGGCGATGTCACCGGACCACGCCAAGCACGCGGCGACGTCGCCGTTCTCCAGCGACCGGAGGTACTCGTTGCCGGTGAACTTCAGGATCTGGCCGTTGTTGGTCTCCTCCTCGAGCTTGTCGAGCGCCTTGTCGATGGTGGCGACGTCGGCGTCCGCGGGATCGTTGCCTTGGCCGAACATCACGAGGCCGACCGAGTCGCGCATCTCGGTGAGGAAGGTGACCTTGCCCTTGAGCTTCGGCTCGAACAGGTCGTTGACGCTCGTGAGGTCGCCGCCGGTCAGCTTCGGGTTCCAGGCGATGCCGCTGATGCCCGCCTGCCACGGCATGAAGTGCTCGGCCCCTGGATCCCACGGCAGGTCGAGGTAGGAGTCGACCATGTTCTTGTGGTTCGGGATGTCGTCGAGCGGCAGCTCCTCGAGCCACCCGAGGCCCACGAGGCGGGCCGCCATCCAGTAGGTGGGGACGGTGATGTCCGCGGCGATCCGCTTCCCCTTGCCGAGGACGGGCGAGTAGATCTTGTTGAAGTACTCGTCGTTGTCGTTGAAGTCCTTGTTGTACGTCACCTTGATGCCGGTGGCCTTCTGGAAGTCGCCGATGGTCGTGCCCGCGGCGGTGACGTTGCCGTTGGCGTCCTCGTCGATGTACGCGTCCCAGTTGCTGATCGTGAGCTTCGTGTCGCCGTTGCCCGGTGCGGCTCCCTCGGATCCGCCGCCGCTGTCGCTGCTGCTGCCGCAGGCGGCGAGGAAGCTGGGGCCGAGGGCGGCGGCACCGACGCCGAGGCCCATCGACGTGAGGAAGCGGCGCCGCGACATGCGGCGTGCCATCTCGATGGCGGCGGCGAGCTGGGGATCGGTGGGTTGATCGGGCATGGCGGACGCTCCTGCGAACTTGCGGACGGGTGGGTCAGGTCTCGGGGTCGGGATCCGGTGCGATCACCGGCGTGGTCTCGGCGGCGGGGGCTTGGTCGGGGGTTCCTGGCAACAGGACGGACGCCTCGTCGGACCAGGAGGCTTGGACCGTGTCGCCGGGGATGGGCAGGCCGTCGCGCCGGGCGGGTACGTGGGCGACCGCGGCGGAACCGTCGGGCAGGCGCAACTCGTAGCGAACCACGGGGCCCTGGAACACGAGGTCGGTGACGACGGCATCGAGGGTCCACCGGTCGGGATCGGAGAGCTGGGGCTCGACGTACATGCGCTCGGGACGCACCATGAAGGTGCCGTGCTCGCCGGGTCGGAGCCCGCTCGCGTCGTCGGCGACCTTCAGAGACCGGCCTGCGACCTCGATGGTGGTCGTCGTCCCCTCGTTGGCCTTCACGACCGCAGGCCAGAGGTTGGCCTGGCCGATGAACCCGGCGACGAACACCGTCTCGGGGCGGTCGTAGATCTCGCGGGGGGTGCCGATCTGCTCGACGCGGCCCTGGTTCATGACCGCGATCCGGTCGCTCATGGTGAGCGCTTCCTCCTGATCGTGGGTGACGAAGATGAAGGTGATGCCGACCTCGCGCTGGATGCGCTTCAGCTCGAGCTGCATGCTCTGCCGCAGCTTGAGGTCCAACGCGCCGAGCGGCTCGTCGAGCAGGAGCGCCTTCGGGTAGTTGACGAGGGCACGGGCCAAAGCGATGCGCTGCTGCTGGCCGCCGGACAGCTGGCTGGGCTTGCGCTTGGCGAAGTCGGCCAGCTTGACCACGCCGAGGAGCTCGTCGACCCGCTTGGCGATCTCCTCCTTCGGGAGCTTCTTGGCGCGGGGCCCGTAGGCCACGTTGTCCCACACGTTCATGTGGGGGAACAGGGCGTACTGCTGGAACACGGTGTTCACGTCGCGCTTGTGCGGCGGCACGTTCGAGACGTCGCGGCCCTCGAGGCGGATCGCCCCCGATGTCGGGGTCTCGAACCCGGCGATCATGCGCAGCGTGGTGGTCTTGCCGCACCCCGATGGGCCGAGCATCGAGAAGAACTCGCCCTCGGCGATGGTGAAGTCGGCGTGGTCGACGGCGGTGAAGTCGGCGAACACCTTCGACACGTCGTCGATGTCGATGACCGGCCTCTGCTCGGTCGGAACGGCAGCCTCGGCGGCGTCGGCGATCGTCATGGGCGTCCTCGTTGTGCGGGCGGTCCACGTCCCCTGTGGCGCAAGTCATGCTTTGGGGATGCGCTCGCAGCGTCCCACGGATGCCCCCGCTTGGCAAGGAATCAATCGTTTCCATTGTGTTTCGCGACGGAATCCCTTGCCATCTCCGCGCTGACCACGGAGGATGGCGCCGTCGGATCGAGCTCGGAGGCACCGCCCATGGTTGACGGCCAGCACTTCATCGGCGGGGCGTGGCGCCCAGCGCTGAGCGGGGCCACCGACGGCATCGTGAACCCGGCGACCGGCGAGGTGATCACCGCGGTGCCCTCGGGCGACGGCGCCGACGTCGACGTCGCGGTCGCGGCGGCGGCGGCCGCGTTCGGCTCCTGGGGGAAGACGACGCCGCGCGAGCGCAGCGAGAGGCTGCTCGCGCTGGCCGATGCGGTCGAGCAGGACCTGCCGGAGCTGAAGCGGTTGGAGATGGAGAACGTCGGCAAGCCGGCCTCGATCGTCGACTTCGAGTTCGACCTCACCGTCGACAACCTCCGGTTCTTCGCTGGAGCCGCCCGGTGCCTCGACGCGGGAGCGGCGGCCGGTGAGTACCTCGGGGACCACACCTCGATGCTGCGGCGCGACCCGCTCGGCGTCGTGGCCGGCATCGCGCCGTGGAACTACCCGCTCAACATGGCCACGTGGAAGCTGGGTCCGGCGCTGGCCGCGGGCAACACCTTCATCCTGAAGCCGTCCGAGCTGACGCCGCTCTCCGCGCTGCGCCTCGCGGAGCTGGCGGCCGACATCTTCCCCGCGGGCGTCTTCAACGTCGTGTGCGGTCAGGGTGAGACGGCGGGCGACCGCCTCGTCAGGCACCCCGACGTCGCCATGCTCTCGCTCACCGGCGACGTCGGCACCGGCAAGCTGATCGCCCGCAACGCTGCCGACTCCCTCAAGCGGATCCACCTCGAGCTGGGCGGCAAGGCGCCGGTGGTGGTGTTCGACGACGCCGATCTCGAGGCGGTCGTGGCCACGCTCACCGAAGCCGGCTACTACAACTCGGGCCAGGACTGCACCGCGCCGTGCCGGGTCATCGCCGGCCCCGGCCTCTACGACGACCTCGTCGGCTCGCTCGCCTCAGCCGCCGGGGCGCTGGCGACGGGCGACCCGTTCGACGAGGCGACGGCCGTGGGACCCGTCGTGTCGGCCGAGCAGCGAGACCGGGTGGCGGGGATGGTCGAGCGGGCCAGCGCCGACGGTGCCGAGATCGTGACCGGGGGCCGGGCCCTCGACGGCGACGGGTTCTTCTACGCCCCCACGGTCGTGGCGGGTGCCGACCAGCGCAGCGAGATCGTCCAGCGCGAGGTGTTCGGACCGGTCATCTCGGTCCAGCGCTTCGCCGACGAGCAGCAGGCCCTCGCTTGGGCCAACGACGTCGACTACGGCCTGGCCGCCTCGGTCTGGACCCGCGACGTCGGCCGGGCCATGCGCATGGCACGGGACCTGAGGTTCGGCACCGTCTGGGTCAACGACCACATCCCGATCGTCTCGGAGATGCCCCACGGCGGCTTCAAGCACTCCGGCTACGGCAAGGACATGTCGATCCACGCCATCGAGCACTACACCGAGCTCAAGCACGTGATGATCAAGCTCTGACTACGGCCGGTCCTGGTAGCGGAACCACTGGCCGACGAGCGGGAGGTAGAGCTTCCGGAACCGGTGGAGCGGGATCGGGCGGTGCTTCAGCTCGGCGAACGACGGGGGCGGGGCCTGGCCGAGGACGACCTGGCCGAGGCGGTGGCCGAGCCAGGTGTTGAGCGCCACGCCCGAGCCGTTGCAGCCGGTGGCGTACCAGGCGCCGCGGACCTGGCCGACGTGGGGCATCCGGTCGAGGGTGACGGCGACGCTGCCGCCCCACCGGTGGGTGACGGCGACGTCGCGGAGCTGGGGGTGGATCTCCCGCATCGATGCGGTCAGGTGGTCGGCGGCCTCGGCGACGGTGGCGTGCTGGAGGCTGCGGCGGCCGCCGAAGACCATGCGGCCGTCGGGGGAGAGGCGCCAGTAGAAGAGCAGGTGCTTGGTGTCGACGAACATCCGGCGCCGGGGGCTGATCTCATCGGCCAGCGCGGGGTCCAGCGGCTCGGTGGCGACGATGAAGCTGCCGATCGGCAGGACCCGCCGGGCCAGCTCAGGGAGCAGGTCGTCGGCGTAGGCGTTGGTCGTGACGATCACGTCATCGGCTCGGATGGTGCCGTGCTCGGTGTCCAGCAGGAACCGTCCGCCGCGGTGGCCGGCCCCGCGATCGGTGAGTCGCGTGGCGGCGGTGCGATCTCGGACCTCGGCGCCGGCGTCGAGGGCGAGGCGGACCAGCCCGGCGTGGAGCTTGGCGGGGTGGAGGCCGCCGGTGCGGTCGAACACGACGCCGCCGTGCCAGGCGGTCGAACCGATCTCCTCGGCGAGCGCCTCGCGGGGCACGAACCGCACTGGCTCGCCGAACTGGTCGGCGTGCTCGGCCGCCAGCGACCGCAGGGAGGGGACCAGGCGGGGGGAGTGGGCGAGGTAGAGCTGCCCGGTCCGCTCGTAGTCGCAGGCGATGCCCTCGCCCGCGATCAGCGCCTCCAGGTGGTCGAACGCCTCGTTGACCTCCTGGTGCATGCGCAGGCCGAGGGGCCCGTACCTCGTGGCCAGGGCGGCGGGACCGGCCTTCAGCTCGGGGATGGCCATGCCGCCGTTGCGGCTGTGGGCGCCCCAGCCCAGCGGGCCCTTCTCGACGACCACCGCGCCGCGGCCGGCGGCGGCAAGGACCCGCGCCGCCGAGATCCCGGCGTACCCGCCACCCACGACGGCCACCTCGACGCGGTCGTCCGTCGTGCCGGTACGCCGTGGCAGGCGCGGGACCTCGACCTGCTCCTGCCACAGCACGGCGTCGTCCGGTGGGATCGTGGCACGCACACCCGGATCGTACGGGCGCGTGACGGCCGCGATGGAGGGGGCGAATACGCTCGCAGCGTTCGAGCCACCTCGGGAGGTCACATGTCGGTCGATGCGGTCGAGGTCCACGGCACGGTCGCACCGGGGTTCGAGCGGGTGGCGGAGGCGTTCGCCAGCAACTTCGTCGAGCACGGCGAGGTCGGTGCGGCCTGCGCGGTCCGCGTCGGCGGCGAGGAGGTGGTCGACATCTGGGCCGGCATCGCCGACCCCGCCACCGGCCGTCCCTACGAGGGGGACACCCTGCAGCTCGTCTTCTCGTCGACGAAGGGCATCGTGGCCGCGGCGGCCCACGTGCTGATCGACCGCGGCCTGCTCGATCCCGAGGCTCCGGTCGCGCGGTACTGGCCGGAGTTCGCCGCCAACGGCAAGGCCGACATCCCGGTGCGCTGGGTCCTCGGCCACCGTTCCGGCGTCATCGGCATTGACCGGGTGCTGTCCGTGGAGGAGCTCTCCTCCTGGGACCCGTTCGTCGAGGCGCTCGCCGCAGCTGCGCCCCTGTGGGAGCCGAACACGGCGCACGGCTACCACGCGCTGTCGTTCGGCTTCCTCGTCGGCGAGATCGTCCGGCGCATCACGGGGACCGACATCGGGACGTTCGTGCGCAACGAGGTCGCCGGGCCGGTCGGCGCCGAGTTCCTCATCGGGGTGACCGACGACGAGCTGCCCCGCGTCGCCCCGTTGATCGGCGCCGTCATGAAGCCAGACGAGGCACCCAGCGAGGTGATCGTCGCGCTCTTGACCGGTGGGACGCCGACGAACCGGGCCTTCATGATCGCCCCCGTCCTGCCCACCTCCTTCAACGAGCCGGAGATCCTCCGGGCGCAGATCCCCTCGGCCAACGGCTGCACGTCGGCTCGGAGCCTGGCCCGCATCTACGGGGGGTTGGTCTCGGAGGTCGACGGCACCCGCCTCGTGTCGTCCGGGCGGGTCGAGGATCTGCGGCGCGAGCTGTCTGCGGGTGACGACCTGGTGCTGGTCGGCGACCCCAACTCGATCGGCTCGGGCTTCTTCCTGCCCGACCCCGAGAGCCGGATGCTCGGACCGGGCTCCTTCGGCCACTCCGGGATGGGCGGCTCGCTGGGCACGGCGCTGCCCGAGCGCGAGATCGGGTTCGGCTACGTGATGAACCAGATGTCGACCCGGATCAAAGGCGACCCCCGCACCCGGGCCCTCCAAGCCGCGGTGCTCGCCTGCACCGACTGAGGTCGCCGGAGCGGCCGGTCGCGCTCGTGGTCCGGTCACGCGGCCGACGGGGGTAAGGTCGATGCGAAACCACTACGCCGGGGAGCTCGAGGAGTCGGGCTGAGAGGGTGGCCGCCGCCGCGAGGCGCCGTCACCGACCCGTGAACCTGACCTGGGTAATGCCAGCGGAGGGATGCGATGACCGACACCGACGCTGTGTCCCAACCTGTGATCCTGCTCGTGGTCGGCGGCGACCCCGTCGCACCCGTCCGCCTCCCGGCCTCGCTGCGGCGCGGCTCGGTGGTCGTGGCCGCCGACTCCGGTCTCGATCGGCTCGCGGGCGGCCTGCGCGCCCACCACGTCGTGGGGGACCTCGACTCGGTCTCCGACGCCGCCCTCCGCCACGCCCGGGCCGAGGGCGCGGAGATCCACCGCCACCCGGCGGACAAGGACGCGACCGACATCGAGCTCGCGCTCGACCTCGTGGTGCACGAGCTGGTGCCGGCCACGGGGCTCCGGTCGCTGCTCGTGGTGGGCGGAGGCGCGGGCCGCCTCGACCACCTGCTCGCCGACGTGCTCCTCCTCGCCTCGCCCGCGCTGGCGTCCGTCGAGGTCACGGCGCGCCTCGGCGCGGCGACCGTGTCGATCGTCCGCCCCGGTGCGGCCCGGACGCTGGTGGGTGGACCGCACGAGCAGGTGTCGCTGCTGCCCCTCCACGGGCCGGCGGAGCGCGTCGCCACCACCGGGCTGCGCTGGCCGCTGGTCGACGCCCACCTCGCCGCCGGCACCACTCGGGCCATGAGCAACGAGTTCAGCGGTGGTCCGGCCTCCGTGGGCATCGGCGCAGGCGTCCTCGCCGTGATCCAGCCGGGGACGACCGCACCGCCCATCGACCCCCGCCCCACGCCCTACGACCCGACCATCCCCGCCCCGCAAGGAGACCCCACATGATCGCCGAGCTCCAGGTCCTGCCGCGACCCAGCGGCACCGACGACGACCCGCACGCCTTCGTCGAGGCCGCCATCGCCGCCATCGGCGCGAGCGGCGTGCACCACGAGGTGAGCGCCCTGGGCACCACGCTCGAAGGCACACCCGACGAGATCTGGACCGTCCTGCGGGCCGCGCACGAAGCCACCCTCGCTGTCGGTGCCACGTTCACGATCAGCGTCATCAAGCTGGCCGAGGGCGTCGACGACGGCGGACCCACGGTGGACCGCCTGACCCGCAAGTTACGGTAGCGGGCTCTGCGCCGATGCCTGCCGTCGAGACCGAGCCGAGGTGGCGCCGCTGGCTGCTGCCGCTGCTCGGCTTCGGCGCGGTCATCGTCGTGTGGCAGCTCTACGTCACCGTCCGAGACGTGCCGTCGTACGAGCTGCCCGCGCCTGGCGAGGTGGCGACCGCGGCGTGGGACCTGGGCCCCGAGCTCCCGGGCCGTGCCTGGCCCACCCTCTGGGTGGCGCTCGTCGGTCTCGCCCTCGGCGCTGCGGCCGGCGTCCTGCTCGCGTTGGCGGTGACGCAGGTCCGCCTGGCCCGGCAGGTGCTCTACCCGCTCATCGCCATGAGCCAGACGATCCCGCTGGTCGTGCTGGCCCCGCTCTTCCTCGTGTGGTTCGGGTACGGGTCGATGCCCAAGGTCCTCCTGGTCGTCTTGATCGTGCTCTTCCCGGTGCTGGTGGCCACGGTCGGGGGGATCGAGGGCGCCGATGCCGACCTCATCGACCTCGTGCGCTCCATGGGAGGGGGGCGTCGTGCGGTGCTGCGGACCGTGCAGCTCCCGTCCGCCCGCCCCGGGTTCTTCAGCGGCCTGCGCATCGCCGCGGCGTACGCCGTCGGCGGCGCCGTCATCGCCGAGTACTTCGGCGGGTCGAGCACCGACAAGGGGCTCGGCAAGACGATCCTCCGCTCGCTCGCGTCCTACCGGTTCGACCAGGTCTTCGTGGCCGTCGTCCTCGTCGCCGTGCTGAGCGGCCTCCTCTTCGTCCTGGTCGACCAGCTCGGCCGCCTCGCCGTGCCGTGGGAGCAGACCCGCCGGCGCACCGCTCGACACCATCCCCCTTCCAAGGAGATCCCATGATCCGCCGACCCGTCCTCCTGCTCGTCGCCCTCGCGGCGGTGGCGCTGCCGCTCGCGGCGTGCGGGGGCAGCGCGACCGATGGAGGGAGCAGCGGCGGTGGCGGGTCCGGCCACCTGCGCCCGTTCAAGGTGGTCCTCGACTGGACACCGAACACCAACCACGCCGGCATGTACCTGGCCAAGGCGAACGGCTGGTACTCCGACGCCGGGCTCGACGTGACGTTCATCGAGCCGGGGGAGGCGGGCAGCCTCCAGGCCCTCGCGGCCGGGAAGGCCGACGTCGCCGTGTCCGTGCAGGAGGAGCTGATCCCCGCTCGCGCCGCCGGCCTCCCGGTGCGGTCGATCGCCGCGATCATCCAGCACAACACCTCGAGCCTGGTGTCGCTGGCCGGCGACGGGATCACGCGCCCGAAGGACCTCGAGGGCAAGACCTACGGCGGCTACGGCGGCCAGCTCGAGCAGGCCCTGCTGGACAAGCTGGTGGCCTGCGACGGCGGCGACCCGAAGAAGGTGCGGTCCGTCGACGTGGGCGAGGCCGACTACCGGATCGGCCTCGAACGGAACCAGTACGACGCGGTGTGGATCTTCGACGGCTGGGACGGCATCCGCCTGAAGCAGGAGGGCGTCGACACGAGCACCATCCCCTTCATCGACCACGAGGACTGCATCCCCGACTGGTACACGCCGCTCCTGGCCGCGTCGGAGCAGGTCGAACAGGAGCGGGGCGACGACCTCACCGCGTTCATGGCGGCCACGGCGAAGGGCTACCAGGCGGCGATGGACGATCCGGATGCGGCGTCGGACGCCCTCCTGGACCAGGCCGACGACCTCGATCCCGAGCTGGTGAGGGCCAGCGCCGCGTACCTCAGCCCCCGCTACGCCGACGACCCCGCACGGTGGGGAGAGCAGGAGGCGTCGGTGTGGGATGGCTTCGCGGCCTTCCTGCTGGATGCGGGCCTGATCGACAAGCCCATCGAGGTCGGGGACGCGTGGACGAACGAGTACCTGCCGGCGTCGTGAGCGCCGCCGGCCGCGGCGCGGTCGACGTCCGCGGCTTGACCGTCGCCTGGCCGGGCGCGGACGGGATGAAGGCGGCCGTCGAGGACCTCGACCTCCAGGTCGAGTCGGGCTCGTTCGCGGCCCTCGTCGGGCCCAGCGGGTGCGGCAAGAGCACGGTCCTGCGCGTGCTCGCCGGGCTCCTGGCACCCGACGGCGGCTCGGTCGCGGTGGACGGCGCCGACGTCGCCGGGCGCCCCGGGGCCACGGCCTGGCTGCCCCAGCGCGATGCCCTGCTGCCGTGGCGGCGCGTCCTCGGCAACGCCGTGCTGGGCGCTGAGATGCACGGTGTGCCGCGGGCCGAGGCCGAGGCGACGGCACGGGCGCTCCTGGACCGCTTCGGGCTGGGCGGCACCGAGCAGCAGTGGCCGTCGGAGCTGTCGGGGGGCATGCGCCAGCGCGTGGCCGTGCTCCGGGCCTTCCTCACGCCCGCACCCGTCCTCCTGCTCGACGAGCCGTTCGGCGCGCTCGACGCGCTGACCCGCCGTCAGATGCAGTCGTGGCTCCAAGAGGTGCTCGCCGACGAGACCGCCGGCGGCCGGCGCACCGTGGTCCTGGTGACCCACGACGTCGAAGAGGCGCTCTTGCTGTCGGACCGGGTGCTCGTCTCGTCGCCGGCACCGGGTCGCATCGTCGCCGACGTGCCGGTGGCCTTCGCCCGGCCCCGGATGGCCGACCTCGTCGCCGACCCCGCGTTCGTCCGCCAGCGCGCCGGGCTGCTCGCCGCGCTGGGCGCGTAGGGCGTCGGTCGGTTTCGGCGGGTGCGGCGCACGCAGCACACTGGCGGGGTGGACATCGAGGCCGAGCTCACCGCACCGTGCACACCCGAGGTGCTGTTCGACTGGGTCCGTGATCTGGGCCGGTACCCGGAGTGGCTGGAGATCGTGACCCAGGCCCAGCCCGGTGACGATGGCTCCTGGGCCGTCGACCTCCGTGGCCGGATGGGTCCGCTGGCCCGGACCAAGCGGCTGCGGATGGTCCGCTCGGAGCTGGTCGAACCGAGCCGCGCCGTGTTCGAGCGGGCGGAGCTCGACGGCCGGGACCACAGCCCGTGGACCCTCACCGCCGTCGTGGGCTCGGAGGGCGACGGCGCCCGCCTCGCGATGTCGCTGCACTACGGCGGTGGGCTGTTCGAGCCGCTGATCGAGCGCGTCCTGCGCGACGAGATCGAGCGCTCCCGCCAGCGCCTCCTCGGTCTCGTCACCGCGGCTGCCGGGTAGCGGCGCCTGATGCGCGACGACACCGAGATCGGCGGAACCGGCTCGAGCACCGATGTGCTGGGCGCGACGGTGACCGCCGACGGCACGCGCTTCGTGGTCACGTCGGGGGTGGCCGAGCGCATCGAGCTCTGCCTGTTCGACGGTGACGGCTCCGAGACCGACCGCGTCGACCTCGAGGCGGGCGACGGGCGCACCTGGTCGGCCTTCGTCGCCGGGGCGGGCAGCGGGCAGCGGTACGGGTTCCGGGTGCACGGTCCGGGCAACCCCTCCGAAGGCCATGCGTGCGACCCGGCGAAGCTCCTGGTCGATCCCGCAGCTCGGCGCGTGAGCGGCGAGCTGCGATGGTCGAAGGAGCTCGTGACCCCTGGGGTGGACTCGGCGGCGCTCGTGCCGCGCTCGGTCGCCGTCGCTGCTCCGAGCGCACCGCCCCCACCGGTGTCGGTGGACCGGAGCTGGGACGAGACCCTGGTGTACGAGGCGCACGTCGGGCACCTCACGGCGCGCCACCCGTTGGTCCCGGTGGAGGCTCGTGGCCGCTATCTGGGGCTGGCCGCCCCCGCGGTGGTCGACCACCTCCGGCGTCTCGGCATCACCGCCGTCGAGCTGCTTCCCGTGCAGCACTTCGTGAGCGAGTCCGGCCTCGTCGCCGCCGGCCACCGCAACGTCTGGGGCTACAACCCGCTCGCCTGGGGAGCACCCCACGCCGGGTACGCGTCGGCGGGGGCGAGCCCGGTGACGGAGCTGCGGGCTGCGGTCACCGCCCTGCACGAGGCCGGCATCGAGGTCTGGCTCGACGTCGTGTTCAACCACACCTGCGAGGGGAGCCTCGGCTCCGGCCCGATCCTGTCGTGGCGCGGCTTCGACAACGCCGCCGCGTACCGCCTCGTCGAGGGCCCGGAGGGACTGGTCGACGACGACGTGACCGGCTGCGGCAACGCGATCGACACGCGGTCGGCGACGATGCGCCGCCTGATCCGCGAGCTGCTCGTCCGCTGGGTCGAGGAGTGGGGGATCGACGGGTTCCGCTTCGACCTCGCGGCCACGCTGATCCGGGAGGGCGACGGACCGGCGGCTGCCTCGGCGTTCGTCGCCGACCTGGCCGCCGACGAGCGGCTGTCGGGGACCCGCTTGGTCGCCGAGCCCTGGGACACCGGTGTCGGGGGCTACGCGCTGGGGGCGTTCCCCACCCCGTGGCGCGAGTGGAACGACCGGTTCCGCGACGACGTCCGCGACGTCTGGCGCGGCGAGCCAGGCCGGTGGCCGGCCCTCGCCAGCCGCCTCACCGGCAGCGCCGACCCGTTCCGTGGACCGGGGGGCCGACCGGCCCGGGATGCCACGGCGGGCGTCAACGCCGTCGCCACGCACGACGGCTTCACCGTCGCCGATCTCGTGGCCTATGCCGAACCTGTGGGCGGCGGCCACGGCCAGCGCTCCTCGAACTCCGGCCTCGAGGGTCCGACCGCCGACGTCGAGGTGTCCGAGCGCCGCCGTCGCCGCCAGCGGGCGCTGCTCGGCACGGTGCTCTGCGCCCAGGGCGTCCCCATGATCGGCAGCGGCGACGAGATCGGCCGCTCCCAGGGTGGCGTCGCCGACGGCTACACCCTCGAACCCGACGAGGCCGGCCTGCCCTGGCCCGAGGCCGACTGGGACCTGGCGGCGTGGGTGGCCACGGCCGTCGAGCTCCGTCGCCGCCACCCGGCCTTGCGCCGGGCTGGTTGGGTCGGGCCCGAGGACCCGCAGATCACCTGGCTCACGGCATCAGGCGCCGTGTTCGAAGACGGGGCGTGGACCGATCCAGGCCAGCCGGGCATGGCGGTCCTCCTGGCCGGGCTCGACGAGGGGGACGCCTCGGTCCTCGTCCTGATCGCCCCGACGGACCCGGTGACGTTCACCCTGCCGGACGGGCCGTGGTGGGTCGCGCTCGACGCTGCCGACCGCCGAGGCGACCGCCCGAGCGCCACGCCCGTCGACGGCACCCGGTCGGTCGAGGCGCCGGGGCTCGTCGTGCTGGTCGACCGGCCGTAGCCGGTCAGGCCGGACGCGGCAGCGCGAGCACGAAAGGGGCGGGCGGCCGCCGACGGGTCGGAGGTTTGCCCGGCCAGCGGTGCGGCCTCATAGGGTGTCGCCCGTGAAGATCGGCATCCTTGGAGGAACCGGCCCGGCCGGCAGCGCGCTCGCTGCCCGACTGGCGTCCGTCGGCTACGAGACCATCATCGGGTCCCGCTCGAAGTACCGGGCGATGGAGACCGTCGACAAGCTCCTCGCCGAGTGGTCCGAGCGCGATCTGCACATCATCGCCGCCGACAACGCGGGTGCCGCGGCCGCTGACGTCGTCGTGATCGCGACCCCGTGGGACGGCGCCTACGGCACCGCCACCTCCGTCGCCGACGAGCTGTCCGGCAAGGTCGTGATCTGCATGGCCAACGCCCTCACCCGCATCGGCAAGGAGTTCCAGCCGCTGGTCCCGCCGCGCGGCTCGGTCGCCGCCAGCGTCCAGGCGGCCGTGCCCGGCTGCCAGGTCGCCGCCGGCTTCCACCACGTGCCGGCCAAGGAGCTGGGCGATCTCGACCACCCGATCGAGTCCGACGTCTTGATCTGCTCGGACTTCCCGCGGGCCACTGAGGTCACGTCGAAGATCGTGGCGTCGGTGCCGAACATGCGCCCCCTCGATGCCGGCGGCCTCTCGCAGGCCACCCCCATCGAGTCGTTCACGGCCGTGCTGCTCCAGCTGAACGTCCACTACAAGACGCGCGTCGCCGTGAAGTTCACCGGCATCCCGGAGCTGACCGTCGCGGCACCCGAGACGGTCGATCCCGACGGTGAGTGAGGGCGCCGTGTCCGATGCGGCGCCGATGCGCCTCTACGACACCGCTCGACAGGCGGTCGTGCCCTTCGAACCGGGGCCGCTCGTCACCATGTACACGTGCGGCATCACGCCGTACGACGCCACGCACTTCGGCCACGCCGCCACCTACCTGACCTACGACGTGCTCCAGCGCCGCCTGCGCGACCGCGGGCACGACACGCGCTGCGTCCGGAACATCACCGACGTCGACGACGACCTGCTCCGCAAGGCCCGTGAGCTCGGCGTCCACTACCTCGACCTGGCGGCCGGCGAGATCGCCCGCTTCGACGACGACATGGAGGCGCTGGAGCTGCTGCCGAGCTGGAGCGAGCCGCGCGCCACCTCGGCCATCGCCGACATCCGCGGCTTCATCGGCATGGTGCTCGACCGCGGCCACGCCTACGAGGCCGGCGGCTCGGTGTACTTCGACGTCGGCAGCTGGGACCGCTTCGGCGAGGTCAGCCACTACGACCGCGACGAGATGCTGCGGCTGGCGGCGATCCACGGCGGCAACCCCGAGGACCCGAACAAGCGGGATCCGCTGGACTTCGTGCTCTGGCAGCCGTCGGCCCCCGACGAGCCGTTCTGGGAGTCGCTCTGGGGTCCCGGTCGCCCGGGCTGGCACATCGAGTGCTCGGCGCTCGCCATGCGCGAGCTCGGCACGACGATCGACCTCCACGGCGGCGGCAGCGACCTCGTGTTCCCGCACCACGAGTGCGAGACGGCCCAGTCGGAGGCGGCCACGGGCGAGCCCTTCGTCCGCCACTGGATGCACCAGGCCATGGTCCGCATGGACGGCGAGAAGATGTCCAAGTCGCTCGGCAACCTGGTGTTCGTGAGCGAGCTCCGCAAGGACTGGGACACCCGGGCGATCCGCCTCGCCGCCGTGGCCAACCACTACCGCACGGCGTGGGAGTGGCACGACCAGATCATGCCGGCGGCGGCGGCCCGCCTCGATGCCTGGATGGCCGCAGGCCAAGGCGACGGGGCGCTCGCGGACGTCCGGGCCGCGCTCGACGACGACCTCGACACCCCGGCCGCCGTCGCGGCCGTCGACCGAGCCGCGGCGGCCGGTCGGGGCGTCAGCGCCGCGGCTGCTCTGCTCGGCGTCGACCTGACCCGCTCCTGACCGCTTCCTGACGTCGCCGTCACCCAGGAGCCGGCGCGCAGGTCGTGCTCTGGTGGGGCATGATCAGAGGCGATGCCCGCAGACGAGGTCGGCAAGCTCTACCCGGTCGCCAAGGCCGTGCTGACACCGCTGTTCCGCGCGGGCTGGAGGTTCCGGCTGGAGGGCCTCGAGAACGTGCCGGCGTCGGGCGGAGCGATCCTCTGCCCGAACCACACCTCGGTGCTGGACTCGTTCTTCGTCCCTGCCTTGCTGCCGCGCCGCGTCAGCTACGTCGGCAAGGCCGAGTACATGGACGACTGGAAGACCCGGAGGCTGTTCCCGGCGCTCGGCATGATCCCGATCGACCGCGAGGGAGGCGACGCGGGGGAGCGGGCCCTGGCCACCGCCCAGCGGCTGCTGGAGCAGGGGCAGCTCTTCGGCATCTACCCGGAGGGCACCCGCAGCCGCGACGGCCGCCTCTACCGCGGCCACACCGGTCCGGCCCGCCTGGCGCTGCGCACCGGCGCCCCGATCATCCCCATCGGCATCACCGGCGCCCGCGACGTCATGCCGCCCGACGCCAAGCTGCCTCGGCTGCGCCTTCCCGTCACGATCCGGTTCGGGTCCCCGATCGAGGTCGATCGCTACCGGGAGCGGGCCAACGACCGCCTCGTCCTCCGCCAGATCATCGACGAGGTGATGTACGAGATCCGCGAGCTCTCGGGCCAGGAGTACGTCGACGAGTACGCCAACAAGAAGAAGCGCACGGAGCCGGTCCCGGTGGCGGACGCCGCCAGCAACGGCCACGGCGCGGCTGCGGCGGTGAACGGCCCGGGCCCGGGCCCGACCCCGGTCGCGGTGCCTGCTCGTCTCGCTCCACCGGAGGCCGACGACGCCGCCGACCGGGACAGCAGCGCGTTCGTCGAGAGCACGAAGCCCCGGTCGTCGGCTGACGCCCTCAGGTCGTCCGTTCGCCGTTCTCCCGTCTGAGGGCGCTCGCCTACGCTCGGCCCCATGGCCGACATCACGATCACGCTGCCCGACGGACGTGCCCGGGAGGTCCCCGCCGGCACCACCGTGGGCGGGCTGGCTGCGGCCATCGCCCGGGGGCTTGCGAAGAAGGCCGTGATCGGCTCGGTGAACGGTGTCGAGCGCGACCTCGGGTGGGAGCTGGCCGACGGCGACGAGGTCGCCATCATCACGTCGGACTCCGAGCGGGGCCTGTTCACGATCCGCCACTCCACGACGCACGTCATGGCCCAAGCCGTCCTCGACCTGTTCCCCGGGGCGACGTTCGCCATCGGCCCGCCGGTGGAGAACGGCTTCTACTACGACTTCGAGCTGCCGCCGGGTCCCGACGGCAAGCCCGGCACGTTCGTCCCCGAGGACCTCGAGCGCATCGAGGCCCGCATGCGCGAGATCCTCGCCGAGTCGCAGCCGTTCGTGCGCGACGAGCTGACCAGCGAGCGGGCCCGAGCGGTCTTCGCCGACCACCGCTTCAAGCTGGAGATCATCGACGGCGAGGCCGACGATCCCACCTCCGCCACGGAGTCCGGCCTGGTCCGCACGTACGAGAACCCGCCGGCCACGCCGATGGAGCGCCCGCCGTTCCAGGGCTACCCGGGCTTCATCGACCTGTGCCGCGGCCCCCACGTGCCGAACACCAAGGCGTTCCTCGGCCACTTCAAGCTGATGCGCATCGCCGGGGCCTACTGGCGCGGCGATGAGCGCAAGCCGATGCTCCAGCGCATCTACGGCACGGCCTGGGCCACGAAGGCCGAGCTCGACGAGCACCTCCACCAGCTGGAGGAGGCGGCCAAGCGCGACCACCGCCGCCTGGCCACCGACCTCGACCTGCTGTCGTTCCCCGAGCAGCTGGGCGGCGGGCTCGCCGTGTGGCACCCGAAGGGCGGCATCGTCCGCAAGCTCATGGAGGACTACTCCCGCACCCGCCACGCCAAGGGCGGCTACGAGTTCGTCTACACGCCGAACATCGCCAACGGGAAGCTGTTCGAGGCGTCGGGCCACCTGGGCTTCTACGAGGACGGCATGTACCCGCCCATGGAGATGGACAACGGGACCTACTACCCGAAGCCCATGAACTGCCCGGGCCACAACCTGATCTTCGGTGCCCGCCAGCGCTCCTACCGGGAACTGCCGCTGCGCCTCTTCGAGCTGGGCACGGTGTACCGCTACGAGCGCTCCGGCACGCTCCACGGCCTCATGCGGATCCGGGGCTTCACCCAAGACGACAGCCACATCTACTGCACCCCCGAGCAGGCCCACGACGAGATCCGCAGCCTCTTGAACTTCGTGCTGTCGGTGCTGCGGGCCTTCGGCTTCGAGGACTTCGAGGCCAACCTCTCGACGCGGCCCGCCAAGGCCGAGACGGTCGGCACCGACGAGGGCTGGGCCACCGCCACCGAGAACCTGCGCGCCGCGCTGGAGGCCGAGGGCCTCGCCTACGAGGTCGACGAGGGCGGCGGCGCGTTCTACGGGCCGAAGATCGACGTCAAGGTCAAAGACGCCATCGGCCGGACGTGGCAGCTGTCCACCATCCAGTACGACTTCAACATGGCCACGCGGATGGGCCTGGAGTACGTCGGCGAGGACGGCGCCCGCCACATGCCGATCATGCTCCACCGGGCGCTGTTCGGGTCGATCGAGCGGTTCTTCGGCGTGCTCCTCGAGCACTACGCCGGTGCGTTCCCCACGTGGCTCGCTCCGGTCCAGGTCCGGGTGCTCCCGGTCCGCGACGACCACGACGCCTACGCCAAGGAGGTCGTCGACGAGCTGGAGGCCATCGGCCTGCGCGTCGACCGGGTCGATGCCTCCGAGAAGCTCGGCAACCGGATCCGCAAGGCGAAGGGCGAGAAGATCCCCTACGTGCTGGTGGTGGGCGACGACGACATCGAGGCCCGCACGGTCGGCGTGAACCCCCGTGGGGGCGAGGTCGACCGCGGTGTGCCGCTCGACACCTTCGCCCAGCAGGTCGCGGACGAGGTCGACGACCAGCGGCACGTCTCATGACCACGGTGCCCGAAGCGGGCGGAGGACCGTCGCCGGCACTGGCTCGCCTGTGGGCCGGCTGGCGGTCGTCGTACATCGCCCGCATCACCACCGACGACGCCGAGGTCCGCCCGGACCCGGAGGGCCGGTCGCTCTTCGAGCGCATCCTCCACTCCGGGCAGCCCGACGACGAGACGTTCATCGTGTGGCGGGGGAGCGGCGTCTTCGCCGTCCTCAACGCGTTCCCCTACGGTCCGGGCCACCTGATGGTCCTGCCGCAGGTGGCGGCGCCGGACCTCGCCGACCTCGCCCCGGACGTCGCGGCCGAGCTGTGGATCGGGGTCCAGGCGGGGGTCGCCGCGGTGCGGGCGGTGTACCGGCCCGAGGGCGTGAACGTGGGCATCAACCTCGGTGCCGGTGCCGGTGCCGGCATCCCGGACCACCTCCACGTCCACGTGCTGCCCCGGTGGAACGCCGACACCAACTTCATGACCGCGGTCGCCGAGACCCGCGTCCTCCACGAGCCCCTCGCCACCACCTGGGCTCGCGTCCGCGAGGCCTGGCCGCTCGATTGACCGTGCGCTGCGGTGGGTTGGGGCACGCCGCGGCGCCGCCGCTACCGTCGGCCCCATGGCCGACGAGGATCCGACTCCCGCTTCCACCGAGGGTGCTCCGGCCGAAGCCGCGGAGACGAGCGACGCCGAGGTGCGCGACGCGCTGCCCGAGGACCTGAACGTCTCGGAGTTCGTCGGGCCCTACGTCTTCCCGAACAACAACCGACGCCGCGTGCCCGGCTACCTCTACATCATGATCGGGATCGGCTGCCTCGTGGCCTGGTCCGTCGCCGGGTCCGACGGTGTCTTGGTCAACGCCGGGTTCCTCGCCGCCGGCATCAGCCTCGTCCTCATCGGCGCCTACCACCTGGTCGCCGGTTGGAACCTCGATGTCGACGAGCGCGACGCCCTCGTCGCCGCCACCGAGCGGGTCGCGTTCCCGGTGGGTCACGCCTCCGCCCAGCTCGGGTGGCGAGGCCTGCTCAGCCGGCCGACCTGGCGGATCCTGCTCTACTCCGCCGAGGATCCGCCCACCCGGCGGGGCCTGGTCCTCGTCGACGGCGTCGACGCCGAGATCGTGGCGAGCTTCACCGAGGACAACCCCGAGGACTGGAGCGACCTCGACGGCGCCCTCCAGACGACCGGCGGGCCGGCGGCGCAGAAGGACGAGTGAGGCCGACCCCGACGGGGCAGACTCTTCCCACCGAGCAGCGCGGCTGCTAACTTCTGCAAGCACTCTCTGGTCTCACCGAGGAGCCACCCATGTTCGACGGCCGCTTCCGCGCCGAAGCCGAGCGCACCCTGAAGCCGGTCGGTGCGCAGATCAAGCGAACCGGCATCCGGGCCGATCACCTGACCCTGCTCGGCATCGCCATGGCGGCAGCGGCGGCGGTCGCCATCGGCGCCGGCGCCTTGCGCGCCGGCCTGGTGCTGCTGATCCTGACGGCGCTGCCCGACGTGCTCGACGGCGCGGTCGCCAAGGCCTCCGGCACGGCGTCGCCTCGCGGCGCCTTCTTCGACTCCGTCGCCGACCGGTTCACCGATGCCCTCCTCCTGCTCGGCGTCGCCTGGTACCTGGCCGACACCCAGCCGGGCCGCATCGCCCTGCTGCCCATGGCCGTGCTCGGCGCGTCGATGCTGATCTCCTACGAGCGGGCCAAGGCCGAGGCGCTCGGCTACAACGCCAAGGGCGGGCTCATGGAGCGCGCCGAGCGCCTGATCGCCCTCGGCTTCGGGCTCCTGTTCAACCAGCTGCTGGTCCCGATCCTGTGGGTCATGCTCGTCCTCACCTTGGTCACCGCCGGCCAGCGCTTCGTCAAGGTCTGGAAGCAGGCGAGCGCCGAGGTCCCCACCCGGCCGACGATGCGGGAACGCTCGCGGACCCGCCGCCAGGCCGACCGCCGGATCGCCCGATCCACCGAGCGCCAGGTCCGGCGCCGGTCGCAGCTGCGCCCGCCTCGCTGACGCACCCGTGCTGCCCGATCCCAGCTACGCGGCGTACCGCGCCGGCAGCGCCATCGCGCGCTTGCTCCCGAGGCCGATCATCTCGCCGTTCACCGACGCCGCCGCGTTCGTGGCGGCCCGGGCCATGGACGGGCGCCGCGAGATGGTCGTGCGCCACCAGCTGCGGGTCCGACCCGACCTGACACCCGACGAGGTCCAGCACGCAGCCGACGAGGTGTTCCGGTCGTACACGCAGTACTGGATCGAGTCCTTCCGCCTGCCGGGCACCCCGGCCGAGGTCCTCGACGCCGGACTCGTCACGCAGGGCTTCGACCACCTGCGCGGCGCCTACGACGCGGGCGAGGGCGTGATCGTCGCCATGCCCCACCTCGGCGCGTGGGAGTGGGCGGCCTTCTGGCTCACCGCCTGCCAGCACATCCCCGTCACGACCGTGGTCGAACCGGTGAAGCCGCCGGAGCTCGCCGAGTGGTTCATCGACCTGCGCGAGCGGCTGGGGATGGAGATCGTGCCGCTCGGTCCCGACTCCGGCCCGCGCGTGGCCAAGGCGCTGGCGAACAAGCGGCTCCTGTCGCTGGTGTGCGACCGCGACATCGCCGGGGGCGGGATCGAGGTCGAGTTCTTCGGCGAACGGACGACGCTTCCCGGTGGCCCCGCCACCCTCGCGCTGCGCTCGGGCGCACCGCTCATGGCGGCCACCTGCTACTTCAACGGCGACGGTCATCAGGGGGTCGTACGGCCGCCCATCGACACCACCCGGAAGGGCAGGCTCCGAGAGGACGTGGCCCGCATCACCCAGGTCCTGGCCTACGAGCTCGAGGAGCTCATCCGGCTCGCGCCCGAGCAGTGGCACCTCCTCCAGCCCAACTGGCCGAGCGACCACGCTGTGGCCGAGCCGAGCCGGTAGCCCGTGCGCATCGGCATGGTCTGCCCGTACAGCATCAGCGTGCCAGGCGGGGTCCAAGAACAGGTGCTCGGCCTGGCCCGCTCGCTGCGTGCGAAGGGCCACCCGACTCGCATCCTCGCCCCGTCCGACGGCCCGCCCCCCGACGGGTGGGTCACCCCGCTGGGCAACTCGATCCCCACCGCGGCCAACGGCTCGGTGGCGCCGATCGCCCCGGATCCCTCCGCCCAGCTGCGCCTCATCCGCGCCGTGCGCGACGAGGGCTTCGACGTGCTGCACCTCCACGAGCCGATGGTCCCGGGTGCCTGCATGACAGCGGCTCTCCTGAAGCCGACGCCGCTGGTGGGCACGTTCCACGCCGCTGGCACCAGCGCGTCCTACGAGTACCTGGGTCCGGCCCTGCGGTGGCTGGCCGGCCGGCTCGACGTGCGCGTGGTCGTCTCCGCCGAAGCCCAGGCGCTGGCCGAAGAGCACATCGGGGGCACCTACGAGCACCTCTTCAACGGCATCGAGATCCCGCGCTTCGCCGAGGCCGAGCCGTGGCCCGCCGACGGCCGGACGATCTTCTTCCTGGGCCGCCACGAGCCGCGCAAGGGACTCGACGTCCTCCTCGCCGCCCTGCCGATGCTCCCTGCCGACGTCACCGTGTGGATCGGCTCCGACGGCCCCGACACCGAGCGCCTCCGGGTCCGCCACGCCGGCGACCCGCGCCTCCAGTGGCTCGGCCGCCTCTCCGACGAGGAGAAGCGCCGTCGGCTGCGAGCCGCCGACATCTTCTGCGCCCCGTCGCTCCGTGGCGAGTCCTTCGGCGTCGTCCTGCTCGAGGCCATGGCGGCCGGCGCCGCGATCGTGGCCTCGGACTTGAGCGGCTACCGGCTGGTCGCCCGGCCCGACCAGGACGGCCTGCTCGTCCCGCCCGGCGACGCCGAGGCCCTCGCCGGCGCCCTCAACCATGTCCTCGGCGATCCGGCGCAGCGCGCCCGCTTGGTCGCGACCGCCGCCGAACGGGCCGAGACGTTCTCCATGGACCAGCTCGCGGACCACTACCTCCGCCTCTACGAGCGGGTGTGCACACCCGCACCCCAGGCCCGCGGCTGGCTGCGGACCCGAGGATCGGCACGGAAGCCGTAGAGTGTCCGCCGTGGCAGTCCTCTTGGTGCTCATCGTCATCGTCGTGATCCTCGTGATCATCTTCGTGGTCATGTACAACGGGCTGGTCGCCCTGAAGAACAAGGTCGAGGCCGCGTGGGCCCAGATCGACGTCCAGCTGACCCGCCGCTCGGACCTCATCCCGAACCTGGTCGAGACCGTGAAGGGCTACGCCGCCCACGAGCGCGAGACGCTCGACGCGGTGATCCAGGCCCGCAACATGGCCCAGCAGGCATCGGGGCCGGCGGAGGCCGCCGCCGCCGACAACGTCCTCACCGGCGCGCTGAAGTCGGTGTTCGCCCTGTCGGAGGCCTACCCGGACCTCAAGGCGAACCAGAACTTCCTGGCGCTGCAGGAGGAGCTCACCGGCACCGAGGACAAGATCGCCTACTCGCGGCAGTTCTACAACGACACCGTGAACAGGTACAACACCAAGATCCAGTCGCTCCCGTCGAACATCATCGCCGGCATGTTCCACTTCACCGAGCGCGAGTACTTCGAGGCGGCGGGCGAGGCCCGTGGCCCCGTGAACGTGCAGTTCTGACCCCCGCGTGTACGACCAAGTCGCTCAGAACAAACGCCGGTCCGCGGCGATCGTCACCGGGTTCGTCCTCTTCACGACCCTCGTCATCGCCGTCATCCTCTGGCTCTTCGACCTCGGGTTCGTCGGCATCGGCATCGCCGCGGTCGTCGCCATCGCGTCGGCGTGGGGGGCCTACTGGAAGTCGGACCAGATCGCCCTGAAGATGAGCCGGGCGGTGCCCGCCGACGAGCACACCTACGCCCGCCTCCACAACCTGGTGGAGGGCCTCTGCATCGCCAGCGGGATCCCGAAGCCGCGGATCTACATCGTCGACGATCCGGCGCCGAACGCCTTCGCCACGGGTCGCAACCCGAAGCACGCGGCGGTCGCCGTCACCACCGGGCTGCTCGACATGATGACCCGGGTCGAGCTCGAAGGCGTCTTGGCCCACGAGCTGAGCCACATCAAGAACGACGACATCCTCGTGTCGACCCTGGCCGTCACCATGGTGGGCATGGTCACCCTCGCCGCCGACATCAGCGTGCGGATGATGTGGTGGAACGGCGGGCGCAACGGCCGCAGCAGCGACCGCGAGGGCGGCGCCGCCCCGTTCCTCGCCATCTTCGGGCTGGCGCTCCTCGTCTTGTCGCCGCTGCTCGCCAAGCTGATGCAGATGTCGGTGAGCCGCTCGCGGGAGTCGCTCGCCGACATGTCGGCCATCGAGATGACGCGCTACCCGCCGGGGCTGATCTCGGCGCTCGAGAAGCTGCGCGACGACACCACCGTCGTCCACGCCTCGTCGCGGGCCACGGCCCACCTCTGGATCGAGGCGCCGGTCGCCCGTGACGAGGAGGAGGGGAAGCTCTCGAAGTGGAACAAGCTCTTCGACACGCACCCACCCATCGAGGAGCGCATCGCCGCGCTGCAGGAGCTGTAGCTCCGGTCCTGGCAGGACCCACCATCCACCCCACACGGCGGCGCGAGGAGAACGCTTTCCCCATGTCCCGCATCGCCGAGCTCTGGGCCGGTCTCAGCACGAACGCCCGCGTGGGCGTCATCGGGGGCGCCGTCGGCGTCGTCGCCCTCGGTGGCGTGGCGGCCGTCGCGCTCAGCGGCGGTGGCTCGAACGACCCTGCGCCCACCACCACGACCGAGGCGGCCACCACCGCGGCACCGACGACGACCTCGACCACCGCCGTCCCCACCGGCCCGACCGCGCCGCTGACCGGCCTGGCCGTGCAGGAGGAGGACGCGCCGCTGCTGTTCCGCACGGCGCTGGCCGTCAAGATCGACAACCTCGACGCGCCGGGCGAGAGCGCCGTCCCGCAGACGGCGATCCCCAAGGCCGACGTCGTGTTCGAGGAGATCGTCGAGGGCAACATCACCCGCCTCGTGGCCGTGTTCCACTCCCAGCAGCCGGGGACGGTCGGTCCCGTGCGCTCGGCCCGCACCACCGACGTGCAGCTGCTCCCGCAGCTCGGCCACCCGCTCCTGGCCTGGTCGGGCGGCAACGACGGCGTGGTCGCCGCGGTGCGCAGCAGCCCGTTCCTGATCGATGCCGGCGCCGACGCCGCGCCGGGCTCCTACTTCCGCGACCGCAGCCGCCGGGCGCCGCACAACCTCT
>Ga0182747_1000768_pt1 | contig 27492 bp, 22 predicted proteins | sample eDN3rd30CBELigBY_FD_128526 | JGI IMG/M metagenome (GOLD analysis project Ga0182747, IMG submission 128526) | Enriched backyard soil microbial communities from Emeryville, California, USA - eDNA 3rd pass 30_C BE-Lig BY (version 2) (version 2) | ecosystem: Environmental > Terrestrial > Soil >... | reverse complement strand
CGCTGCTGCGAGTCCCCATAGCGGTGCCGTGCGCCATTCGCCAGGCGCGGCTTTGCCGGCGAGTTCGCGATCGGCGAGTCCGGGCCCCAGGTCATGCAGCAGCAGATCGGTGTACGGGTGAATGGTGGCGACACCGCCGTCAACGTGAACAGGCAATGCTGATCGATGGCATTCGGCGCAGCCGATGTTCTCGAACAGCTTCGATTCCTTCGAGCCCCGGTCGAGCGCGCTCGACACCGGCACTGCGTGCAGTTCCTGAAACGTGATCAAGGCGTCGAAGAGATTCGCCTCGACTTCCGGTGAGCCTCCATTCGGAGCGTTACGGCACGCAGCATCAGCGACGCCACAATCAGCATGAGTCCCGATGAGTTGCGTGGAGAGTCCCATTTCACGCGCGAACGCGCTCGCGGTTTGCGAAGCTACGCTGTGCTCGGTGGCCTGCCAGCCGAACCGGCCGATCGACGCCGGGGTCGAGTCACTCGACCATGACACTCGACCCGAGACATCGCGCGATCGGCCGGAACTTGCCAGTCGCTGCAGCTCTGAGTCCGACACGCGTTCGAGCAGGCCCACGCCCTGAACGGACGGCGGCATCCGCGGCATGATCAACACGTCCTCTGACAGCGGCGCGCCCGACAAGCGAGAGATCGAATAGCTCGGCACTCGCAATGATGCCGTGCTCCCGTCCGGATAGGTATGCACTTGGGTGTCGTAGCGGATCGACACGACGGCTTCCGGCACAAAACCGCTCACGGCGTTCGTGTTGAGCACATGACCGTATTCGGGGATGCCGCGTTCGACTTGCCCGTCCGCACTCAGGCGGCCAAGCTGAATCACCAGGTCGAGTGGCGCTTCTCCGTCTCCGCGCGGGCCACGTCCACGCCGACGGCTGTTATGACACGCGTCGCAGCTCTGAACATTGAAGAGCGGGCCGAGACCGTCGGTGCGGCCAGTCGAGGCGCCGGTTGCGGCAGACCATTCGGTGTTGAAGACGGCCAGGCCCAGATCAAAGCGCGCCTGCTCGGCCTGCGTGAGCGAACGCCACGGTCGAGGTGCACGCATGTCGTCCTGAACCACGACTCCCAAGGCATCCGGGGATCGACACGCGCCCAGGCCCAAGAGACAAAGGCCGAGCACGGCGCTCGTGATCAGCCCGCGCCTCATTCCACCAATCGACTCCACCGCAACGGACTCGCCGCTACTTTGCGACCGTCGTGACCGCCAGCAGGATGCTTGCGTCGGCTGCCCCGCTCAGTTGCAGCGTCAGTTCGCGGCCGCCGGGGAGGTCGTACTCGACGATCTTGCGCGGGCGCTCGCAACCGCGGGCGCCCTGAAAGTCTCGCGACTTGAGCATTGCGGTGCCGTCGATGACATCGATCCAGTGCCCGCTGGTAATCGAGATCCGATAGCGGCCGGCCTGGTCGGTGCGGAAGCGAAGGATTCCCGCATGTGCGCCGTCGGGCAACGTCGGCTTGCCGGGAGTGATGACGAAGGTGGCGGCGCTCTGGTCCGCGAGCGTGATCTCGTAGGGCGTGTTCAAGTCGAGCCGTGACAGGTCGCTCCGAGGATTGGATGCGGCAATGAGTGCGCGCGGTTGCTCCTTCATGACGGCGAGCTCGTGTGACACATCCCACGTGAAGCGGGTGCAGGGATCGTCCTCGGCAGCCGCTGCAACCTGACAACACAGGATGAAAGCGGCCGCCATTGCTGATGCTTTGAGTGCCATCGTGGAATCCTCGAGAACTAGAAGCGATAGTCCAGCTGGGCGAGCCAGGTCCGTCCGGCCTCGTAGAAGCCTTCCTCGTAGGCGTACAGCTCATCGGTCGCGTTGCGCACGCCCAGCTCGAGTCCCAGGCCTTGCGTCGGCGTGAAACGCAGGAACGCGTTTGCGAGCGTGAAGGCGCCCGCAACGCGCGATCCGCTGCTGTTGCTGTAGCGCTTCGACTCATGTTGCGCGTCTATCCGCAGCGCCCATTGCGGCAGGAACTGCCAGTCGCTTGCGAGCAGGTACTTGTACTCCGGCGTATTGGTCGAGCGGATGTTCGGATTGGTGAGATTGTCCACGTCGACGACATTGATCTGTCCGCTCAGCTGCAACGCCTCGATCGGCGTGAAACCCAGCGACAGCTCGACGCCGCGATTGCGCTGCTCGCCGATGTTCTGCAGCTGCGTGCACGGTGGGCTGGCGCATGTCGTCGGCGCGAGCGTGATGCTCTGGATGGCGTCGGTGAGCTTGCTTTGGAACAACGCCACCTTGGCATTCCAGCTCGGGGTCTTCACTTCGTAGCCCAGCTCGTAATGCAGTGCGGTCTCCGGATCGAGTCCCGGATTCGGCACGACGGCGCCCAGGCCGCCGGAGAAGCGCTCCTTGATCGTCGGGAAGCGTGTCTTGCGGCTGACGCCGGCCACCAGCGAGCGGGTATCGCTCAGCCGGTAATTGGCGATCAGCTGGACGTTGTCCGCCGTCGACTCGTCCGTGCGGATGGGCGAGAAGGTGCCCGGGCCGCTGTCGTACACCTGGACGGTCCGCTCGGGCTGAATCATGTGCGAATACGATGGAGTCAACGCCAGTGCATCGCTGATGCGCCACTCGTGCTCGATCGCAACGTCGTAGGTCGGAATTTCAGAGCGCTGCTGTGGCAGGAACGGCTGGGTCTGCGCTTCGCGGTGAACGTCCTGTCGATAGTGTGCGGCGACGCGAGTGACGTGAGCCGCGTTCCAGCTCCACTCGAAATCGATGCTGCCGCCGTAGGTGTAGTCGTCGTAGTTGCTGCCGTGAAACGCGTAGGGCCGCGTCTGCGTCGTGTAGGTGGCATCGTCGAACGACTCCAGCGCATTGCGAAACGAGTCGCGAAACAGTCGCCACCGCAGCGTTCCCTGCGAAGTCACTGCGTTGCGGGCGACGAAATAGACGCTCTCCTTGTCCCAGTACGGCCAGTTCCAGAAGCGCGCCTGCACGCCGTCGGGCCGCGTCGGCGACCGAAGGTAGCTGCCGGCATAGGGCGGGTCGTGCTTCTCGCCGTCCTGCCGGTAGTAACTCAGCGCGTACTCGTTGTTCTCGTCCGGTGCATAGCCGATCTTGGCGCTGATCACCACGTCCCGACTATCGGCATTCTCCCGCGCGCCGCCATCCTCCGCCGCTACCGGCTGGAAATCGTGGGGCAATCGATAGCCGTCGGAGTCGGTGTACGAAGCGGACAAATGTCCGTACCAACGCTCGCCCATTCCGCCTACTGAAAACACCGCGCGTTGCTCGATGCCGTTGAAATGATCGTCCGTCTCCGTGGCGATGCGTGCTCGGGCCTCGAACGGTTGCGTCGGCCGGCGGCTGATGACGTTGATTGCACCGCCGAGAATGTTGGGGCCGTACAGGAGCGAGGAGAGTCCTTTGCTCACCACGACCTGAGAGACGTAGTCGACCCCGAAGCGGGACAGGTCCACGTTACCGTCATAAGGCACATAGACGGGGATGCCATCGATGAACAGCGGCACCTGGCGGCTGGAGAATCCCCGCACCGACACGAGCCGTTCGCGCCGCTGTCCAAGGTTCTGCACGCTGACGCCCGGAATGAGATCGAGCACCTCGGCAAGATCGTCACGATGCCGGGCGGCAATCTGTTCGGCGGTGGCCACATCCGTCGTTTGCGCCGTTGCCGCAGCCTCGCGCTGACCGATGACCTCTACGGTGCCCAACGTGAAGCTGTCGTTCGCTGGGGCGGTCTGTGCGAGCAATGCTCCCGGGGCAGCAGCGGCGAGCGCAATCAATACGGCCTGAGTCACTCGCGCCGCGGCAACGCGGGCAGAGGGCTCGAAATTTTCGCTATGTTTGCCTGGATATTGCGAGAGGCGCATTGTCGGGTCTTCCCTCATCAAAGGAACGGTTGATGCGTGAAATCGTGGTGTCAGCGTACGAGCGTGAAGCCGTACTTCTCGAAGATCGCGGCTGCCGTCTTGCTGGAGACGAAGGTCACGAAACGCCGGTCGTCGTCATTGGCCCCGGCTACGGCGGCGATCGGATAGCGGATCGGCGGATGGCTGTCTTCCGGGAACGTGTCGAGGAGTTTGACCTTCTTCTCGATGTTGGCATCGGTGAGATAGACGATCCCGAACGGGGCTTCGCCTCGTGCCACGAACGCGAGCGCCGAGCGCACGTTCTCCGCACGAACGAGCTTGCCTTGTACCTGGTCCCAGACGCCTAGGCTGGTCAGCGCGGCCTTCGCGTACTTGCCGACAGGCACCGAATCGGGATCCCCGGTTGCGATGTGCGCATTGCCCACCGCAGCCAGCAATGCCGGTCCCGAGGTGATCCTGACTTGGACCGTGCTGTCGGTCGGCGCGATCAGCACCAGCTCGTTCGCCAGCACATCGCGACGCGTGCCGGGTGTCAGCAATTGCTTCTTCTCCAGGTAGTCCATCCATTCTTCATCGGCCGAGAAGAAGACGCCGACCGGCGCGCCTGATTCGATCTGGCGCGCCAGGGCGGAGCTTGCGGCGAAAGAGGCTTTGACGGGGATGCCGGTTTCCCTGGTGAACGCGGCGCCGACCTCCGTCATCGCGTCCGTCAGCGAGGCGGCTGCGAATACGGCGACTGGCCGGGTCTGCTCCGCCGCCGGGGCCTGGCTGACGAAGAACGTAGCCGCAATCGCCAGAAGGGCGCGACAGAGCGTGCGCATGGTGTATCCCGACGTTATTCCCCACTGAATATTGCGGATGCTAGCAGCTGCCACGGGTGAAGCAAAGGCGCCGCAACGAGGCCGGTCGCGGACTTGCGAACCCGGCGCCTTCGCGGGAAGCTGCGCCGGGTTACGGAGTTGTCGACATGCAGAGCGTCCGATTTCGGATCGACTTCAATCAACATTGCTCGATCGGTCCCGGCAAGATCGAGCTGCTCGAGGCGATCTCGCGCAGCGGGTCCATCAGTCGGGCGGCCCAGGAACTGGGCATGAGCTATCGGCACGCGTGGTTGCTCGTGGACAGCCTCAATCATTCCTTCACGGAGGCGGTGACGACCTCGAGCGTCGGCGGGGCAGGCGGCGGTGGCGTCAAGCTGACGCCGTTTGGCGCGGATCTCATCCGACGCTACCGGGCCGTTGGCAGGCGCATCGAGACTCTGGCTCAAACGGAGTTCGAGGACTTCGTGCGCAAGGCACGCTCCAGTGCGACTGCGGGTCTGGGACGTCGGCGTCTGGTCAGGCGGACGGGTCGCGCTCGGGCCAAGCCTGCGTCTTGAGAAGCACGCCTGTTCACGCGTCATCAAGGCATCCGGCGATGACGCTGCGGAGATACCCCATGAGAGCGCTTGTCGTCCTGGTCGTCGGCTGCCTGGCAGGTTGCAGTCACGGTGGCGATGCGTCCGGTGCAGCGGCGGCCCCGTCTTCCCGGCAAGCCTCGCCGGATGTTCAGCTGGCTGCGCATCCCGCGGGCGCAGCCGTGGATACGCCTGCGACGCTGCAACCGGATCTGGCCAAGGCCCAGGCCCTGCTGAGGCCCGAAGAAACCCTGGACTCGCTCACGTTCGATGCCAATGGCGCCGCGACTGCCCAGGGCAGCGTCGACGGATACAAGAGCACGGCATGGGCGGTGGCCGTCCCTGCGGGACGAGCGCTCACCGTGTCGCTGGCGTCGGCGAACCAGAACATTTCATTCGACGTCTGGGACGTGAACGTGAGCGGTGCCGTGCATCGCGGCGAAGTCGATGGGCGCGAGGCGATCGTCAAATCCTCCGCCGACACGACCTACCTGATCCGCCCGGGGCTACCCCGCGCCATGGCAAGAAGAGACGAGCAGGGCGAGTACACGCTTCAGCTCCAGCTTCGATAATTCGTCGCCCTCAAGCAGTCGGCTTACTCGCCGCAGAATCCTTGACCGGTCTCGGCGCGAACGGCGTGATTCCGTCGCTGTGACCCATGATGGTCTGCTCCGGCTCCGCGCCTTCGGAAAAGCACGGTATCGATGCTGACGAGTCGTTCGTCGACGCCGCCTGCGTGAAATGACACCGGTGCGTCCGTAATGCGGCGCGCGCTTGTTCCCATCAGCGAGACGGACTGTGTCGGCTCATTTCTCGACGCGCCATGTTTCATTCAGCGCGAGAAAGCCGCTTGCATGCTGGCCGGGTGCGCGCTTGCCGTCGATGACGATTTCCTGCTGCTTCGAGTTGACGCCCGACAGCGTCATGATGACGCCGAACTGTCGTGCGAACGCGAAGTCGATCCAGCGTGGTTCGGAAAGACCGCCCGTCCACTTCAGTTCTACAGTGTGGCCGCCACCCTGGCAGGTTTCGGTGCGGCCGTTGACGCCGTCGTTGTGCTGCGTGACCGTGCCGACGATCGTTTCGAAGGGTGGGGCGTTCCAGGTGGGAATCAGGCGCTCGAGGATTTCTTTCGAGGCGATGTACTCGGCCAGTTTCGGGTTGTCCGTGATGACGAACTTCTGCGCGGCCGGCGTCGGTTCGTTGACGATGACGAAGCAGGCCACGCCGGGACCGACCGGGCTCCAGGTGACACGCCAGAGGTTTGCCGTCGTCACGCTCGGGACTTCGAAGCCGCCGGGCTTGGCCTTGTGATCGATCGAGGGGTTCTCGCCGACGATCAGCGTGCGCGTGTTGTCCGGTGGTTGCTGGGCTCCCGCCGGGGTCGTCGCCGTGAGCACGACCCCCAGAAACCCGAAGACTCCCCATCGGAATCCGTGCGTCATCTGCTTCATTTTTATCGCGCCTTCGTTCCTGGCATCAGCCAATCGCTTTCAGTTCCTGCGGGCTGTAGCGAACCGTTGCGGCAGCGATGTTTTCTTCCAGATGCTCGACCGAGGTGGTGCCCGGGATGGGCAGGATCTGCTTGGAGTGCGACAGCAGCCAGGCGATGCCGCCCTGGTATTTGTTGAGTCCGTGCTGTTGCTCGGTGGTCGCCATTCGCTCCTGGTAGCCGGCAGGTGGATCGAAGGCCGGATTGTTGGCCGGACCGGGCGGTTCTCCTCCCGGCATTTCACGCGCCAGCGGGGCCCACGGAATGAAGACCAGGCCTTCAGCCTCGCAGTAACGCACGATCTCTTCGGAGGCGCGGTAGGCGACGTTGTATCGATTCTGGACGGAAACGATCTGCGTCACCTTGCGGGCGCGCTCGAGCTGGTCGAGCGTGACGTTGGACACGCCGATGTGACGGATCTTGCCTTCTTCGCGCAGGCGAGCGAGCGCGCCGATCGAGTCCTCGAACGGCACCTTGGGATCGGGGATGTGGTACTGGTACAGGTCGATGCGCTCCAGGCCCAATCGCTTCAGGCTCGCTTCGCAGGCCTGGCGCAGGTACCTGGGGCTGCCATCCCAGGCGCTCGGATCCATGCTGGGCCGCAGCCAGCCGCCCTTGGTGGCAATGACCACGCCCTTTGCATAAGGGTGCAGCGCCTTGCGGATGCGTTCCTCACCCTGGCCCTTGCCGTAGACGTCGGCCGTATCGATGAAGTTGACGCCGAGCTCGACCGCCCGTCGCAGCACCCGCACCGCTTCTTCGACTGTCGGATCGGCGCGACCCTGCGTTTCGCCCGGTGCGATGCGCATCGCACCGAAACCGATTCGATTGACGGTCATGTCGCCGCCGAACGTGATCGTCCCGGCGAGGGTGGCATTCGGCGCGTTGTGCTTTGCCGAGCCATCCGTTGCAGCCAGCGTCGCGCGTGCAGCCCACATCGAGCACGCCATAGCACCGCCGGCTTTCAGCAAAACGCGTCGAGACATGCCGCTCATGAATACGAGCCTCGTGACCAGGGAGCGGCGACATTAGGCAGGCCCGTCGTCGCCCGGCATTACCGAGCGCGCACTGAATCTCGACTCAGTGTGCACTGGCGCTCGATGGATTTGCGCATACCGGGGCAGGGTGCGCAGGAAACAAACAGTCATGAATGTTTGACAAAAAAAGAATGATCGTTCATTCTTCTGCTCGCCGGGCCTTTCGCCCGTCCAGCCCTGCCGGATTTCCGGCGGCGCTTTCCACCGCAATTCGATCTCTCGCGAGACCCACATGTCCCGTCAATCGCCTGTTCGCCGCGTTTTCCCGGTCCTGCTGCTCAGCCTCGCGTTGGGCGCCTGCGGGGACCAGGCCGAACCCGCTCGGCAAGCCGCCGCAACGCCCGTCACGGTAGTCACGCTCCAGCCCGAACCGGTCACACTGACCCGCGAACTGCCGGGGCGTACCAGTTCCTTCCTGGTTGCCGAAGTGCGGCCGCAGGTCAGCGGCATCGTGCAGAAGCGCCTGTTCACCGAAGGTGGTCTGGTCAAGGCGGGCCAGGCGCTGTACCAGATCGATGACGCAACCTATCGCGCTGACTTGGCCAGTGCGGAGGCCTCCCTGGCCCGCGCCAAGGCGACGCTGAAGTCTGCGCAGCTCACGGCTGCCCGCTCCGCGGAGTTGGCCCAAATCGATGCGGTAAGCCGACAGGACAACGAGAACGCCGTCGCGGCATTACAGCAGGCCGAGGCCGACGTGAAAGTTGCCGAGGCTGCCGTGCAGAGCGCGCGCATTCTGGTCGGCTACGGGCGGATTACCGCGCCGATCAGCGGTCGCATCGGCAAATCTTCTGTCACCGCAGGCGCACTGGTCACTGCCAATCAGGCCGCGACGTTGGCCACGGTCCAGCAGCTCGATCCGATCTACGTCGACCTGACGCAGTCCAGTGCTGAACTGCTGGCGCTGCGCGAGGCGCTTGCCGCCGGTACGCTCGAAAGCACCGCCGATCTGCCCGTCACGATCCTGCTCGAGAACGGCGAGCGGTACTCGCGTGAAGGTAAGTTGGCCTTCTCCGAAGTCACCGTCGACCCGTCAACCGGTAGCTACGCACTGCGCGTGATTGTGCCCAATCCGAACCATGTCCTGCTTCCCGGCATGTATGTGCGCGCGGTCATCGGCAATGGAGTCCGTCAGAACGCGCTGCTTGTGCCGCAGCAGGGTGTCGCGCGCGATCCGAGAGGCCAGACCACGGCGCTGGTCGTCGGTGCAGACAACAAGGTTGAAGTGCGGCCGGTCCAGGTCAGCCGCACGGTCGACGACAAGTGGCTGGTGGAGGGCGGCCTGGTCGCCGGCGACAAGGTGATCGTCGCGGGCCTGCAGAAAATCCGGCCCGGCGCACTGGTGCAGGCGACCGAGGTGCGCGCGCCGACCGGGGTGGCTGCCTCGATCAACCCGGACCCGGCCCAGGCCGATTCCGCAGCCGTCGCCGCCACCTCGCGGCGCTAAGCGGAGATCCTCATGGCGCGCTTTTTCATCGATCGTCCGATCTTCGCCTGGGTCATCGCGATCATCATCATGCTGGCCGGCGCTCTGGCGGTCTTCACGCTGCCGGTCTCGATGTATCCGACCATCGCGCCGCCCGCGGTGGAGATCCAGGCGACCTATCCCGGCGCTTCGGCCAAGGTGGTCGAGGACTCGGTGACCCAGATCATCGAGCAGAAAATGAAGGGCCTGGATGGCCTGATGTATTTCTCGGCGAACAGCTCGTCCAACGGCAGGGCCACCATCACCCTGACCTTCGACAACCGGACCGACCCGGATACCGCGCAGGTCCAGGTGCAGAACAAGCTGCAGCTGGCGATGCCGCTGCTGCCGCAGGAAGTGCAGCGGCAGGGGGTCAACGTCAGCAAGTCCGCCACCGGCTTCCTGCAGGTGCTCGGCTTCGTCTCCGAAGACGGCAGCATGAACCGGGACGACATTTCCGATTACGTCGGTACGAATCTGGTCGACCCGCTCAGCCGCGTTCCCGGCGTCGGCAACATTCAGGTGTTCGGTGCGAACTACGCCATGCGCATCTGGCTGGACCCGCACAAGCTCGATACCTACGGACTCGCCACGACCGAGGTGATCGCCGCGATCCGCGCCCAGAATGCGCAGATTGCCGTCGGCCAGCTCGGCGGCACGCCGGCGATCCAGGGCCAGCAGCTCAACGCCACGATCAACGCGCAGGATCGTCTGCAGACTCCCGAACAGTTCCGCGACATCATCGTGCGCAGCAACCGTGACGGCTCGGCGCTCAAGCTCGGCGACATCGCCCGGGTCGAAATAGGCGCGGAGACCTACGACTTTATCACTCGCTACAACGGCCAGCCGGCCAGCGGCGTCGCGATCACACTCGCTACGGGCGCCAATGCATTGGACACCGCCGCCGCCGTGCAGGCCACGCTGGCCGAACTGACGCCGTTCTTCCCGGCGGGTCTCAAGGCGGTGACGCCCGTCGACACGACGCCGTTCGTCAAGGTGTCGATCAAGAACGTGGTCGAGACCCTGGTCGAGGCCATCGTGCTGGTGTTCCTGGTCATGTACCTGTTCCTGCAGAACGTTCGCGCCACGCTGATCCCGACGATCGCGGTGCCGGTGGTGCTGCTGGGTACGTTCGGCGCGCTCGCGGCGCTGGGCTTCTCGATCAACATGCTGACCATGTTCGCGATGGTGCTGGCGATCGGCCTGCTGGTCGACGATGCGATCGTCGTGGTCGAGAACGTCGAGCGCATCATGCGCAATGAGGGCCTGTCGCCGCTGGCGGCGACGCGCAAGTCGATGGACCAGATCACCGGTGCGCTGGTGGGTATCGGCCTAGTGCTATCGGCCGTGTTCGTGCCGATGGCCTTCATGAGCGGCTCGACCGGCATCATCTACCGGCAGTTCTCGGCCACGATCGTGACGGCCATGGCCTTGTCGGTGTTGGTGGCTATCGTGCTGACCCCGGCGCTGTGCGCGACCATGTTGAAGCCGTTGCAGCAGGGTGAGCACCACGGCACCCGGGGATTCTTCGGCTGGTTCAATCGCGGCTTCGACAATACCAGCGGCCAGTATCAGCGCGGCGTGCGCGGCATCCTCGGCCGGCCGAAGCGGTTCATGGCGATTTTCACCGCGATGGCCGTGGTGATGGGCCTGCTGTTCATGCGGCTGCCCAGCGGCTTTCTGCCATCCGAGGATCAGGGCGTGCTGATGACGCTGGTGCAGGCACCGGTCGGTGCGACCCAGGCGCGCACGATGCAGTCGATCGAGAAGATCGAGCGGCATTTCCTGGAGAACGAGAGCGACGCAGTCGAATCCGTCTTCGCGATCCAGGGCTTCAGCTTCGCCGGCATGGGCCAGAACAATGGCATGGCCTTCGTCAAGCTCAAGCACTGGAGCGAGCGCCCATCGAGTGAGCTCAGCATCGACGCGGTGGTGGGGCGTGCCATGGGTGCGCTCGGAGGAATCGAGGACGCGCTCGCGTTCGCGTTCAATCTGCCGGCAATGCCCGAGCTGGGCATCGCCAATGGTTTCAGCTTCTTCCTGAAGGACAACGCCGGTCTCGGCCACGCAGCACTGCTGGACGCGCGCAATCAGCTGCTCGGCGCCGCGGGGCAAAGCAAGCTGCTGGCCAACGTGCGTCCGAACGGACAGGAGGACACTCCGCAATTCCGCATCCGTGTCGATACGGCAAAGGCGAGCGCGCTCGGCCTGTCGATCGCCGACATCAATGCCACGCTGTCGTCGGCCTGGGGCGGCCAGTACATCGACGACTTCATCGACCGTGGTCGCGTCAAGCGGGTGTACATGCAGGCCGAGTCCCAGTACCGCATGGTGCCGGAGGATTTCAACCTGTGGTCGGTGCGCAATGACGAGGGTGCGATGGTGCCGTTCTCGGCGTTCGCGAGCACTGACTGGGAGTACGGCTCGCCGCGACTGGAGCGCTACAACGGCGTGCCGGCGATGGAGATCCAGGGCGAAGGCGCGGCCGGCGTGGCCTCGGGCGACGCCATGGACGAGATCGAGCGGCTGGCGGCCGAACTGCCGCCGGGCTTCAGCATCGAGTGGACCGCGCTGTCCTATCAGGAGCGTCAGTCCGGCTCGCAGACGCCGCTGCTGTACACGCTGTCGCTGCTGGTCGTGTTCCTGTGTCTGGCGGCGCTGTACGAAAGCTGGACGGTGCCGACCGCCGTGCTGCTGGTTGCGCCGCTCGGCATTCTGGGTGCGGTGCTCGCCAATACCTTCCGCGGCATGGAGCGCGACGTCTATTTCCAGGTGGCGATGCTGACCACGGTGGGCCTGACGAGCAAGAACGCCATCCTGATCGTGGAATTCGCCAAGGCAAACCTCGAAAGCGGCATGGACCTGATCGCGGGCACCATGCGGGCCGTCCGCGATCGTCTGCGGCCGATCATCATGACCTCACTGGCGTTCGGCCTCGGCGTATTGCCGCTGGCGATCGCCAGCGGTGCGGGAGCCGGCGCGCAGCGCGCGATCGGCACTGGCGTGCTCGGCGGCATGATTGTCGGAACGGCGCTGGGCGTGTTCTTCATTCCCTTGTTCTTCGTGATCGTGCAGCGCCTGTTCGGTGCGCGCAAACCGGTTGCGCCGGATCCCGCTGCGGCCCTGGCGAATCAGGCAGGAGGCGAGTAACTCATGCAGCAAGCAAGCAAAGCGGCAAACAGATTTGCCCTGACGTTGGCACTGGCTGCGAGCCTGTTCGCCTCCGGCTGCGCCGTCCTGGAACCGAAGTTGCCCGAAGCCGACGCGGCCATCCCGGCGCAGTGGCCATTGCCGCCGACCACGGCGATGGCGGCGACGCCGGGCGCCGTCACTGCGCAGGCATATGCATCCGCCGATGCCATGGACATCGGCTGGCGTGACTTCTTCATCGATCCGAATCTCACGGAGCTGATCGCACGGGCGCTCGACAACAACCGCGACCTGCGCGTCGCGGTCCTCAATGTGGAGCGTGCTCGCGCGCAGTACCGCATTCAGCGCGCCGACCGAGTGCCATCGGTGGGCGTCAATGGAACGATGACGCGTACGGGCGGCGACAATCGCTCGCCCAGCAATGAGTTCACGGCCACCGTCGGCGTCGTCGATTTCGAGCTCGATCTGTTCGGTCGTGTGCGTAATCTCAGTCAGTCCGCTCTGCAGCAGTATTTCGCACAGGAAGAAGCGCGGCGCAGCGCACAGCTGAGCCTGGTGGCGGAGATCGCCAACGCCTATCTGACCCTGATCACCGATCAGGAGCTGCAACGGGTCGCGCGGGAGGCGCTGGTCAACCGGCAGAACGCCCTGACCCTGACCGAGAAGCGCCATGAACTGGGTGCAGTGTCTGCGCTCGATCTGAGTCAGGCACAAACCTCGATCGAGAGCGCGCGCACCGACCTGTCGCGCTACGCCGGCCGTGTAGCGCAGGACATCAATGCGCTGACCCTGCTGGTCGGTGCGCCGATCGATCCTGCGCTGCTGCCGTCTCGATTCGATCTGCAGGTCAGCGGTTTGCGCTCGTTGCCGGCCGGTTTGCCATCGCAGGTGCTGTTGCGTCGTCCCGATGTGCTGCAGGCGGAGCATCTGCTGCGCTCGGCCAATGCCAACATCGGCGCCGCGCGCGCGGCATTTTTCCCATCGATCCGCCTGACCGGCGGGATCGGCCATGCCAGCGATGAGCTGTCGAATCTGTTCAACAGTGGCACGCAATTCTGGAGTTTCGCGCCGGAGATCAACCTGCCGATCTTCCAGGGCGGACGACTGAGCGGTAACCTCAATGCGGCGACTGCGGGTCGTGACATCGCGTTGGCACAGTACGAGAAGTCGATTCAGGTCGGCTTTCGCGAAGTGGCCGATGCGCTCGCCCTGACGCGGACACTCGCAGAAGAAAAGGCTTCGCAGGAAGCGCTCGTGATCGCTGCCGCACGCACTGAGGCGCTGTCGCGTGCTCGGTATGAAGCCGGCAGTGACAGTTATCTGGTATTGCTCGACGCGCAGCGCACGCTTTACGCGGCTCAGCAGTCGCTGGTCGCAACGCAGTTGGCTGAGCAAACCAATCGCGTCACCTTATATAAGGTGTTGGGGGGCGGCTGGAACGAGAACGACACATGACCGAGCGCGCGCACACATCAAAGGCTGACGACAGAATCGAAGCACAGCGCCAGCGGATCCTGGCTGCCGCGCAAAAATGCTTCGTGGAGCATGGCTTCCATGCCGCCAGCATGGCGACCATCGCCGACACCGCGCAGATGAGTGCCGGGTTGATCTACCGGTACTTCAAGAGCAAGAGCGAGATCATCCAGGCGATCATCGGGCGCCAGCTCGAAGCGACTCGCGACAAACTGGGCCAGATGCACGCCTCCACGGTGACCGACATGACGGCGGGCATCATCGAATCCCTGGACGAGCAAGGTCCCTGCGATGAGCACTCGATGAACGGAGCGCTGTTCATGGAAATGTCGGCCGAGGCCACGCGCGATCCGCAGATCGCAACGGCCTTGCGAGCCTTCGACGCGGCAGTACGCTCGGAAGTCGCCAACTGGCTGAGTCGCAGGAAGGAGCAGGGGGGTTATGGCTTGCCGCAAGACATCGTCCCGGCGCGAGCGTTGTTGTTCGTGTGCTTGATCGAGGGGCTCAAAGTGCGCATCACCCGGGAACCGGGGATCGACAGGGCCTTGATCGAGTCCGCGCTGAGCGAAATCCTGCCGGTGCTGTTGGAGCCTGCACACAAAGACTGCTGACCGGTATGTACATAGCGCTCCAGCAGCGCTACCCGAGGGGAGATGGCCAGAAAAACCAAAGAAGAGGCCGAGGCGACACGTGTCGGCATCCTGAATGCAGCAGAGCTGTGCTTCCTCGAGGAAGGGGTGTTTCGCACGACGCTCGAACACATCGCGGCTCGTGCGGGCTATTCCCGGGGTGCGGTCTACTGGCATTTCAAGAACAAGCTCGAAGTGCTCGATGCGGTCATGGATCGCGTCGAGCTGCCTATCTTCAGCGGCCTGCAGCAGCTCACGCTGGCGGGCGGTGACTGGCCCTTGCGCGGGTTGCGCGAATTCCTGAAGAGCGCATTCGAGGAGTTCGAGCGCAGTCCGCACGCGCGCAATGCGATCGAGATCAGCTTTCTGCGCTGTGAGTTTGTCGAAGAAACTCGGGCCGTTCTGGTGCGGCAACAGAAAGGTGCTGCGCTGGCGCTGGAGCACATGACGCAGGCTTTCATGCAGGCGCAGCGACTGCGCCAGCTACGCGACGGGCTGGATCCCGCGGTCTGCGCAATGGCGATCCATTGCATGATTTATGGCGCGCTGCGCGAGTGGCGGCTGAACCCAAACACCGTTTCGCTGCAACGTGACGGGCTGACGGCGCTCGATGCGGCGCTGGGCGGTTTTGCCGTTGCGGGCGCGTTGCAGGAAGACCGAGAGGCAACAAGTTGCCGTAAGGCAGGCCGCCGGGCTGTGGCGCCTCGCAGCCGTTGATATAGACCGGGCTGCGTCCGCGAGGTGCTACGGCCTGGAATTCAATGGATCCCCGATCGGCGATCAACGATCTGGGCCGGCGCTGAAGCTGTCAGCGCGAGCCATTCGCCACGTGCGCGCATAGAAATCCTCCGCGAGCTGCTTCACCAGCAATTCACCGGGCTCGAGGAAATGATGCAGCTGGGAGAACAGGCGGATTTCCGTGTCTTTGACTCGCCGCACCAGATGCCTGGCTTCCAGTTGCGAGGGATGGGTGAGACCGGCCGCGGCGAGCATCTCCGACAGTGCCCGGAGGGTGTTGCGATGAAAGTTGTGAACCCGCTGCGCCTTGTCTTCGATCACCAGTGCTTTCTGCCGCAACGGATCCTGCGTGGCCACGCCGGTCGGGCAGCGATTCGTATGGCAGCTTTGCGCCTGAATGCAGCCAATCGCGAACATGAAACCGCGAGCCGCGTTGGCCCAGTCGGCGCCCAGGGCCAGCACGCTGGCGATGTCGAAGGCGCTCACGATCTTGCCTGCAGCGCCGATGCGGATCTGCTCGCGCAAATTCACGCCGACCAGCGTGTTGTGAACCAGCAGGATGGCTTCGCGCAGCGGTACGCCGACATGATCGGTGAACTCCACCGGCGCCGCACCCGTGCCGCCCTCGGTGCCGTCCACCACGATGAAGTCGGGAAGAATGCCGGTTTCCAGCATGGCCTTGACGATGCCCATGAACTCCCAGGCGTGGCCCAGGCACAGTTTGAAGCCGACCGGTTTGCCGCCTGACAACTCGCGCAGACGCGCGACGAACTGCATTAGCTCAACGGGTGTGGAGAATTCGCTGTGGCGCGCCGGTGAGACGCAATCCTGCGTCATGGGAACTCCACGCGTCGCGGCGATTTCAGCGGTGATCTTGCTCTTTGGCAGGATGCCGCCGTGGCCCGGCTTGGCTCCCTGGCTGAGTTTGATCTCGATCATCTTCACCTGCGGGTCCTGCGCCTGCTGCTGGAACAGTTGCGGACTGAAACTGCCGTCGCTGTTGCGACAGCCGAAGTAACCGCTGCCCAGTTCCCAGATCAGATCGCCGCCGCCGGCCCGGTGATAAGGACTGATTCCACCTTCGCCGGTGTCATGCGCAAAGCGGCCGAGCCGGGCGCCTTGATTCAAGGCATGAATGGCGTTCGCGCTGAGCGAGCCGAAACTCATCGCCGAAATATTGAACACGCAGGCCGAATAGGGCTGCCGGCAGGTGGGGCCGCCGATGCGGATCCGGAAATCGTCGGGATTGCCTGGCTCGGCCGGCGCCAGGGAGTGACTGATGAACTCGAATCCTGGCTGGTAAACGTCGATCAGGGTGCCGAAAGGTTTGTCCGAGCCCTGATTCTTCGCCCGCGAATAGACGAGCGTACGTTGTGCCCGTGAGAAGGGCAGCGCCTCGCGATCGCCTTCCAGAAGATACTGACGGATCTCGGGCCGGATGCTTTCCACCAAGTAACGCAGATTGCCGAGAATGGGATAGTTGCGCCGGATGGCGTGACGCTTCTGGCTCAAATCCAGCAGACCGATCAGCACCAGCGCGCCCACCACGCCGATCGCCAGCCAGTGTCCTTCGAACGATACGAAGCTCAGCGCGATCAGGATCAGGACGCAGCAGACGAAGAAAGCGTAACGGCTCAGCAGGGACAGATTCATGGGCGGGTCTCGTATACGGCGCGCGAGGCTTCGAAGTCCCCTATGTTACCGTCATACGCCTGCCGGGTTTCTCGAGTGGCGCAGGAGGATCCGATGACCGCCGATGCGGCTGAATGTCTCAATCTTGCCGAATTGCTGGTGGAGCAATCCCCGGACGCCATCGTGTTCGCCGACACGACAGGCGCCATCCGTGTCTGGAACGCGGCAGCGCAGCGGGTTTTCGGATTCACCAGGCAAGATGCCCTGGGGAAGAATCTGGACATCATCATTCCCGAACGCTTTCGGGAGGCCCATTGGCGCGGTTTCGAACGAGCCCTTGCCGAAGGCGTCACCAAGTACGTCGGGCACTCGTTGCCCACCAGATCGCTGCGTTCGGACGGCGCGCAGATCTACGTCGAGCTCAGCTTCGCCATCGTCCTCGATGCAAGCGGAGTCGTATTGGGCGCGTCCGCGCATGCACGCGACATCACTGAGCGCTTCGAGAAGGAGCGCGCCCAGCGCAAGCGCCTCCAGGAATTGGAGAAGGCGTTGGGTCCCAAGACCTGACGGGCCTCGATGAGTGGCCTTGCAGTGTGACGGTGCGTATTCGACGGTTGCTCCTGACGCCGGGCGAACTCGAGACGGTCTAAGCTGGTACCGCATGACCTGACCACGGGACAGACAAGCCGATGCAGAAATCTTCCTACGCTGCGCCACAGCCCGTGCTCTCCGTCTTCGACGCCGTCACCATCATGGTCGGGTTGGTCGTGGGCATCGGCATTTTCCGCACGCCCTCGCTGGTGGCCAACAACGTGGCGTCGGAGGAGATGTTTCTGCTGGTCTGGGTGATCGGAGGGATCATCACCCTGGTCGGGGCGCTCTGCTATGCAGAACTCTCGGCGGCCCATCCCAATGCAGGGGGCGAATACCATTTTCTCTCTCGCGCTTATGGCAGACGCGTGGCCATGCTGTTTGGCTGGGCGCGCTGCACGGTGATTCAGTCGGGCGCCATTGCGGCTGTCGCTTTCGTATTTGGCGACTACGCCAACCAGTTGCTTGCGCTGGGATCGAATGGCCCGGCGATCTATGCCGCGCTGTCGGTGTTGTTCATCGCGGCCGTGAATGTGATCGGTACGCTCGAGAGCAAGCGGCTGCAGATAGCGGTGACCGTGATCGAGATCGGCGCCATCGTTGCCATCATCGCATTCGGTCTTTGGAACATGCCCGCAGCGGTTCCGGCGCCCCCCAGTATCAAACCCGATGCGGCCGCCTTGGGGATTGCGATGGTCTTCGTGCTGCTGACTTACGGCGGCTGGAACGAAACGGCCTACCTCAGCGGCGAGATCCAGAACCCACAGCGCAACATGGCCAGAGTGCTGATGCTGGGCACCTGCATCCTGGTGGCGCTGTATCTGCTGGTCAATTACGCGTTGTTGTCCGTGTTGGGACTGGATGGGTTGCGTGCATCCGGTGCGGTCGCCACCGACATGATGCACCAGGTCGCGGGTCCTTCGGGCAGCAAGATCGTCACGGTCGCCATCGTCATCGCGGCCATCTCTACTCTGAATGCCACGGCGTTCACCGGTGCGCGCGTGTTCTATTCGATCTCTCACGACTTGCGCATCGGCGGCGGCTGGATGGGTGTGTGGAACGGCCGCGGCAAGACTCCGGCCAATGCACAAATCGTCCAGTGCGTGTGGACCTTGGCCCTGATTGCCTTCGGCGCCGGCCACCCGGATGGCTTCTCGGCCATGGTCAACTACACCGCACCGGTGTTCTGGGGCTTCATGTTGCTGGTCGGGCTGGCGTTGTTCGTGCTGCGTCGGCGCTTTCCCGATCAGGACCGGCCCTACCAGGTGCCGCTGTACCCGTTGACCCCGATTCTGTTTGCCTTGTTCTGCTGCTACATGCTGTATTCCGGCGTGATGTATGCCGGACGGGCGGGCTGGATCGGCCTGGCCGTACTGGCCGTCGGCTTGCCTGTGCTCCTGTTGCGTAAAACGGATGATCACGCACCTGAGGCGTGATTGCCGCTTCCGCGACTCAAATCAGTTGAGGAGGATCTCTCCATGACCGCATCGAACCGCAGCCACCGTCTTCATCGACTCCTGGTCGCTTTCATTCTTGCGCTAGCGCTGGGCGCCGCCCAGGCGCAAAACGGCCAGACCTCGACAGCTCAGGCCGAGCCGGGAACGACGACCTACGAACCTGAAGTGGGTCAGTTCGGCAAAGACGTGGTCTGGGTCCCCACCGCCGAGTCATTGGTGGATCAGATGCTGCGCATGGCGGCCATCACCCCTGCAGACTATCTGGTCGATCTCGGTTCGGGAGACGGTCGCACGGTGATCGCTGCTGCGCAGCGCGGCACTCGTGCCCATGGCATCGAATTCAATCCCGACCTGGTCAAGCTGTCGCGCCAGGCGGCGCGAGATGCCGGGGTTGCCGGCAAGGCGACCTTTGCCGAGGGAGACATTTTCGAATCGGATTTCTCCAAAGCCACCGTGGTTACCTTGTTCCTGCTGCCGCAGCTGAATCTGCGGTTGCGTCCTACGCTGCTGGACATGAAACCGGGCACGCGCGTGATATCGAACTCTTTCGACATGGGCGAGTGGGAGCCGGATGATGCGGTCAACGGCGGTTCCGACTGCGTGTCCTTCTGCAGCGCCTACAAATGGATCGTTCCCGCAAAGGTCCAGGGCACCTGGGACTTGAACGACAAGGCATCGCTCACGCTCAGCCAGACCTTCCAGAAACTGCAGGGGCATCTGGTGCTGAATGGCAAGCGACATGCAATCAGCGATGCCGCCATGCAAGGCACACGGATCGCCTTTGCGGCCAACGGCCGCCAGTACACCGGCGAGGTCAATGGCGAGCGCATGACCGGCCGGGACGGCGGCGGCAACGCCTGGACGGCCACGCGCAGGAAATGAACGAATCAGCGGCTTCCCCGAAGATGGGGAAGCGTCCAGATCGGCTGCAGTCTCAATGTGCCAGACAGCAGCCCGGTGTGGTGTATCTGATGCGCGTCCGGCGCGATCAGCAGGCGTAGTGCGCGCGACGCCCCACGATGCTGCATCAATGAGTCGTGCTGGCCGGGTAACTCTTGCGGTCCACTTCGAGGCCGTTGAGATAGACCGAGGAAATGCGGCGCGTGTTCGTGATGTCATCCAATGGATTGGCATCGAGCACGATGAAGTCCGCGCGCAGCCCGGGTGCAAGTGAGCCCGTATCGCTCAGCTTCAGGAATTGAGCGCCGTTACGCGTTGCGGCGACGATGACCTGCATGGGCGTCAGGCCCGCGGCGACCATGTCTTCCATCTCGGCATGCGGTGCCCACGGGGAATTGCCGTCCGTGCCGAGCACGAGTCGAACGCCGGCGTTGCTCATTTGGACGAGATTGCGAGCTTGAATGCCGAACCGGGCCTGGGCGTCCGGTTGATCGACGTTCCGTTCTTCGAGCGCCGCCAGCTCCGGGGCCGGCAGGATGCCGTGTAGCCAGGCGAGATCCGACTTGACGCCGCGCGACGGTAGATTGGGGCCGAGTACGAAGTCGGGGCGTTCCTTGACCAGGCGCAGAAATTCCTCATCGACGTCCCGGTCCCGCACGCCATGCGCGAATGCATCTATGCCCGCGCGCAGCAGATCCTTCGCATCCACCAGTTCGAAAACATGCACGGTCACGCGCAGGTTGTTTTTATGTGCTTCATCGATGACGGCACGGTACAGGGCCGGCGACAGCTTCTTGTACTGCCCGTTACGGCTGTCGACCCAGATCTTGATGATGTCCACCTTCCTGGCGACATTGGCCTTGACCGCATCACGAGCTTCCGCCTCTGACGTCACCCAGAACGGCTCCGTCGATCGGCCGGGTTCAGGGGCCGTGATTCCGCGGCCCGCGCTTTCAAAACGGGCTGCATCCGGCAAGTGCTCCTGGCGCAGTTGCAGAGGAACGTCGCTGGTGTCCAGGCCCAGGCTCAGTGCCGCGCTCACGCCAAAGTAGGCTCGACGGCGTAGATCGGCAAGGAGCTCCTCGCGAGGCTGCGAGGTGTGTACGTGGGTGTCGACGATGGTGGGCATTACGGTCTTGCCGGTGAGATCCACCCTGCGCGCTCCGGCTGGAATGCGCACCTGATCGGCACTGCCGACCTGGCGCAGCACGCCGTCCTCGATGACCAGTGTGCCGTTCTCGATGGGCGAGCGGCCATCGCCAACGATGATGCGTGCGTGCTCGAACGCGGTGATGGTGGCGCTGGGTGTCTGGCTGTTGGCGGAGATATGCCAGCACGATACGCATGCCAGAAACAACGAAAGGAGAGTCTTGATTGTTTTGTTCGAGTGCATTGAATGCTCCAGCACGGCTATCCCCACTGCCGGAGATCTTAGATGAGTCGATCGAATTCATCACGGGTTGCGTGCTGGTCTGCAGTGCGGTTCTTGCTCCGCCGACGCCGATTGATTGGCAGTGGCAGCGAAATTGACCGACGTGCCAGCTTCCTGACGATTGGACGAGCCGCAGCGACGACGCCTTTACTCGCCGCCGGTCACGGAGTGCGGCGCATCGACCGGCTTCGATTCGGGTGAGCCGCGCTGCCGTAGAAAGATGGTCAGAACCACCATCATGCCGATCGACAGGAATTCGCTCTGCCAGTTCTGGAACGATTCGAACCAGAATCGTGAGGTCGCGAGGTATCCGAGGAGGGTTACGGTCGGCTGGTGGTGGAGCAATTGTTCCTCGTTGTATTGCGCTGCACCGCCCAGGGCATGGAGTGCGAATGACGTCAGGAACAGCGCGAGGAGCACCAGTGACAGTGAGTATTCGTAAAGTTTCAGTCGCCAGCCGCCGGCTCGTACCGCAGCGGGCGAGTCCGGCTTTACGGCAACCGTGCGAGGGTCGCGATCGACCGCTTCGTCGGCATGCGGGTCTTTCGATTCCGCCGAGCCTTTCTGGAAAAGGAAAACGGTCAGGACCACGTAGATCAGCATCTGCAGGAACTCGCTCTCCCAGTTCTCCGCAGTCACCTCCATGAAGCTGCCGCTACACAGATAATTCAGGAAGTCGATGGAAGCGGCGCCATGCGCCTGCAGTTCATCGAGCTGTTCGTGCCATCCGGTGAGCGCCTGCCCGATCAGGAATACCAGGAACAGCGTAAACAGGGTGATCGACAGCCCGTTATTCCGCCAAAGGGATCGCATGCCCATTGCCTCCAGGATGCAAGGTCGGGAAGCGGCTCGCTCGTTTGGCAGAACCTGCCTGCGTCTCGACACCCAACTGCAGACCGCCTTCGCCGATCTTCTTTCCCGCCCGTCCAGTGTTGACACATAACGGATGAAGTAGGTGGAAGGTCCATCCGTGAGTTGTTCTGTCACGTTCCCCTGTCTCGATTCAGCAGTTTTCGATGGCCTCGTACTGTTTCGAATATTCGCTCCACGACCGAACGGTCGGGGTGTCTGAGCCATGTCTTTATCGGTCAGGCGGGTCGGCATCCGAGAGGTCGCCGCGAAAATCTGGTTCGTGACCTTCATGCACTGCGGCTTGAGGTTCTTCGATAAGGAGGCAATCCGTGGATCGCGTGCAGAATCCCTTCGAGGCACAGGTGTTACCTATGTCTCCGGAATAATCCGTTACCGATGTGACCGGAATGGACCCCGAGAAGAGTGGCGCGGCCGGAGAGATTCGAACTCCCGACCACCTGGTTCGAAGTTGGAGGTAACACTCTACCTCCATGTCCTCCCAACCCCGCTGTAGTTGGTTTTTCAAACAGTTAGCGAAGGCTACAGTGCGGCCGTTCCCGCTGCAACCCGCGGGAATTCGAGCCTTCGTGGTCACTCCCTGGTCACTCCTTTTTCGCAAGGACGCGCCATGCCTACGCTGAAACTTCGACAGGATTCGGTTCGAAGTCTTCGTTACGAAGGGCCGGGCGGAAAGCACCAATGCGTGTATTGGGACGCGGCGCTCGAAAGCTTCGGCGTGCGCGTGTACCCCAGTGGCCGACGCGCGTATGTCTGTGCTTATCGCATCCGACGCAGGAAACGACTTGCGACGCTTGGGCGTGCCGACGTGCTCACGCTGGATCAAGCACGCAAGAAGGCGATTGCGTACCTCGGCAAGGTCGCAAGCAATGAAGATCCGCAGGACGCGGTCGACCAGAACCGGGCGCTGAAGAGGGTCGATGAACTCTGCGATGAGTTCATCGAGAAACACTCGAAGAAGAAAAAGAAGTCCTGGAAGGACGACAAATCCACCTTGGATCGCAATATCCGCCCGAAGCTGGGATCTCGCCTGGCAGTGAGCATCGGCAGCGAGGACATCGAGCCGACTCACTCCGCGATCGGCACGGATCATCCCTATGCGGCAAATCGGCTGCTGGAGACCGTGCGCAAGATGTTCAACTGGGGCAAGGTGGCTGGCTTCGTTCCTAAAGACCATCCCGGTCCGACCATGGGCATCGTGCGATTCCCGGAGCGTAAGCGAAAGCGTTTTGTCACGACGGTCGAGATGCCTCGATTCATCAAGGCCCTTGAGGAGGAGGGCAGCGACTACGCGAGACACGGGCTCTGGCTGCTATTGCTGACGGGTCTGCGCAGCGTGGAATTGCGCTATGCCAAATGGGAGGACATCGACTGGGACATGGGGACGCTCTTCGTCGGACTCACAAAAAACGGTGAGCCGCTGCTTGCGCCGCTCAGCGATGCCGCAATGGACCGGCTGAGTGTCATTCCAAGGATGGCCGGGAACCCTTACATCATCTGCGGGCAGAAGCCGGGTCAGCCTCGGAGCGGACTCGGCGAAGCGCTGAAGCGCGTACTCAAGCGAGCCGGGCTTGAGAACATCCGCATTCATGACCTGCGTCGTACGGTGGGGTCCTGGCTCGTGCAATCCGGTGCCTCATTGCATCTTGTCGGCGACGTCCTGAATCACAAAGATCCCAAGACGACGGCCGGATACGCCTACTTCATGACGCAGCAGCGGCGCGATGCGCTGACAGGACACGCAACGCGCGTGCTTACGTGTGCAGGACCAAACGTGCACAAACCGACGCGAGAAACGTCGGTGTCTGCTCCGGCGCTACTGTCGCCGCATGAAGCGGATCAGATCCTCTCCTTGAGCCCACGGGTCGTTCGCCATCGGCACTATTTCAAGCGTGAGTTGCTACATGACTTGGTGTGGACGGCGCCGGTGATGGAAGTGGCGCGTCGCCTCGGCGTATCCGATGTGGCACTCGCGAAGTTGTGTCGGCGGGCAAGTATCCCGACTCCCCATCGAGGGTATTGGGCGCGCGTTGAAGCGGGACAGCAGATCGCTCGAACGCCTTTGCCGCCGGCGCCAGATGGACTGCCGGAGTTACTGAGAATCCGAGGAACTAGGGCGAGTGGTGGTGATGGGCGCCTCTCGTCTGTCCAGGCTGCCTAGGCTCCAATTTGCGCTCTATATCTGAACGGATATAATGAAATGACGGATAAGCGAAGGCTGTTGTATTGGGAAGGGTCGTCGCGGAAGGACTTCAAGGAATTCCCGATTTCCGTTCAGAAGGACTTGGGTGTAGCACTCTTCATCGTGCAGTTGGGGCGCATGCCGGCTACTTCAAAGCCTTGGAAGGGGTTGGGGTCCGGAGTTCATGAGCTGACGGACGACCACCGCGGTGACACATTCCGAGCTGTGTACACGGTGAAAGTCGACGATGCGGTACATGTGTTGCACGCGTTTCAGAAGAAATCGAAGTCGGGAATTGCGACACCGCAACCGGATGTGGAACTGATTGAGAGGCGATTGAAAGCTGTGCTCGCACGCTACGGGCTGGGCGGGAGATAAAGATGTCACGTAAGAGTGGTCGCAAGGCGGTCGACAACGCGCTTGTCGACCTTGGATTTGAGGATGCTGAAGACCTTTCGGCAAAGGCGCTTCTCGCGGTCAAGCTCAATGAGCTGATCGAAGAGCGCGAACTGAGTCAAGCGGAAGCGGCGAAGATTACTGGTATGACTCAGCCGAAGATCTCCCAGGTGCGCAGATACAAACTCCAGAACATCTCGCTCGAACGCCTGATGCAGGCGCTCGTATCGCTCGATCAGGAAGTGGAGATTGTTGTGCGGCGTGCGCGCCGATCGCACGGTGCTGGAATCACAGTTGCAGCGTGAAGCTGAGAAGTCGAAGTCATAGCTACAGCGAGAAAGAATTGATGGCGCTCAAAGCTAACCAGGAGCGCTTCTTTCGCGTATTGAGTGCTTAGGCGGTTGCCTCTGTGTTTCGGGACGGCCATGTAGAAGTTCCTCGATACAAATTGGATCTGACGAGTCACGTTTCGTCGTGGCTCTCGGGAGGGTCGCGCAGCTAGGAGTAGCTAGGCCTCATTGAATCGTTCGAGCCTCATTGCTGTCTGAGAGGAGACGCGAGTGATTGAATAGCCAGTTTGACGCATGAATCCTGCTGCTTGAGAATTCAGAGAAAATCAAGAATCCGCCACTGAACCGCATGACCTATCACGGTATCATCGTCATTGTCTTGGCCGTCGTCGTCTTCTTTCTGCTCGCACGCGGGCGTCTGTCCGTCGAATTGGCCAGCCTCGTTCTCCTGGGCGGATTAACCCTGAGTTTCCTGCTCTTTCCGCTCACGGTCGATGGTGTCCCAATCCGCGCCACCGACTTCTTCTACGGATTCGGTCATGAGGCGTTGATCGCTATCGCCTGTCTCATGGTGCACGGTCACGCGCTGGTAAGGACTGGCGCGCTCGAGCCGCTCGCGCGGCTGCTGGGACGACTGTGGGCATGGAACTCGCACGTCGCGCTGCTGGCGGTGCTCGTCGTCGGTATGGCCCTGAGCAGCGTGCTTAACGATACGCCGGTCGTCGTGCTGATGATTCCAGTATTGGTGAGTGTCGCGCTGCGAACAGGCTCGGCGCCTTCAAAAACCCTGATGCCTATGAACTTCGCGGTACTTGTTGGTGGCATGGGCACAACCATCGGCACCTCGACGAACCTGCTCGTTGTCTCGATTGCAGCCGACCTTGGTCTGGCGCCGTTCGGAATGTTCGATTTCATGCCGATTGCATTGATGGCCGCGGTGCCTGCGCTCATTTATCTTTGGCTAATCGCTCCTCGGGTACTTCCCGACCGACGTCCACCAATGGATTCGACCGAGAGACGTATCTTTCAGGCTGTACTGCACGTCGGGCAGGGTAGTTATCCAGATGGTCGAACCTTGGCGCAGACACTCGAACGGACGGGCAATCGTATGCGCATCGAGCGCGTACAACGGGGCTCCAGCGGCGATTACCTAGTTCGTCTGCCAACGTTGAAGCTGACGGCTGGTGACCGACTCGTCGTGCGCGACACATCGGGAAACATCAAAGACTACGAGCAAGTTCTTGGCAGCAAGCTGCATGGCGTTGCGGCTGAGAATGCAGATGCGACCGACGCAGGTCAGCGCGAAGGAGAAGATAAGGACACGGGCGGAGAGGAGGGCCGAGAACAACTGGCTGAGATAGTGGTTACCGATGATTCGGACCTTGCAGGGCGTTCGTTGCGCGACGCGCGATTCTACGACCGCTACGGACTCGCTGTAATCGCATTACATCGGCCGCCCACCGGCGCCATTCTCGATCGTGATCTGGTCGACGTACCGCTGGCGAGTGGCGATGTGCTGCTGGTTCAAGGTGCAGTACGCCAGATTGCGAATCTGAAAGGGGATCCGTCGTTGCTGGTACTCGATGGTCGGCTTGATTTGCCTCACACTCGCAAAGCGCCGATTGCACTGGCGATCATGTTCTGCGTGGTGGCGGCGGCAGGAATCGGCCTGGTGCCGATTTACATCGGGTCGCTCATTGGTGTGATCGTGCTGCTCGCAACCCGCACAGTGCCGGTCAGCAATCTGGGGCGCGCACTCAAGGCGGACGTCGTGCTACTGATCGCTGCAAGTCTTGCGCTCGGGAAAGCGGTTACCGACACCGGCGTCGCAGAGTCCATTGGTTCCTTGATAGCAGGTCACGCGGCTGGTCTGCCGCCTGCGCTGACACTCGGCATCTTGATGGTGACGATGGCGACCATGACGAATTTCATCTCCAATAATGCTGCAGCGGCGGTCGGTACACCGCTGGCTTTCTATGTCGCGCGACAGCTAGGGCTTCCGCCGGAGCCGTTCGTTCTGGCGGTGCTGTTCGGCTGTAATCTGTCGTTTGCAACGCCGATGGGTTATCAGACGAATGTGCTCATCATGGCGACCGCCAACTACCGTTTCGGCGACTATCTCAAAGTAGGGTTGCCACTCGTTGCCATTCTCGCAGCCATACTGTCGTACTCGCTGAGTGTCAAGTACTTCGGGAGTGTCGCATGGTAAAAGAATTGGCCGTTTCCGCTGACAGCTGTTCTGCGCTGCGTCACCGATGCCAGGAAGCAAGAGTGAAGAATACTAGAATCGGAAATGTTTCAAGCCGGCCAATGATCATCGCAAAGATGCAGGTCCGTGCCTGCAGATCCGTCAAGCTGGCGTAGTTGCTGCCGGGACTACCTCGCTTGACTCAGGGCTCAATTATTGATGTGGGCGCTGATCACGACTGATGAAGTCGAGCCCGGAAAGTAGGAGCGCGAGCGTTAGCGCAACCACGCAGATGAAATACAGGAAAATGAATCCGAGAGCGGCT
>Ga0182747_1000767_pt1 | contig 27500 bp, 22 predicted proteins | sample eDN3rd30CBELigBY_FD_128526 | JGI IMG/M metagenome (GOLD analysis project Ga0182747, IMG submission 128526) | Enriched backyard soil microbial communities from Emeryville, California, USA - eDNA 3rd pass 30_C BE-Lig BY (version 2) (version 2) | ecosystem: Environmental > Terrestrial > Soil >... | reverse complement strand
TTCCAGGAGAACGACATCGACCTGATGCGCCGGCGTCGCGAAATGCAGTGGGCCGCCCGCATCAACAACGCGCTCGAAGACGGTCGTTTCGAAATCTTCCGGCAAGTGATCCAGCCGTTGCAGAGCCAGGATCAGGGCCTGCATTACGAGTTGCTGCTGCGCATGCGCGACGAGGCGGGCAAGATCGTCGCGCCCGATCAGTTCATCACCGCCGCCGAACGCTACGGCCTGACGCCGAACATCGATCGCTGGGTGATCGAGCACGCGCTGCGCTGGCTGGTCTCGGAAGCGGACGAGCGCGAGAAGCTGGCCATGTGCTCGATCAACCTGTCCGGCCAGAGCCTGGGCGACGACAAGTTCCTGCCGTTCGTGATCGACCACTTTCATCGCAGCGGCATCGACGCCTCCAAGATCTGTTTCGAGATCACCGAGACCGCGGCCATCGCCAGCTTCTCGCAGGCCAACCGTTTCATCCATGCGCTCAAGGAACTGGGTTGCCGTTTCGCGCTCGACGATTTCGGCACCGGACTGTCCTCGTTCGGCTATCTCAAGCACTTTCCGGTGGATTTCCTCAAGATCGACGGCAGCTTCGTCAAGGAGATCCTGCACGATCCCATCGATCGGGAAATGGTGCGTTCCATCAACGAGATCGGTCATCTCACCGGCAAGCAGACCATCGCCGAGTTCGCCGAGAACGTCGAGATCATCGAGATGCTGCGCAGTCTCGGCGTGGACTACGCTCAGGGTTACGGCATCGGGGTCCCGCAGCGCGTATTGCGCGTTGCAGCGGGAGAAGCCAGGAGCAACTGAAGGCGCCGGCGGGATCTTCCGCCGATCGTCGATTTTTCCGCCGGCTTTTCGGTAACCCGCATCGCTCAACCTTGCGGCAGTGCGACGTGGCTGCTACTTTCCCAAGACGATGCGAGGCGAGTCGTGCATCGGCTCCAGGGGCTTTCAGGTCCGAAGCCGTTGCGGGTTCGCCCCCAACCCCTCATCCACATTCTCGACGGCGGCCGTGCGCGGTTTCGGGACTGCATCGTCCGAGCCGCGGTCGCAATTGGGTCACGAGAATGGAAGGTGCGCTGGTGCGCACCGACATCAATCCGGGAGATCGTTCATGAGCTTTACCCTGCCCACCCTTCCTTATTCCTACGGCGCGCTGGCCGAGCGCGGCATGTGCCAGGAAACCCTCGAGCTGCATCACGGCAAGCATCATCAGGCGTACATCACCGCGCTCAACGGCCTGGTGGAGAAGAACGATGCGCTGAAAGGCAAATCGCTGGAGGAGTTGATCGCACTGTCCAGCGGCAAGGAAGAGCTGACGCCGGTATTCAACAATGCCGGGCAGCACTGGAACCACAGCTTCTTCTGGAATTCGCTGTCGGCCGACAACGGCGGCGTGATCCCGTCGGCGCTGGAGCAGAAGCTGGTCGCGGACTTCGGCGGCGTCGATCAGTTCAAGGCGCAGTTCAAGGCGGCGGCACTGGGCCAGTTCGGCTCGGGCTGGGCCTGGCTGGTGCTGGCGAAGGACGGCAAGCTCAAGATCACCAAGACGCCGAATGCCGGCACGCCGCTGGCCACGGGCGAAGGCAAGCCGCTGCTGGTGCTGGACGTCTGGGAGCACGCCTACTACGTCGACTTCCGCAACCGCCGGCCGGACTTCACCGAGAACTTCCTGAACCGCCTGGCCAACTACGAGTTCGCCGCGGCAAACCTGAAGTAATCCTCGAACGACCGGGACGCGCCAGCCGATCGGCTGGCGTTGTCGAAGAAGCACCGTTGACGCCGCGCCGCGGCGTCAACCCCGGTCCATCACGAAGCGCATGGAAAGATCGATGGCCTGAACATGCTTGGTCAGGCCGCCGATGCTGATGAAGTCGACGCCGGTGGCGGCGATCGGCCCGATGGTCTCCAGCGAAACGTTGCCTGAGGCTTCCAGCTCGACCCGGCGACTGGTCGCCTGCGTCAGGCGCACGGCCTCGCGCAACTGCTCCAGCGTGAAGTTGTCCAGCAGCACGCGATCGATGTCCGTTGCCAGCGCCTGGTTCAACTCGTCCAGGCTCTCCACTTCGACTTCCACGACGGCCTTGCCCGCGATATCGCGCGCATGCGCCACTGCCGCGGCAATGGAGCCGGCGGCGGCAATGTGGTTTTCCTTCACCAGAATGGCGTCGAACAGGCCGATGCGGTGATTGACGCCACCGCCACAGAGCACCGCGTATTTCTGCGCGAGCCGCAGCCCAGGCAGTGTTTTGCGTGTGTCGAGTACCCGAGCTCGGGTGCCGGCAATGGCGTCGACATACCTTCCGGTCGCGGTCGCGGTCGCAGACAGCAACTGCAGGAAATTGAGTGCCGTGCGCTCGCCCGTGAGCAGGGTGCGGGCACCGCCGGTCATCTCGCACAGCACTTGGTCGGGTGCGACGCGCTCGCCCTCGTTCACTCGCCAGGCCACCTTGATGGCGGGGTCGAGCTGCCGGAACACAGCATCGAACCACGCGCGCCCGCACAGAATCGCAGGTTCACGCGAAATGACCGTTGCGCGCGCCTGTCGGGTCGCGGGTATCAGTGATGCCGTGAGGTCGCCGGAGCCGATGTCTTCGGCGAGTGCGCGGGCGACTTGTTCTTCGAGATCGGGCGGCAGCTGGTGATTCGTAGCCATGGCGGCGATTAAATCACAGGCATTGTGGGACGCGGAGTGCGTTCTTGCCTCGGTCGTGCTGCGTGCGGGCTATTCGAGTGCCTGGACTTTTGCCCCGCCGCTGCCCCGGATCCAGGCGGCGGTTGGCGCCGTCCGCCCGCTGCCGTTGAAGAATGAGCGCGCGGTCCCCATAATCCAATGTCCGCACAATCCCGCCCGAGTTGCCGCCGCGCAGCCGTGCGGACTGCTTATGAGCTTCGAGCCGTTGCCATCGTCCAGCGTCCCTTCGCCCTGCATCAAGGTGTGTACCCTGGACCCCCGCGGCATCTGCATCGGCTGCGGTCGCACCCTGAGCGAGATTGCCGAATGGTCACGCCTGTCCGCCGAGCAGCAGCGCGAGGTGTGCCGCAGGGCGCAGGAACGGCGCCAGGCCGGTCTTGGTTAACGATCCAACCCTTTGAAAGGTACCTGTCCGTGGACGTCATCGAACGCATCAAATCGCAACTGTCTTCCAACCCGGTGCTGCTCTACATGAAGGGTACGCCGGACTTCCCGCAATGCGGCTTTTCCGCCGCTGCGGTGCGGGCCCTGAGCGCCAGCGGCGTCAGCTTCGGCCACGTGAACATTTTCGAGGACCCGGAGCTGCGCGAGGCGCTCAAGCAGTACTCGAACTGGCCCACCTATCCGCAGCTGTACGTGAACGGCGAGCTGCTCGGCGGCTCGGACATCATCATCGAGATGTACAACAGCGGCGAGCTGCAGAAGGTGTTGGCGGAAGCCAAGTAAGGCTTCCCGGTCGGGGGCGCCTATGGCACCCGGCCGAGTCGATTGCACACCCGGCAGAACAGCTGCGCGGTGCGCTCGGCGTCGTACAGCGCCGAGTGCGCCTCGCTCGAATCCCAGGCGATGCCTGCCGCCTGCAGCGCTTTGGCCAGCACCGTCTGGCCGAACACCACCCCGGCCAGCGTGGCGGTGTCGAAGCACGAGAACGGGTGAAATGGATTGCGCTTGATGCCGGTGCGCGCCACGGCGGCATTGAGGAAGTTCAGGTCGAAGTAGGCGTTGTGTCCCACCAGCACCGCGCGGGTGCAGTCGTTGTCCTTCATCGCCTGGCGGATGTCCTTGAACAGGCGCGTCAGCACTTCTTTTTCCGGCAGGGCGGGCCGCAGCGGATGGTGCGGGTCGATGCCGTTCACCGCGAGCGATGCAGCCTCGATGCGTGCGCCCGGAAACGGCTGCACGTGATAGCGCCAGCCTTCGCCCGTCTTGAGCGAGCCGTCGGCCTGGATCTCGACCAGCACCGCGGCGATTTCCAGCAAGGCGTCCGTGTTCGGATTGAAGCCGCCGCATTCCACGTCGATGACCACGGGCAGAAAGCCGCGGAAGCGCCGTGCCATCGGCAAAGTCTCGTTCATCTCGGCGTTCAAGCGGCAGTCCCCTGTGCGAGCCGCCAGGCGATGGATTCGCCGGCGCGGAACGGCACGATTTCATCCGTGGCGAACGTATACGAGGCTGGCGGCGTCCAGGCGACACGCTCCAGGGTGATGCGATCCGTATTGCGCGGCAGGTCATAGAAGTCTGGGCCGCGCAGCGAAGCGAACGCCTCCAGGCGATCGAGCCTGCCGGCTGCCTCGAACGCTTCGGCGTACAGCTCGATGGCCGCATGCGCCGAGAAGACGCCGGCGCAGCCGCAAGCTGCTTCTTTCGTATGTCGCGCATGCGGTGCGCTGTCGGTGCCGAGGAAAAATCTCGCGTCGTCGCTGGTGGCCGCTTCGATCAGTGCGCGGCGGTCACGCTCGCGCTTGAGGACGGGCAGGCAATAGTGGTGTGGCCGGATGCCGCCCTGAAAGATGGCATTGCGGTTCAGCAGCAGATGCTGCGGCGTGATCGTTGCGCCCACGCCCGGCCGGGCGCTGGTGACGAATTGCACGGCTTCGCGCGTCGTCACGTGCTCGAACACGATCTTCAGGCGCGTGAAGCGCTCGGCCACGCGCACCAGGATGCGATCGATGAACACGCACTCGCGATCGAACACATCGACATCGTGGTCGGTGACTTCGCCGTGGACCTGCAGGATCAGGCCGCAGTCCTCCATCGCCTCGAGCGCCGGGTAGATCTTCTCGATGGCCGTGACGCCAGCGTCCGAATGCGTGGTGGCGCCTGCCGGATACAGCTTCGCGCCGACGATGAAGCCGCTCTCCCGCGCTGCGCGGATTTCCTGCGGCGTCGTGGTGTCGGTGAGATAGAGCGTCATCAGCGGCTCGAACCGAAGCGGCGCGGGCACTGCCTGAAGAATCCGCTCGCGATAGGACTGGGCCTGCGCCACCGTCGTTACCGGCGGTTTCAGGTTGGGCATGATGACGGCGCGGGCGAACTGCTGCGCGGTGAACGGCACTACGCTCGCAAGTTGTGCGCCGTCGCGCAGGTGCAGATGCCAATCATCGGGGCGCAGCAGTCGGATCGTTTGCATACGGACTTGGAGGAACTTGGTCGCGGCAAGATTAACCGCAAATGCGCTTCAGGGCCGAACTCTTTTGGCCCCCGGGCGCAGCAGGTCCCCATCGAGCAGCAGCTGCGTGGTGAAGCGCACGCCGAACCCGGTGAAATCCGTCGGAACGTGCGCCAGTCCGCCGCTGCGGTTGCCGGACGCCAGGTCGACGTGGATCCAGGGCGTCTGCTGCGGCACGAAGCGATTGAGGAAGCGGGCCGCGAGAATGTGGTCGCCCTTGCTGTCGGGCGTGCATTGCAGAATGTCGGCGATGGGCGAGTCCAGGTCGCTGTCGAAGTCCTCGTCCATCGGAAACGGCCAGACGCGCTCGCCGCTGTCGCGGCCGGCGCGTTGCAGCAGCTGATGCCAGTCGGGCCGGTTGGTGAAGATGCCGCTGTAGCGTTCGGTCAGCGCCGTAATGCAGGCGCCGGTGAGCGTTGCGTAGTCGATGATCAGCGCCGGCTGCTCGCGAGCGGCCAGCGCCAGCGTGTCGGCCAGTGCCATGCGCCCTTCGGCATCACTATGCGCGACTTGAATGGTGAGGCCGTTGACGGCCGTGACCACTTCCTGCGGCCGATAGGCGAGTGCGCCCGTTTCGTTCTCGGTGATGGCCAGCCAGCAATCGATATCGAAGGGCACCTGCAGCTCGCTCAGCGCCAACAGCGTGCCGACGGCGACGGCGCTGCCCTGCATGTCCTCGTGCATGCTGTACATGCCTTTGTGTGACTTGAGATTGATGCCGCCGGTATCGAAACAGATGCCTTTGCCGACGAGCGCCAGTCGCGGGATCGCGCCGCGCCGCTTCGTTGCCCGATAGCGCAGGCGCACGATGCCAGCGGCACGATGCGAATTGGCGCGAGCCACGGCGAGGAATGCGCCGGCACCCAGTCGCTTGAGCGCCGCTTCGTCGAAGAAGCGCATGTTCCATCGGTGTTGTCGCGCCAGCGTGCCGAGCGCACGACGGTAGTTGCTGCTGTTGAGAACGTTCGGCGGCAATGTCGTGAGCCAGCGGGCGAGATGATTGCCCGCGTCGATGGCGAGACAGCGCTCGACGTCTACCTTGGTACTGGTGCCCAGGAGTGTTATCGCGCGCAGCGCTCGCGGGCGCGCAGGCTTGGATTTCATCGTGGGCATGGCTGCCGAGCCGGCAAGGGCCGCGGCAACCATTGCTTCGAGTATCGCGCCCGATTGCGCAGCGTCGATCCTGTGGGTGGTGAACAGCACGCGCGAGGGTGCGGAGCCGGCGAGCTCCTTCCACACTTTGTTTGCCAGCGACAAATGCTCGAACGCTGATGTTTCCTTGCGCACGAACACGACGACGAGCGGGATCGAATCCGTCGTTACGCGCGTGCTCAACATTGTCATGCCGCTGCGCGAGTGCGCTTTCTCGAGCAGGCGCTGCAATGTCGCGCCGAAGGGCAATTCGCTCAGGCTGGCCGGAATGTGCTCTCGATCACAAATGACGACGGCGGCATCGTGAGCGCGCAGGCTGCGTTCGTTGAAGCTCGAACGTCGTTGTTCAATCCGTATGTTGCGCTGTGCAGGAAGCAGTTCCACGTGGTTGGTTTCCTTGACGCCCAAAATGCAAACTCCGATGATACGTGGGCTCTTTCTCCAGTAGCAGTCAGCATGTCCGAACCCTCCCGCTTCGACGATCTGGATCCTCAAGAAACCAAGGAATGGCTGGAGTCGATCGACTCGGTTCTGAAGACTCACGGCGCGCAGCGTGCGCATTTCTTGTTGGAACGTCTGATCGATTACGCACGCCGTTCCGGCGCCTATCTGCCGTTCAAGCCGAACACGGCCTACGTCAATACGATCTCCGGCGGTCAGGAAAAGGACTATCCGGGCGACCGCACCATCGAGCGGCGGATCGAGGCCTACATCCGCTGGAACGCGATGGCGATGGTGGTCAGGGCCAACCGCCGCAGTTCCGAATACGGTGGCCACATCGCCACCTACGCTTCGGCGGCCACGCTGTACGAAGTCGGTTTCAACCATTTCTGGCGCGCGCCGTCCGACCAGCATCCGGGCGACATGATCTACATCCAGGGTCACGCCTCTCCCGGCATTTATGCGCGCGCCTACCTCGAAGGCCGGCTGAGCGACGAGAACCTGCAGTATTTCCGCCAGGAAGTGGCGAGCGATCAGGGCCTGAGCTCCTATCCGCATCCCTGGCTGATGCCGGATTTCTGGCAGTTCCCCACCGTGTCGATGGGCCTGGGGCCGATGATGGCGATCTACCAGGCGCGCTTTCAGCGCTACCTGGAGCATCGCGGCATCGTGCCGGAGTCCGATCGCAAGGTGTGGGCCTTCCTCGGCGATGGCGAAATGGACGAGCCGGAATCGATGGGCGCGATCACCATGCCGGTGCGCGAGAAGCTCGACAACCTGGTCTTCGTCGTCAACTGCAACTTGCAGCGCCTGGACGGACCGGTGCGCGGCAACGGCAAGATCATCCAGGAGCTGGAGGCCGCCTTCCTCGGCGCCGGCTGGAACGTCATCAAGGTATTGTGGGGCTCACGCTGGGATCCGCTGCTGGCGCGCGACACCAAGGGCCTGCTGCAGCGTGTAATGGAAGAGTGTGTCGACGGCGAATACCAGAACTTCAAGGCCAAGGGTGGCGCGTACACGCGCGAGCATTTCTTCGGCAAGTATCCTGAACTCAAGGAAATGGTCGCCACCATGTCGGACGACGACATCTGGCGCCTGAACCGCGGCGGCCACGACTACAAGAAAGTGTGGAACGCCTATGAAGCGGCAACCCGGCACAAGGGCCAGCCGACGGTGATTCTCGCCAAGACGGTGAAGGGCTTCCTGATGGGCCGCTGGGGCGAGAGCCTGAACCCGACCCACCAGCAGAAGAAGCTCGACGACGAGGCGCTCAAGCAGTTCAGCAAGCGCATCTTCATCGATGCCTCCGACGAGGAAGTCGCCAACGCGTCGTTCAAGAAGCCCGCGGACGACAGCCCGGAAATCAAGTACCTGCGCGAGCGTCGCGAGCGGCTCGGCGGTTCGCTGCCGCAGCGCCGTCACCAGGCGCCGGCGTTGACGGTGCCGCCGCTCGAAGCATTCGATTCGCTGCTGCAGTCCTCCGGCGATCGCGAGTTCTCCACCACCATGGCGCTGGTGCGCATCCTGCAGGTGCTGTTGAAGGACAAGAACATCAGCCAGCACGTCGTGCCCATCATTCCGGACGAGGCGCGCACCTTCGGCATGGAAGGCATGTTCCGCCAGATCGGCATCTATTCGTCGATGGGCCAGCTGTACACGCCGCAGGATTCGGACCAGCTGATGTTCTACAAGGAAGACAAGAAGGGCCAGATCCTGGAAGAGGGCATCAACGAGGGCGGCGCGCTGGCCTCGTTCATCGCCGCCGGCACCGCCTACACCAACAACAACGTGAACATGGTGCCGTTCTACATCTTCTATTCCATGTTCGGCTTCCAGCGCGTCGGCGATTTCATCTGGGCGGCCGGCGACAGCCAGGCGCGCGGCTTTCTGGTCGGCGCGACCGCCGGGCGCACGACGCTCGCGGGTGAGGGCTTGCAGCACCAGGACGGCCACAGCCACCTGCTGTCTTCGACGGTGCCCAACTGCATTTCCTACGATCCGACCTTCGCCTACGAACTGGCGGTCGTGATCCAGGACGGCATGCGCCGCATGTATGCCGAGCAGGAAGACGTCTTCTATTACATCACCTGCATGAACGAGAACTACCTGCACCCGGCGATCCCCAAGGATGCGCAGCAGGGGATTCTCAAGGGCATGTACCTGTTGCAGGGCGGTGGCCGCGGCAAGGTGCGCGTGAACCTGATCGGCGCCGGCACCATCCTGCTCGAAGTCATCAAGGCGGCGGAAATTCTCGAGAAGGACTACGGCGTGCCGGCGGACGTGTTCAGCGCGCCGAGCTTCACCGAGCTGCGTCGCGAGGCACTCGATGTCGAACGCAACAACCTCCTGCATCCCGACCAGACCGCGCAGGTGCCGTACGTGCGGCAATGCCTGGGCGATCGCAGCGGACCTTTCGTCGCCGCCAGCGACTACATGAAAGCGGTGCCGGATCAGATCCGCCAGTGGGTGCCGGGACGCTACGTCGTGCTGGGCACTGACGGCTACGGCCGCAGCGATTCGCGCGCGCAGTTGCGCCATCACTTCGAGGTCGACGCGCCGCACATCGTGCTGGCCTCGCTCAAGGCGCTCGCCGACGAGGGCAAGCTCGACATGGCGACCGTGAAGGCCTGCATGAAGAAATTCAACATCGATCCGGACAAACCCAATCCGGTGACGCAGTGAGGACCGCCGCCCGCGGCGGTCAGTGAGCATCATGTCCGAGTCCATCCTCGTTCCCGATCTGGGCGACTTCCACGATGTCGAAGTCATCGACGTGCTGGTCAAGCCCGGCGATACGATCGAAGTCGATACGCCCCTGCTGACGCTGGAAACCGAGAAGGCGACCATCGACGTGCCGTCCACGGGCGCCGGCGTGGTGCAGTCGGTGGCGGTGAAGAAGGGCGACCGGGTGTCGAAAGGCAGCCCCATCCTTGCGTTCGAAGCCGGTGCGAAAGCGGCACCTGCTGCAGCTCCCGCCGAACAGAAGGCGCCTGAAGCACCGAAACCGGCGAGCGCACCGGCGGCTGCGCAGCCTGCTGAACAACGCCCGGCGGCCGAAGCGCCTTCGTCTGCTCCTGCCGCCGCCGCTGCGGCGCCCCAGGCACCGGTAGCTGCGCCTGCCGCCACTGCTGCGGCATCGACGACGATCGACGAAGCGGCGTTCTCTCGTGCGCACGCAAGCCCGTCGGTGCGTCGCTTCGCGCGCGAGCTCGGAGTCGATCTCGGACGAGTCAAAGGCACAGGCATCAAGGGCCGGATCACACCGGAAGACGTGAAGGGTTGGGTCAAGCAGGCCCTGGTCTCCGGCACGTCTGGCGGCGCGGCGCTGCCCAAAGTGCCGGAAGTGGATTTCTCCAAGTTCGGCGCCATCGAAGTCAAGCCGCTGGGCCGGATCCAGAAGATTTCCGGGCCGCGCCTGCAGGCCAGCTGGCTCAACGTGCCGCACGTGTGGCAGATGGACGAAGCCGACATCACCGAGCTCGAAGCCGCGCGCAACCGGCTCAAGGCCAAGGCGGCGCAGGAAGGCATCAAGCTCACGCCGCTGGCTTTCATCCTGCGCGCCTGCGTCAAGGCGCTGCAGGAATTTCCGACGGTGAACAGCTCGCTCGATCCGGCCGGACAGAACCTGGTCCTGAAAAAGTACATTCATCTCGGTTTCGCGGCCGACACGCCCAATGGCCTGATGGTGCCGGTGATTCGCGACGCGAATCGCAAGGACATCTACGAGATCGCCCGCGATCTGGCCACGCTCTCGGCCAAGGCGCGCGAAGGCAAGCTCAGCGCCGCCGAGATGCAGGGGGCGAGCTTCACGGTGTCCAGCCTCGGCGGTATCGGCGGCACTTCGTTCACGCCCATCATCAATGCACCCGAAGTTGCCATCCTCGGCGTGGCGCGCTCTTCCATGAAGCCGGTCTACCAGGACGGCCAGTTCGTGCCGCGGCTGATTCTGCCGTTCACGTTCGCTTACGATCACCGGGTGATCGACGGCGCGGCCGGTGCGCGCTTCACCACTTTCCTGGCCGAGAAACTGGCTGACGCGAACGGCCTGCTGGAGGCGGTACCGTGAGCACGGAGGTCCGGGTTCCCGATCTCGGCGATTTCAAGGACGTCGAGGTCATCGAGGTTCTGGTCAAGCCCGGCGACACCATCGAGCGCGAAACGTCGCTGGTCACGCTGGAGACCGAGAAGGCGACCATGGACGTGCCCTCGTCGGAAGCCGGCGTGGTCAAGTCGGTGGCCGTGAAGAAGGGCGACCGGGTTTCCAAGGGCAGCTTGGTGGTTACGCTGGAAGCCGGTGCATCCGCGTCGCAGACACCCGCGGCAGAGAAGGCAGAGCAACCAGCGGTTGCGAACGCAGCTTCATCTGCGCCTGCCGCTGCAGCAAGCCAACCGAAGGATGCGGCCGCCGCACCATCTTCTTCCCCGGCTACTGCAGAAAACGCAGGTCAACCACCGGCTGCGACTGCGTCATCTCCTGCTCCTGCAACGGCCGAGGGCGCCGCAAAGCCCGCCGCCCATTCCTACGACTTCGACATGGTCGTGCTCGGTGCCGGCCCCGGCGGCTACACCGCCGCATTCCGTGCCGCCGATCTGGGCATGAAGGTGGCGCTGGTCGAACGCTGGCCGACGCTCGGTGGCGTCTGCCTCAACGTCGGCTGCATTCCTTCGAAGGCATTGCTGCACGCCGCCAAGGTGATCGACGAAGCCGAAGAGATGCACGGTGCAGGCATCAGCTTCGGCAAGCCAAAGATCGACGCTACGAAGTTGCGCGACTGGAAGGGCAAAGTGGTCGGCCGGCTCACCGGCGGCCTGGCGATGATGGCGAAGCAGCGCAAGGTCGAAGTCATCCGCGGCACCGGCGTATTCGTGTCGCCGCATGAGATCGAAGTGTCGCAGACGCAAGATGCGAACGCCGATGCAAAAGACAAGGCGGGCTCCGGATCTGCACGCCGCGTTTCCTTTGCCAACTGCATCATTGCCGCGGGCTCCGAGTCCATCAAGTTGCCGGGCCTTCCCGACGATCCGCGCATCATCGATTCGACCGGCGCGCTGGAGCTGGACCTGCCCAAGCGGCTGCTGGTGATCGGCGGCGGCATCATCGGACTGGAAATGGCGACGGTTTATGCCGCGCTCGGCGTCAAGGTCAGCGTGGTCGAGCTCACGGAAGGGTTGATCCCCGGCTGCGATCGCGACCTGGTGCGGCCGCTGGAGAAGCGCATCACCAAGCGTTACGAACAGATCCTGGTGAAGACCAAGGTGACCAAGGTCGAGGCGCAGCGCGGCGGCCTGAAAGTGTTTTTCGAAGGCGAGAAGGCGCCGCAGCCGCAGCTCTTCGACAAGGTGCTGGTTGCGGTGGGTCGCAGTCCAAACGGCAAACGCATCAGTGCGGAAGCCGCGGGGGTCACCGTGAACGATCGCGGCTTCATTCCGGTCGATCGCCAGATGCGCACCAACGTGCCGCACATCTTCGCCATCGGCGACATCGCTGGTCCGCCGATGCTGGCGCACAAGGCGTCGCACGAAGGCAAGCTCGCGGCGGAAGTGGCGCACGGCGAGAAGCGCGCTTTCGATGCGCGCGGGATTCCGTCGGTGGCCTATACCGATCCGGAGATCGCTTGGGTCGGTCTCACCGAAACCGACGCCAAGGCCAAGGGCATCGAGTACGAGAAGGCGTCGTTCCCGTGGGCTGCCAATGCGCGCTCCCTGACGCTCGGTCGCGATGACGGCATGACCAAGCTGCTGTTCGACAAGCAGACGCATCGGGTCATCGGCGCCGGCATCGTCGGCCCGAACGCTGGCGACCTGATCGCTGAAGCGGCGCTCGCCATCGAGATGGGCGCGGACGCGGCGGACATCGGCCTCACCATCCATCCGCACCCGACGCTGTCGGAAACCATCGCGTTTTCCGCCGAAGCCTTTGAAGGTACGCTGACCGACCTGTATCTGCCGAAGCGGAAATAGCGTCAGCGCGCTATGCGCGCAATCCGGGTCCGGCGGCGTGTCGTGGCGGAAGCTGGGTTGCGTTGGGCAGCGCTGAGGAACGAGGCCGAGCCGGCGAACTGATGCCGGTTCTTGCTATCGTTGCCGCTGCCACCGGTCGAGCTCGAAACATGCCTGATCTGCCCACCTCCATGCGCGTCGTCCACGTGCCGCAACCCGGCGGCCCCGAGGCGCTCGTGCTTGCGCACTGGCCTGTTCCTGAGTGTGGCGCCGACGAAGTGCTCATCAAGGTTGCCGCTGCCGGCGTCAATCGCGCCGATGTGCTGCAGCGTCGCGGTCACTATCCTTCACCCAAGGGCGCGCCGCCCAATCCTGGCCTGGAAGTCGCAGGCACGGTTGCCGCTGTCGGCGGCAACGTCAGCGAGTTCAAGACGGGTGACGCGGCCTGCGCGCTGCTGCAGGGCGGCGGGTATTCGGAATACTGTGCGGTGAACGTCGCGCAGGTGCTGCCGGTGCCGGCAACGCTCAGCCTGATCGAAGCCGCTTCGTTGCCGGAAGCGTACTTCACGGTGTGGAGCAACCTGTTCGAGTTCGGTCGCCTGCAACCCGGGGAGCGTCTGCTGGTACACGGTGGCTCGAGCGGCATCGGAATCTCGGCGATTCAGTTGGCAACGGCGCTCGGATGCACCGTGTACACGACGGTTGGCAGCGACGAGAAGGCTCGGTTCTGTGAGCAGCTCGGTGCCGCGCGCGCGATCAACTACAAGTCGCAGGATTTCGTGAGCGAGATCGCGACCCTCACTGACAACCAGGGCGTCGACGTCGTGCTCGACATGATTGGCGGCAGCTATCTGCCGCGCAATCTTCAGGTGCTGGCGCCCCAAGGGCGCTTGGTGATGATCGCCACGCAGGGCGGCGCCAAAGGCGAGGTCGACGTCCTGCGCATCATGCAGTACCGGCTGGTCGTTACCGGCTCGACGCTGCGTCCGCGTCCGGTGGAATTCAAGAGGCAGATCAAGACAAAACTGCTGCAGCAGGTCTGGCCGTTGCTGGCCAGTGGCCGCATCCGGCCCATCGTCGACAAGGTATTTGCGCTGGCGGACGTCGCGGCCGCCCACGCCTACATGGAAAGCAGCGCGCACAAGGGCAAGATCGTCCTGCAGCTTTGATGCGGCGTCCGCCTTCTTTTTGCTGTTTCTGCGGCGGGGCCGTAGCGAGGCTGCTTCAGTTCTTTCGTGATGAACGAATCGTCGACGCCGATGGTGTCGAAGGCATCCGCCGCCACCGCGGCGATGGCGAGCCCGGCTGGGAACGCCGAATCCCGAGCGAAGATCCTCACTGCTGATCCGTCTGCCTTGGGCGCTTCGGGGAATCGCCTAGCGCCGCGCCGGGAAAAAGGACGGTAAATAGGCAGCTGCGTCGCGGTTTGCAACGTTGCTGCTCAAGTGTGTCGCCGCCGAGCCGTAATGCGAGCGTACGGCGGACACGACTCATCCTTGCGAGGTCCGCGTCGCGAACCTTAGAGGACATGATGATCGATCGTGCGAACGCTGCCGGCGCCACCGGCTCGAGGGCCAGCCTGAAGGCCATGCTGGTGGTCATGCTCATTGCCATCGGCGCGGCGATGGCCCTGCTGGCTTTTGGAATTCATCGCTTCGGTCAGGCCACGCAGGACGTGGCTCATGCCCACGAGACGCGCTACAGCTCCTATCTGTTGGCCGACGAGTTGCGCCAGAGCTCCGACGATCTGACGCGGCTGGCCAGAACCTACGTGGTCTCGGGCGATCCGCAATGGGAGCGCCAGTACCAGCAAGTCGTCGGCATCCGCAACGGCAGCGTGCCGCGTCCGGCGCTGTATCACCGCATCTACTGGGATTTCCGTGCCGCCGGCCAGGATCCCGGTCGCGGTACCGAGCCGGCCATTCCCCTGGAACAGTTGATGAAGCGGGCCGGCTTCACCGATGCCGAGTTCGCCAAGCTGCGCGAGTCCGAGGCCAGCTCCAACGAGCTGGTTCGCATCGAGACCATCGCGATGAACATGGTGAAGGGCCAGTACGACGACGGCAAAGGCGGCTTCACGCGCCAGGCGGCGCCCGATCCGACGACGGCCCAGGCCATGATGCACGATGCCAAGTACCACGCCTTCAAGGCGAAGATCATGCAGCCGCTGGACGAGTTCTTCGCGGCCGTGGATCTGCGCACCAGCGGAGCCATTGCGGCGGCGGAACAGAAGAAGCAGTTCTGGTATTCGACCCTGGTGACTATCGCCACCTTGCTGGTGGCCACGCTGTTCGGCGCACTCTGGCTCGGCTATCGCCAGCTCGCGCGATCGCTCAACAACGCGGTGCGCGTCTCCAATCTCATCGCCGGCGGCAATCTCGACGTCGCGGTGGAAGTGCAGGGGCCCAGCGAAGTCGCGCAACTGTTGCGTGCGATGGGGACGATGCGTGATCAGCTGGTTCGAGTGGTTGGCGAAGTTCGCCGCAACGCGGACTCGGTCGCGGCTGCGTGTGCCGACATCGCCCAGGGCAACAGTGATCTGAGTGCCCGCACCGAAGAACAGGCGAGCGCGCTGGAGCAGACGGCCGCATCGATGGAGGAACTGAGCTCCACCGTCCACCGCAACGCGGACAACGCGGAACAGGCGAACCAGCTGGCGCAGGGGGCGAGCACGGTCGCCGTCAGGGGGGGTGAAGTGGTTGGCCGCGTGGTGGGCACGATGAAGGACATCACCGAAAGCTCGCGCCGGATCTCGGACATCATCGGCGTGATCGACGGCATCGCCTTCCAGACCAACCTGTTGGCGCTGAACGCGGCCGTCGAAGCGGCGCGGGCCGGCGAACAGGGCAGAGGATTCGCCGTGGTTGCTGCGGAAGTGCGCAATCTCGCACAGCGCAGCGCCGAGGCGGCGAAGGAGATCAAGGGACTCATCCTGAGCAGCGTCGAGCGGGTCGAGCAGGGCACGCTGCTGGTCGATCAGGCCGGCACTACCATGGCCGAGATCGTCGGCTCCATCAGGCGCGTCACCGACATCATGGCCGAGATCAGCGCCGCCAGCTCCGAGCAGAGCACCGGCGTGTCGCAGGTGGGTGAAGCAGTCAGCCAGATGGACGTGGCGACGCAGGAGAATGCCGCGCTGGTGCAGAAGTCCGCTGCGGCAGCGGAGACGTTGAGTCTGCAGGCGACGCAGCTGGTGGCTGCCGTGGCGGCGTTCAATCTCGGACGACATGCGCAGGCCCGCACGGCGCAGCCCATGCCGGCCAGGCAGGCGGCGATGCATGATCCGCTGGCGGTGCCGCACGAATATCAACAGGCGCAGCAGGCACGTGCAGCCTGAACTTCGCCGTTGGTCACTGCCGCGGCGAACATTAAGCACTCTTCATCCTCTTCGCAGCCGGAAATGCCCGGCTGCGACCTCCCGCAGTGGAACTCCACGGTGCGCGGCACGACCCAATAGTCGAACACGATCATAGGGTGGCGCCGCGTATGAGCGAGAGTGCCCGGCCCGACGCGCCGGCGTGCATTGCGCCGCATATCGTAGCCGTGGATGACGATGGCGACGTGCGGCGTGTACTGGTCGAGTACCTCAGCGACCAGGACCTGCGCGTCACGGCGGTGGCCAGCGGACGCGAGATGCTGGCGATGATCGAGTCGGAACCGATCGACCTGTTGCTGCTGGATCTGCGTCTGCCCGGCGAAGACGGTCTCGCATTGGCGCGGCGCGTGCGCGAGATGGGCCGAATTCCGATCCTGATCCTGAGCGGCCGATCCGAGGAGGCCGACCGCGTGATGGGACTGGAGCTCGCTGCGGATGACTACATCACCAAGCCGTTCAGTCCACGTGAGCTGCTGGCGCGCATTCGTGCCGTGCTGCGCCGGGTCCACAGCGCCGAAGCTCTCGAGGTCCACGATGCTTCGTTGCGTGCCTATCGCTTTGCCGGCTGGGAGCTCAACTTGCGCCTGCACCGGCTGACTTCACCCGAAGGGCGGCGGGTTGCGCTGACCAACAGCGAATTCAGTCTGCTGTGTGCGTTTCTATCGGCGCCGCAACGTGTTCTGTCGCGCGATCAATTGTTGGAGCGTTCGCGCCTGCACAGCATGGAGGTGTACGACCGCGCCATCGACGTGACGATTCTGCGTCTGCGCCGCAAGATTGAACGCGACCCCTCGAATCCGGATCTGCTTCAGACCCAGCGCGGCGTCGGCTACCTGTTTGCCGTGCCCGTGAATGTCATGCGTTGAATCGTCGCCTGGCGTTTCAGTTGCAATGCCGGAGCGCCGTGGTCGACATCGAGTTGCAGCAGGCAGGGCCGATTCTGGGGTCCGAGGCGACGGCTTGGATCGCCGCCATGGCAGATCGGAGGTCGTATGAGCAATCGAAGTTTGCACATGTTGATCGTGGCGCTCGCGGCAGCCGCGGCAGCCGGATGCGCGACGACCGGAACGGGCGCGGGCAATCTGCGCGGCGGCGATGTGAAAGCGCAGTTTTCCTGGGAGTCCAGCGGCGATCGCACCGGCACCATGACCGCGACACTGAGCACCGGCCAGGTCTACTCCGGACAGTTCTTCCAGATCACCCATGACTCGCGCATCGAAACCCTGGGGCCGCTGTGGTACGGCTGGTCGGACGGCTGGCGCGGCTGGCGATACTGGGGCCCGCATCCGGACATGGCTTTCGTGACCCACTACACCGGGCGTGTCGTCGCCAACCTGCAGGACGCCGACGGCGAGCACACCCGTTGTCATTTCCAACTGGTGCATCCGCAGCGCGGCATGTCCGGCGGTGGCGAAGGTCAATGCCAGCTGCCATCGGGCCAGACGATCGACGCCACGTTTCCGCATGCATGAACGGCTGAGCGCCGCCTGCTGAAGGAGGTCTGAAGTTGCCGGAGCTTGAAGCAACCGCAGCGCGCAGGCGTACCGAAGGTAATCGCCTGCGCGACTGGGTAGTGTGGCTGGGAGTCCTGTTGATTGCTGCATTCGTCGGTGCCGACGCCTACGAGGCATGGCAGGACTATCGAGAGGCAATCGTGCAGAACGAGCGTGCGCAGCTTGGGCTGGGCCGTGCCCTGGCGGAGCAGACGACGCGAATGATCCAGGAGATCGATGTGGTGCTGGCCGACTCGGCCGATTGGAGCAATATCCTGCGCAGCGTCGACGCCGGCCAATCGTCGATACAGGAGATTCTGCGCGCCGATCTGCGGCGGCTGCCGTTCCTGCATTCCGTTGCGGTGATGGACGCCAACGGCAAGTTGATCGCGACGACGCAGCCGCAGGGCACTGGCGAGCGCAATGTGGCCGACCGCGCCTTCCTTCGTTCATTGGCGCAGGCGCCGCAGAGCCTGCACATCGGCCGCCCATACCTGAGTCCGCTCGACCAGTATCGAACCTTCGCCGTGAGCCGGCCGATTCTCGGCCGCGACGGCAAGTTCGCCGGGGCCATCGTGGCGCGCATCTCGTTCGAATACCTGATGTCGTTCTATTCGAGCCTGAACCTGCCGAGCGAGGCGGCCATCCAGCTGGTGCGTGAAGACGGAACGGTGTTGGCGCGGTATCCGCGGCAGACCGCTGTACTGACGAACGGTGCGCATGCGCGCGAAATGTTGGCCAGCGGCGAGCGCGAGCGGCTGCGCATAAGCAATGGGACGAATGGAGCGCGACAGCTCGTAACGTCCCGCCAGGTTCCCGGTTATCCGGTTGCGGTCGAAGTGGCTCGATCCATGTCGAGCGTGCTTGCTGCATGGAAGCAGCAGGAGCTATCGAGTGCCGCTCGCACGCTGACCCTGGCGGCATTCGCCGGCGTCCTGCTGGCGATGTTGCGGATAGAACTGGGTCGGCGCGATCGGCTGGAGCAGCAGCAACGCCGCCTGGAGCGCGAGCTGCGCGAAATCCAAAGGGCCGAGGCGCTGGGATTGCTCGCCGCATCGATGGCGCACGACTTCAACAACGTGCTGACGGCGATCGTCGGGTACGCGGAGATGGCGCGATCCCAGGTGAACGATCCGAACGCGGCGCAGAGCATGGAGCGTCTGCTGATGGCCAGTGAGCGGGCGCGGCAGTTGGTGCAACGGGTGCTCACTTTCGATCCGCATCGCAGCGTCAGCCGTGACGCGCTCGCCGTCGAGCCGGTCGTCATCGAGGTGCTGGAGCTGATTCGCGCCAGCCTGCCTCGCACCATCACGACACAGCTGGAAGACTGCCGGCCGGTCGAGCGCCGGCAGGAGAAGATCCGCGGCAACGCCACCGAGGTGCATCAGGTGTTGATGAACTTGTGCACCAACGCGGTCCGCGCGATGCCGCAAGGCGGGCGGTTGGCTGTCCGGCTCGAAGCCTTCGATGCGCAGCGCTCCGCATCGCTCACGCTCGGAAAGCTCGAACCCGGCCGCTGGTTGCGATTGTCCGTGATCGATACCGGCATCGGCCTGACGACGCAGCAGGTGGCCTCGATGTTCGAGCCCTTCTATACCACGCGCCCCGCCGGCCAGGGCACGGGCATCGGGCTCACCGTGGTGTGCAACATCGTCAAGAGCATGGACGGCGCGATCGAAGTCGATAGTCGCCCCGGCGAAGGTACCCGGATGAGCGTGTACTGGCCGCTGCTTGCAGCCGATGCGGCGAGCGCGCAGCTGCCGCGACAGACCCAGCAGTCGGGTCGTGGTCAGGCAATCCTGATCGCCGATGACGAGCCGGAGCTGGTCGCGGTGGCGGAGGAGATGGTGGCATCGCTGGGCTACGAGGCCATCGGGTTCTCGGATTCCACGGCGGCCCTCGAAGCGTTCCGGCGCATTCCCTCACGCTTCGATGCGGTGCTGACCGACGAACGCATGCCCGTGCTGCATGGCACCGCACTGGCGAGTGCCATCCACGACATCCGCCCGGACGTGCCGATCGTGCTCGTGACCGGTTGTCGCGAGGCAGATCTCGATTCGCGCGCGCAACAGGCGAATGTGATCTCGATCCTGGAAAAGCCGCTGCGGACCAAGGATCTGCGCGTCGTCCTGAGCCGAATTTTCAGCCCCACTTCCTGAACGCCGCGGATGGCGTTTCAACTGCAATCCACGATCGGTGCTTCCGACATGCCGGTGCAACCCGCGGCGCGAATTCTATGTCCCGCGCGGCGCCGACACGGTTTCGTTCGCGGCCCGCGACACGCACAACCGCAATCCTTCGAGGAGCACCCACATGTTCAAGCGAATCTCCGCATCCCTTGCACTCGCAGCGCTGGCCGCATCGCCGCTGGCGGTACGTACCGCCACGGCGGCCGACTACGACGAAGGCCAGTGGGTGACGACTTTCACGGCCGGCGCCGGCCTGATCACCAGCAACACCTTCCAGTCACCGGCGAGCGCAGCGCTGGCCGACCTGGGCCGCCTGGACGGCTCGCTCGCCGGGCAATCGGCGACCATGCGCGTCGACCGTCTGTCCTTCCATGATGCTTTTTCCGTCGGACCGACCCTGGGCATCGAGAGCGGTTATCTGTCGAACTCGGGCGTCGAACCGTATATCCGTCTGGATCGTTCGCAGCTGCGCGGTCGCAATGTGCGCATCGGCGAGATGACTTCGGCGGCGCTGGCTTCGCCGGCCGCCATCACGGCGAACTTCGACGACCTGACTTCCTGGGGGCTGGACCTGGGTGCCCGCTACTTCTTCAACGAAGGCGGCGCCGCTCGCCCGTATCTGGCCGGTTACGTTGGCGCCGAGCGCTCCGACCCGCTGTATGCGCATTTTGCGGTCAGTGGCATCTCGGCCGACGGCGGACGCCAGACGCTGCTGCCGCGTGAGACGCTGTTCAACGCCGGGGTCGAAACCGGTGTGAGCTATCAGGTGTCGGATCAGGCCGCCTTGAGATTCTCGGTCGGCGCAGACTACAGACCGGCACGCCACGAGGATTCCACCGCGTTCGAGTCCCTGGGCCTGGGGCCGGTGCGGATCGCCGATCAGCGCTGGTCGGTTCCCATCGACCTGGGCCTGACCTATCGTTTCGAGTAGCACGGGCCGTGCCAGGAGCTCTCATGAATACGCAACCCAATCAATCGCCGAACGGCGTCCTCGCGACGGCCTGGCTGTTGGCCGGGATCGTGCCTGCGGCTGCAGTCGAGGACGCTGCGCGGCCAGCGCCGACGCCGTCCTGCGGCGAGCCCAAGCCTCAGGACGCGGGGCGGGAACCTTTCGACGGGGTAGCGCATCCGTTGTCCTGATGAGTACTGTCACTGCCGCGCCCGCGTTCCATGTTCCAGAGGATTTCGAGCTGGTGGAACGGGCACGCGCGCGTGACCCGCAGGCCTTCGCCCAGATCATGCGTCGCAACAATCGACGTCTTTTCCGGTGCGCGCGGGCCATCCTGCGCGATGACAGCGAAGCCCAGGATGTGGTGCAGAGCGCCTATCTGGCAGCGTTCACCTCCCTGGACCGGTTCGCCGGCCACGCCAGCCTCTCGACCTGGCTGACGCGGATCGCAGTGAACGAAGCCTTGATGCGATTGCGGCGTCGCCGCCGCCTGGCGGGCAGCTTCGAAGACATTGACGACGAGGAGATGGTGGACGCCATGACACGCTCCGATCAATTCAATCTGCATGGCTCGGTGGGGCTGGGCGTGCCGGAGACCGAAGCGGTGCGGGTCGAGATGCGCGGCATCGTCGAGCATGCGATCGATGCGTTGCCGGAAGTATTTCGTGCTGTGTTCGTGCTGCGGGCGGTCGAGGAGCTGAGCGTCGAGGAGACGGCTGAATCGCTCGGCATTCCGGAGGCAACGGTGAAGACGCGCTTCCATCGCGCGCGCGAGCGACTGCGTGGGCATTTGGAGAAGCGTTTGGATCTCACGTTGCCCGAGGCGTTTTCGTTCGCCGGCCCTCGCTGCGAACGCGTCGTCACCGATGTGCTGCGGATTCTCGGGTTGGAGCAGCCCGACAGCACGGCAGTCGCAAGCGCCGAACCTTCCTCTGCTCGCGCCGACTCTTAGAGACAGCTGGATCTTTGCAGCCTTTGGAAACGGCCGGATCTCCGCGGCCGTATTTCCGTCATGCCCGCGCAGGCGGGCGCATCCAGTCCGGATGGATTCGCACGTGAGCCCCAGGTCGGGGGGAACCTTTCGGAGTCCTGTTTCATCCATTGGGCGCCGTTGACGCGAGAGAGCGGGTCCATTCCGGGCCGCCGTGCCGTCAATCCGAAAGAGGATGTCATGAGTGCCCTGCAATCGAATTTTCGCCGAGCCTGTGTGCTCGGTGTCGCCCTGGCGATGAGTTCGCCTGTGCTTACCTACGCCGCGCCGCATGCTCACGAGGCTGCCGCGCCGGCTGTTTCCAAAGCCGCGGCCACGCAGGATGCATTGCGTGACTTGTGGATCGGGCACGTTTTCTGGGTGCGCAACGTGGTGACCGCGACGCTTGCCGACGACACGGCGGCTGCCACCGCGGCGGAGAAGGAAGTGGTGGCCAATGCCAAGGCCATCGCCGGCGCCATCGAACCGTTCTACGGCAAGGCGGCCTCGGAGAAGTTGTTCGGACTGCTGGCCGGACATTACGGCGCCATCAAGGACTATCTGACAGCGACCAAGGCGAACCGGGTTCCGGCCCAGGAGGCGGCGCTCGGCAAGCTCACCAGCAACGCCAATGAGATCGCGGTTTTCCTGAGCGGCGCCAACCCGAATCTACCGGTCGATACGTTGCGTGGCCTGCTCACTGCGCATGGCGGGCATCACGTCCAGCAGATTCAGCAATTGCATACCAAGCAGTATGCCGAGGAAGCGCGCACCTGGGATGCGATGAAGAATCACATGTACGTGATCGCGGACGCGCTGACCAACGCCATCGCCAAGCAGTTTCCGGAGAAATTCCGCTGAGGGTCCGCCGTCGCGCGTTGCCATCGGCTATGCTCGGCTCATGACCGCCTACACCCTTTATCACAACCCGAAATGCAGCAAGAGCCGGGCAACGCTGGCTCTGCTGCAGCAGCACGGCATCGAGCCCAAGGTCGTCGAGTACCTGAAAACGCCGCCGAGCGCTGCCGAGCTCGAGTCCATCCTCGGCAAGCTCGGCATCGCGCCCGAGCAGCTGGTGCGCAAGGGCGAGGATGTCTACAAGTCCAAGTACGCCGGCCGGCAGCTCAGCGATGCGCAGTGGATCGAGGCGCTGGTCGCCGATCCGATCCTGATCGAGCGGCCCATCGTGGTCAGCGGCGGGCGCGCCGTGCTGGGGCGGCCGCCGGAAAACGTCGAACAGCTGTTGCCCTGACGATTCCAGCCCGCGCAGGCAGGCAGTCCGTCACGGCGGACGCCTGCCCACCTGCGCGGGACTGGCCATTTTCCGGTCTGCCTTGCGGCGAAGAGTCGGAAACGGCGGACGGCCGGCTACGCTTCGGGGTACGCGCCGGGCCTCCACAAATGACGTAGTCGGGTTTTCGAGGCGTTTGGGGGTAACTCAATCCGGGTAAAATGCCCCGGTCCTTTAGTTTCCCTCGGATCAGGATCGACGAGTCATGAGCATGTCATTGCGCGAGCAGTTGCTGGCGGCCGGCCTGGTAAGCAAGAAGCAGGCCAAGCAAGCCGAGCACCAACAGCGCCAGCAGCACCACCACCAGGCCAAGGGCAAAGTCGCCCCGGACAAGGATCGGCAGCGCGCAGCCCAGCAGGCCCAGGCCGCCAAGGCGGCGCGGGACCAGGAGCTGAACCGGCAGCGGCAGGAGGCGGCCGAACGCAAGGAGCGGGCGCTGCAGATCAAGCAGCTGATCGCCGAGCACCGCCTGCCCAAGCTGGAGACCGAGGACTATTTCAATTTCATCGACCGCGGCAAGGTCCGGCGCATGTCGGTCGATGCAGCGCGCCGCGAACAGATCATCCGCGGCGACGTGGTCATCGTCCGTTTCGAGGGGCGCTATGACGTGGTGCTGCCGGCCATTGCCGAACGCATTCGCGAGTGCGATGCGCGTGTCATCGTCTCATTGGGTTCGTCGCAGGGCGCCGCTGCTGCAGAGGACGATCCCTACAAGGATTACGTGGTGCCGGACGATCTGATGTGGTGAGTTGCGCTGCGCTCTGCGGCGTGGGCCGGATCGCGGCGTCTGGCGAGACGTAGCCAAGGCTCACTCGCCATCGGGCAACGCTGCCGGCCGTCGGCCGGCGACGCGTGACATCAAGAAGGACGCCGCTGCTTCTTCCAGTGATCGATGAATTCCAGGAACTCGCGCTTGTCGTAGCCGGACCTGCCGTTCTCGAAGGCGCCGGTGGACTGTGCGCTCAGCACGTTCCGATCCGGTGAGACGATCCAGAAATACGGTGCGCCGCGCGCCTGGGGCAGCTGCGAGAAGAAGAATTCGTTGTAGTTCTCGTCGCCCACGTACACCTTCATCACCACGAAGGTGTCGTTGAGCGCGGCCTCGACGTCTTCGTTGCGGGTGACGAACTTGTTCAGTGCGTAGCACCAGCGGCACCAGTCGCCGCCAGCGATGATCAGCACCAGCTTGTTCTGCGCCTGCGCCTGCGCCACCGCGTCGTGATACTGCTCGAACGGATCGGCCTTGGGATCGTAGCCCAGGTTCTTGTTCGCACTCAGCGCCGGAGCGGCGAAGGCGCCCATGAGGGCCGTTGCGAGTGTCGCGGCGAGCAGAACTTTTCTCAGCATGGTTGATCCCATCCGATCTCGAAGATGAAGCTGCGCGCGCAGCCTATCGTCGTTGATGCGCCGCGCGCATCCGTCGCGTTTTCTTACGTCGCGAACTCTTACAGTTCGACCCATCGATGGCGGATTTCATGGTGGGTGCGTGCGACCGCTGCCATCGTTTAGTCAAATTCGTGCCGCGGGTCGATCTGGATCTGCGCAGCCGATGCGCCATTAGTCGTTTTCGATCCGGCATTCGAGGAGCGCTCATCCATGAGCACGCGCGCAGCTGCGGCCTTGCGGCCCCGGCGATGAACGCGCATCATTCTCATCTGTAATCCGGTCGTATTTTGCCCGTACCGCCTCCGCTGGCAGGCGTCACGAAGTCTTTTGATTTCAAGCAGATAGTGAAGAATGGTGAGTGCTCGAAAACGCTCCGTGCTGCTGTCGCTGGCAATGATCCATGCGCTTTCATTGGCAGCAGCAAGCGCCGCGCTGGCGGCCAGTGAGGATGTCGAATACGTCACCGTCACCGCGACGCGCGCTTCCACTGCAACCAAGACCGACACGGCCCTGGTCGAAACACCGCAGGCAATCAGCGTCGTTACGGCTGCGCAATTCATCGATCGCGGCGCGCTCACCATGCAGGAGACACTGCGTTACTCGGCAGGTGTTACGAGCGAAGCGTACGGCTTGGACACGCGCTCGGATCAGCCGATGGTTCGCGGCTTCTATGCGGTTCAGTATCTGGACGGCATGACCAAGCTGTTCGGCTACAGCCTGATTCCACGCGCCGAGGTCTATACGCTCGATCGCGTCGAACTACTGCGTGGACCGTCGTCGGTGCTGTACGGCAAGGGCAACACGGGCGGTGTCACCAACATGGTGAGCAAGCGTCCGCTGTTTCATGCGAGCAGCGAGGTCGGCGTGCAGTTCGGCTCGTACGATCGCCAGCAGGCGCAATTCGACATCACCGGTCCGCTCGGCGAATCGTTCGCAGGCCGGCTGGTTGCGTTGGCGCGCGACAGCGACATGCAGACCAACGAGATTTCCGATGATCGACGCGTGCTCGCGCCTTCGCTTACGTGGCGGGCGGGCGAACGCACCACGGTGACGCTGCTCGGCCTGTTCCAGGACGACGAGACGGCGTCGAGTCAGCAGTTCCTGCCGGTCGTAGCGACTTTGCACGCGCCCCGCGGCCGCCGCATCGCAGACGAGACCTTCCTGGGCGAACCGGATTTCGACAAGCTCGATACGCGCCAGAGCGCGGGCACACTGCTGGTGGAGCATGACTTTTCCGATGCGCTCAGGCTCAACGTGAACCTGCGCTACGTGGATGCGAATACCCAGTTCAACGAGATCTATCCGGACGTGTATTCGAATCCGGCCGATCCGTTCATCGACGCGCAGCGTCGCATGGTCGATCGCAGTGCCTATTCGATCCGTTCGCGCACCAGCTTTTTCACCAACGACAACAACCTGCAGCTCGATTTCACCACCGGCGCGCTGACGCACCGGCTGCTCGGCGGCATCGACTACCAGAGCTTCCGCGAAAGCTCGGAAACCGGCTTCGGCAGCGTGGCGCCGATCGACATCTATGCACCGGTGTACGGCAATTACACGGCGCCGCAGTTCGGCGACACCCAGCGTCAGCATCAGGAACAGTTCGGCGTGTACGTGCAGGACCAGCTCCGCTACGGCGAACGCACCAATCTGATCTTCGGCGTGCGACGCGACCGCGCCACCTCCGAGGTCACCGCTTCGGACGAGCAGGTGGACTATGCGACCACGGTCCGCGTCGGTGCGATCGTCGATGTCGGCGCGGGCTTCTCGCCTTACGTGAGCTACTCGGAATCGTTCCTGCCGCTGGTCGGCCTGGATGTCTACGGCCAGCCGTTCATTCCCCAGCGCGGCAGCCAGTACGAAGCCGGCGTCAAATGGCAGCCGCGCGCCGGTACGCTGATCACGCTGGCGGGCTTCGACATCACCGAAAAGAACCGCCAGACCAACGATCCGGACAACGTGTTGAACACGATCCAGACCGGCGAGGTCAAGTCCAGGGGCGTCGAGCTCGAGGCCTCGCACGAGTTGATGCAGGGCTTGAACGTGACCGCCGCCTATAGCTATGTCGACGCCAAGGTCACGCGCAGCACTTTCGCTCCCGAAGTGGACCGGCAGCTCAGCGATGTGCCGAAGGAGCAGGCTTCGCTGTGGGCGGTGCAGACCTTGCCGTTCGACAACGACTGGTCGCTGCGCGTGGGCGCCGGCGTGCGCTACGTGGGCTCCACCGTGTCGATTGCCGACGGCGGCTCGCTGACCACACCCAGCTACACGCTGGCCGACGCCCTGGTGTCGTTGCAGTCGCAGCGCTGGAGCGTGACGGCGAACGCGACCAATGTTTTCGACAAACGCTACTACGCGCCGTGCCGCGCCTTCGGCGATTGCTTCACCGGCAACCGTCGTTCGGTCCTGGGCACGGTCAGCTATCGCTTCTGAGGGAGTGAAACCATGCTGAGTGCGCCGGCCATCCGCAACTGGTACTGGGTCCACAAGTGGACCAGCCTGATCTGCACGCTGTTCCTGCTGATGCTGTGCATCACCGGCCTGCCGCTCATCTTCTATCACGAGATCGATCATGCGACCGGCAACTCGGTGGATCCGCCGGAGCTGCCCGGGGTGACCAGCACCGCCAGCCTCGACCGGATCGTCGAGGCGGCGCGCGCCAAGCGGCCCGACGATGTCGTGCAGTTCGTCTCGCGCGATCCCGAGGAGCCGAACGCCTGGTTCGTCTCGATGGGCGAGACCGCGAATGCGCCGCTGGCTTCCGCCTTCTATACCTTCGATGCGCGCACCGGCGAGTTCCTGCACGAGTATCCGCTGAACGAGGGCGTGATGAACTTCCTGTTCCGGCTGCACTACGACATGTTCGCCGGCCTGCCGGGCACGCTGTTCCTCGGCTTCATGGGGTTGCTGCTGGCCGCCTCGCTGGTATCGGGCGCGGTGGTCTACGGTCCGTTCATGCGCAAGCTGCCGTTCGGCTCGGTGCGGCATGAGCGCTCCGCGCGCATCAAGTGGCTGGACCTGCACAACCTGCTCGGCATCGCCACGCTGATCTGGCTGTTCACCGTGGGCGTCACCGGCGTGATCAACGAGCTGTCGACGCCGATGTTCGCCTACTGGCAGAAAACCGACGTCGCCCAGTTGCTGGCGGCCTACAAGAACGCCGCAG
>Ga0182747_1000766_pt1 | contig 27502 bp, 20 predicted proteins | sample eDN3rd30CBELigBY_FD_128526 | JGI IMG/M metagenome (GOLD analysis project Ga0182747, IMG submission 128526) | Enriched backyard soil microbial communities from Emeryville, California, USA - eDNA 3rd pass 30_C BE-Lig BY (version 2) (version 2) | ecosystem: Environmental > Terrestrial > Soil >... | reverse complement strand
TGGTTCATCCTGTGGCGCGGCGGCGAGGCAATCGGTGCCTGCGCGATCTTTCCGGCAGTCGGGACCGGATGGCCCTTCTACAGCTACCGGCGCGATAAGGTCCGCGCCGTGTCGCAGGCGCTGGGCCGCTCGATCACGCTGGAAACCCTGTCTCCCAGCAATCATTTCGACGGGGTTGCCGAAGTCGGCGGGCTGATCGTGCTGCCGGCCGAGCGCGGCGGCGGCGCCGGGCGGATCGCTGCGCGCAGCCGCTATCTGTTCCTTGCCGAGCATCGCGGCTGGTTTCCGGACCGGGTGATGGCCGAACTGCGCGGTCACCAGGATGCGGATGGCGTGTCGCCGGTGTGGGAGGCGCTCGGGCGCCCCTTCTACGCGATGGATTTCGACGCGGCCGATGCGTTCGGCGCGCGCCACGGCAACCAGTTCATCGCCGAACTCGGCCCGCGCTTTCCGATCTATGCCGACCTCCTGTCCCCCGCCGCGCGCGCCGCGCTGGGTCGGCCCCATGCGCAAAGCCGCCCCGCCTACGACATGCTTCTGGCCGAAGGGTTCCGCGACGACGGCTATATCGACATTTTCGACGGCGGCCCCCAGGTCTCGGCCGAGATCGACGATCTGGCCGCGGTGCGCGATTGCCGGATCGAGACGCTGGTCGCGACCGATGCGATGCCGGACGAAACCGCCGCCCTGCTTTCGGTGGGCCGAGGTCTAGGCTTTCGCTCTACGCGCGGCGGTGTCGCGCGCCGTGACGGCGGGATCGCGATCGATGCCGTCGCGGTGGAGCGGCTAGGGGCGTGCGTTGGCGACCGCGTTCGCTGGGTGGCCTTCTAGAGTCGCCTGCAACCACTGCGCCGCTTCGTCGAGCGCGCAGTCGGCGATCGCCGCCACTGAAACCGCTTCCAGAAAGCTGTGCGAGGCGCCGGGATAGAGGGCGCGGCGCACCGCAACGCCCGCCTCTTTCAGGCGCTGAGCCATCTCCATATTCTCGTCGCTCAGCACGTCGCATCCGGCGATGCACAGAAAGGCGGGCGGCAGCGCGCCGAGCTCCGCGCGGATGGGTGCGGCTCGTGGTGGTGCCGGACCGTCGCTGCCCAGATAATTGCGCCAGAAGCCCCGCATCTCGTCGCGTCCGAGCATATAGGAAGCGCCGTCATAGCGGCGGTGCGACAGCCGGTTGCAGCGGTCGTCATAGGCGCCATAGTTGAGGAGCAGCGCCTGGATCAGGTTGCCCTCGCCGGCGTCGCGCCGGTCGATCGCCGCCGACAACGCGAGGTTCGCTCCCGCCGAATCGCCACCGATCGCGATCCGGCCGGGATCGACGCCGACCACGGCGCCATAGTCACGCAGCCAGGCGATCGCTGACGCCGTTTCGTCGAGCGCGCGGGGGAAGGGCGCTTCGGGCGACAGGCTGTAGTCGATGCCGGCGACGCGAAATCCTGTGCGCTGGGCATATTCGCGCATCAACCGATCGTGGGTGGCGATGCTGAACAGGGTCCAGCCGCCGCCGTGCAGATAGGCCAGCACCGGCCCCGCAGCGGTCGCGGCGGCCGGCGTGTAGAGGCGCACGCGCACGCTGCCCTTCGCATGCGGCACCGCGATATCGTCGACCTGCGCCATGACCGGACCGCCGGCCGCCCAAGGCGCGCGCACCCGTTCGGCGATCGCGCGCGCCTCCGCCATGCCGACCGACGCGAGCGGCGGATGCTGCGCCCAGCCGGCCTGCATCGATTCGATGAATTGACGGATCGCGGGATCGAGATCGTCGGGTCTCGGCATATCGTCTCCCTGGTGATCGGCGCAGCGCAGGGTGCGGACCCTAGAGAGGGCAGGCTGAGCGGACGATGCCCGGCAGGTCATTTATCTGCGCTGCCGGGCCATCCGGAGCATATCATGCTGTTAAGCGGGCGCCTTCGCCGTCTATTCGGGACGGAGAAGGGAGGGCCCATGATACGCGCGCGGATTCGATCCATCCATCGCTGGGCGAGCATCGCGATGCTGGGCTTCTGGCTGGTTCAGGCGCTTACCGGCCTGCTGTTGGTATTTCAGTGGGAGCTCGACGACGCCACGGTCGCGGGGCCGCGCGTGCCCACCGATATCGTGGCGATCGATACCCGGCTGACCGGACTGGTTGCGGCTGATCCGGATTGGAAGATCCGGTCGTTCAACACCAGCGGCAGCGGCCTCGACCGTTATGATATCAATCTGGACGATGGCGGACGGCGCTGGACGCTGCGCGTCGACGGCGCGGGGCGGGTGCTGCGCCGCCACGGGCCCGGCGACGGCGTCCACAAGGGCGGCCTGTTCGACGTCGCCTATGACATTCACGAAAGCCTGCTGGCGGGCGACGCTGGAATGTGGATCGTCGGGATCAGCGGTCTGCTCCTGCTGTCCAACATCCTCCTCGGGCTTTGCCTGGCGTGGCCGGGGCGGACATGGGCGCGCTGGCGCAGGGCGCTACGCCCCCCCGCGACGCTACGCGGCCCGGCGCGGCCCTATGGCTGGCACCGCGCGATCGGGTTGGTCATGGCGATCCCGGCCTTCCTCACGATCGGCTGCGGCACCGCTTTGATCTTTCTCGCCGGTATCGAGGCGGCGGTGGGGATCGAGCGATATGAGCCATCGGCCCCGACGCTGGCGACGGGACAGGCCCCGATCGCGATGTCGGCGGCAGTGGCGCGCGCGCGGGGGCTCTATCCGCACGCGACCCTGACCCGGATCGACTATCCGGCCGCCAATGCGCCCTACTATGGTGTGCAGTTCCGGCAGCCGGGCGAGGCGGCGCTGATCTTCGGGTCGACGATCGTCTATGTGTCGGCGGCGGACGGCCGCGTGGTCGGCGTGGTCGATCCATATGCGATGCCGCTGCGCGAGCGGGCGCTCGACCTGCTCTATCCCATCCACACCGGCGAGGCCGGCGGGCTGGCGGGGCGGGTCGCGATCGTCGCGATCGGACTCTGGCTGACCGCGATGATCCTGCTCGGCTTCTGGCTCTGGCGATCGCGCCGCCATGTCCGGAAAGCCTCCTCGCACGGCAGGATGGCACAGGCAGACCAATCGGAGATCGGATGATGGAGGACGGCACGACCGCGAACCGGCGCCCGCTCAAGGCGCGCCATGTCAGCATGATCTCGATCGGCGGGATCATCGGGTCGGGATTGTTCGTCGGCAGCAGCGCCGCGATCGCCGCGACCGGCCCGGCGATCGTCGTCAGCTATGCCATCGCCGGCGTCCTCATCCTGCTGGTGATGCGGATGCTCGCCGACATGGCGCTCGCGGCGCCGGGCGCGGGATCGTTCACCGAACATATCCGCATCAGCCTCGGCGACGGCGCGGGCTTCGTCGCCGGCTGGCTCTACTGGATATTCTGGGCGCTGGCGATCGCGTTGGAGGGGCTGGCCGGCGCCAGCATCATCGTCACCTGGCTGCCGAACGCGGAGGCGTGGCAGGTCGGGCTGCTGCTCGTCGCTGCGATGACCGCGCTCAACCTCCTGTCTGTTCGCGCCTTCGGCGAATCCGAATTCTGGCTGTCGGGGATCAAGGTGGCCGCGATCATCCTGTTCATTGGCGTCGCGGCGTTCGCGGTCGGCAGGGGCATGCTCGGCGGCGGCGGCATCCCCGCGCCCCTCTATGCCCATGGCGGCTTCGCGCCCTTCGGCGCGGCATCGGTTTTTTCGGGCGTGACCGCGGTGATCCTGGCGCTGGTCGGAGCGGAGATCATCACTATCGCCGCCGCCGACGCGCACGAGCCTGGGCCGGTGATCGCGCGGCTGACGACGACGCTGATCATCCGCGTGGCGCTCTTCTATCTGCTGTCGATGCTGCTGATCGTCGCGATCGTGCCGTGGACCCAGATTCGTCCCGGCGCGTCGCCCTTCGCCATGGCGCTCGCCGCCGTCGGCGCGCCCGGCGTGTCGCTGGTCATGAACGCCGTGATCATCGTTGCGGTGCTGTCGTGCATGAATTCGGGCGTCTATGTCTGCTCGCGCGTGCTGATGGCGCTCGCCGCGAAGGGCGAGGCGCCGGCATTCTTCGGCAAGGCAGGAACGCGCGGCGTTCCGGTGCGCGCGATCCTCGCCGGGTCGGGCGCCGCAGCGCTGGCGGTACTGGCGTCGGTCCTGTCGGCCGAGCGGCTGTTCGCGATGCTGGTCAACGCGACCGGCATGGTGATGCTGATCGTCTATCTGATGCTCGTCCTCGCGCATATGGGATTCGTCCGCCGCGGCGGCGAAAGCCGGTTGCCGCGCGCGACCGGGCCGGTCGTGATCGCAGCGATGGTGGGGGTGATCGCGTCGATGCTGGCGACGCCCGGCCTCGCCTCGCAGGCTTGGGCCGGGCTGACCACCACGGCGCTGCTCGCGCTCGTCCATCTGATCCTGCGCCGTCGCAAGCCCTCCGCTGCGACTGGCTGAGCCGTGTGGTTCATGATGTTTGATATTTTACATATATTGCCATTGACTGTATTTATGTCATATGTCTAATGACATCGAAGCGAACGGGCATGAGCGACAGGCCGGAGACATTATGGACAATCTGACCGCGCCGAACCTGTCGGACTGGCCGGATCCGGTGGAATGGGTCAACCCGTCCGGACGTTCGCCCGTCATTCTGCTGTGCGAACATGCGTCGAACCATATTCCAGCCTGTTACAACGGGCTGGGGCTGGGTCCGGCCGACCTCGATCGTCATATCGCCTGGGACATCGGCGCCGCGGCGGTTACCCGCCGGCTGTCTGCGCTGCTCGACGCCCCCGCCCTGCTCGGCACCTATTCGCGCCTGCTGATCGATCTCAATCGCCCGCCCGAAGGGGAAGGGTCGATCGTCGCCTGGTCGGAAGGAACGCCCATCCCGGCGAACGACGGTCTGGACGCGGTCGAGCGCGCGCTGCGGCAGGCGCGGATCTTCACGCCTTATCAGAACGCGATCGGTGCGCTGATCGATGCGCAGGTCGCCGCCGGATCGCCTGCCATCCTGGTCGCGATCCACAGTTTCAATCCGGTGTTTCTGGGCCATGCCCGGCCCTGGCACGCCGGCATCCTGTTCGGCCGCGCGGCGGCGCTGGGCGAGCGGCTGGTCGCGCGACTGGCCGCGGATGCGTCGCTCCATATCGGCGTCAACCAGCCTTATTCGGTCAGTCGGCAGGAGGATTATGCGATACTGGTCCACGGCGACGACCGCGGCATCCCCGCCGTGCTGATCGAAATCCGCAACGACGAACTGGCGGACGACGCGCAGATCGACGCGTGGGCGCGGCGCCTGGCGGCGATCCTTGCCCCCGAAGCGGCCGCGCCGTGAAACGCGCGGTTCGCCTGCCCCTGACGCCTATCGCGTCATCCCGCAACATGCCTTATCGTCGACCGCATGGCCTTTCGGACGAAAGGGCCGTGGCGCCTGTCGCGTCGCGGCGGGACGAGCTTTAGGGAAAAGGGCGCTATGGCGAACGACACGCAAAAGACCGAACGGATGCCGATCCGCGATATGCTGGGCAGCAGCGACGTCAGCCTGACAAGGTCGGAATCCCGCATCGTCCAGCTGCTGCTCGCCGACTATCCGGTGGCCGGGCTCGGCAGCGCGTCGAGCCTTGCCAAGCGCGCAGGCGTCAGCGACCCGACCGTGGCGCGTTTCGTCACCAAATTCGGGTTCGAGAATTTCGCCGCTTTCCAGGCCGCCCTGCTCGAGGATGTCGAGGCGCGGCTGCGATCGCCGCTGATGATGCTGGAAACCAAGCAGGCGGGGGACGAGCATGATGCGATCGTCAATCGCTACATGGCGTCGGTCACCCAGAAGCTGCGCGACGCGACCGAGGCGGCGGTGCCCGAACCCTATGACCGCGCGGTCGACCTGATCATGGGGGCCAAGGGCGGCGTGACGCTGGTCGGCGGCCGCTTCAGCCGGCACGTCGCCGGGATGCTGGCGGGCTATCTGCTGCAATTGCGCTCGGACGTGCATTCGATATCGCCGCTGACGCTCGAAAGCTTCGACCGGCTGGTCGATATCAGCCGGCGCGACACGCTGATCGTGTTCGATTATCGCCGCTACCAGACCGACGTCGTCGAATTCGCGCGCCAGGCCGAAGCGCGCGGCGCGCACGTCATCCTGTTCACCGATCCGTGGATGTCCCCCGTCGCCGAGTTCGCCGATGTCGTCATCATCGCCTCGGTCGAGGTCGATTCGCCCTATGATTCGCTGGCCCCCGCCGTGGCGCAGATGGAGGCGCTCGTCGCCCATGCCGTCGTGCGCGAAAAGCGCGTGATGGAACGGCGCGTCGCCGATCTCGAAAAGCTGCGCAGCGCCAATGCCGTAACCGTGGATGAACCCGCCCCATGACGATCCTGCGTCCCGCCATTCGCCGCGACGACCCCTATCCGCCGTCGGCGACCGCCCTGCTGCTGGTCGACATGCAGCGGATATGGCTCGAACCGGGGCGCAATCCGGGGCACCCCGACTGGGACGCAGACCATCCCTTTCACCGCGACGTCGCCGCGCGGGCCATCCCCAACCAGGCCCGCCTGCTCGCGGCCGCGCGCGCCGGCGGGATCGAGGTGATCCACACGATCATCCGCAGCCTCACCCGCGACGGGCGCGACCGATCGCTCGACCACAAGATGACGCCGCTGCACGTGGGGCCCGACGATCCGCTGGCGCTTCCGGTGCCCGAGCTCGCGGTGGGCGAGGACGAGATATTGCTGCCCAAGACCTCGTCGGGCGTCTTCAACTCGACCAATATCGACTATGTGCTGCGCAACCTAGGCGTCACCCATCTCGTCGTCGCCGGGATCATGACCGACCAGTGCGTCGACATGGCGGTGCGCGACGCCGCCGACCGCGGCTTTGTCGTCACCTGCGTCGGCGACGCCTGCGCCGCGACGACGGCCGACCGTCACAACCATGCGCTGGCGGCGTTCGGCGGCTATTGCTGGGTTGCCGATACCGATGCGGTGGAGGCGCGCTTCCAGGCGATGCGCGCGGTATGACGATGGCGCTGACCGGAATCGTCACCACCGATCTCGCCGCGATCACGCGCGGCCGCTGGGTGCCCGCCGCGCGCTATGAGGCGGGCGACGACGGCGGGATCGGCTGGCTGCCCGCCAATCTGTCGCTGACCCCCTTCGGCGGCATCGCTACCCCCAATCCGTGGGGATCGACGGGCGACCTGCGCGTCGTCGCCGACCGCGCGGCGCGCTATCGCACCGGCGCCACCGGTTCGGCGACACCGTTCGACATCGTCATGGGCGACATCGTCGAGCTCGACGGCACGCCGTGGCGCTGTTGCCCGCGCACCCTGCTGCGCGATGCTGTGGCTGCCCTGCAGGCCGAAACCGGCCTGACGCTGCGCATCGCGATCGAGCAGGAGTTCCAGATCTTCGGCGCCGGCTTTCCCGCCGCCCATCCGCTCTCGGTCGCGGCGCTGCGCCGCGCCGATCCCTTCGCGCCGCAGCTGATGGCGGCGCTCGCGGAGGCGGGGGTCGATCCCGAGGTCGTGCTCGCCGAGTTCGGCACCGACCAGTTCGAGGTGACCTGCTCGCCCGCCGACCCGGTCGCTGCCGCTGACCGCGCCATAGCGATCCGTGAGATCGTGCGCGAGATCGCGGGAGTTCGCGGCTGGCAGGTGAGCTTCGCGCCGAAGACCGCGGTCGACGCGGTCGGCAATGGCGTCCACATCCACTTCAGCCTGACCGATGCCGATGGCCGCCCCGCCGGCTACGACGGTGGGCAGCCGGGCGGCCTGTCGCCGCGGGGCGCGGCGTTCTGCGCCGGCATCCTGCGCCATCTCCCTGCGCTGACGATGTTCAGCGCACCCAGCGTCGCCTCCTATTACCGGCTGCGACCCCAGGGTTGGAGCGCGTCGTGGACCTGGCTTGCCGATCGCGACCGCGAGGCGACGTTGCGCGTCTGCCCGACCACCACGATCGATGGGCGCGATCCCGCGCGCCAGCACAATATCGAATATCGCGCTGCCGACGCGACCGCCAATCCCTATGTCGCGATCGCCGCGCTGATCCGCGCCGGGCTGGGCGGACTAGCCGACCGCCTGCCGCCGCCGCCGGTCGTCGTCGACCACCCCGACACGCTCGATTCCGCCGCCTGCGCCGCGCTGAACCTGCGCCGTCTGCCTGAAACGCTCGACGACGCGATCGCTGCGTGGCAGGCGGACCTGGCGGCGCACGGCTGGTTCCCGCCGGACTTCGCCGAAACATGGCTGGGGGTTCGCCGGGCGGAACTTGCGCGGCTCGCCGGTCTCTCTCCCGACGAGGCGTGCCAGCTCTACCGCGACCTCTATTGACCGCCGAAGATCAGCCGCGCAGCGACCGCTTCATCAGGTGGAGCGTCTCGCCATCATGATCGACAACCCGATAAGTGCGATAGCCGATGCGGTAATAGAGCGAGTCGTCCCCCGCCGCTGAGGCGAGAAACAACGCGGGAAAGCCCAGTACCATCGCCTGTCCCGCGACATGGCTGCACAAGCGCGCAGCAACGCCCGCACCGCGCGCTTCGGCGGGAACATAGACATTGCAGAGCCAGGGGCCGACGCCGGGGTCCCAATCGACGCTGTCGCACGTGCGCAGGCTGGCGACGCCCACGGGGGTCGATCCATCGAGCGCGACATAGCTGCGCGGCAGCGTCGCGGCCTCGTCCTCGGTGAAGCGCGCCCGCGTTTCGGCGAGGGTGCGCCCGCTGAAGCCGCCCCATTCGGCGTCGATCCAACCGGCGACGACATCGATCGCGGCCGGATGGTCGAGCAGGCGCGCGATGCGAAGATCCGTCACCTCGCTCATTCGGTGATGATCTGGACCGACTTTAGCCGCTGATAGGCACGCATACCCTGCTGTCCGCCCAGCACGCCGTGGCCCGACCCCCCGAAGGGCTCGGCCGGCATCAGCTGCAGCGGCGCACCCGGCGCGGCGCTGGTGCGGATGTCGATCCGTCCGGCGTCGATGTCGCGCGCCATGCGCCGTGCGCGCCCGATGTCGCGGGTCCACAGCGTCGCGGCGAGCCCGTGCGGCGTGTCGTTGGCGATCCGCACCGCCTCGGCCTCGTCGCCGAACGGAATCAGCGCGATCAGCGGGCCGAAAATCTCCTCGCGCGCGACCCGCATCGTACCCGACGCGGCGGCGAAGATGCCCGGCGCGACGAAATAGCCGCGGTCGGGCAGTGTCCCGCCGGTCGCTATCGGCCGATGATCCGCCTTTTCGTCCGCGCCGATGTCGAGATAGGATTGCACCCGGTCGCGCTGCGCGCGGCTCGCGAGTGGGCCGTAACTGACCGATGGGTCGAGCGGATCGCCCGCGGCGAACAGTCGTGCTGTCGCCTCGCGCACCCGGTCGATCAGCGCGTCGCCGCTGCCGCGCTCGACCAGCAGGCGGGTGCGCGCGACGCAGATCTGGCCCGAATTGGCAAAGGCCGATGCGGCGATCGAGTCGGCCAGCCCATCGAGGTCCACGGCGTCGGCGAAGACGATCTGCGGCGACTTCCCGCCGCCCTCCAGCATCACCGGCTTGCCGTTCGATTGGCCCGCAGCGACCATGATCCGCCGCCCCGTCGCCGCCGATCCGACGAAGCCGATCTGATCGACGTCGTTGTGACCGGCCAGCGCTGCGCCGGCTTCTCCGCCGCCTGCCACCGCGTTGATCACGCCGGCGGGCAGCCCGGCTTCGGCCGCGATTCGCGCCAGCGCGAGCACCGATGAGGGCGCGACCGGCGACGGTTTGGCGACCACTGTATTACCCGCCGCGATGGCCGGGGCGATCGCCGAGACCGCGACCAGCAAGGGAAAGTTCCACGACGATATGATGCCGACCACGCCGCGCGGCTCGTACCAGTTCATGGCCCATATATTTGCGGCGTCGGCGTGGGCGACCTCGCCGCGTGGCTGCGCGATCGCAGCGGCGTAATAGCGGGTGAAGCGTATCGCCTCGTCGACCGCAGCGAGCGCGCTGCTGATCGGCATGCCCATTTCGAGGCAGTCCATCAGCGCCAGTTCGTCGCGCTGCGCGAGCATGGCGCCGGCCAGCGCCTCGAGATGCGCCTGCCGCGCCTCGGGTGCGATCGACCGCCAGCTGCCCGCGAAGCCGCTCCGCGCCGCGGCGACCGCGCGGTCGATATCCTCGGCATTGCCGTCGACCATCGTCGCCAGCGGCTGCTCGGTCGACGGACAGACGGTGGTGAAGCTAGCCCGCGATCGCGACGGGCCGACGTCGCCGCCGATGAAAGGGCGGCCATCGAAGGTGATCGCGCGGGCGGCCGCGTGCCAGTCGGTCGTCACGACAGGATGCTCTGATCGCTGAGATCCTTCGCTCCGCGCGTCACGCTGGCCGATGCGGCGAGGCATGGTCCGAGCGGCACGTCCGCCAAGGCTTCGACGATATGGTACAAGGTCGGCAACTCCTCCCAGCTCGATCGCCGCCAGTCGAGAGTCGCGGAGGCGGCGGCCTGCGTGTGTTCGATCCGCAGATGCCCACCGGTGGCGGGGGTCAGCACGGCATATTCGGCGTCGGCGATCCCCGGCGCGCCGGTACGCGGAACATATTTATAGTGAAGCAGACCCTGCGAGGGCTCCGCGGGTGCCGCCGCCGGTGCTCCTGCGCCCAGCCCCTCGAGCCGGAGCGCCGCGAAGCCGCAGCCGTCCCAACTCGCGCGGCACAGCAGCCGGCCGGGAGTCTCCATCGGCGGCGGCAGGTCGCAATAGAGTTTCGAGAATCCCAGCTCCTCGCGTCCGCTGATGATAGGATCGGCCATATTTTCCCACAGCACGAGCATCAGGTCGCCCGCGACCGGGCCATCGGCACCCGCATAGACGGCGGGAATGGTCACCCCGAAAGTGTTGTATCCGCGTCCCGCGAGCCATGCGATTTCGGACATGTAGCAAAAGGTCGCGTGCAGTTCGCCGCGCGCGACCCGAAACCCCGGCGGCATGAACGCCGCCAGCCGGTCGGCGGGCGCGGCGAAGGCGGCGTGGACGATGTGCTGACGCGGATCGTCGCGGCACGCATAGTGCTCCCCCGCCGGACCCTGGCGAGGGCCGGGCATCGGGCCGAAATGGGTCGGCATGCGGTAGCGCATCGCGGGCAGGAAGGCGTAGGACATGGGTGCTCCCCGGCTGAATCCGACGCTATCATTCCTCGCGCCAGCACTAATGTCAAATAATAATCATAGACGTCCATTATAATTATAATGTAAGATTATAAACACCGGGCCAAGGGCGAGCCCGACCAAGGGGAGATGCTCGATGCGCAAAAGAACCGGCCTCGCTATGATTCTCGGCTTGTGGATGCTTGGCGAAACATCCGCGCTGGCCGCCGGTTCGCCGCATTACAGCGCTGAAATCCGCAGGACCGGCTTTGGCGTTCCCCATATCAAGGCAGCGGACGAGGGCAGCCTGGGCTTCGGCCTCGGCTATGCCTATGCGCAGGATAATTTCTGCATGTTCGCCGAGGAAATGGTGACGGTGGCGGGCGAGCGCTCGCGCTATTTCGCACCCGAGGCGACCGGTGGGCCCGATATCGATTCGGGCTCGATCCGGGCCGACAACCGGACCTCGGACTATTATTTCCGGCTGGTCAACACCCCCGCCGAGGTGGCGGCGGCGTGGCGCGAACAGCCAGAGGCGGTGAAGGCGCGGGTGGCGGGCTATGTCGCGGGCTTCAACCGCTACCTCGCCGACACCGGCCTCGCCGCGCTGCCTGCCGCCTGCCGGTCGAAGCCGTGGGTGCGTCCGCTGACGACCGACGACATCATGCGGCTGATGCGGCGCTACGCGCTGGAGGGAAGCTCGCTGCAGTTCGTCAAGGAACTGGTCGGCGCGAAGCCGCCCGCGCCCGGTGCGTCGGCGCCGCATGCCGCGGCCGATTTCAGCACTCTCGCGCGGCGAGTGGCGTCCTATGGCATCGGCAGCAACGCGGTCGCGCTGGGCAAGGATGCGACCAGCGACGGGCGTGGGCTGCTGCTCGGCAATCCGCACTATCCCTGGCAGGGTATCCTGCGCTTCTATCAGTTCCACCTGACCATGCCGGGCAAGCTCGACGTGATGGGCGCGGCGCTTGCCGGGCTGCCGGTGGTCAATATCGGCTTCACCCGCGATTTCGCGTGGAGCCACACGGTCAACACCTCGGCGCATTTCACCCTGCATGCGCTCGAACTCGATCCCGCCGATCCGACCCGCTATCGCGTCGGCGACCGCTGGCTGACGATGGAAAAGAAAGGCGTTTCGATCACGGTCGGCGACAAGGCCGAAAGCCATGATTTCTGGCAGACCCTCTATGGCCCCGTCGTCGCGAAGCCCGGCGCGTTCGAATGGAGCGCGACCAGAGCCTATGCGCTGGGCGACGCCAACGCCGGCAACAACCGCATGATCGAGATGTGGCATGCGATGGACAGCGCGCCGACGCTCGAGGTCTTTGCGGACCGCGTCCAGTCGGTGCTCGGCCTGCCCTGGGTCAACACCATCGCCGCCGACCGCGATGGCCGCGCGCTCTATCTTGGGGTGACCGTCGTTCCCAATGTCCCCGCCGCCAAGCAGGCGCGCTGCGTCGCCGAACCCTATCGCGCGCTGGTGGCGGAGGGAGTGATGGTGCTCGACGGCAGCGACCCCGACTGCGCGTGGGACGAGGTGCCCGGTTCGCGCCAGAAGGGCGTGGTTCCGGGCGACCGGCTGCCCGTGCTGTGGCGCAGCGATTATGTGCAGAATTCCAACGACAGCGCCTGGCTGACCAACGCCAAGGCGCCGCTCACCGGCTACCCTGACATCGTCAGCGCCGAGGATGTCGCGCAGGGCGGCCGCACTCGGATGGGGATCGAGCAGATCGACGCGCGGCTCGCGGGCGCCGACGGGCGTCCCGGCGATCGCTTCGACGCGCAGTCGCTGCACGACATCGCGTTCAGCAACCGCGTCTTCTATGGCGGACTGCTCCGGGACGACATCCAGCGATTGTGCGCCGAGCCGGGCTCTGTGACCATCGAAGGCGAGACCATCGACCTCGCCGCCGCCTGCGCGATCCTGACCGCGTGGGATGGCACGACCAATCCGGCGAGCGTCGGCTATCCGCTGTTCGCGGCATGGTGGAACCCGCTGGAGTTTCAGCGCGACATCTGGGCGGCGCCGTTCGATCCGCGCCATCCGGTGACGACGCCGCACAGCCTGAAACTGGGCGACCCCGCAGTCCGCACACGGCTGCGCGAGGCGCTCGGCAAGGCGGTGGTGGCGCAGCGCAAGGACGGGATCGACTGGACCCGTCCGTGGGGCGATATCCAGTATGTCGACACCCGCACCGGACCCGTGTCGGTGCCCGGTGGCGCGGGGGGCGATGTCTACAACAGCATGTACAGCGTGCTGGCACCGGGCGGCGGCCATATGGTGCCGACGCTGGGCAGCAGCTATATCCAGATCGTGGGTTTCGACGACGACGGCCCGGTGGCGAAGGCTCTGCTCGCCTATTCGATCGCGTCCGATCCCGCCTCGCCCCATTCGGACGACCAGGCCGCGAGCTTCGCGGTGGGCGAGCTGAAGCCGCAGCCCTTTACCGACGCCCAGATCGAGGCCGACCCCGCCTATCGCACGATGACGGTCGCGCAATGAAGGTCACGCGCCGCGCCCTGATCGGCGGTGCGCTTGGCGCGGGCGCGGCGCTTGCCGCCAGAAGCGCGCGCGCCGCGCCCGCGACGGGCGATGACCTCGACCGCTGGTTCCGCGACCGGCTGGCCGCAGAGGGGCTGCCGGGCGGGGCGGCCGCTATCGTGCGCCCCGACCAGCCGCCGCGCCTGTTGGCGGCCGGCCATGCCAGCCTGCCTTTCGGGGTGGCGGTGGGTCCCGAAACGCTGTTCCATATCGGGTCGGTCGGCAAGCATATCACCGCCGCAGCCGTCCTGCGCTTGGTCGACGCCGGACGCGTGGACCTCGACGCGGGCATCGGCCGCTATGTCACGGGGCTCCCGCAGAGCTGGCAGGCGGCGCCGGTTGCCACGCTTCTCAATCACAGCAGCGGCATTCCCGACTGGGATGAAATCGTCTGGGATCGTCCGTGGACCCGCGCCGACGTGCTCGCCTGGGCCGACGGCCGCCCGCTCGATTTCGAGCCCAGGGCGGCCTGGCGCTATTCCAATGCCGCCTTCACCCTGCTCGGCTATCTGATCGAGGATGTGACGGGCGCGCCCTACGCCGCAAGCATCGACGCCATGTTCCGCACCGCGGGTCTTGCCGATGCGCGGGTCGACGACGGAGAGGCGGTGATCGCCGGGCGCGCGGAGTCTTATACGCTCGTGGAAGGGGCGATCCGCCATGCAACGCCGATGTCGTCGACCATATCGTCGGTCGCGGCGGGCGGGGTGCTGATGTCGGCGCGCGACGTGCCGGCCTGGTCAGCCGCGCTATGGAACGGCACCCTGCTATCGGCCGCTTCGATGCGGCGAATGCGGACGCCGACGCGGCTGAACGGCGGGCGGCCCTGCTATTACAACATGGGCTGGGTCATCGATCGCCTGCCCGGCCGCGCGCCCTATCTGTGGCACACCGGCAGCGTATCCGGGTTCCGCGCTTGCCATTACCACGATCCTGCAAGCGGCTTGACGATGATGATGTTCGTGAACGTCGACAGCGACGCGATCGGGGCGATCGGCCTCAACCTCGTCGAGCAGGTCGCGCCGGGCGGCACCCCCGCCTCGCTGCCCGTGATCACCGACCACATGCCCGAGCGCACCGCACTGTTCGGCGCCCTGATGCGCCGCGAGCATCCGGTCGATCCAGCGCTGTTTGCGCCCGAAATGCGCGTGCTGGTCGAAAGGCTGGGCGCGGCCGCGCTCGACAATTACAGCGAAGACACCCCGCCGCTGTCCGCGGTCGATCCGGTGCAGGAAAGCCGGGCGGGCGACGACCTGCGCCGCCGCTACCGCCTGACCGTCGCCGGCCGGCACGACTTCGTCACCGTCGGCTATACGCAGGCCGGGCTGATCTACGAGATCAGTTCGCTCTGACGCCGAGCCGGTCGACGATCGCTGCGACCCCGGTGCGAACCGGATCGACGCAGGGCAGGCCGATCCGATCCTCTGTCCGGGCAATCAGGTCCGCGGCCGCGGCTTCGCCCAACGACGATGTGTTGAGGCTGACCCCCACCACCTTGGCGTCGGCATTGGTCAGCCGGGCGCAATCGGTATAGCGCGCGACGCAGTCGGCGAGGTCGGGCTGCGGATAGGCAGGGAAGTCGCCGAGCGTCGCGCGCGACGGATCGGCGCACAGGACCATCGCATCGGGCTGGCTGCCGTGGAGCAGCCCCAGCGTCACGCCGGCATAAGCCGGGTGAAACAGTGACCCTTGTCCCTCGACCACGTCCCAATGATCCTCCGCCGCGGCGGGCGACAGCGAGGCAGCGGCTGCCGCCACGAAATCGGAGATCACCGCATCGACCGAAATGCCGCTGCCGACGATCAGGATGCCGGTCTGCCCGGTCGCGCGAAAGTCGGCGGCGACCGAACGGGCGCGCAGCTCGCGTTCGATTGCAAGGGCGGTGTACATCTTGCCTACCGCGCAGTCGGCGCCGACGGTGATCAGCCGCTTGCCGGGGCGACGTTCAAACCCGCCGATGGTGAAGCTTTCGGTCGGGTGGCGGACGTCGTGGAGCGCCCGGCCAGCCGCTTTCGCTTCGGCGACCAGTTCGGGCACGTCGGTCAGCCGGGCGTGGAGCCCGCTCGCGATGTCCATGCCGGCGCGGAGCGCCGCGACCAGATCGCCGATCCACCGGTCGGGCAGCATCCCGCCCGCCGGGGCAGCGCCGATCAACAAGGTTTTCACGCCTGCTGCCGCCGCTTCTTCCGGCGTCATCTCGGGCAGACCGAGATCGAGCGTCGAGCCCGGATAGCGGAATTGCGCGGCGCAAGCGTCGGGTCGCCAATATCGCACGCCGAACGCAGTCTTGGCGTGCGGGGCGTCGGCGAGGAAGAGCAGATAAGGCTGGGCAATGGTCATGGCATATCCGTTTCGAGTGATGATGTTTCAGCCCCAGAGGCCGGGGGCGGGCGGGTCGATCCAGCCGCCGCGATAGGTCAGCGCCGGCACGCGGTCGCGGCCCATCAGCAGGGGCGCATCGAGATCGACGAAGCGGCAGGCGGACGCGAGCAGCATCGCGGGCGCCATCGCCAGCGAGGTGCCGAGCATGCAGCCGACCATCGCGTCGAGACCGGCGGCCTGCGCGGCGCGCAGCAGGCGGACCGCTTCGGTCAGGCCGCCAGTCTTATCGAGCTTGATGTTGACCACGTCGTAGTGGCCGGCGAGCTTCGCGACGTCCGCCGCGACGTGGCAGGATTCGTCGGCGCCGATCGGCAGCGAGCGATCGCAATCGGCCAGCAGCGCGTCCATCCCCGCGCGAAACGGCTGCTCGACCATCTCGATCCCGGCGGCCGCCATCGCCGGCATGTGGCGCGCGAAATCCTCAGGGGTCCAGCCCTCGTTGATATCGGCGATCAGCCGCTTGTCGGGGACGGCGACGCGGATTGCCGCGACGCGCGCGCTGTCCTCGGCGCCGCCGAGCTTCAGCTTCAACATCGCGTGGCCGGTCGCAGCGCGCGCCGCCGTCGCCATCGCGTCGGGCGTGTCGATGCTGATCGTGAACGCGGATTCGACCGCTTTCGGACCGGGAAGGCCGAGCACGGCCCAGACCGGGGTCGCTTCTTGCCGCGCGCGCAAGTCCCACACCGCGCAGTCGACCGCGTTGCGCGCGGCACCGGCCGGAAAATAATCATGGATATCGGCCCATACGGACCCCGCCCGCAGCGCGGTCAGCATCGTTTCCACCTGCGCCAGGACGCCGGCGGGTGTTTCGCCATAATGGCCCACCGGACAGGATTCTCCTCGCCCGCGGTTGCGGCCGTCGTCGAGCGTCACGACGACTACCGCGACGTCGTCGAACCGCTCGCGCGAGATGACGAACGGCGTCGCCAGCGCCCAGCGCTCGACCATGGCCTCGGCGCGAAGCATGGCTGTCATGTGGCCGCCTCCGGCTCTGGCACGACCGGCCCCAGCCCTTTGCCCAGCCGCGAATGCCGCTGCCCGTAGAGCAGATAGATCGCTGCCCCAGCGAGCGCGTGGCCTCCGAGCAGCATCGCCGGCGCCGGATTGCCGGCCGAAATCTTCTGGACAACGTCGAACAGCAAAGGTCCTGCCATCGCGGTGCACAGCAGGATACCGGCAAGCGGAGTGACGCCGATCCAGACGCCCCGCACCCGAAATCCGCCGAGCGGCACGCGGAACGGGCGTTCGATTTCGGGATGGGTGTTACGCAGCCAGATCACGGTGAAGCAAATGATCGCAAAGGATATGGCGGTGCCCAGGCTGACCAAATCGCCGAGCAGGGTGATCGGCAGGAAGGCGGCCGCGATCGCCATGCCGAGCGCGAGCGCGATCGTCCCGCCCCAGGGCGTGCAATAGCGCGGGTGCAGGCGGGCGAACAGCGGCGGCATCAATCCGTCGCGCGACATCGCGAAGAAGACGCGCGACTGGCCGTAGGACAGCACCAGCAGCACCGAGGTCAGGCCGATCACCGCGCCCAGCTTGATGACCAGCGCGAACCAGGGCTTGTGCATCGCCTCGACCGCGACCCCCAGCGGATCGGCAACGCCCAGTTCGCGGAACGGCACCACCCCGGTCAGCACCGCGGCGACGCCGATATAGAGCAGGGTGCAGATGGTCAGCGCGCCGAGGATGCCGATCGGCAGGTCGCGCTGTGGATTGCGAGCTTCGGCACCGGCGGTCGAGACGGTCTCGAACCCGATATAGGCGAAAAAGATCACCGAGGCGGCCCGGAACACGCCCGGCCAACCATAGGCGAAGCCGCCTTCGTTGGCCGGGATGAACGGCACCCAGTTGGCGGGATCGATCGCACCCGCCCCGATCGCGACAAAGATCAGCAGGATGCCCGCCTTGATCGCCACGATGATGCTGTTCACCGCGGCCGATTGCGACACGCCGAACAACAGCGGGACCGTCACCAGCAGGATGATCGCCGCGGCGATCACATTCACCGATCCGCCGATCGAGACATGGCCGGTTCCGGCGTCGGCGACATGGATCAGCGGGGTTGTCAGCGCGGCGGGGATATGGATGCCGAAGTCGGCCACCAGACTGACGAAATATCCCGAAAAGCCCACCGCGACCGTGGCCCCGGCGACGCCATATTCGAGCACGATCAACCATCCCATGGTCCACGCCGCCACCTCGCCCAGCGTCGCATAGGCGTAGGTATAGGATGAACCGGACACCGGCATCGTCGACGCCAGTTCGGCATAGCAGAGTGCCGCGAAGGCGCAGGCGAAGCCGGCGATGACGAAGGAGATCAGCACCGCCGGCCCCGCGAAGGTCGCCGCCGCCGTTCCCGTCATCACATAAATGCCGGCTCCGATGGTCGATCCGACGCCGAGGAGCATCAGGTCGACGGGGCCGAGCGATCGCTTCAACCCGTGATGGATGGTTTCGATGCGGACATGGTCGACGCTCTTGCGAATGAACAGGCCGTTTTTTCTGCCGTGCGTCATAGTGCGCTCCCTTGTCCCGACTATGCCGGGGCCGGTGAAGGCCTGCCTTTCCTATCGGGATCAAACCCGGATGGAATCGGGCCAGACTTGCCCGAAAACCGGCGAATCTCGGCTATTTCAAAAATGAAGAAAATCTTTCAAAATATCCGTATTGACGAATTTTGAAGAAATTATATAGTCAACGCGAGACTGGGGAGAGGGCAGCGATCGCGGACGATGAAGCGCGGCGATGCCACCGAATATTTCGGGAGGAAATGAGGATGGCCGGCAAGACGAACGGGACCGCGAAGATCGGAATGGCCGCGATGGCCGGGGTGGGCATGCTCGCCCTCGCCCTCGCCCTGCCGCAGGGCGCGCTCGCCCAGGAGGCGAAACCCGCCGCGGAACAGGATCCCAACATCATCATCGTCACCGCCAACAAGCGGGCTGAGGCGCTGACGTCGGTCGCGATGGCGATCAGCGTCGAGACCGGCGAGAAGCTCGATCGCCAGAATGCAAACGGCCTGATGGACTATCTGGGCAACATGCCCAACGTGTCGATGCAGAGCTTCGGGTCGCCGGGCCTCGCCAAGGTCGTGATCCGCGGCATCAACAGCGTCACTTTCAACGCGACGACCGGCACCTATATCGACGACGTGCCGTTCGGATCGTCGACTTTGTTCGCCGGCGGCGCGCTGCTGACCCCCGACCTCGACCCCAGCATCCTCGAACGGGTGGAAGTGCTGAAGGGGCCGCAGGGCACGCTCTATGGCGCCAGCGCCCCCGGCGGCGTGCTCAAATTCGTCACCAAGGCGCCCGACACGCGCGAGTTCTCGTTCGGCGCGAAGCAGGAACTGTCCTCGGTCCGCCACGGCGAAGCCGGCTTTTCGCTGCGCGCCAACGTCAACATCCCGATCGCGACGGACAAGCTCGGGCTGCGTGTCGGCGGCTTCTATCGCCGCGATCCGGGCTATCTGGACAATGGCTTCGACGGCGAAAAGGATGTCAACCGCGTCGTGTCCAAGGGCGTCAACGCATCGCTGCTGTGGACGCCGACCGAAAATCTGTCGATCCGGCTGGGCGGCATCATCCAGCAATTGAACAGCGAGGGCATCAACGGCGTCGCGGTGGATCAGGCGGCTTTTTTCGGGTTTGTTCCCGACGAGCCTCGCGCCATCATCCCAACCTATGGCCGCTATGACAGCGAGTTCACGACGCCCGAATGGAACCATACCCGCACCCGGATCGGGTCGGCGACGGTCACCTACGATCTCGGTTCGGATATCTCGCTGGTCTCCGCAACAAGCTATTCGGTTGCGCGCAACCGCAAGCGCGCGGACTATACGCCGGACTATGTCGACCTGGTGCCGCCGGGGGATCGCGTGCAGTTCCTCTATGGTCTCGAAACCAAGAAACTCACGCAGGAACTGCGCCTCTCGTCGACCGGCGACGGGCCGCTGCAATGGCTGCTCGGCGGCTTCTATACCAAGGAAAAATCGGAATTCATTTCGATCTTCCAGCCGATCCTGCCGAACGACGCGTTCGATACCTCGACCATCCGCGTCTATGACGGGAACGAGCATAGCAAATATCGGGAATATGCGGTTTTCGGCAACCTCACTTACTATCTGACGCCCGAACTGGATATGACGGTAGGGCTACGTTACGCGCACAACAAGACCAGCCTGCGCGGCCGTGACCTGGGCCTGATCGGCAATCCCGACGACCCAACGGAGCCGCTGGCCTATGTGCTACCGACATCGAGCGAGGGGGTCGTCAGCTATCTCGCCAATCTGCGCTGGCAACCCAGCAACAAGCTGATGTTCTATGCGCGCGCCGCCAGCGGCTATCGTCCTGGCGGTCCCCGGACCCTGCCTGCGGGCGTGCCAACGCCTCCCGGCTTCACCAACCAGTTCGGCTCGGAAACACTGTGGAACTATGAGGTCGGCGCGCGCGCCAGCCTGCTGAACGATCGCCTGACGCTCAGCGGCGCGCTCTATTACATCGACTGGACGAACATCCAGGGCTTCGTCGCTTTCGGCGCGTTCGGTGCCTTCGGCAATGCCGGCGACGCGGAAAGCAAGGGGTTCGAGCTCGAAGTGACGGCCCGGCCGTTCGACGGGTTGTCGATCGCCGGCGGCGTGGGCTATTCCGATGCGACGCTGACCCGCTCCGACCCCACTTTCGGCGGGACGGTGGGGGGCGCGCTGCCCTTCGCCCCGAAATGGACGTTCAGCATCAACCCCGAATATGAATGGGACGTCGGCGGCGACTGGCGTGCATTCGTCGGCGGCAACGTCCAGTATCAGTCGCGGCGCTGGTCGAACATCGAAGGCGTGTTCCTATCGGTTCCGCTGGAAGCCTATGAAACGGTGGACCTCCACCTCGGCATGCGGTCGGACCAGTTCGACATCACGCTGTTCGCGAAGAATATCTTCGACGTTTATGCGGGCGTCGCGGACAACAGCACGATGTTCTTCGCGCCGGCCAAGATGGGGATTAACACGCCGCGGACCATCGGCATCAGCTTCAGCCAGAGGTTCTGACGAGGGGCGCCGACCACGCCGGGAGGGAGGATGAATGCTTCAGCGCCGTTGCAGCCAGCCCGATCCGGACCCGCCGCTTTCGCGCAGCGATGCGGCCAGCGCCGAAGGGCGGATTCTGTTCACCCTGTTGGGGATCGTCGTGGTCAGCGTCGACAATGGCAGCTGGGTGCTGCCGCCGCAGCGCGCGCTCTGGGTGCCCGCGGGGGTCGACTACAGCAGCTTCGCCCGGAAGTCGGGCGAACTGCGCAGCTTTGCGCTCGCCGGCACCGAAAGCATGGCGGTGCCCGGCGAAGTGCGCCTGCTCAACCTGTCCCCCTTTTTCCGTGAATTGCTGATCGAGGCCTCGCGCAGCGCGGATATCGCCGAATCGACGATGCGGGGCGCCTGGCTGAAGTCGCTGATCCTCAGCGAGTTTGAGGAAAAGCTGCACCCGGCAGGCCGGATGGTCGCGCCCAAGGACAGCCGCTTGCTGAATATCTGCCAGGCGATCCTGGCTGACCCGTCGGACAATCGCACCATCGACGAATGGGCGCGAACGATCGGCATGAGCCGGCGCGCATTGACGCGCAATTTTCGCCAGCAGACCGGGTTGAGCCTCGCCGTGTGGCGGCAGCAGGCGCGGCTCGAGGAGGCGACGGCGCGGCTCAGGATGGGCGAGTCGGTGACGCGTGTAGCCTATGAGGTCGGCTATGAGAGCATCGCGACCTTCAGCATGATCTTTCGCCAGAATTTCGGCATGTCGCCATCGCGCTACGCCCGCTCGGACGCGGCGGCCGGCCTGGGTGGATAGAACCGGCCGATGGATGGCGGCGCTCGCCACCCTACTGCTGGTCGGATGCGCAGCGCCGCAGCAGCCCTCTTATGATCTGCTGATCCGGAACGGGACGATCTACGACGGGTCGGGGCGCGCGCCCTTCACGGGCGACGTCGCTGTGCGGGGCGACCGCGTCGTCTATGTCGGCGGGCATGCGCCGGGCATCGCGCGCCGGACCATCGACGCCACCGGCAAGGCGGTGGCGCCGGGCTTCATCAACATGCTCAGCTGGTCGACCGAATCGCTGCTGGTCGACGGGCGGGGGCTGAGCGACCTTCGCCAGGGCGTGACACTCGAGGTGATGGGCGAAGGCAGTTCGATGGGACCGCTGACCCCGGCGATGGCGAAGACGCTGGTCGCGCAACAGGAAGAGGGCATCCGCTATCCGGTGCGCTGGACGACGCTGGGCGGCTATCTGGACCATGTCGCGGGGAAGGGGATCGCGCCCAATATCGCATCCTTCGTCGGCGCCGCAACGGCGCGCGAGATGGTGCTGGGGGATGCCGCCGTCGATCCCGATCCGGCGCAGCTTCGCGCGATGCAGCGCGTCGTCCGGCAGGCGATGGACGAAGGCGCGATGGGGGTCGCCTCGGCGCTCATCTACCCCCCCGGCGCCTTTGCGAAGACGCCCGAACTGGCGGCACTCGCCGATGCGGCGGCGCGTTGCGGCGGCCTCTACGCCACGCATCTGCGCAGCGAGGGGGATCGCTTTCTCGAAAGCGTCGACGAAGCGATCGCGATCGGGCGCGAAGCCGACGTCCCCGTCCATTTCTATCATCTGAAGGTCGGCGGGCGCGACAATTGGCCGAAGATGGCGGCCGCGATCGCGCGGATCGAGGCGGCGCGCCGATCGGGGCTCGAAATGAGCGCCGACGTTTATCCGTATATCGCTTCCGGAACAGGGCTCGACGCGTCGATGCCGCCCTGGCTGTTCGACGGCGGCATGGACGCGGGGATCGCGCGGCTGAAGGATCCTGCCACCCGCCGCCGTGTCATCGCCGAGATGGAGGGCAGGGGCGACTGGGAAAATGTGCTGCGCATGGCCGGCCCCGACAAGGCGGTCATCGCCAGCGTCCGTACCGCCGCGCTGCAGCCGCTAGTGGGCCGGACCCTAGCCGATATCGCGCGCGAGCGCGGGGTATCGCCGGAGGAAGCGGCCATCGAACTCGTCGCCGCCGACCGCGGGCGGGTCGATACTATTTATGAGACGATGAGCGAGGGCAATCTCCGCACGGCGCTCGCCTGGCCGTTCACCGCGATAGGATCGGACGCACCGGCGGTGGCGGCGGAGGGGGCCTTCCTGAACAGCCGCGTCCATCCCCGCGCCTATGGCAGCTTCGCCCGCGTGCTGGGCCGCTATGCGCGCGACGAGAGGCGGCTGTCGCTGTCCGAGGCGGTGCGGCGGATGAGCGGCCTTCCCGCCGCGATCCTGGGGCTTTCCGATCGCGGCCTGCTGCGAACTGGCTATCATGCCGATATCGTCCTGTTCGACCCCGGGACGATTGCCGATCATGCCAGCTTCGCCGACCCGCACCGTTATGCGACCGGCGTCTCCGACGTGTTTGTCAACGGCGTCGCGGCGCTCGCGGACGGAATGCCCACGGGCGCGGCGTCGGGCCGGGTCGTGCGCGGTCGCGGCTGGAAAGCCTGTCCCGCGAAGTGACCGCTCAATCCGCGTCCGACTGGATCAGCGGCCCGCAGTCAGCGGCGATATTGTCCGCCGCCCAGGCGGCCGCCCCGTCGATCGCACGGCGATAGACCGGCATAGCGGCCGCCATCGCCGCGTCCTGATAGGACCGGCGGGTGGGCGACGCCGCTTCGCGCAGATAGCGCATCGCCATCTGCCCCGCCGCACTGCGATATTCGCGGCTCGCGAAAAGCCAGCGCTCCCACATCGTCGTCCGCGTGTCGGGTTCGGGCGAGTGGATGAAGTCGTCGGGATCGCAGCAGAACTCGATCAGCGCGCCGGCGAGATCGGTCCTCGGCGCCAGCGCGCGGCGCAGCCCCCACATCATGACGCCATGATGGTGCGGGCGCCGCTGCGACGTCCCGCTCGCCCATTGCGCGTCGACGGTGGCGGGATCGAGTGCGCTTTCCCCCCACCATCGCCCCGCCCGCCGGTGCAGCACGCCATCGCCGCCGGCATCGAAGCCGACGAAGATCAGGCGACCGTCGCCGATCGGGATCAGGCTGTGCCAGTCGATATAGGCGACGTGGCGCGCTCGCTTGCACAACCGGGTGACGATGTCGATTACGGTTTGAGACGACCATTGCAGCGCGTCGCCGCCATATTCGACCCCGTCCGGATCGCCATATTGGCCGCAGCTCAGCGCGTTGGCGACGGCCCAGTCGCCATGAACCGCCACCGCCTTCGCCACCGCTGCATCCCATTCGCCGACCAGCGCCTCGTCGAGCCCGGTGCGCCGCGGCAGGCCACCCTGGATCGCCGCGTAGACCGGATTCGCGGGCGGCGGCGCGCCGAAATCGATGAAATTGCGATTGAGGTCGACGTTGTTTTCGTTGACCCGAAGCATGTGGGCGAAGCCGAACGGGTTGACCGCATGGACGAACAGCATCGCAACGCCCTTCGGCAGCGACTGCCCACCATGAAGGGTCAGCCAGTGGACCTGCGCCGCCGATCCGTTGAAGCCTTCGGCGCCGTGCGTCCCCGATAGCGACAGGACGACGACGTCGGCGTCCTCAGGGCCCAGCCAGGCGGCATCGATGAACAAGGGCTCCCCGTTCGGCCCGTCATGGCTGGGCAGCCTGTGCGCTTCCAGCGTCGCGCCGGCGCGCTGCGCGGCATCGCGAAACTTGCCGCGCGCCGCGCTGTAATCCTCGGCAAAGGCGGGATGCGGATCGGCCGCCGCCGGGCGATCGTCGTGCAGCCGCGCGATCCGCACCGCCATATCGTCTCGCCGGTCGCGCAAGGCGGCCGGGCCCGGATCGGCGAGGCGCGCGCGCCACTCGGCGGCGACTCGCGCCTGCAATTCGGGCGTCCAGGCGGGAAAGGGCCCGCGATGGACGAGTTCGCTGCCGAAATCGAAGGAGGCGATATGATCAAGCCACGCGGCGGGATCGGTGTCGCGGATGTTCAGGGCATAGCCGCCGAACAGCCCCACCGCGGCAATGCGCGGCCCGATGCCGTGCATCAGCGCCGCATCGACCTGCGCCACCGTCGCCTCCTCGCGCGCGATCATCTGAAGCGCTTCGCGCGCAATCGCCATCTGGAGCCGATTGGCCAGGAATCCGGTGACTTCGCGGTCTAGCCGCAGCGGGTGCTTGCCCACCGACCGATAGAAAGCGCAGGCCCTCTCGACCGCCGCCGCGCTGGTCGCGGGGCCACCCACCACCTCGACCAGCGGGATCGCATAGGGCGGGTTGATCGGGTGACCGATCAGCAACCGTTCGGGATGCCGGCATTGCAGCACAAGTCGCGAGATCGGGAAGTCGGACGTGCTCGACGCGACGACCACCTCGACGGGAGCGAAGTGGTCGATATCGGCGAACAGGCGCTGCTTCAGTTCCAGCGATTCGGGCGCGCTTTCCTGCACGAACGTCGCGCCGGCCAGTGCGGTTTCGAGGCAATCGGTGAAGAACAGACGCGCGCGGATATCGCTTATCGGCACGTCGAGCACCCCTGCCACGCGGATTGCCATGGCGTCGAGCGCTCCGGCCGCGGCCGGATCGGGATCCTGCACATTCACCCGATAGCCGCGCGCCGCGAACAGCGCCGCCCAGGCATTGCCGATCACCCCGGCACCGATGCAGGCCACCGTCTCTTCGCGCATCTCCACCCCCGTCGCTGCCGCTTCGCAAATGTAATTATTATTCCAAAAATCACAGATTGACAACTTTTGTAATTTTGAGATCATTGGTGGCGCGGCACGAAGCCGGCGGGGGATCGCGATGACGGCAGAGGCGGAAAAAAGCTGGTTCGGTCACCCCGCGGGGCTGACCATCCTGTTCCTGACGCAGACGTGGGAACAATTTTCCTATTACGGTATGCGCGCGATCGTCGTCTATTACATGGTGACCGACCTGGCGATGAGCCAGGCGAAGAGCTCGACGATATTCGGGGTCTATGTCGCCTTTTTCTATCTGACGCCAATGCTGGGCGGGATCGTCACCGATCGCTGGCTGGGGCGACGACGGGCGATCATTCTTGGCGGGGCGATCATGGCGCTGGGCCATTTCCTGCTGACGTTCGAGCCATTCTTCTATGCCGGGCTCGCCGTGATCGTGATCGGCAACGGCTTTTTCCTGCCCGCAATCCCGGCACAGATCGGCGATCTTTATCGGCCCGGCGATCCCCGCCACGCCGGCGCCTATAATATCTACTATGTCGGCATCAACATCGGCGGCTTTCTCGCGCCCTTCGTCTGCGGCACGCTGGGCGAGCTCTATGGCTGGCACTGGGGGTTCGGCGCGGCGGGCGTCGGGATGCTCTCGGGGCTGCTCCTCTATATTCTCGGCGGCAAATATCTGCCCGCCGAGCCGGTTCGCCAGCCCGCCGCCAGCCCCGTGCGCACGCGCTTTTCGGGCCGGATCATCCTGCTGATGCTGGCGGTCGGTTTCGCCACCACCCTGTTTCGCGGCGCGTATCAACAGGTCGGCAACACGGTTGCGATCTGGCTGGAAAGCGGGGTTGACCGCGGCGTCGGCGACCTTTCGATTCCGATGACCTGGTTCCAGGCGCTCAATCCGCTGTTCGTCTTCGCGCTGACCCCCTTGCTGCTCGGCCATTGGCAACGCCGCGCTGCGGTGGGCCGCGAGCGTCCGGCGATCGCCCGAATGGCGATCGGCGCGGCGCTGGTCGGCTTGTCCTTCGCGATGCTGGCGGCGCTCGCCGGGGTCGCGCACGGCCAGCCGATCTACTGGCTGTGGCTGGTTGTCTTCTTCGCCGTGCTGACGCTGGGCGAGCTCTATATCCTGCCCACCGGCCTGTATCTGTTCGATCGGCTCGCACCGCCCGGATCGAGCGCATTCGCGATCGCCGCCTGGTATGCCACCATCTTTACCGGCAGCCTGTTTTCGGGCTGGGTCGGCACCGCTTGGTCGGTGATGAGCCCTCCCGGCTTCTTCCTCCTGCTCGCCGGATGCGCGCTGGCCGGGGCCGCGATATTGGGGCTGCTCGGCCGGGCCGATCACTCACGCGCGGAAGAAGGCGTCCGATAACGATCAGCCAGCTTGGTCTGACGCGTTTCGAGGGACATCTGGCGGCCCGCGATGAACACCGCCGCTGGTCCATCGCCAATTTCGAGCGGGTCGCCCTGCCAGACGACGATGTCGGCAATCTTGCCCGGCTCGATCGACCCGAGCCGATCGGCGACGCCGAAGATGGTCGCGGGATTCAGCGTCACCGCCTTCAGCGCCTCGCCCCACGACAGGCCGTTGCCGACCGCATTCCCCGCATATTGGGCGACCAGCCGCGCGTCGTGCGGCGCGCCCGCGCTGAACCGGTTCAGCGGCGCGATCGCGATCACCACCCCCGCCTTCGCCAATCGCGCCGCATTTTCCTGCGTCGCCGCCATCGTTTCGAACGCGACGGGCAGATTGGCGTAGCTGTCGACGATCACCGGGATTTCCGCCGCCGCGATCCGATCCGCCACCATCCATCCTTCGGCCGCCCCCAGCATGACGACGCGGATTG